>Ga0196965_1000170_pt1 | contig 46596 bp, 37 predicted proteins | sample S1_20metaG_FD_148668 | JGI IMG/M metagenome (GOLD analysis project Ga0196965, IMG submission 148668) | Soil microbial communities from Anza Borrego desert, Southern California, United States - S1_20 | ecosystem: Environmental > Terrestrial > Soil > Desert | place: USA: California | collected...
GCATCGCCGAGCATCCCGTCAATCGAATCGACGAGTTCCTACCCTGGAACCTGGCCGATCAGGTGACGGAACTGACCCAGCCGTTGGCGGCTTGAGGCTGTCACGACGGTAACCGTCGGACGCTTACCTTGGAACGCAAAGCCGAGAAACTGAAAGCTAAGGTCGAACATCAAGCCAAGGTAACCGCGTTACTGGTCCAATTGACAGGCCCGACGACACATACCTGTTCGACCGCTGGGTGAGTCTGGAACTGGCGAAGCGGAAGGAATCCAGCCGAAACGAATTGATCCGATCCTTCGAAAAGGACGTGCTCCCGGTCCTCGGCCAGCTTCCCGCCGAGGGCGTGACCAAGGCGCATGTCATGAAAGTGCTGGATAACATCCTCGCCCGTGGCGCTCACCGGTTAGCGAATCGCACTCTGTCGGAAATGCGGCAGATGTTCGGTTTCGGCTATGCCCGCGACATCGTGAAGAACGACCCGACGCACCGTCTCAAGAAGGAGGACATCGGCGGGAAGGAAACCGAGCGCGACCGGGTGCTATCCGAAGATGAAATCCGCGAACTGGCCCGAAAGATTCCCGGCGCCAATCTCTACCGACCGTCCGAGTGCGCAATCTGGATCATGCTGTCCACCGGTTGTCGGGTGGGCGACCTGATGAAAGCGACTTGGGACGAAATCGACTTCGAGGCGCGGACCTGGACCTTCACCCCGGAGAAGGACAAGACCCATATCAAGCGCACCCATACGGTTTTCCTGTCCGACTTCGCCTTGCGCCAATTCGAGCGGTTGCGCGAAGTGACCGGTTCAAGTCCGTGGCTGTACCCGGACAATTCGGGTACCAAGCCGGTGTGCAAGAAATCGATCACCAAACAGGTGGGCGACCGCCAGCGCACCGAGGCCTTGAAGAATCGCAGCAAGCTGACCGGTGCCCTGTTGCTGTCCGGCGGCCCCTGGACGCCCCACGATTTGCGCCGCACCTGCACCACGCTGATGGAGGAGCTTGGCGTCCTGCCGGACATGGCCCACCTTTGCACCTACCACCTTGAGCAGGACCGCATTAAGCGAACCTATAACCGCTCGAAGCAACAGGCGGCACAAGCAGAGGCGTGGCGGTTATTGGGGGAGCGGCTCGACCTATTAACCCGAGACGATGCCGATAACATAGTAACTCTGCGGCGAAGGGCGTCCTGAATCCGTTCAGTCGAGAGCTGGGTGAAGCCTCATCTTTCCATAAAACTTTTCCCGACTTGGAATTATTGCCGGGCAAATTCGAGAATGGATTGAGCCTGGCCGTAGGGCGTAACAATCACGCCGGCATCTTTCAGTTCGTCTACCACCTCGCGCTTGGCTCGGCCCCGAGGAGTGAAATCATCAGGACCATGAACCGCGAAAAGAACCTTACCGGGTAACAACTGGCGCTTTCTTAGCGCATTGATGCGTACGACCCATTGGCCGCCGTGATCAATGATGCGCGCGGCGTCGGTATAGCCCAGATTGAGAGGTTTGATTATCTTCTCCGGCTTATCATCCGGCCCGGCGACAAAGGGAAATTGCGCGTGGTATTCGTCGTTACCCACACGGGCGGGGTGAAACCGATCCAGCAGCTTTGCATCGCGCAGCCAGCCGCGCACACCTTTTTCCAAAATGTGTTCCTGATATTCGCGGGTCACGAAATTGCGTTCTACGTAATACGCGTAAAGCTCTTTCAGCTTGGCCTGGGGATCGTCAGCCAAAACAACACGCGAGTCGCTAAAGCGCAGCATGGTTTCCCGTGGTTTAACGATTTCGGTCCACAATGTCAGAGCACCCATTCGATCCAGGTTTTTCATGCGGCGATCCGTACCCATCTGCTTGAGCATGCCGTCGATGCGCTCCAATTCCTCCCGAAGAGTCCGAATTGCCGCTTTATAGACCTTGGGCTCCATCTGCTCGAAAAAATTGGTCACCCGCGCATGGCGGTTGACCAGCAGCTTGAAACCAAAGAAACGCGCATTGGGTGCGAACATGACCACGCCGACGTTGGCAAACTCCCCCGTTTCGATGAAAGGCATGAAGCGGGCAATCGCGTAGTGACAAGCGGTTTTCATGGCGGCAACGACCAAAACGTTTCAGACAAGGCTCGGTTCAATAATTCCTTGATCTGGGCGAACGGAAATTCAACGGGGTCGTCTGTTCGGGATCAATGAACATCCAGGATTCCGGGAGATTATGGCAGGCTTCCTCCCAAATGCCGAGGGCATTTGCGAACCGTGCGGTGTAGACATCGCGGAGCAAGAAATCGCTGAACATTAAGGAAATATCATCGGAGAACACATGGAGTTCGACGAAATCCGCGGCCGAGAATTCTGGGTCAAAGGCCAGGTTATGGTCGATCACCACCAGCGAGCCACCATCCGCCGGGTTCCAAAGCAGGTTGGAATTGCCGCTTAAGGCTGTGAGATTCCGGTCGCCGTTATGCACCCACCAGTCAAAGGCAATGACATCCCGGCGTTGTGCCTCCGGCACTAGACTGCGATGTGCCTCGGTCAACTCCACCGCATTGACTCGACGTGAAGCAAAAACATTCCCCGCCCCCAGGTCACGCAACCATCCGGTCAGGTCCGCCTCGATCAACTCTTCCGGCACATGGGCAATGGCATAGGGCGCGATGGGCAAGCCGAATGCCTCTCCCAGGCGGGCGCACAGCCATTCGGCGATCAGCCCCCGCCGTGTCGCGGAGCGGCCTTTCACGAAATACACCTCGCCATCGTCGCCACGGCAAACGTAAGGCTCCGTCCGGCCCTGCACGGAACGTTCGAGCACCTCGACGATGGTCAGGCTCATGCGGCGACGGTGGCTTGAGCCGGGGCCGACGCGTCACGCAGAACGGCCGCGAACAGACGGCGGCTGTCGACTTCGGTGGCTAAGGCCGAAGAAGTGTTATTGCTCTCCGTTACTACACGAACACAATCAGATGCCGGATTTATGTCCTGTCGAGCCTGCCTGCGTTTCAACTGCCCGCCTCTCCGGCCGATTTAACTTGCTGGTAGACGGCCCGCATCAAGTAGCTCGCGGCAACATTTCGGAAGGCTTCGTCGTTCATCAGCCGGACGAAGATTTCTTCGTTGCCGTCCATCCGCTCGATAAAGAGGTTTTCGAGCTGCTTGTTGAAGACGGGCTCGAAGTTTTCGATGGTGTTGGCCATCACCGCCTGCCGCAGCTTTTCGTTGGCAACGGCGGTTTCACGGACCTGGTCGAAGAAAAGTTGATCGGCCGGCGTGAACTCGGTACCGAAACGTTCATTGAGCTGGTCCACCAAGGTCGAGAGTTGCACATCCTCATCCGCTTGACCGGTGCCCACCTCTGTAGGGCCATAGAGTGCCTCGGGCTCGCCCGCCTTCAGGTCGATGGCCCCTTCGCTGATTTTCTGGAGGCGGTAATACTTCAACTCCACTTCGTCGTCGACTTGAACCGTCCGGTTGTCGGTGGTGCGCGGCAGCTTGTTCAGCAGGAAACGGGCGTAGGTGTAAAGCTTCTCGTGATCGGAATCCTGGTAGGGAATGATTTGCGAAACGAAGCTGTACAGATTGCGGAAACTGACCAACTGGCTCTTGAACAGGTTTTGGTCTTCCTCCCCAAGCTCCTTGAAACGCTCAATTGCCAAATCGAGCAGGCCATTCAATTTCTTGTGCTCAGCGCCGGTAGGATTGAGCCGGTTACGGAACCAAATTTCACACCAGGCACTGACCTCGGCCTCGGTATAGATTTTCCAGCCCGCCAGCGTATGGGAGAGGGTGTTGAGTTGCTGCGGGTCGGTATCTTCGCCCTTGGGGGTGAACTCGTAATAGGGCTTGAAGGCGGCATAGATGTCTTCGGGTTCGTTGACGAAATCCAGAACGAAGGTATCCGTCTTACCGCGCGTGATTCGATTGAGGCGCGATAGTGTCTGCACCGCCTGGATGCCGGACAAGCGCTTGTCGACGTACATGCTGTGTAGCAGGGGCTGGTCAAAGCCCGTCTGGTATTTCTCCGCCACCAGCAGGACTTGGTATTCCTCCGTGTTGAACTTTTCCGGCAGCTCCGATTCCTTGATGCCGCCATTCATGCCCACCTCGGTGAACTTTTTGTCGCCGAATTCCTTAAGCGTAATTTCGCCCGAGAAGGCCACCAGAGATTTAACGTCGGTGTAACCCTTCTCCTTGATGTACTTGTCGAACCCCAGCTTGTAGCGCACCGCGTGTTCACGCGAATTGGTCACCACCATCGCCTTGGCGCGGCCGCCGATCTTGTGGCGGGTGTGCGTGCGGAAGTGCTCGACGATCACCTCCACCTTCTGAGCGATCTCGTAATCGTGAAACTCCACGAAACGCGCCAAGGCACGCGCCGCCTTCCGGCGCGGTACCTCCGGATCGGTCTCGGCCTTCTGGATCAGCCTGTAGTAACGCTTGTAGCAGGTGTAATGCGCCAACACATCGTGGATAAATCCTTCCTCGATGGCCTGCCGCATGCTGTAGTGATGGAACGGCGCCTTCCCGTCCGGCCCCGGCTCGTTGAACACGCACAGCGTCTTGAACTTGGGCGTCGCGGTAAAGGCGAAGAAACTCAAGTTGGACTGCCTGGCGCGCTTGAGCTGTTCGCGCAGCAGCTCCCTCTTGGCCTCCTCGCTCAAACCCTCGTCGTCCATGTCCAGCAGTTGCTCGGCAATGGCCGCTTCGATGCCGTCCTTGTTCAGAATCTTGCGCAGCTCCATCGCGGTTTCGCCGCTTTGCGAGCTGTGAGCCTCGTCCACGATCACGGCAAAGCGCTTGCCGGCCGTCGAGATGGCTACCGATTTGCCGTTGGCCTCCATCGTGCGGATGGCCTGGCTGATGAACGGAAACTTTTGGATAGTCGAGATGATGATGGGCACACCGTCGGCCAATGCCTTGGCGAGCTGCTGGGTGTCTTCGTCGATCTTCTGCACCACGCCGAGTTTGTGCTCGAACTGGAAAATCGTGTCCTGCAACTGCTGGTCCAGCACCCGCCGGTCGGTGATGACCACCACCGAATGGAAAATTTTCTCGTTATGGGCGTCGTGCAGGCAGGACAGGCGGTGGGCCAGCCACGCAATCGAGTTCGACTTCCCCGACCCCGCCGAATGCTGAATCAGATAGTTGTGGCCCGAGCCGTGCGCTCGCGCATGGTCCGTCAGGACGCGCACCGCGTCCAACTGGTGATAGCGCGGAAAAATCATGGTCTCCTTGCGATGCCGCTTGATACCTTTATCGGTAACCACGGTATTTTCCTTCACGTGCAGGTGGAGGAAACGCGCCAGGATGTCCATCAGGCTGTCGCGGGTGAGCACCTTGTTCCATAAGTAGGCGGTGCGCACATCGCCTTCCGCGGGCGGATTGCCCGCGCCGTGGTTGTAGCCGAGGTTGAACGGCAGGAAGAACGTATCCTTGCCTTCCAGCTTGGTGGTCATGAACGCCAGTTCGGTATCGACGGCGAAATGCACCAGGCAACGCTGCTTGAAGGCGAACAAGAGTTCCTTCGGATCGCGCTCGAAGCGGTACTGGTATTTGGCGTTCTCCGCGTTCCAGCGCGTGGCCGACATCGGGTTTTTCAGCTCCAATGTGGCGATCGGCAGGCCGTTCACCGCCAGCACCACGTCGGGGATAGTCCCGCTCCGGGTCTTGATCTGCCGCGCGATGGTCAAGCGGTTATCGCCGTAACGCTCGGTGGCCGAAGGGTCCAGCCCGGTATTGGGCGCGAAGTAGGCCAGGCGCACCGTTTTCCCGACGCATTTGAAGCCCCCCCGCAACACCGCCAGCGCCCCCTTGGCGGCCAGTTCCTTGACCAGGCTGTCCAACAACATCGCCGGCGCCTTGCCCGCATCCAGTCGGGTCAGGCGCGCCCAGATTTTGGGTTGGGTTTTCTGTACAAAGGCTATCGTTTCGCCGGGGAACAGCGCGGCTTCCGGGTCGTACGTGCTCGGGTCGACCTTTTCGTAACCGCCGATTTCGATCAGGGCGTGTTCGATGGCGTTTTCGAAGTCGATTTCTTTGTGCATCGTTTCCCCCGGAATGCTGGATGCTCACAGCCGAGATTTGCCGGCAAACTTACCTTGCATCCTTTCTTATGTAAATAAAACCCGCTTTCCTTACCTTATGAAAAGTTCAAGGTAAGGTTCAAACACATATAAACGGTTGCGGGCCGCGCCGGTCACCTCGCGCAGCACGCCCAGGCGTATAAAATCGCGCAGCAGAGCATTGACGGTGGGGTGCGACAGCCTAAGCTCTTGTTCAAGATAGGCCGCCGTCACCATCGGCTTGCGATACAACACATTCAAGGCTTGCCGGGCGTTGGGGGTTCGTTTCCCGAGCTGCAAGAGTTGCTGCTCAACTTGGTTACGCAGCGCCAGTATTTGCTGAAAGGTGTCCCTACCCTTGGTGGCGGTTTGGGCAACTCCGCTGAGAAAAAAACGCACCCAGTGTATTAGGTCGTTGGATGATCGCACACGCATCAAGGCATCGTAATAACTGGCTCGGTTGCGTTCAAAAAAGTCCGACAAATACAGCGAAGGCTTGCTCAGCAAGCCGTGGCTGATCAGATACAGCGGAATCAGCAAGCGGCCAATACGCCCATTGCCATCCAGGAACGGATGCACCGTCTCAAACTGATAATGGCTGATCGCCGCGCGTATGAGGTGCGGCACGACGATGTATTCGTTGTGCCAGAATTTTTCCAAATCGCTCATCAACTCCGGCACGCTCTCATGATGTGGCGGAACGAAAGTGGCATCGGCCAGGCTGGAACCACCGATCCAGTTCTGGCTGGTGCGGAACTCGCCGGGTTGCCTGTGTTCGCCGCGCACGCCGCGCATCAAGATGGCATGAGTCTGCTTGAGCAGCCGATTCGACAGCGGCAAGCTGTTTAATTCGGCTACGGCGGTGTTCACGGCGTCGATGTAATTTCGCACCTCCCGCCAGTCGTCGCGCTTTTCGGGCCTGATCTGCTCTTCGGGCATCAAGGCTTCGTCAATGCCGGTTTGCGTGCCTTCGATTTTGCTGGAAGTCTGCGCTTCCTTGACCACATGCATTTCGATGAATAGATCAATATCCGGCACGATGAGCGAAAAGGCGTTCAACTCGCCCAGGGCGCGGGTGGCTTGCTCCAGCAAGGCATTGATGCCGGGGTCTTCCCAGCGCCACTCATGATTGACCGGCACCGGCTCGAAACTCTTGTACTGGTAACGCGCCTGCCAGCGGCCGGCTTTGAAACTTTCGAATTTCATGCGGCTTCCTGATTCGGTTGCCAAGCCCGCACGTCGATTTTGCCGGTGACGGCGTTGGTGATTAGGGCGGCGTGGTATTCTTGAAGACGCGAGATGGCCTGTTCGATCTTTGTAGCGAGGGCGTCGATCTCGGCGGTTTCGCGGTCCAAGAAGGTAGTTATTGCAGTTTGCTCCTTGATGGAAGGGCAACTAATTATTAGATTTCCAGCGGTCGTAATATTGAAATGCTGCTGAATTGCCCCACCGGAACCAGACTCGAACTGTGCTTTTGCAGGCTTTGAATTTAAAAAGAAATCGAGAAATTCTGATGTAGCTACCGTTGGTTTTCGAATAATAATCAGATCAATGCAATTTGCGCCATGAAATCGTTTATCAACAATCGCTGTGGTTCCTGGCTGTCCAGATCGGACGGCTACTAAATCGCCCTCGAATATTTTTGACTTCGCATGTAGATCATTCGATTCTGGAGATATAAAAACTAAATCGTCAGTAATTAGTTGATGTTGCTTTACATTAAGGGAGCGTAAAGCTGGAATGCCAGACTCAACATAATATTTAGAAGGCTCCACTACAATCCCAACCGTAATAAACGGTGAAACGAATTTAAGCCGTTTTACTTCCCAATGCGCCGGAATCTCCCCCAACCAAGCTACCCCCGAATCCTTCATCGGCACCAAAGGATCAAGCCCCTTGGTGACGGCATGGCTGATCAGCGCCGTGCGCTTTTCGGCCAGCTTGTCGAGTAAGGCTTGCTTCTTGGCGATCAGGGCATCGATCTGGGCGGTTTTGAAATCGAGGAAGCGGGCAATGGCTTGTTGTTCTTCGAGTTCAGGAAGTAAAAGCGGCAGATTCCCGATAAAATCCCAGTTAGCTCGGGGCATTTTGCTACCGTATGTCGACGAATCTACGATATTGATGAAATCGCGAGAAAGCATGTAATACTTCAGAAATGCGGAGTGAACTTCGGCTTTGCTGCGAATAACAAGCGCTTCACTGGAAATCAACCCTTCCTGTTCAGCCAAATGAACTTTAGCCAGATATGGACGCAGCTTTCCGAAAAGCAGGTCACCAGTCGAAAAAGCCGATGCTAAACCCTCGCTATTGGCAATCTCTCCGAAAATTCTTCGTCCAGTCCAGGATTCGATATGCTCAAGGCCAAGATATGGCAGAGATGATTCTTCAACGCTTACCTTGTCGTTAACTAACTCGGTAGAGAACTTTAGTCTCTTGATTCTCCAGTGGCTGGGAATGTCCTGCAGCCACTTAATGCCAGAGTTTTTTAAATCCCGATATTCCGCATACGTCATCACACCACCTCCCCTAACATCCCCACAATCTCCTTCTCAAGCTGGCTGATTTCCGCCGCGATCACTTCCAGCGGGCGCGGCGGCTGGTATACATAACCGGAGTATCTCGGGTATTTCATGGCACCGCCTCCCGCCAGATCGGCAAGCTTGCCCAGTCGTCCGGAAAATCCATCGCCGCCACCGGCACCGCGTGCGCTTCCAGCAAACCCTTGAGCCGCGCCCGCCAGTGATGCGCCGGGGCAATTAGGTCCATCACGTACAGGAGAATAACCAGCGTGTTGTAAAGCTTGCGCGAGCCGGGTTGACACTGGGCCAGCAGCCCGGCCGGCTTGCTGCGCGGCAGTTCCGGCGTGATGGTGAATTCGCGGTTCCACAGCCGACTGTGATGGGCGCAGGTGTTGCGTACCAGGCAAAGATGATGCAACCAGGATTCCAAAACCCTTTGATCGATGCGGTACACATCGGCAATGGCGCGGCGGGTCGGCATGGGTTTCAAGTTGTTGTAAAGACGTGAGAGTAGGCCAAGCGAAATGACTTCGCACACGGCCCAGACCGGCGGCAGGTCTTCGGCATAGGTGCTTAGCAGATGCCGGATGAAAGTTTCGTCCGAGCGTTTGACCTCATCCCCCAGCTTGTCGAGATTCTGGCGCCAGCGGTCGGCACGTTGGGCCAGGGTCGGATCGAGATGCGCGTGGGGTCCGTGCCGGTGGGCCAATTGATAGGCCCACTGGGCGCGCACCGAGACCTCGACGCGCTCGATGGCGTCCAGAGTCAGAAGCCGCAATTCGCGATCGAAGATGTACAGGTTGAGCACGTCGACAAATCGCGTGCCGGGCAGGAATCGATGACTCCGGTGATCGGCCTCGAACGGCAGCCAGTAGGCGCCGAGCCGGTAGTAGTTGAGATGCTGAAGGTAGAACGCGGCTTGGGCGGGGTCGTCGATTTCCAAGCCTCGGCGTCGCAGCAGCGCGACTTGATCGGCGTAGGTGGTGGCCGGTTTGGCGAAGGGGCGCTTCATCAGGCATCCCCCGGAAAAAAGTAACCCGCCGGTTTGAGGGTACGCTCTCGCGCATAGCCTTGGCGGGTTTTGTTGGAGCGTAATCTACACAAACTGTGAACCGTTTTCAACGTAAACGCGCAATCCAGCAAACGCGTGTTCACGCCGTTACCTCCCTCAACATCCCCACAATCTCCTTCTCAAGCTGGCTGATTTCCGCCGCAATCACCTCCAGCGGGCGCGGCGGCTGATACACGTAGAAATGCCGGGTCAGAGGGATTTCATAGCCGACCTTGGTTTTATCGTGATCTATCCACGCATCCGGAACATGCGGCAGGACTTCGGCCTTGAGGTAGTCCTCGCAGTGGTCGCGCACCAGTTCCAGCAGTTTGTCGTGGCCGGTTTCGTTGTCGTAGCCCAGCGGCAAGGGCAAGGTAATGTCATCGGGCAGGGGTACGATTTCCGTATCGCGCAGTTCGGGATCGGGTTCCGGATTGCCCTTGGCGTCCCGGCAAATGTCGGCCTCCGGGTCGCGTTCCGACAGCGCCGCGAGGATGGCTTTCCTGACCGGCGCGCCAATTTTGATACCCGCCTTTTTCAGTGCGGCATCAAGCACGGCCTCGAACTCGAAGCGGTTGCGGTAGAGCGTTTCGCCATTCATCCGTTCCAGGGCGGCTTTGATGGCCGCCTGGGTTTTCTCGCCCGCGGCGATTTCGGCGCGATAGACGGCGTCATCCTTGCGCTTCTTGCTGCTGGCGAGATTCGCAAAGGCGCTCTGCGCGGAAAGCCGTTCGATGCGTTCGGCGCTGGCCCGGAAGTTGAGCCGCAATGGCCGTTCCACGGTGATCTTGAGAAAGCCGAACTCGCGATTATCGAACACTTTGCTACACACGCGGCGTTCCGGTTTACCGTCGATCAATACTTCGCTTTCGGCGTCATGCTCGTGTTCGGCGTAGAGCCGCACCAGTTCCTTGATGTGGCCGTCGGAGAGTTCGTTGCGCTTGTTGCCCAGGCTCTTGTCCATCTTCTTGAAGTGCCGGGTGCCGTCGATCAGTTGCACCTTGCCTTGGCGATGCTTGGGCTTCTTGTTGGTGACGATCCAGATGTAGGTGTAGATGCCGGTGTTGTAGAACATCTGATCCGGCAGGGCGACGACCGCGTCGAGCAGGTCGTTCTCGATGATCCAGCGGCGGATATTGCTTTCGCCGCTGCCCGCATCGCCTGTGAACAAGGGCGAGCCGTTGAAGACGATGGCGATCTTGGAGCCGTCGCCTCCCACGTTCTTACCATCGACCCAGCGGGGCGGCTGGTGCATCTTGGAGATCATGTGCTGCAAGAAGAGCAGCGAGCCATCATTGATGCGCGGCAATCCGGCCCCGAAGCGGCCAGAAAAGCCCTGGTCTTTGTATTCGTCGCGCACGAAGTCTTCTTCCGGCTTCCACTCCACGCCGAAAGGCGGGTTGGCCAGCATGTAGTGGAATTTCTTGTCCGGGTGGCCGTCATGCGGCACGAAGCCGTTGGTTTTGTTCTTGGCGTCCTTGATCCCCAAGGTGTCGCCGTAGATCAGGTTATCGATCGGCTCGTCCTTGATCAGCAAATCCGAACAGCAGATGGCGTAGGCCTCGGGGTTGTATTCCTGGCCGAATAACTCGATGTGGGCATCGGGATTCTTCTCGGCCATGTATTTTTCGGACTCGGAAAGCATTCCGCCCGTGCCGGCCGTTGGGTCGTAGACGCTACGATAAACACCGGGCTTGAATACGTCCTTTTCGCCGGTGAAGAGCAATTGCACCATCAGGCGAATGACTTCGCGCGGGGTGAAGTGGTCCCCGGCCTCTTCGTTCGCTTGCTCGTTGAACTTGCGCACCAGTTCTTCGAACAGGTAGCCCATCTGCAGATTACTGATGGCCTTGGGCGACAGGTTGATTTCCGCCGAACAGAATTCCTTGATGATCAGGAACAGGCGGTTGGCTTCGTCGAGCTTGGCGATTTCCGTCTCGAACTCGAACTTGTCGAAGATGTCCCGCGCGCGCGGCGAGAAGCCGTGAATATAGGCAATCAGATTGCCCGCGATATTGGGCGCGTCGTCGAGCAGCTTTTTAAAGGTGAACCCGCTGGTGTTGAACAGTTCCTGCTTGCGTCCTTCCGAGGCAATCCGCGACAGGGCCTTATCCAGGGCGGGACCGGTGATGCCTTTCTCTTCAAGGCGCTTCTTCTCCTCAAGCACCTTCTGCTTGTTCTCGGCCAACACCAAATCAAAGCGCCGCAGCACGATCAGCGGCAGCATCACGCGCCGGTACTGCGGCGGACGATACGGGCCGCGCAGCTTGTTGGCGATGTTCCAGATGAATCCGACTAGGTTTTGATGTTGCGTGCTTTGCATGGACAGTTCTTGTAGTTGTTCTTGCGCTGGCATAACCGCTACCCGCGATCAAGCCGCAGTGATGTTCAATGTGGTCAGGTTCCAATATTTGCTGGGCACGCTAACGAGGCTGTCTTGCGTGCCAGCGAGTAGCTTTGGCGTCCAAAAATCTTGAGCCCGAACGTCCTGCATCAGGATGAATGGCGAGCGTAATGATTCGGATTCAGCCCAAAACCGGTGCCTCGGTGATGACGATAGAAGCGAAAAAAGGATGGCTGAAAGTCATCGTTGGTTCCCCCATCCACTCCTCCCTCAAATTTACGCCCAAAACCGATTAGCAGGGAGTTACGAAGCTTTATTCGATTTCAACTTAAACGGCAAAACCTCACCGATTTCGCGGGTGCTGATAAGGTGAATTTTTTGTAACGTATTCTAGCATCCGAAATAATCCAACGCGTTGAGCCATACCGTTACCAAGAATAGGGGGAAACCATGGCCCGGAAATACTCGCCCACTCATCGAGCGCGGGTTATCCGGCGAACATGCCGATCTGCCGGACTTACTGACAGCCACACCGGAAGAGATCGCCGAGCGCCAACGGAACGCTGAACTTGATCTAGCCGCGACCCAGAAGGCGGCGGCGATTCTCCGCAAAGGCGGACCCAAGGCTTACGAAAAAGCCAGGCGAGCGCTGATTCCGGAATCCCGCGACTGGTGGGATGAGCATGTCGAGGAAGAAGAATATCCGGCGACTGCTGACGACCTGGCCGAATTCATCCGTGAGACCTTAAGACCGATCTGCATTCGCATGGTGCAAGAGGTTCGCTTTCAACCTGCAATCAAAGCCCAAACCTTGGGCGAAGGGCTGCAAGCGCATCGCCTGGAGAAGCTCTCCCGCTACGAAACGCATCTGGATCGCAAATTCGAGCGCACCCTGGCCATGCTTTTGAAGCTGAAAGAGCTTCGAAACGGGTAGGACAGCGATCAATTCGAAACGGCCGCAAAATGAAGCGCGACAAGGGTTTGAGCATGTTTCAGAGAAGTCGACGGTGCCAACTTTTTTAATGATTTCGGCAAAATCCGAGAGGAGAAAAGATGGGCGGTATCGGTAGCGGGCGACGCTGGCAAAGCGGGAAGAACACAACAAGCGATTATCGGGCGCTTGATGTGCGGCGACTACAACGGGACAGGCTGCTGAGATCGGGCGAAACCTTCGCCTGGCAATGGACACGCAACGGGCAAGAAGTGGCATCTATCCAGATTAGAGTGGAAACCAACCGCCTAATTTTGATCTACCGGCACCGGAAAAACGACGGCGACTGGCAACCGATGGAATATCCGGTTTATCTGGAATGGACACCCTGCAACTACGGCGGAGGTCGGGCATGGTTTCTTTGTCCCGCCGCGGGATGCGGGCGGCACGTAGCCCTGCTGTACATCGGCCGTGCGGGCATCTTCGCCTGCCGGCACTGCTATCGGCTGGCTTATGCCTCCCAGCGGGAACCCGACGACGATCGAGCGGCACGGCGGGCGGACGCTATCCGGCGGCGGCTAAGATGGCAGCCTGGCATTCTGAACGGCAAAGGCAGCAAACCCAAAGGCATGCACTGGCGGACCTTTTCACGACTGGAAGCTCGGCATGATGCCTTCGTCCATGCATCATTGATGGGAATGGCTACACGCTTACAGCTGATGGATCGTGGACTGGCCGACCTGCGAGATGATCTGACCGATGATGGTTGAATCTGTTTCGCAAAACTGGGATAGCTTTGCGATTGGTTGGGATCAAAGTTGGGATCAAAAAGCAAAAGGCCGGTTTGGTACCGGCCTTTAACTTATCTAAATCCCTGATTTTATTTGGTCGGGGCGAGAGGATTTGAACCTCCGACCACCTGCACCCCATACAGGTGCGCTACCAGACTGCGCTACGCCCCGTGAAGGCGACAATAATACCGCGTTTATGAATTCTAAGCAAAATCCGAGAATCGCCGATCGCGTAGTTGGTTTCAAACCGGCGGTGCGGCTTTATTCAATCCGCTCACCTTGCGGCATGATGGTTATCGGCGTGTTGATGGCGGCCGTAATGATTGATGTCACAGTACAGGGAATCCGGATCGCATCCTTCGCACTCGAGCTGTAAGGTGCAATGACCGATGCCGTAATTGCTCCGGATCATCTCCTTGATTTCATGTTGTATTAACGCGGCCTGGCTGATCAGAACGTCGTCGATGACGATATGCGCCGATAGAAAGCGAAAACTTTTCGAGATGCTCCAAACATGGAGATCATGAACGCCCTTTACGCCTTCGACTTGAAGAAGATCGCGCACCATGGAGCTCATTTCGATATCGCGAGGCGTGCTTTCCAATAAAATGTCGACGGTCTCTCGCAAGATCACCCAAGCGTTCCAGAGGATGAGCAGACCGATCAGGACACTGGCCAAGGGATCGAGCCAATAAAAGCCGGTAAACCAGATTCCGATGCCGGCGAGGACCGCTCCGGCCGTCGAAAATACGTCTCCCAGCAAGTGAATAAAGGCGCTCCTGATGTTTAAATCGTGCTCGGCGCCGTGGCTGACCAACCATGCCGTTACGACATTGACGACGAACGCCGCAGCGCCGACGGCGATCAAGATGTCGGCGGCAACGGGCGGCGGAGACACGAAACGTTCGTAGGCCTCATAAAATATTCCAGCCGAAATCAGGGTCAGCGTCGTGGAATTAATGAGGGCGACAAGAATGCCGACACGATGATAACCAAAGGTTTTGCCGGCATGGGACGGCTGCTCGGCCAAATGAAGCGCATACCATGACAGCACCAATGCAAGAACATCCGTCAGGTTGTGTGCCGCATCGGTCAATAGCGCCAAGCTGTTCGCAATCAGCCCCGCCAGGACTTCAAAGACGACGAACGCGATGGTCAGAGCGGCCGAGAGTCCCAATCGGAATTTTGCACGCCCTCCGATCGTATCGACATGAACATGCGTGTGTCCGCCCGCCACGGCCTGACCTATAACTTAAGCTCGGATGTGCATTGAGGGCAGCGTGTCGCCTTCAGTGCGACTGCCGACAGGCAATAGGGACACTCTTTTGTAGCCGGAGCCGCAGACGGCGCTTCACGCCGCAATTTGTTGATGCTCCGGACCAGCAAGAAAATCGAGAAAGCCACGATCAAAAAACTGATTACCGAATTGAAGAAAACGCCGTAATTGATGGTAACGGCTCCAGCCCGCTTGGCCTCAGCCAGAGACGCGTACGGGCCGGTTGTTGCACCATCCCTGAGTACGACGAAAAGATTCGAAAAATCGACATTCCCTAACAACAAACCAATTGGCGGCATGATGACGTCGTCCACCAACGATTTTACGATGGCACCGAAAGCAGCCCCGATAACGATGCCCACCGCCATATCGACGGCATTGCCACGCATGGCGAATTCTTTGAATTCTTTTAACATCTGGTTATCTTCCTTATGGAACTGGTTACGTCTTGACGCAATCCTAAAATCACCCCGCCGATTGTCGCAAGTCGAATACGCATGTCACAATGCGTTCTACCGTTCCATTCTAACCTGAGTTAGACATCCATTATTTGCTTGCCGCATTTAGACGAGGACACGACAGCTTCGATTCGTCTATCGAGCGGTAAGCGAACACCTCCGGAATCTCCGTATGCAATATCGAAAATTTTTCAATCTGGCCCTAGTAGCCAATCTCGTTTGGCTCTCTCCTTCCAATGCGGACAGCACTATCGAATTCAACGTGGAAGAAGGACAAAAGAGGTCTGTTCAACCGGTTGTCGTCAAAGATGGCCAAATTATGGTCAAAGGCGCCGGCGGCGATCGCAATCTGGACATTTTTTATCAGCGGGCAAATGAACAGCTGGTCTTGATCGACCACAAGAAGCAGCAGTTCACGCCGATAACCGAAGAAAAGATCGATCGGATTGCTCGTCAAACCCAGGATCTTCAACCGGTTCTTCAAGGTTTGGGCGATCAACTCAAGAAACTGTCACCGAAGCAACGAGCTAAATGGGAGGACATGCTGGGAGGGATCTCCATAGACCAGCTCGGTTCCGCCGAAAATCCGGCGAATGACTCGCGCCTCGTAAAGACGGGACGGGCCAAGCAAGTGGCCGGCATCAGCTGCGAACAGCTGGACGTACTGAAGGGGGCGACCAAGCTGGCAGAAGTATGCCTCGCGAATCCATCATCGATGCAGTTATCCACGGATGATTACGCAACGATTCGCTCGCTGCTCGCTTTCACTCAGCGAATAGCCGCAAAAGCACAAGGCTTCGCGAGCCAGTTCGGAATATCGCTACCGCCGATCGAACTCAGCGATTTGGCCGGCGTTCCGGTCGAAATGGTGGACTTTTCCGGCAAGCATCCCACCGTTATGGCTCTGAACCGGATAACCGACTCGATATCCCCCGACGATCGTCCGCAGGTGCCTTCCGGTTATCAGCCGCAAGAGCTTACGCTTTGGCGGTAGCCCATTCGCATTCCGACCGAACGATTCGGCTTTGACCACCGTGGTGGGAATCCGGGTTTGGAGCATTGACCCCGAACCCGGATACGCCTCAACCGCCGTCTGTGGCTAAGATCAATGCGCTTCGCGCATCTTCCAAACCGACGAACTCCTTGCCCGAGTTCACCGCTTTTTGAAGATGCTCCACAGCTGCCGCACGCTCGCCTTTCTTGAGGTAAATCATACCGAGGTGGTATTGGTAAATCGGCACGTCCGGAGATTTCTCGGCGGCTTTCAACTGTAAAGGCAAAGCCTTTTCGTACGCACCCTTTTGGTAATAGATCCAAGCCAGCGTGTCCCAGAACACCGGCTCCTCGGTCTTATCGAACTCCTTCGCAAGCTCGAAAGCCCGATCGAGCTTGTCTTTCCGAGAATGGTCAAGGCTCAGCAAACTGGCAAGATTGTTCCGGGCGAGCATGTTGCCGGGGTTTAGCTTGAGAATGGTTTCGTACTGTTTGATCGCGTTTTCATAGTCCCCGGAAATTTCATAGACCCGCGCCAAGTTCATGAGGACGGTGGGTTCCCCAGGCAGTGCTTCGAGTGCCCGATGATAGGTTTTGAGCGCCAGGTCCCGTCTGCCCGTTTGTTCGTAATAAGCGCCGAGATTTGCATAAGGGAGCAACCAACGGGGGTTGGACTGAATGGCCATGTTCAGAAACTTGACGGCTTCCATTTCTTGCTTTTCGCCCAGGTAATACAATCCCAGCAATTGGTGGGCACCCGCATGTTTCGGATTGTTGCTGAGAACATTGGTGATTCGTTCCACGCCCTTTTCGGCCTGCCTTTTTTCGACATAACTTCCAAAAATCGCTTTCAGAATCTCATAATCGTTTTTGGATTTTCCAAGCGATTCCTCATATTCGGCCAATGCCAAGTCATATTTTTTCTGGCTCTGATAAAGCTTGCCCAAAAGGAAGCCTCCGGTTGGATTTTCCGGAAACTCCGCTTTGATCCGCTTCAAAACCGTCTCCTGCTCCGCAGTCCTCCCGGCTGCCGCCAAAATTTCCGACTTGAGCACCAGCGCATCCAGACTAGCCGAGTGCCGTTTTTGGAACTCGTCGATCTTTTCCAGCGCTAACGAGTAATTCTTTTGCCCCGCCAAAAAGTCGATCAGATTCTTGTATGCCTCGAATTTATCGGGATTCGCCGCCACGGCTTTCTCGAGACTTTCTTGCGCGAGCACCGGCTTACCGTCGAGCGTATGCGCAGCGGCCAACAGCTTGAGTATTTCCCACGAATCGGGCTGATCTTTGAGCAACGAACGAAAGGCCGCGACCGCCTTTTGGCCATCCTTGCGGAATAAGGCAATGCGCCCCCGTAGCAAGAGCCCTTGGCGGTCCCCCGGATTCGCCTCCAGAACTTCATTGATCCATGTAGCGGCCTTGTCGACTTGTCCTTCGGCCAAAGCGAGCAAGGCCAAACGGTTTTTCGCTTTCAAGGCATCCGGAGCATATTTTTTCAAGGCAATGATCTCTCGATAGAGCCGCTCTGCTCTATCGGTTTCCCTGCGTTGCTCGTGAAGCCTCGCCAAGGCGAAGCGCAGGTCCGGTTTTTCTGGATAAGCCTCGATCGCTTCGGCAAGCTCGGTGACCGCCTCGTCGGATTTGCCGGATTTTGCCAAGAATTCCGCAAGCAAGATGTAACGCTGACTGTCGTCGCGGCTGGCCTGAATGGCTTCGCGATAGACCCGCTCCGCGTCGCTCCAGCGTTTTTGTCGAATATAGAATTCGGACAATAGTTTCCGGTGCTCCAGGTTGGCGGGATCGCCGGATATCAGCTCTTTATAGATATTTTCGGCCTTTTCGAGCTTTTTCATCTGAGCGGCGAGCTTGGCCAGCCCCGATTGCAGCGAGGTATCGCCCGGATTGGCGCTTACTCCCTGCTCTAAGACTCTCTCGGCTTCATCGAGGTTGTTCTGTTGACTGTGAAGCATCGCCAAAACGAAAAACGCCTCGGCGCGGGACGGCTGCTCCGCCGTGATGCGGCTGAGTTCGTCGATAGCAGCGGCTTGATCGCCCCTGAGACTCGATAAACCCGCTTTCACCATTCTTGCATCGATATCCTCGGGCTTAACGCTCAAAACGGCACTCAACAGAGCGTCGGCTTTATCGAGCTGCTTGCCCAGCATATAAAGTTTCGCCAGCCTGACTTTGACGTCCAGGTCGTTCGGATCGAGCTCGCCGGCCTTTTGATAGAGGGCGAAGGAATCCCGCCAATTCTTCTGCGCTTCTTCTATTTGCCCCAAATAGAAGTAAGGCTTGGAGACCTTCGGATCGATCTGCAAGACGTTTTTGAACTCGATCTTGGCCTTATCGAAGTTCCGCTCTTCGAGGTATTTTTTGCCTCGCTCCAGATGCTCCGCCTTGCGCTCTTCGGCACCGCCGCACCCGGTCAGAACGTTGATTACACTCAGTGAGAGACCTAAGAAAGCTAATGTCCTGATCAGCATGGATATCGTCCCTAATATTTTTGCGGTTGAAATCAGCTCGATTTCTCGATCTCGAGCACGATACAGCGGACTTCCGGAAATTCGCCAGGTTTCCCTGGGGCGTGCGGGCACAGCGCCGCTCCGCGAGTCCTGATGACAACAACTTTGTAAAGCGAAAGAGATTGCAGCCATCTCCTTGGCTCCATCTCCTTCCACAATCTGGATTGTTACGGGCGTGAAAAATGTAATAAGCTGTAGTATTCTCCGACTATACCGTTACATACGGTCATGGTCCATGGGATACGGACCGATTCATCCGTCCGGTCTCTCGTAACATCGTGTAGATGCGCATATGAAAAATGGATTTTTGGCTTTTGCGCTTACCCTTCACTTCGCCTTCTCGGTATCCGCTGCTCAGGCTCCCGCCTCCTTATCGGTCGACTCATCGGCGTCCGTACCTCCCGATTATATCGTCGGCGCCGGGGATGTTCTGGAGATCTCCGTCTGGAAAGAAGACGGGCTGACGAAGCAGACCTTGGTACGTCCCGATGGCGGAATTACCTTTCCTTTAATCGGTGAGTTGGCAGCGGGAGGTCTGACCGTCCGTCAGATCAAATCCGAAATCGCCAAAAGACTCTCCGAATTCTTTGCCGAGCCGGAAGTCAGTGTCGCTGTCATCAATTTGAACCACAAGATTTATGTGGTTGGCAGAGTCAACAAGCCCGGTGAATTCGTTACCCCGAATCAGGTTTCGGTCATGCAGGCGTTGTCGATGGCTGGCGGCCTGACGCCTTTTGCCGACGATGACGATATCAAGATCATACGCCGGATAGGCGAAAAGGAGGTGGCGTTACCCTTCGACTACGATGAAGTCGCCAATGGAAACGCGTTGGAGCAAGACATCCTGCTGCAAAGAGGAGACGTTGTAGTGGTTCCGTGATGTCGCACGAGTTATCCCTGTATCGATCGACGAAATTCCTGACGCTGCCGACTCGTTTGATTGGCTCTGACAGCCATGCATAACGCAAAACCGGTCAACGCCATAAGCAATAAAGGACGAGGAAACCCTCCACTCTACATCACGTGGATCATCGGATTACTTATCGCAACGGACGTCAATGCAGTGGAATATACCTTCCAAGCGGATGCCAACGTGGAAGAGGAGTACAACACCAATATCTTTCTCACACCCGGCCCACATACCGATGTCTGGGGCACGAAACTCGGCCTGAACACACAATTCTCAGCCGCTGAAGAAATATGGAAGCTCGACGGAAGTATCCGTCTCGACAATTATTTTTACGATCAAAAGGGCTTGAATACCCTGAATCAATTCGTTTCCTTGACCGGCAGTTATTTCGTCACCGAGCGTAGCCAATTCGCTCTTCGAGGCGATTACATCAGGGATTCGAGCCGAACTTCGTTCATTGAAACCAACGATCTGGTATTCGAGCAAGTCAGGAGAAACAGGCAAACGATTAACCCGTCGTGGACATATTATTTGAGCGAAGACACCCGGCTCGGTCTGAACTATCAATATGACAACACCGAATATCGGAACAAAGACAATACCGCCTTTCCTCATTATCAAATCCATTTCGGCTCGGTCGGTGTGGTTCATGAATACAGCGAATACTTAAAGATGAATGGTTCGTTCTCCTACACGAGCTATTCGGCACCGGAAAGCACGACTTTTATCCCAGGAACCTTGGATTTCCAAATATTCCGTGTTCCCGGAACATATGAAAATCGCACTGAAGAAATCATGATCGATTACGCCACGGCGATCGTCGGATTCTCCTATTCCATCGACGAAACATTCGACGTCAGCCTTGCCGCCGGCGGCCAATACAACAAGACCGAAGCCGGCTCCCGAACGATTTTCAGAACTGCGTTCGGTGATCCGATACTCGATGATGGTGAGCACATCAGCAGCAGCTCTTTGACTTATCTGATAGACGCGCGCGCAACCAAGCGCTTCGAAGTGGACGAACTGAACCTCGACTATGCGCACACGGTCAGCCCGAACATTTACGGGAACTTGATCGAGGCTGATACGGTCACGCTAACTGGAAAGCACAAATTTACGCCGACACTGACCGGATCGGCTCAATTTTCTTACACGGACCGCAAGACAGCCGATCAGCGCAACGTAGAGCTCAATCGCCAACTTTTTCGTGCCAGGAGCGAGCTGATCTGGAATTGGAGCGAAAATTGGTCAGTGATCGCGTCGTATCAGTACAGTCGACAGGAGATCGATGTCATCTCGAATATTCCCGAATCACACGCCGCTTATCTGACCATCCGCTATCGATGGGATAAGCTACAGTACTGACCGATAGCGAGGGAATCATGGAAGAAAAAGGATTTTACGACTACATGGCCGGGTTCAAGCGCAGCAAATCCCAATTTGCGGCAATTCTGACCGGCATCTTGTTTCTGACCCTCTTGCTCGCCGTCCTGCTTCCGCCGACTTACCGCTCCACCGCAACGATTCTGATCGAAGAACAGGAAATACCGCCCGAGTTGGTACGCTCGACCATCACGACCTATGCCACGCAGCGGCTGCAAATGATCAGCCAGCGGGTCATGACGCGCAGCAACCTGAACAAAATTATCGAGAAGTTCGACCTATACGCCGACGCGCGGCAACGGCTAACGGAAGAGGAAATCATCAAGCGAATGCGTGACGATATAGCACTGGACACGATCAGTGCCGACATTATCGACCCTCGTACCGGCAGGCCGTCTACCGCAACGATTGCCTTCACGCTGGCTTACGATAGCCGCAATCCGGATCTCGCCCAGCGCGTCGCCAACGAAATCACTTCGCTTTACCTGGAGGAAAACCTCAAGACTCGCACTCAAAGGACCGCTGAAACCTCGGATTTCCTCAAGGAAGAAACCAGGCAGATGGGGGATTATGTTTCGGTCTTGGAGAAAAAACTGGCCGACTTCAAGGAGCAGAACCTGAACAGCCTGCCCGAACAGAAACAAATCAATATCGAGCTCATGGATAGAACCGAGCGCGAATTAATGCAGATTGACAATGAAATTCTTTCCCTCGAAGATCGGAAATTCTATCTGGATGGCCAATTGGCCCAAATAAAACCCGATGTTCCGGTCATCTCTTCAACCGGAGAGCGCATTCTGAGCCCTCAGGACCGGTTGAAGAGTCTCAAGACGGAGTATTTGGCCATGGTAAGCCGCTATTCTGACAAACACCCCGACGTCGTCAAAGCTCGCTTGGAAATCGCTTCGCTCAAAATGGATGCAGGCGACTCGGACAGCGGGTTGGAAATGGCCAAGCATCTCGCCCAGCTGGACGGTCAGTTAGCGTCGCTCCGGGAAAAATATTCCGAAAATCACCCGGACATCGTCAATTTAAGAAAACAGATTTCCGCATTGGAGGCGGAACTGAGAAAGGCGCAAACGACCCGCGCAGTCCGGGACATTGCAGCCAGCCAGCCCGAAAATCCTGCCTACATTACGCTGCAAGCCCAGCGTGACGGCACTCTTCAGGATTTGCGGGTTCTGAGACAGCGGCGCGAGGAAGTCAAGGCAAAACTCGGCGCATACGAAAGCCGATTGCTGCAAAGCCCCAAAGTGGAACGGCAATACCTGGAGCTGGTCAGGGATTATGAAAATGCCACCGCCCGTTACCGCGAGCTGAGGGCCAAGGCGATGGAAGCCGAAGTGGCCGAGCAGCTCGAGAAAAAAAGCAAGGGTGAGCGGTTTTCCATTATCGAGCCTCCGCTGTTGCCCGAGAAACCGATCAAACCGAACCGGCCTGCGATTGCTTTTCTTGGCGTGATGCTGGCGATCGCGGGAGGATTCGGTTACGTGCTGCTGATTGAAAACATGGACAAGTCCATACGAGGAGCGAAATTGATAACGGGGCTGGCCGGCGGACCGCCGCTTGCCGTCATCCCCTACTTCGAAACCGATGAGGATATCTCACAGCAGCAGAAAATGAGGAGCGTCGGCATGTTGGCGGGCCTCGGTTTTATCCTGCTGATTTTGGCTCTGGTCCATTGGCTCTGGATACCGCTGGACGTCCTGTGGTTCAGGGGTTTACGCAAGATGGATTCGCTTTTAAGCTGAGCTTCTGAGATTCGGTTGCGCTGCAACCATCACCTGAATCGGCCGCTTTCGACACTGACGACGGATCGGCCGGTTCCCGAAACCAACCTAACCAGGGAAGGATATAACTATGGAAAGCATCGGTAGAGCATTCGGACAACAGCAGCACCAGGATTCCGCAGTGGCCAGCCCACAAATCCCCAAGGCGGATCTGGTTTCATTGGAAAACATCCAGTACACGCAAACCAGAACCGTAACGCTCTCGAGGGAGTTGCTGCGCCGCCAACGCGTTATCGCCGGCTATAGCCCCTGTGCCTTCGTGGACGCGTACAAAATCCTCCGTACCCGGGTCCTACATAAAATGCGCGAACAGGGCTGGAACACCCTGGCGATAACCAGCCCCGGGCCGGGCTGCGGAAAAAGTCTCACCGCCATCAACCTCGCGCTCAGCATCGCCCTCGAGGCTCACCAAACCGCACTGCTGGCCGATGCCAACCTCAGAGATCCCACCATTCATCGTTATCTGGGAATCGACCCGGTCGCGGGCTTAAGCGATCACTTGATGGACAACGTTCCCATATCGAAAATCCTGATCAATCCGAAAGGCATAGGCCGTTTTGTCATTCTGCCGGGGAAACGGCCGATATTTAATTCTTCGGAACTCGTTGCCTCGCCGAAAATGGCACAGCTGGTGAAAGAACTGAAGCAGCGCTATTCGTCGCGATTTGTCATATTCGACCTTCCCCACTTAGGAACGGCGGACGCGTTGTCTTTTACGCCTTATGTCGATGCCGTGGTATTAGTCGTTGAGGAAGGGAAAACGACGCAGGACGAACTCTCCCAAGCCATAGCGGCTCTTCAAGACACCGCGCTGGTCGGTCTGGTCTTGAATAAAGCGGAAAACGGCTCGGTGGAATAGTCGCCGAGACCAAAGCTTACGCCGGACTTTATATCCTTTGCCTTGGCTGGCGAGGGAGAGGAGTTTTTTGCCTAATGCTATTCAAGCAGTTTCTTGACGCTTACGGGTGCCAAAGTCGAATAGCTTCACGGGCCAATATCAACTTGACTTTTCCGGTTCCATTCTCCGGATCGTTAAACCGTTTCCGTCTCGGACGAGTTCGAAATGACTATTCGAATCGGCGGATCTGTGCACATTATTTCCGACCAGTGCGCAGCGATCTTTAAACTCGTCGAGCGATTTTCTCGCGAATATCTCGGATTCATAAGGCCCCATTACGCCTTCCCGCGTCAGAAAGAACCATTCGGTTCTCCCGGTTGTACTATTACGTTCCCAGAAGACACGATCAGCTTTATACATGGCTTTATTTTTCTACTGTCTAGCGTTACCAACAGGTCCAACCACGCGGCAACACCTAATTAGTTAGCAACTGATTCCAGCAGATGCTCGAGACATGGGCTGAAAAAATATAACATAAGCTCTTAACGCTCGTCTTATTATAAAAACGTCCGCATAGACGTGTCGCGGCAGTATTCTGCCAACTCCGAAAGGGCTGGATAGGTGTCTTTCAATTCATATTCCCGCAAGTCATTTACTTCGCCGGAAGGTCAATCGTAGCTCTTTTTCCTGGCGGCTGCGAGGAGCAAGAATACGCTCCGAATTTCCCGCTGACGCCGGAAGAAGCTTCTCGCTTATCCTGGTCCAATATAACAATACCTTTTCGGAGGCAGGTGTTATCAAATCGAGACAAAGAGCTTGTCGGCGGCGGAAAATTAACGGCTTACATCCTTGATACTACACTTTAGCCGTCACGCTCCGCCAAACCTGAGCTAGGGAGTTTTAATCCGCATGAATCGGCTGGTCCGAATTGCTAGAAACCCGTGGATACTAACCGTCACGGCAGCGCTCATGCTTTATGCGCTTGCCGGGTTTTCACTCGTCCCCTATCTCGTGCAGCGTTATGTTCCCGAAATCGCCGCCACACAGCTTAAGCGCGATGCTTCCGTCGGCAAAGTCGCCTTCAATCCGTTCACATTCACTTTCGAAGCCCAGGATTTCAACCTGAATGACTCGAATGGCCAACCCGTCTTTCGATTTGCCCGATTGTTCGTCAACTTCGAATTGGAAAGCATATTTCGGCGTGCGTGGACGCTTGCCGATTTCCGCCTTGAAGCCCCTTCACTGAGAGCAATAGTCGAGCAAGACGGGAAACTCAATCTGGCCAAAATCGCCGAAGCCGCGCCAAAGTCCGAAGAACCCGAAAAGCCCGACGAGCCCCTGCCCCGCCTTCTCGTCAAGCATCTCGCACTGACGAGCGGTTCGGTGGAATACGCCGATTACTCGAAGGACGCCGACCTAACGGAAACTGTGAGTCCGATCGATTTGGAGCTCAATACGCTCACGACCCTGCCGGAGAAAACCGGCACTTACGAACTCGCTTTCAAGCTTCCGGACGGCGGAACTCTCGAATGGCGGGGAAATCTTTCGCTGGAACCGATTCTTTCCGACGGCGACGTACGGCTCGACGCTTTCAACTTGGCGCTCCCCTGGAAATTCCTCCGGGACCGCCTCAATCTGGCCGAACCGTCCGGCCGGGCTGCGCTGTCGGCTCACTATCGGTATAGCCAGAGCCCCGAAAAGACCGATCTGTCGGTGACCAATCTGGGGCTGACGCTGTCAGGGCTCCGCTTCGCCATGCCCGATACGGCCGATCCGATCCTCGCTTTGGAGAAGATCGAAGCCGGTAATGCCAGTTTCGACCTGGCCAGCCGATCGCTTAACGTACCCTCCTTCATCATCCAGAACGGCCAGGTCAACGCATCGGTCGACGCAACCGGGTCGTTGAACTGGCAGAATCTGGTGAAAGAGGACGCGAACGGTACCGCTTCGAATCCGGCCGATCCGCCGCCCGACGCCGAGCCCGCCCCCCCCTGGAAGCTGGCGGTCGAAAATTTCAAGATCGCCGATGTCGGTCTCGCTTATGCCGATGCCAGCCGCCGGTCGCCTTATGTCGTTTCGGTCGACCGGTTCGGTCTCGATCTCAAGGCCACGGCCGAAGTCGGCGCGGGTACGCCCAAAGCAAATCTCGACGGGCTGACGGCCGCTCTGAACGGAATCGCCCTTACCGAACCTGATTCTTCCGATCCCTTGGCCGCTTGGGATCAGTTCGAACTGGCGGAAGGGCAAGTGGACCTCGAAAAGCGCGAGGCGACCATTGGACGGGCCGCACTTAGAGGCGGCAAGGCTCAAGTCGTCCGCGACAAGACCGGTACCATTCATTTGGCCGAACTCTTCGCGCCTAAGTCGGGCGATACCGGCGCGGAAACGCCTGCTGCCGAAGCCCCTGCCGAATCCAAGGGACAGCCGTGGCACTTCGCGCTCAACACATTCACACTGGAGGGATTCGATCTCGGCGTCGTCGACCATAGCTTCTCTTCCGAAGTCGCCTACGATTTCGAGGACATCAATATCGGCCTCAAGAGCATCACCAACGATGGCGAGACACCGGTCGAGTTCGATACCAACCTCAAGGTCAAACAAGGTGGCGCGCTGAAGGCGACCGGCACCGCATCTCCCACGGGCGATCGGGCGGAAGCCAAGATTCAGGTCGACCGGGTAAACCTGAAGGCGCTGCACCCCGTGGTCGCCAAATTCGCTAAGCTCAAGCTCGAAAGCGGCGACTTGTCCACCGCCGTGGACGTGGATTTCACCCGGACTCCGAAAGGCCCGTCGGTCAAGAGCAAAGGCGTCCTCAGCGTCTTCGACCTTCTGTTGATCGAGACCGAAAGCCGAAAGCCTTTTCTGTCATGGAAGAAGCTTTCGGCAAACGAGATCGATTTTTCGCTCGAACCGAACCGTCTTTCGATCCAGGAAGTGCGAGTCGATCAGCCGGGATCGAAGATCACGATATTCGAGGACCGCTCGACGAATCTTGCCGCCATATTCAAGGAACAAAGTCCGAAGACTCCTGCGAAGAAAGCGCCCTCGCCCAAGACAACATCGAAGCAAGATTCGAAAAAACCGTTTCCGGTCACGGTGGAGCGCGTCCGCGTCAACGACGGTGTCGTCGACTTCAGCGATCTGAGCCTGGTCATTCCCTTTTCCACGCTCGTCCACGACTTCGACGGGACGATCACCGATATTTCGACGGCGGCTTCCGGCCGGACGCATCTGGCATTCACCGGGCGCGTCGATCAATTTGGATCGGTCAAGGTCGACGGTGCGCTGAATCCCATGCAGCAAAAAAAGTTCAGCGATATTACGGTGGTCTTCCGTAACGTCTCGATGACCTCTCTCTCGCCTTACAGCGCGACATTCGCCGGACGCAAAATACAATCCGGCAAGCTCGACCTCGATCTCGAGTACAAGATCGAAGACAGCATGCTGAAAAGCGAGAACAAGATCGTTTTGGACAATTTCACCTTGGGTGAACGCATCGAAAGCCCCAATGCCGTTTCCTTGCCGCTGGATCTCGCGGTAGCGGTACTTACCGACAGCCAAGGCCAAATCAACGTCTCGGTCCCCGTGGAAGGCGATGTGGACAGTCCCAAATTCCGCTACGGGAAAGTGGTTTGGGAGGCCTTCGTCACCGTACTGCAAAAAGCCGCAACCGCACCCTTTCGGATGATCGGTTCGGTGTTCGCGGGCGGCGAGGAACACCCCGACACGGTGCTGTTCGAGCCCGGCAGCGATGCCTTGCCGCCTCCGGAGCGGGAAAGGCTCAAAAAGGTCGCCGAAGCAATGGAAAAACGCCCCATGCTCAAGTTGACCATACACGGCCGGTTCGACCCCAAACGGGACGGCGAGGCGCTAAGATCGCTACACGTGCGGCAGGCCGTCGCGGAGAAACTGGATCTGGGTCTTAAACCTGGAGAAGATCCGGGACCTCTGGCGTTCACCAATGCCAAGACCCAGCGCGCTCTGGAAGACCTCACGATCGAGCGAGGAGGCCCCAGGGCGCTGGAAGAGCTTCAGGCCGCTTACGAAAAGAAGACCGGAAGGAAACCTCAGCGAGTCGGCAGAATATTGGCTCTTTTAGGCCGGGGTAGCGAGGACCAGGATTTCTATGAACGCCTGTTCGAGAATTTGGTGAATACCGCCGCCCCAATATCGACGTCCGAGCTCGAAGCTCTGGGAGATCGCCGGGCGAAAGCGATCCAGCAAGAGCTGATCGGCCTCCCCGGAGTCGATCGCACTCGTATCGGCATCGGAAAAGCCGAATCCACGTCGGACAACATCGACGGAAAAGTTCCGGCGCGGCTCGAACTGGGCGCGGTGGGCGGCTAAACGAAAATCGGGTGGAGGCGAGACAAATGAAGATGGCCGACGCCGCGCCTCAGAGACTGTTATGAATCGTCGTAGACGCGATAGCCGCATGGCCCGTGGCGACGCTGATCTGGTTGAGGGCGCTGACCACGTCGCCTGCCGCATATAAGCCCGGCACCGAAGTGCGGAGATGATCGTCGACGATGAGATGGCCTTCCGGGTCGCACTCCGCGCCGACCTGAACGGCCAGATCCGACCGAATCGCCGCGCCCAATGCGGAATACAAGGTATCGAAATTATAGGTCCGGCCGCTCTCCATTCGTATCGCTCCGATTTTTCCCTGCTCGAAGCACACCTCCTCGATAGGTTCTTCGATTACCCGGATTCGAGCGTTTCGCAGAACTTCCCGATCTTCGTCGGTGAGCGCCATATCCTTTCCAAGCGTCAGCAGGGTCAGATCACCGGTGTAGCACTTCAGAAACAGCGCCTCCTTGAGCCCCCCTTTTCCGAACCCGATCACCGCAACTTTTTTGTCGATAACCTCGTAGCCGTCGCAGATCGGACAATGCCTTATGTATCCGCTGCGAATCGCGTCCTTCAGGTTCGGCAGAACCGGCTCGATATCGACCACGCCGGTCGCGAGCAATACCGTCCGCGTCGTGAACCGGTCGTCGCCACAGCTTGCCGCAAACCCGCCTTCGATCTTTTCGATCCGAGTGATCAGACCGGAATCGATGCTCGCGCCGTATCGTACGGCTTGGGCACGAAACCGCATCAGCAGGTCGTTCCCTGAAATTCCGTCCGGGAAGCCCGGATAATTGTGCGAGATCGGAATCAGCGATGCCCGGCTGAAACCGGCATCAACGGTCTTGATCCTGCGGCGGAAGCGCGCGAGATAAATCGACGCCGTGAGGCCCGCGGGCCCCGCTCCTACGATCAGACAATCGAGTGCCGCATCGTCCATATCCGCCTCACGTGTGGTATATCCGCCGGTAGTCCACGCCTCCGAGAGTGAGACTACCAACCGAACTCGGCCGTTCCTTGAGGGCGATTAGAGCGTTTTCATCTCGCTCGTACGGCAAAACAGGCCTGGCAGGAGTCGTTGGCGCCTTCGGCGACGGTAAATTGATTCAAGCATTCGTAGGTCGGCAATCCTTTGCCGACGAAGACGCTCGGCCGGGACGTGGTGTCGGGAAGGGATTCCCGACCTACTCGCGAGTGCCCGTACAGTAGGTATGAAAATGCTCTAGTCGCTTTGTCCCGCCCAGTTCCTCAAACGCGCCGCATCCAGCACTTCGACTGTTTTACCGTGAACCTGGATCATTCCGGCCTGCACCAATTGCTGCAGGATGCGGGAAAAGGTCTCCGGGCGCACCGAAAGGCGCGAAGCCAGCACCTGCTTAGGCGTTTCCCACTGCACGCTGTAGCACGTGCAGTTTTGGTCGGGCGCGGACCTGAGTAGGTATTGTGCGACCCGCATCGTGGCGTTCTGCAGCGTCAGCTCGTCGATTTCTTGCAGCAGTTGGTGAAGGCGCTGGCTCATACGGCCTAGCAGTCGAAAGCAGACGGCGGGCGAAGTCTGCAACACGGTCCGGAAGACTTTCATGTCGAATCCCCAAAGCTCGCTGGGAACAATTGCGCGGGCGCTTACCGGATAAAGATTGCCCTCCATGAACATCACCGCCTCGGCGAAAGACTGGCGGGGCTGAATGAGTTCGATGACCTTCTCCTCGCCCGCCGCCGAAAGACGGTAAAGCTGAATCGTCCCCGTTTCCAAGATATAGAAACGGCTAGCCCGTTGGCCGTGGCTGAAAAGCTCCTCTCCCGCCTCTAGCCAAACCGGAAGCGCGGCGGCGATCACCTGGGTCAATTGAGGTTCTTCCAGCTCGGCGAACAGCAGGTGCCTGTACAGCCAGTCGGGTACGGATTTCTTCATGCAAATCTCCCACGAAAAACCGCTTGATCTAGGTCAAGGAGAAACGAATGGGCGGTCGTTATGTTGTTCACCGTCCGAATCGATTTGACCGTCTATTCAAAGGAAAAAAGCCATGTTTTGTTATCAATGCGAACAAACCACCCGCACCGATTCCGGCAACGGCTGCGCCAGCGCCAAAGGCGTCTGCGGCAAAGATCAAGTCACTGCCGATCTACAAGACCTCTTGATTTACGGGATAAAAGGCATCGCCCAGTATGCCCGCCGCGCGCGTGCTTTCGGCATCTCCGACCGCGAGGCGGACGGGTTCATACTCTATGCCATGTTCACGACGCTGACCAACGTCAACTTCAACCCTGCCCGGTTCATCGCCATGATTCAGGAGGCCGCACGCCTGCGCGACCGAATCAAGGCTCGCTACGAAGAAGCCGCTCGGGATCGAGGCACTGCGCCGGAAGTTCTGGCCGGCCCCGCCGCCTGGCAGCCGGTAGACGACATGGACGGCTTGTTGATGCTGGCAGCATCGGCCGCCGTAACCGCCGGCCGCGAACAAGTGGGCGACGATATTATTGGCCTCAGAGCAATGATTCTTTACGGGCTCAAAGGAGTCGCCGCCTACGCCCACCATGCCCATGTGCTCGGCTACGAAAGCGATGAACTCTATGCCCGCTTCGAGGAAATCCTGGATTTTCTAGCCGGCGAACCCATCGACGCGGAAGCGCTCGTAAACCAGGCGCTAGCCGTCGGCCAGCTGAATCTGAAAGCGCTGGAACTCTTGGACGCCGCCAACACCGGCAGTTTCGGGCATCCCGAACCGGCCAGCGTGCGGATGACGCCGGTCAAAGGCAAGGCGATCCTGGTCAGCGGCCACGACTTGAAAGACCTGGCGGCGCTGCTGGAACAAACCAAGGGCATGGGCATCAACGTCTACACCCACGGCGAACTGCTGCCGGCCCATGCTTATCCCAAGCTGCGCGCTTATCCTCATCTGGTCGGCAACTACGGTGGGGCCTGGCAGGACCAGACCCGCGAATTCGCGGAGTTTCCGGGCGCGATCCTGATGACGTCCAATTGCCTGGTCGAACCCCATCCCCGCTACCGGCAACGCATCTTTACCGCGGGACCCGTGGGTTGGCCCGGCGTACGCCATATCGCCAACGGCGACTTCTCGCCGGTCATTCAAGCGGCCCTGGCTTTCCCCGGTTTTCAGGAAGATGCCCCGGAACAAACCATTACCGTGGGATTCGCCCGCAACACGGTGCTAGGAGTCGCCGACAAAGTCGTGGATGCCGTCAAGACCGGCGCCATCCGCCACTTCTTCCTGATCGGCGGATGCGACGGCGCAGTGCCGGGACGCAATTACTACACCGATCTGGCGGACCACGTACCCGAGGACAGCGTCATTCTCACCTTGGGCTGCGGCAAGTACCGCTTCAACCGGCACGAATTCGGCGCTATCGGCGGCATTCCGCGCCTCTTGGACATCGGTCAGTGCAATGACGCCTATTCCGCCATTCAAATCGCGAGTGCCCTGGCCGGAGCGTTCAACTGCGGCGTGAACGATTTGCCGCTGTCCCTCATGGTGTCCTGGTTCGAACAAAAAGCCGTGGCAGTGCTGCTGACCCTGCTTTCGCTCGGCATTCGGGGCATCCGACTCGGACCGACCCTGCCCGCATTTCTGACGCCTGCGCTCCTGGAGCAGCTATCGGCACGCTTCGACCTGAAACCGATCACTACTGCCGAAGCGGACATCGAGGCAGCGCTTCACCGGGCAGCCTGAACGTTTGAAGAAAGGGCTTATTCCATTCAGCATTCGAATGGACATTAATCGTAGGATGGGTAGAGCGAAGCGAAACCCATCGATGGTGGGTTAGCCCCTCGGCTCCGCGTAACCCACCGATTCGAGGTCGCTCGGTGGGTTACGCCCTCACGGCCTAACCCACCCTACAGCCCGCTCCCATCGATTTGCTCTCAGGGCGATCACGACTTTCCATTGGAGAACCCATGACCAACCACGTCATAACGCTCACCACCCGCGACGGGCAGCAGGTTCGTTTCACCTGCGAAACCGAACAGAATCTTCTCGCCGCCGCCGAGGAGGAAGGCATCGTACTTCCATCCTTGTGCCGGGACGGCGGCTGCGGCGCCTGTCTCTGTACCCGCGTCGACGGCGATTACCATCTGGACAGCTATAATCCGCAGGCGCTGCCCCCGGACGCCGCGGCTCGCGGCGACCTGCTGCTGTGCCGGGCCCATCCGCAAAGCGACCTTTCGCTCGAAGCGCCTTACGATTTCGACCGCATCCGCTTCGAAGCGCTGGCGAGCCGCCCCGCCGAAATCGTCGAGTTGGCGCCCATTGCCGAAAACACCGTACGCCTGCTGCTCCGGCTGCAGCCGGACAGCAGCGGCGGACAGGCCGCGGAATTCGAACCGGGGCAGTACATGAGTCTGGAAATTCCCGATTCCGGCATCAGCCGCGCCTACTCCATCGCCAATACATCCAACTGGACCGGAGAGCTGGAGTTTCTGATCCGGCTGCAGCCGGGCGGAACATTCTCCACCTATCTGGAGCGGGAGGCGAAGACCGGCCAGCGCATCGACGTGCGCGGCCCCAGCGGCCATTTCGTGCTGCAGGCGCAGAGCCTACGGCCTCGCTATTTCGTCGGGGGCGGCACCGGCTTGGCGCCTTTGCTTTCCATGCTGCGCCATATGGCCGAGTTGCAGGAACCGCAACCGGCGCGGCTCTATTTCGGCGTCAATCGCGAAGCCGAATTGTTCTGCCTGGACACGCTTCGGGAACTCACCGAGGCTCTGCCTCGGCTTAAAATCGAGCTTTGCGTGTGGCATCCGGAGCCGTCATGGGCCGGATTTCGCGGCACCCCGGTCGATGCGCTACGGCGCGACCTCGAACAAGGCGGACCGGCGCCGGATCTTTATCTGTGCGGCCCGCCCGCGCTAATCGATGCTGCGGCGGAGACGGCGCGCGCTTTCGGAATCTCCGATGAACACATCTTCAGCGAGAGGTTCTTGCCTTCGAACTGAAGAGCCGGTCCACTCGCGGAATCGACCTTCCCATCGTTCGCGCGAGGCGATATCGATTACTCACTCCCCCAGGTCTAATCGAACGACTGAGCAATGAATCATCAACGGGCCGATCTACCGCTATGCGCCTTCGCCCGCCGCAATAAGATGCCTTCCCTGACCAGTGCGGTTTCGAAGTCCGGGAAATCGCGAGCAGACCCGCCGGCCCTCGCCCAAAGCGCCTGCAATCGCGCTGCCGCGAAGCGGCTCTCGCATTCCCCCTCCGGCAGAAAACCCAGCGCCTCGGCGGCATCTACAGCGAGATCGGATAGAGCCGGTGCCGCCTTGGCCCAGACTCCGCGCAGTTCGCGCAAGAAGATATTGACCGTCGTGGGTCCGATACCCTTCGCCAGAGCGATCAACCTTCGTTCGAGATCCTCCGCGGATTCCGCTTTCGCATGCAGCCTGTTGAGACTTCCCTGATAGTCGTCCAGCAAGGACCGCGACAGGTTTAGGAGCTTGGTGGCGGTCTTAAAGTCATAACGGGTATATCCGCCCGTATCCAATACCGCCACCAATCCGTTCCAGCCGCATTCGATAATGGCTTCGGGAGTCGTCAGCTTCCTCTCCGCGAAAGCCCGGTAAGTGCGCGCCGCCAGCCGTTCGGAAATGCGCGCTCCGAACAAAACGGCCGCAAGAAGCCATCTGAAAAGTTCGCCGTCATCCAGCCCGGCGACATCGATACCCAGTTCGGCGGAAAAGCGGCCGCGGCGAGCGGCAACCAAATCGGCGGGCGACAAATGCTCGGTTTCCGTTTGAGCCAATTCGGTCATGCCTCACCACCTCAGGATGCGCCATTCGCACAATCCAGCAGCGCCAGATACAAGCCTCGGACGACCGCTGCAAAGGACTCGTAATGAAGCCTATCCGGCCGGTCGCCGGCAGTGTGATACCAGGGATTTCGATAAAAGGCCGTGTCCGTCACCATGATCGCCGAATAGCCCTGCCTCCAGAAGGAAAAGTGGTCGCTGAGCGCAACGCCGGGCACGAAGAACGGAGCCGCGAGATGCTCGATCGGAAATTCCGAATTCCGGCGAAATGCACGCACGAGGCGTAGCAAACTGCTCCGAGAATGTCGGTTGGACACGAAGGCGATGAAATTGGCGCGGTCGGGATAAACGTACTTGAGCAGCACCGGATATCGCTGACTATTGGGTGTATCGTAATAGCATCCCAGCATCTCGAGCGAAACCATGAAGCGGATCCGATCGCCCCGCTCCTTGGCGGCTTTGGCGTAAATGAGGCTGCCCATATGGCGTCCCGCGAAAAACGGCGCTTCCTCGTTCACGAAGGCCACAAAGCGGACGGTCTTTTCCGGCTCGGAGCTCATGAACAAGCGCGACAGCTCCAGCAGCGCCGCGACGCCGCTGGCGTTGTCGTCCGCACCGGGACTTCCGAATACGGTGTCGTAATGGGCTCCGATCAAGACGATATCGAGCGGATAACGGGTTCCATGCCGCTCTGCCTCAAGATTGGCGCATTCGATCCCTTTCACCGTATAGGCGAGCCGGTTTACCGGATAACCCTGGGCTTCCCATTGCCCCGCGATGTAGCGCTCGGCGGCATGCAAGGCCTCCGGCAGCATCAGGTTTCGCTCGCCTATTTGATCGGCCAAAGTGTAAACGTGCATTTTCAATGCATCGGCCACCTTTTCCATCGCTTGCCGGCCCCTCATAAGGGTGTCTTATAACGGGTCCACGGGGCTCATACGACACGAAAACCTGAAATCAGGCTTCCCTTATCTGTCAACGAATAAGGGCGTCACGTCCCTCGGCTGCATCGGCCGTTGCCGTTTGCGGCACCTTGTGGAGAAGGACATGCCGCTCGGGAGCCTCTCCAATTCGATTGAAGAAAATTCCAAAAAGTTGCGCACAAAAAAGGCCGCTCGAAGCGGCCTTTTTCGTCTGATTCAAATGCACTTACGGACGGTTATCGGCTGCGCCCTCTTTCTCCGGCAACAGAAGATCCGCGCGGCTGATACCCAACCGATAGGCCAATGCGCTGGCGACGTAGATGGACGAATAGGTCCCCACCGCGATGCCGACAATCAAGGCCAGAGCGAAGTTCCGAAGCACTTCTCCACCCCATATGGCCATCGAAATACAGGCCAGTAAGGTTAGGAAGGAGGTCATCAGGGTACGGCTCAGCGTTTCGTTGATGGACAGGTTGATGACGTCCAAAACCTCGCCGCGCCTGATTTTCCGGAAGTTTTCGCGAATTCTGTCGAATACCACAATGGTGTCGTTGAGCGAATAGCCCAAGATGGCTAGGACGGCGGCCAGTACGCTCAGATCGAAGTCCAACTGCAGAATGGAAAACACGCCCAGGATTACGGTGATATCATGCATGGTGGCCAGAATCGCACCGAACGAAAAGCGATATTCGAAACGCCACGCGACATAGACCAGAATCCCGAGTATCGCCAATAGCAAGGCGACCACGGCGCTTTCGGCGAGGTCTTCGCCCACCTGGGGTCCGACGAATTCGATGCGATGGAGTTCGGCTTGAACCTCCGGATTCTTGCGGAGCGCCTCCATGACTCGCGTCCTCAGATCGGTGCTCGTGATTTCCGCTTGCGGGGCGAGACGGATCAGAACCTCCTTGGACGTTCCGAAATGTTGCACTATCGGATTGGCGAAACCGGCTTCTTTCAGCTGCTGACGCACCTCCTCGAGATTCGCCGGTTCCTGATAACCGACTTCGACAATGGTGCCGCCGGTAAAATCGATGGCGAAGTTCAAGCCTTGCCAGCCAAGTGCGATGATCGACGCGAGGCTGACCACGGCGGACAGGACAACCGCAGGCACGCGCCAGCGCATGAAGTCGATTGCGTAGCCGCGAGTATTAGTATCGGACACTGATCAAATCTCCTGAATTCTTTATATCGGACTCAGATCCACAGTTTGGCGACTCGCCGCTGGCCGTAGACGAAATTGACCAGCATCCGCGTACACATCACCGCGGTGAACATCGACGTCAAAATCCCGATCGTCAAGGTCACGGCGAACCCCTTCACGGGACCAGAGCCGATACTGAACAACATGATCGCCGCAAGAAGCGTCGTGATATTGGAGTCGAAAATGGTGCCGAACGCGCGCTCGAATCCGGCGTAAATACTGGACTGAATGGAATTGCCGTTACGCAGCTCCTCCTTGATGCGCTCGTAAATGAGCACGTTGGCGTCTACTGCCATACCTATGGTCAGGGTGATGCCTGCAATACCCGGCAAGGTCAATGTCGCTTGGAGCAACGACAGAATCGACAAAATCAAAGCGACATTAAAGAGCAAGGTGATATTGGCGATGATCCCGAACACCTTGTAATAGAGGATCATCACAGCAGCAATCAGGGCAAAACCGATGATGAACGAACGGGTACCCTGCTCGATATTTTCCTTACCCAAGCTGGGGCCGACGGTTCGTTCCTCGACGATGTCCACCGGCGCGGCCAAAGCTCCTGCACGCAACAGCAAGGCCAGATTACGCGCCTCTTCGGTACTATCCAGACCGGTAATTTGGAAGCGCTTGCTGAAGCGGTCCCGAATGGTCGCGACGTTGATGACCTCCTCGACCTTTTTCTTGGTGGCCACCTTCCGGCCTTCCACTTCTCTGGTTTCCGTCTTGGTTTCGATATAGACGACCGCCATCGGCTTGCCGATGTTCTCGCGCGTAACATCGGCCATTTTGCGCGCGCCTATGCCGTTCAGTGTCACGAACACGGCCGGAGAACCCGACTGAGAATCGAGCCCGGAGGAAGCATCCACGATCTGATCGCCGGTCACGATGATCTTACGCTGCAGCAAAATGGGCCTGCCGCTTCGATCCTGGTAGAGCCTGGCGCCCAACGGCGTCTTGCCCTCTTCCAGGCCTTGGGCGCTGTGCTCGGTATCCACCAGGCGAAACTCCAGCGTCGCGGTGGCCCCCAGAATCTCCTTGGCGCGGGCGGTATCCTGGACGCCGGGGAGCTGTACCACGATGCGGTCTTCGCCCTGCTGCTGAATCACCGGCTCGGCGACGCCAAGTTCGTTAATGCGATTACGCAAGGTCGTGATGTTTTGCGCCACAGCCAGACGACGGATCTCCCGGCGTTCGGGTTCCGACAATCTGGCGCGCATCACGGTGCCGTCCTCGCCGAGCTCCAAACCGCGAAGTTCTCGCTGCATGACATCCCTGGCCTGGGCCAGCGTTTGGCCGTCCGGGAACTTCACTTCGATGGTCTGGTTACTTCTATCGACGGAGAGATAACGGATTTTGCTTTCGCGCAAAAGTGAACGAATGTCTTCCGCATAACGCTCTTCAGCCTGGCGGACGGCCGCGTCCATATCCACCTGCATCAAAAAGTGCACGCCGCCCCGAAGATCCAATCCCAGATACATGGGTTGGGCGCTGATCGCTCTGAGCCAATCCGGAGTCGACGGCGCGAGGTTGAGTGCTACCGTATAGTTATTTCCCAGCGATCCGGTGAGCAAATCGGCCGCTTTGAGCTGGGTCTCGGTTTCGGTAAAACGCACCAGAAGCCGCTTCTCAGACAATTCCAACGACTTCGGTTGCATCCCGGCGTCGGTCAGCAGTTTTTCGACTTGAACACGAGTAGCTTCGTCCAGCTTAGCGCTCCGCAAAGGCGAAAGCTGAACGGACGGATCCTCGCCGAAAAAATTGGGCAGCGAGTAAATCGTCGCCAACACCAATACGGCGATAATCAGAAGGTTTTTCCAAAGTGGAAAGCGGTTTCGCATGATAGCTGCCTATGAGGCGTGATGCACGGTATAGTGCATCCGCCGTTGAATTAACTTGCTTAGCCGTTTTATTTTTCGGCCTTTTTCTTAGCCTTGTAGGTACCCTTCGGCATCAGTGATGCTATGGCATGGCGCTGAACGTATACGTAGGTGTTATCAGCCACTTCCAACTGAACGAAGTTATCATCCAAATCCGCTACTCTACCCAGCAGCCCGCCATTGGTCACGACTTCGCTCCCTTTGGTCAGCGACTGGATCATTCTTTTTTGCTCTTTCGCCCGTCTTTGCTGCGGGAGAACGAATAAGAAAAAGAAAATCAGCAATATAGCCAGCGGTAGAATAAGACCAGCCAACCCCGGCTCTTGCTGGGCCGGCGCGGCTTGAGCAAATGCGTCGGAAATGAAGAAACTCATATTTGGTCCTTGCTTATCTTTCTTTTAAAACGCGGCATTATTACACAAAACCTCGCCTTTTCCTCGTTGCTCATAAAACCGGGCAACGAATTCACTCAGCCTGTTGTCCTCGATCGCTTGCCTGAGGCCGGCCATAAGCTCCTGGTAATAGTAAAGATTGTGTATGGTATTCAACCGAGACCCTAGAATTTCGCCGCATTTGTCCAAATGGCGGAGATAGGACCGGCTGAAATTTCGGCAGGTGTAGCAACGGCATTCGTCATCCAGCGGGCGGGTATCGTTCTGATAGCAACTGTTGCGGATGCGGATTGCGCCATGACGCGTGAACAGATGACCGTTGCGGGCATTACGTGTCGGCAGAACGCAGTCGAACATATCGATGCCGAGCCGCACCGCCTCGACGATGTCCTCTGGAGTACCGACTCCCATCAAGTAACGGGGTCTATCGGATGGCATGTTCGGCAACAGCGAATTCAAAATGCGCGCCCGGTCTTCCTTGGGTTCGCCCACGGAAAGACCGCCGATGGCATACCCGTCGAATCCGATATTCTTCAAGCCCTCTACCGACTCGAACCGGAGTTCTTCGTAGACGCCGCCTTGAACGATACCGAACAAAGCCGACGGATTACCCTCATGCGCATCTTTGCTCCGTTCGGCCCAGCGGAGCGAAAGACGCATGGAATCGGCGGCTTGCTCGTAACTAGCGGGATAAGGAGTACACTCGTCGAAGATCATCACGATATCCGAACCCAAGTCCCGCTGAACCGCCATCGATTCCTCGGGGCCCAAAAACGTGACGCTGCCATCCACCGGCGAGCGAAACCGGACGCCGGCCTCGGTAATCTTGCGCATAGCACCTAAGCTGAACACCTGAAATCCACCGGAGTCGGTCAGGATCGGGCGATCCCAATGCATGAAATTATGCAGATCGCCGTGGCGGCGGATGACGTCGGTACCAGGGCGGAGCATCAGGTGAAAGGTATTTCCCAGCACGATCTCTGCGCCAAGCTCCTTGAGCTCTTCAGGCGTCATTGCCTTGACGGTGCCGTAGGTGCCGACGGGCATGAATGCCGGAGTCCGCACGTTTCCGCGCGAAAAGATAAGCTCGCCCCGTCGGGCCCTGCCGTCAGTGCTGCTTACGATAAACTCCATCGGATTTTTAGATGTGCAAAAACAAAAGAGGCCTGACTATCTGAAATAGGCAGGCCATCTCGAATCGACGTAATTGGTGCCGATGGTCGGACTTGAACCGACACGACTTGCGTCACCACCCCCTCAAGATGGCGTGTCTACCAATTCCACCACATCGGCTAAACATGGTCTAACAAGGTTGGCTATTTCTCTTGCTCTGCCGGCGGAAGCGTATCGGCGCTATCGGGCAAATCGGCCTTGTCAGTTGCTGGCGGCTCTTCCACTACCGGAGGAAGATCGCGTTGAGACGGGTCCAAACCAGGACCATCAATGATATCAACTTGTTTATTATCCTGTTTATCTGCCAAGTACGCAAGACTCAAACTGGTCACAAAAAACAGTGTAGCCAGCACCGCGGTCGTGCGAGACAAAAACGAAGCTGCGCCCCGTGCACCGAACAGGCTATTAGACGCTCCACCGCCAAAGCCCGCTCCGGCATCGGCGCCCCGGCCTTGCTGAAGAAGCACCAATCCGATGACCGCCAAGGCGACCACGACATGAATAATTGTCAATGCCTGATACATAAAAACTTCACCTAAACCGAATGGCATATCGAGAGAAAGGACTCGGCATCCAAGGACGCTTCGCCAATTAATCCACCGTCCACGTCGGGCATACCGAACAAGGTACGGGCATTTTCGGGCTTTACACTACCGCCATATAGAATCCGGACTGAAGCCGATACTTCGGGTTCCCGCTCCGAAATCTTTCGCCGCAAATATTCGTGTATCTCTTGCACTTGCTCGACTGTCGCGGTTCGCCCGGTCCCGACAGCCCAGACGGGTTCGTAAGCGATCACCGCATTTGCCAGCGATTCAACGCCAGCCATATCAAACACCGCCTCCAACTGCTCGTCTATGACAGTAAATGTATTACCCTGTTCACGCTGCTCCAGAGTCTCACCCACGCATAAGATTGGCGTAAGACCGTGATCGAGCGCTTTTTTATAACGCGCAGCCACCAGTTGATTGGACTCTCCGTACCGCAGTCGCCGCTCCGAATGCCCGACGATAGCCAGGTCACACCCGAACTCACGCAACATGGGCGCGGAGATTTCACCCGTATAGGCGCCTTCGTCCTCATCCGCTACATTTTGCGCGCCAAGCAAAATCGCTTTGTTTTCCAACAGTTCGGCTGCCTCGGGTATGAATACATAAGGCGCACATACACCGACCTCTGCCGGAGCGGTTTCCGAAATGCCGGAAAGAATGTTCGTCAGCAATGTTTTTTTACTTTCTCGAGTGCCGTTCATCTTCCAGTTTCCGACGACCAGAGGACGACGAACCATTGAGCGCTCCTTGTTGTAAAACCGTAGAAGCTTAATGACTCAGAGCCTGTTTTTCAAGCTGAAAGGATCTATATTCGGTCTGCGTGCCTGCGCTTATCAAAAAGTTATAAGAATATTCTAGAGTCTTACTCAACATTCTCGGTCTATTGGATTAAGCTCCCACAACTTTTTACAACCAGCCCAGAATTTCGCTCATAGAAAATTGCTATTCACTGGATGAGACTCTCTGGTGGTTCAGTAAACCGAAAGCCTCAGGTAACATCCCCCGATATTGCCCAATGGACATGGGCAAGAGACGTTTCGCTATTTTTTCTAAAGCCTTTTAGCGCGACATTACAGCTTTTTACCCCAACGCTTAATCTTTATGCTCGAAAAATGCGATTGGATGGAGCCGAGGCATGATCAAACTTGTTGAGCTACGATATTTCGCCTGCCTGCCTATACTTCACCGCCTAATCTGAGCGATCGTGCATCTGCATTTCCATAGCAGAGGTAGTCGTGCATGAACTGCGTTCAAGCGGAAAACGCCCCTCCCGAATGACGAAAGCTATTCTTTCTCTATTTGGCGAATTTGATTGCCGATGCTGAACCTGAGCCGACGCGCACGGGCGCATTCGCTAGTGCCCGCTCCCGCTCGAACACACCAGTTGCCTACCGGCAGCACACCGATAGCCTTTGGCCGTCTCATCTATGAAGGAAGGATCCACGCACGAATTAGCGCAACCCGTATCGGAAGGTGTCCTAAACAAAGCACATGCTCTTTTCGCGTCGGCGACGGAGAAAATCTATGAATTCGGCAACCCTAGCCCCATCTCAATCGCGAGAACAAAAAAGTTTGGTGATCGCCGCGCTGGGCATCGTATTCGGCGATATCGGTACCAGCCCGCTTTATACACTTAAAGAGTGCTTCGGCGGCATTCTGGCGCTAGAACCAACGCCGGCAAATGTCCTCGGCATCTTGTCGCTTATTTTCTGGGCCATTCTGATCGTCATATCGTTGAAGTACGTCATCTTCATCATGCGAGCGGATAACAAAGGCGAAGGCGGTATCATGGCCCTGATATCCCTTGTCCAGCAGAAGGCGGAAATAAGTACCCGCTTCCGATTTTTACTGATCGGGCTCGGATTGATAGGCGCATCGCTATTTTACGGCGATGGGATGATCACGCCGGCCATCTCGGTCTTGAGTGCAGTCGAAGGACTCAAAGTCCTTCAGCCGGAGCTTCATTCCTATGTGGTTCCGATTTCTCTTGCAGTCCTAATAGGGCTTTTCACTTTTCAACGAAAAGGGACCGCGGGCGTCGGTGCGCTATTCGGGCCGATTATGGCAATTTGGTTCTGTAGTCTCGCAGTTTTTGGCACGCTCAGTTTGATAAAAAGTCCAGCCGTTTTAGCTGCCGTGAATCCGGTACATGCCTTTCACTTCTTTGCAGCGCATGGCTGGCCTTCCGTTTTGATCTTGGGAGCGGTGGTGCTGGCCGTTACCGGCGGCGAAGCATTGTATGCGGATATGGGACATTTCGGCCGCGAACCGATTCGCAAGGCATGGTTTCTGTTCGTCCTTCCGTCACTGATGCTGAACTACTTCGGCCAGGGGGCTCTTCTCATCCAAAATCCGTCGGCGGTTCAAAATCCGTTCTATTTCCTTGTTCCTGGCGGGGCGCTGGTTTTCATGATCGGCCTAGCTACGATAGCCACAATTGTCGCTTCCCAAGCGGTAATTTCTGGAACCTTTTCCCTTACGTCTCAAGCGATTCAGTTGGGCTTCTGCCCTAGGCTCGGCATTCAATACACCTCTGAAGAGGAAAAGGGTCAGATCTACATTCCTTGGATCAACTGGGCATTGATGGTCGCTATCATCGGATTGGTTCTAGGGTTTCAGTCTTCATCCAACTTAGCGGCCGCTTACGGCATCGCCGTCACCGGCACGATGGCCATCGATACGATTTTGGCTTTCGTCGTGGTGTACAGCTTATGGAAGTGGAATCCGATCATTAGCGGCATGCTGGCTTTTGGATTCCTTACCGTCGACTTGGCTTTCTTGGTCGCTAATGCAGCGAAAATTTTTGAAGGCGGATGGTTCCCGTTAGTCATCGGGCTTATCGCCTTTACGCTCCTGACGACATGGAAACGCGGCCGCGATCTTCTCCGGGAGAGCCTACGCGAAGACTCGGTACAAGTTGATCAATTCTTAGCCGAAATCGTCAATAATCCTCCGTTGCGCGTCGCCGGCACGGCCGTATTCATGACGAGCAGCCGCGAAGGCATTCCACCCGCGTTGCTGCATAACCTAAAACACAACAAGGTACTGCACGAGACTGTCGTGCTTATGACTGTCACTACCGAAAACGTTCCCCGCGTAGCTCCCGAAAAACGCCGCGAAATCCGCCGCCTCGGCGCAGGCTTTTTTAGAATCAATCTACATTATGGATTCATGGAAGCGGCCAATATCCCACGAGTCCTTAAATCAAGCAGTCGAGATTTTGACATTGATATCTCGGATACGACCTTTTTCCTCAGCCGCGAAACCATTATTCCCAGCACGGTTCCGAAAATGCCGCTTTGGCGCCTGAAGCTGTTCATCGGCATGTCCCGCAATACGAGCAGTGCTGTAAGTTTTTTCCGGATTCCGCCCGATCGCGTCGTTGAACTGGGCGTACAACGCATGCTGTAATTGAGTTTTAAGCATTTTTACTTAAGGAAGTTTATGGACATTCCCCTTTATTTGAAGGCAATCGTGCTTGGTATTTTGGAGGGAGCCACCGAGTTTCTTCCGATCTCCAGTACCGGTCATTTAATCATTGCCAATGATCTATTGTCTTTCACCGGGGAACGGGCGAAAACGTTCGACATATTTATTCAGCTTGGGGCGATTTGTGCCATCGTTTGGCATTACCGGCAGCGCATTACTCGCGTGTCCGGGTCGCTATTCTCGGATCCAGCCGCATTCCGTTTCGCGCTTAATGTCTTGATCGGGTTTCTGCCGGCAGCTCTACTCGGTCTTTTTCTTCACAAAACCATCAAGACTCAGCTCTTCAACCCGATTACCGTAGCCGGGGCGCTGATACTCGGCGGCCTCGTGATTCTGTTGATCGAAAGCCGGCGCCGGACTCATCATGTCGAGCACGTCGACGAGTTGACCTGGCATGTGGCGCTCAAAGTGGGCTTAGCTCAAAGCCTTGCCTTGTTTCCGGGCGTATCTCGAGCGGGCGCGACGATCATGGGTGGGTTGCTGAGCGGCATGTCACGGTCAGTTGCGACGGAGTTCTCGTTCTTTCTCGCTATTCCGACGATGTTCGCCGCCACTTTCTACGACCTGTACAAGAATCTCGACATCATGAGACCTGAAGATCTGGAGATGTTGGCAGCCGGTTTCGTTGCGGCTTTTTTCAGCGCTTGGCTGGTTATTCGAGCGTTGCTGGCATTCGTCGCCCGACACAGTTTCAAAGCGTTTGCCTGGTATCGAATACTGTTCGGCTCATTGGTATTGGTCTATTTTCTGTCGACGACCGGACTCACTGTTTCGCTCTGATTCAACGATTTCATTGCCCGGTTTCCAACCAGATGCACCCCGAATTCCCATTGTCCCCGGACTTAATCTATTTGAATCATGCGGCCGTGGCACCGTGGCCTTTGCGGACGGCCCTGGCGGTAAGCCAGTTCGCAGAGGAAAACGCCCGATACGGTGCGTCCCGTTACTTGGAATGGGTGAAACAAGAAGATTTATTGCGGGAACAGTTGAGGGACTTGCTCAATGCGCCATCCACGGACGATATCGCTTTAGTCAAGAACACTTCCGAGGCCATCTCGCTCGTGGCTTTTGGTCTCGACTGGCAACCCGGCGACAATATCGTCTCCAGCAACGAGGAGTTCCCGTCAAATCGAATTCCGTGGCAAGCACTAAGCGATCGAGGAGTGGAGTTCAAAGAGGCAGATCTAAATGCCGCTCGCACGCCTGAAGATGCCTTGTTTGAGCTAGCCGACGAACACACAAAGCTTATCACCGTCAGTTCTGTTCAATACGCTTCGGGGTTACGCCTCGATATGGACAAAATCGGCCGGTTCTGCCGCGACCAAGGGATTTTATTTTGCATTGACGCCATTCAAAGCTTAGGGGCATTGCGTTTCGACGTACAAAGGTGCCACGCAGATTTTGTCATGGCTGATGGTCATAAGTGGATGTTCGGACCGGAAGGGCTAGGTGTTTTTTATACCTCGCCGCGTGCGAGAGGCTTGCTGGGTCTAATGCAATACGGCTGGCACATGGTTGAGAACGCTGGGGATTACGATAACCGGTCTTGGCTTCCGGCACGGAACGCCCGTCGCTTCGAATGCGGCAGCCCCAATATGCTGGGAATACATGCGCTGTCCGCCAGCCTCTCGCTGATATCGGAAACCGGCATCGAAAGGATTGAAACCTTACTGTTGGAGCGAACCGCTTACTTGGTCGAAACGATCATGAATCACCCGGCACTGGAACTTCTCTCATCCAGCGTTTCCGAACGTCGTTCAGGCATCGTGCTGTTCCGCCACCGATCTATGGAAAACCAACGGCTTTATCAGCACCTGAATCAAAATAGCGTTGTCTGTGCATTACGGGGCGGCGGCATCCGTTTCTCGCCCCATTTCTATACGCCCCTAGATGCGCTCGAACGAGCAGTCGATATCGTGCTACGCGCTTAGGCTCAAGCTCCTGAAAACAACCGATAGAAGTTGTCCGAGCTGAGCTCTGCAACGCGCTCGATAGAAATTCCTTTCAGTTCTGCGACACACTGCGCCACGTGTCTTACATAAAAAGGATAATTCGGTTTTCCACGAAACGGGATCGGAGCAAGGTATGGCGAATCCGTTTCGATCAAGAAACGATCTTCCGGAATCATTCTGGCGACCTCTTGTATCGATTGAGCGTTCCGGAAAGTGACGATCCCCGAGAATGAGATAAAAAACCCCAGATCCAGGACCTGCCGCGCCGTCTCCCAATCCCCGGTAAAACAATGGAACACACCACTGACTTGATCTGCCCCCTCTTCCTTCAGCACCTTGATTGTGTCGTCCTTGGCTTCACGCGAGTGAATAATTAACGGCTTACCAACGATTTTGGCGGCTCGGATGTGTTGCCGAAACCGCTCACGCTGCCAATCCAGGCTGCCCGAACTCCGGTAGTAGTCCAATCCGGTCTCACCGATAGCGACCACCTTGTCATTTTCCGCGAGGACGACAAGCTCTTCGACACTCGGCTCTCTTGAAACCTGCTCGTTAGGATGGACACCAACCGATACTGAGACATCGTCGTATCCATCCACCAAACGGCGCATTTCGGAGTAGCTGTCAAGATCGATGGATACACACAGCATGTGTTCGATCTGCTGCGCTCGCGCTTCTCTCATAAACGAAGCGAATTCACCCTCAAAAGGCGTTAAATCCAGGCGATCAAGATGGCAATGAGAATCTATGAACATAAGGGAAATACTGCGCCCTCTTAAGAAATGGACGAACGTCAACCAAGTTAGCTATCTCTGTTCTCTAGACAGCGCATGTTTGGTCTAGATCCGAGTCTATCTGATACCTGATCAATAGAAAAAAGCCCTCCTTCAGAGAAGGAGGGCTTTTCAGTGCCGACCGTCGGTCGTAAAGCCTTGAGGACGCCGGGACCCGGCGCCCCCTTGGTCTTACATGAAGGACGGGATCAGCGGAGCGTCGATCTGGGTGACCTGACGGCCGCCCGCATCGTCAAAGAAGAACAACAGACCGGCAAAGCGGCTGTCCGGAT
>Ga0196965_1000171_pt1 | contig 46532 bp, 41 predicted proteins | sample S1_20metaG_FD_148668 | JGI IMG/M metagenome (GOLD analysis project Ga0196965, IMG submission 148668) | Soil microbial communities from Anza Borrego desert, Southern California, United States - S1_20 | ecosystem: Environmental > Terrestrial > Soil > Desert | place: USA: California | collected...
TCGCGTGCTGGAAGCATACTGCATGTACGCATCTTCTACCGAAAAACCACTGCCAATCGTTACGCCGGGGCTTCCATCCGAACTCATAAGTGACGAGTTGACAGTACTAAATCAACAGGATAAGTTCAGAAAGTTTATTACGCCAGGATATATCGATGATGCTGATCTGCCTGCGCTCTACAATGCGAGTACCTTGTTTTTGTATCCATCGTTATCGGAGGGCTTTGGAATGCCTGTTGTCGAAGCAATGGCGTGTGGCACACCGGTAATCACATCGAATGTTTCGTGTCTTCCGGAAATCGCAGGCGATGCTGCCCTTCTTATAGATCCTTTTAACGCCAGGGAAATTGCCCAGGCAATTACAAACATGTTAACGAATCAAACACTGCGTCTCGATAAAGTTGTAGACGGGCTGATCAACGCCAGGCGGTTCAGTTGGAACAACACAGCAGCAGAGGTATTTGACATCTATGAGAAAGTATACTTTCGCACAAAAAGAATCAGCCAATATATAGGAAACATGGCTTTTGAAACAAGATGAAGCTCTCATGTGTTGTAAGCTTTATTTGCCTGAGTCTATGCGCGTTTGCGCAAACGCGCAATACAATTTCACCCAATGAAAGCCACAAAGGCTACGAATTATTCGAACTAGCAACCCTGCCAAAACATGTCAAAGAAGCTTCCGGCCTTGCGATGTCAAGATCGAATTTTCTTTGGACTCACAATGACGGAGGGCCTCCAATGCTCTTTTGCTTTGATACATTGGGTAATCTTCAACGGAGCCTTCAACTTAATCATCCAAACGCCGGATGGGAATCGCTCGCGACCGATAAAGACGGAATGATGTATATTGGCGCATTCGGTAATAACAAAAATGACAAACGCGAGCTAAAAATCTATGTGATTCCGGATCCCGAGACGATCACAGCAAGAGTTATTACCGCGGAAATTATCAGATACAAGTACAGCGACCAACGTGCATACCCAGCTTCGGACGAAGGGAAAAATTTTGACATGGACGCATTCATCGCAATGGACGACGCGCTATACCTTTTTTCCAAGAACCGAACACGACCATTTACCGGATACACGAGAGTTTACAAACTGCCGAAACGACCCGGGACATATGAGGCGCAAGTAGTTGACAGCATTTATCTCGGCGAGGGACCTATGATCGATTGTTGGGTAACCGGAGCCGATCTTAGTCCTGATGGAAAAACACTGGCCCTTCTCTCCCACCAATACATTTGGCTAATCGCTGATTTCACACCTGGAAATTTTTCTGGTGGAACGTTGCAAAGAATCGCCCTTAACCACTTTTCTCATAAAGCCGGTATAACCTTTTCCGGCAACAACCGGCTTTACATTGTCGATGAACGCGAACTGGATTTAATTGGCGGAAAGCTATATCGTATTGATTTAAAGAAGCCTTGTCGTAAGCTGCAATAAGGCATTCTTTTTTTATCAGCCATTTAGCATGTACAAACAAAGCGCTTAAGCATGCTATCGTCCATCTAAAAAAAACACCTCCAGTAATTTGTGAAAACAATAAAATTCATACTTATCAATCTTATCAGTTTCGCGGTGCTCCTTGCGCTTATCAATTGGGGATGCGGGTTATATCTGAAAAGTATTGACAAGAAAGCGCAACGGGAAAATCTGCCAAACTATTCCTCAGACCATGCCTATGCAACAAAAGTATTTCATGATTATAACAGTATTCAACATCAGTACGAACCGTTTGTAGGCTGGCGATGCAAACCATATAAAGGGGAGACGACGACTGTCGGTGAACACGGATTCCGTATCCATCCCGCGTCAAACAAAACAACAACCAGTGAAACGAAAACTGCATGGTTCTTCGGGGGCTCGACCATGTGGGGTGAAGGCTCAGACGACAATCACACAATTCCTGCATTGTTTAATAAAGATCTGCCTGAATATCAGGTCAAAAATTTCGGACAACTAGCATACAACAGTCGCCAGGAACTCGATGCATTGATCTCGTCATACTCAAAGGGCGATCGGGCAAACCTGGTAATATTCTATGACGGCGTAAACGATGCCGCTTTTCTTTGCCCGAAAGAAATCTCTGAATTACCTGCGCACAGGCTTGTGCCGATGTACCGCGATAAATTGTATACAGGAAAGGCAAAGCTTGCGAAAGAAATTGTCGCGAAGATTTTTTTCGACAACATTCTTACACTCGTATACAGAAATCAACGACAAAGTGAATCTCCATACGACTGTGTCAGCAATCCAAAAAAAGCTGAACAGATCGCCGAGATCATGATGCGGAACTGGGAACTTGCCCACGAAATTGTCAGCAATCGCGGGGGCAGGTTCATGGCCATTTTGCAGCCAGCTGCGTTTATCGGTAATCCACAGCTCGATCATCTCGAACTTGATCCGGACCTGGGGCAGAACTTCGAAGCCGTATACAAAAACTTTAAGAAAAAAATCAAGGAGCGAAACCACCCTTGGATCTTCGACTTAAGTGACAAGTTCGACGGTGAACAGAGAATATATATTGATTTCTGTCACGTTTCGCCGAATGGAAACGAGATCATCGCAAAAGAAATAAGCAGGCTCGTAGGGACACTGGAGGAGGAATAGCATGTCTAAATTTCTTTCATACATACACAATCTCCGCGGGGTCGCTATTCTATTTGTTGTCGGTGTACACGCACATGGCTTCGACCAGCAAACTACGAAGGTGTTTGACGCGATCTTCGATCCATCGGAAGGGAATGGAACTGTTTTGTTTCTTTTTATCGGCGGATTTTTATTCCAATACCTTACGCATAACCACTTCGACTATAGAAAATACATTGAAACGAAATTTAAAGTGATCATACTCCCCTACCTGATCATTTCTATTCCACTCATCATTATTCGAATCTACACGAACTTCGAATCCCTTGCTCTACCCGCCAATTTTGATGATTGGTCTGTAACGCGGCAAATAGTCTTTTATATTTTCACCGGCACACACATGCCTCCATTCTGGTTTATCACTACGATCATCCTTGTTTACCTCACCGCACCATTGTTGCACGTGCTCGACAGAAAAAACTTTTATCAATACGTTTTTCCTTTGTTCGTCTTGCTATTTTTCTTTACCTACAGACCGCTGCATAATGCCAATCCTTTTTTGTCATACATTCACTTTGTACCTGTATACATGGCTGGCATGTGTGCTTCCTTTTATAAGGAAAGAATTCTTGCAAATAGCCGCGTGATACTGGCTCTTTCAGCTTTTGTTTATCTCGCAATAACGATCATTGATGTCGGCGCCGGTGCAAATTTCTCGAGAGACCTACGCTTTGAAGATGTTCTGTATAAAGGGACAATTGCATTTAACGTATACGCGCTAAAGGTTCTCATGCTTTGCATGATGCTGCTGTGTCTGGTGTATGAGATCCGAAAGAAAGAGATGCCGCTTATCGAAATGCTCGGCAACTACAGCTTTGGGATTTTCTTTGTGCATTATGCTTTCATAAGCATCTCGGGCAAGATCGTCGAAATATCGGGTGTTACAATTGATTTCTCTCTGCCGGTGTTTGTCATATCATACTTATTCATCTTGCTGGCATCAACCGTGACCGTTTACTTCGTAAAGCGTATTACGGGAAAGTACAGCAGATACCTGATCGGTAGTTGAATATCTATCACCGCGTTCGCGCTACCCGGCCACCGTAAAACGCAAAAATAAAAAAGCAGATCATGATGACCTGCTTGTTATAAATGATATGATATTCTAAGTTATATTATGCAGCACTCACAGCCATAACAACTCGCTTATCGAATTGTGCTTCCACCGGCACTTGATTCAGAACCTGGGACTCGTTACAATTCTGATTAAGGTTAACGACAACTCTTCCTTTCGTTCGTCCGGAAAGGATCGCGTCGATATAGACATTCTTCAGATCATCCAGTGTAATTTCGTGGGCAATTGCCGGCAACTTATCACACACGTTCCATTCATTCATCAGCTTCGTCCATAATTGAGTACGAAGGGCCATTGGCGTTTGGCCTGCGCCGATGCCCAATAAGTTTACACCATTCAGGATAAAAGGATACACGGTCGTTGCAAACTGGGTGGAAGATAAAAGTCCGGTTGCTACTATATTTCCATCGCGCTTGCATCGCTTCAACAAAGTTGTGAGCATGTTACCGGAAACGGTATCGATTGCTCCGGCCCACAAAGCGCGCTTCAAAGGTTTTCCAAAAGTGTCATCGAGAAAACTTCTCGGTTCCACGCGCGAAGCCCCAAGGAATTTCAAATACTTTTCAACATCCTCTTTACCCGTCACTGCTACTACCTCGTAACCAGCTTTGCCAAGAATTGCAACGGCCAAGCTACCCACTCCGCCGGTTGAACCGGTAACGACGATTGGTCCATAGTCGGGAGTTTGGCCCAACGCCTCCATTTTATGGAGTGCATAGGCTGCTGTAAATCCAGCGGTGCCAATGGTCATGCAATCTTTACAGCTTAGTCCCTTTGGCTTGTGCATCACCCAGTCTGCAGGAACGCGGATGTACTCAGCGTATGCGCCAGGTGTATTCATTCCAAGATCATATCCGGTAAGAAATACCTCGTCCCCTTCCTTAAATTTAGGCGAACGGCTTTGCTCAACGATGCCTGCTGCCTCAATGCCTGGCGTGTGAGGGAAATACTTTGAAATTCCCTTGTGGCCTGTTGCAGACAGTGCGTCTTTATAGTTTAATGCGGAGTAGTGTACATTGATGATGACTTCTCCCTGCGGCAAATCGTCGATGTTTCTTTCAATGATACTTCGTTCAAATTTCCCACCTTCCTTTTCTGTGATTTGAAGTGCCCTGAATTGCATGATTAGTAAATAAGAGTTTCAACACGACTGGTTAAAAAAACGTACCGCAGCCAGTTGATACAGACGCTTAAGCGACAAGTTTTTTGTTAATTTTTACGGCGAGGAAAGCGACAACACTCAAAGCTTTAATCTCTTAAACAGCCCCTCAGGAATACTCTTGATCGCATACATGATCGGACGCCAGATCGACGACGTATAGATCGTGTTACGCCCCTTAGCCATAGCGTTGTAAATGTCGTCGGCGACTCTTGAAGGAAGAGAGGTGAGCGGCCCAGGTGTCTTAATATTTTCAATCATTCGCGTTTTCACGAACCCAGGTTTTACGGTAAGTACATGCACGTTGCTTTTACAAAGCCGGTTTCGCAGTCCGGACAGGTATGCTGTGAAGCCCGCCTTTGCACTGCCGTAAATATAGTTGCTCTGGCGTCCGCGTTCCCCGGCCACGGAACTTATACCGATAATGACGCCATGCCTTCGTTGCTCCATGTCATTTGCAACAATATTCAAAATGGAAACCGCGCCAATAAAATTTGCGTAAAGAATATCCTGACATGATTTCCAGTTCTGCTGCGCTTCAGTTTGATTTCCGAGAAGACCAAATACACTAATCACTACATCTGGTTTGGCCGGCAGAGATTCATAAAACGCTTGGTGGCTTTCAACGTCATTCGCGTCAAACGAAACGATTTCTACAGGAACACGCTGGCGTATTTTGATATCCGCCTGTGTCGCCCTTATCTTCTCGAGATTACGTGCAGCGAGCGTAATTGAATAACCGTTTGTGCCAAACTTACGGGCAAGCGCGACTGCGATGTCTGAAGTTGCTCCGAGGATCAATGCGTTCCGTGACATTATCCCTTCAGCTTTAAACGTTTTGACAACCCTGAAACATAGCGATGGCTCGGGTCATACTTTTCCAGGATATCTTTAAAGACTCCCGCCTTTGGATAGGTGTCCCAAAAAATCTCTTTTTTCATTCTCGCATCTTTGGATAAATAAATCCGACCGCCATAATCAGCAACAACTTCATCGAGTTCGTCTAGGAAATCCAGTAACCCCGGTCTCATCGGAAAGTCGAGCGCCAGCGTGTAACCTTTCATCGGAAATGAAATCAGGTCATCCTGTTCTCCGAATAATTTCAGTACAGCCAGGAATGAGCCCATCCCCATTTTATTGATTCTTGTCAGGATATTCTTTAACCCTTCTTTACTGTTTTGTAACGGAAGCACGAACTGGTATTGCACGAACCCCTTCCGCCCATAGATCCTGTTCCAGTTTAAAATTGAGTCCAAAGGGTAAAAGAAGCCATCGTAATGAACGCAACTATTCATCACCTTCTGGTAATTTTTCGCGTAATAAAGCGCATTGAATGCCTTCACAGACCAGCCGTTAAGCACGAATGAAGGGAGATGACACGGCATGCTGAAGAGTGATTTCTCTTTAGGCATCAGACAATCGCGTTTACTTTTTACCTCTCCCTGGGTGCTATGCTCGCCAAGTATGAGGATGCATCGGCCAAAATGATTGCCAGTTTTCAGACAGTCAATCCATGCGACGGAATATGTATGATCACTGTGCTCTGCAAATAAAACCATTGCCTCGTCAAGGTTATCAGCCTTAATTTGCTTCTGGGAGATAAATGCCGTTTCGATTTTCTTTAAGCGGAAGGATACTTCCAACACAACACCTGTGAGACCCATTCCTCCACATGTGGCCCAAAACAAATCTGCGTTTTGCGTCGGGGAACAAATGACCTTTTCATCGAGTCCGGTTAGCACAGACATGGAAACAACGTGACGCGAAAACGATCCATCCACATGATGATTCTTACCATGAACATCGGATGCAACCGCGCCGCCCACCGTAATGAATTTCGTTCCAGGTGTTACAGGAAGGAACCATCCACGGGGAACAATTACCTGTAATAGATCCGAAAGAAGAATTCCGCTTTGGCATGTAATTATTCCTTGTTGCTCATCGAATGACAATATCTTATCGTAACGGAGTGTGTTTATCACACTGGTTGAAAGTGATGCATCGCCATAACATCTGCCATTTCCGTGCGCGATCGTTTGAAACCCGTTTAGCTTGTTGGTTAGCTCACGATCATAGTCAAAGGATATTTCGTCAGCTTCAACTACAGGATAATGATTCCAATTAGTAATTAACTTTTTCATGAACTATACGAGGAAATTTATACTCACTTCCAAATCCGGTGATTATCATTACAAAGATATTTTCAGGTCTATTGGCAACCTTGCCACTTCACCGCGACACCTGAGTGAAAACCAACTCTTCGGGATTGAATTGTTCATTGGTTTAGTGTTTTGCTTCGCTCCTCTGCTGTTTAACAATCCATATCGCATCAACATTTTCCTATCGTGGGAAGGGGCCTACCGCTTGTATTTGGGCCAAATGCCCTTCCGCGATTTTTCACTACCAATGGGCTATGGTTACTGGGTAATTCCGGCTCTTTTCTTTAAAATTTTCGGGCCATACTTTTATACGCTCATCAAGGCGCAGGTTTTCATAAACCTCGTATCAATCATCACGTTTCGTTCAATATTAAAAATGCTCGATGTAAAGCCGGCAATAATTCTATTTTCCGTCGTAGTTTTTTGTTTCTCCTACGTTTCGTTCAACTTTTGGCCATGGTATAACCATGTGGTGTTTGTATTCGAGATGATTGCCATCTACTTTCTACTCAACGCGCTACTGAAAAATACCGCAGGTTGGAAAATGTGGGCGTCGCTGACACTGAGCTCATTCTTTACTTTTTTCACGATCTTCACCAAACAAGATATCGGGGGGCTCGGCCTCCTTCTTTGTGCCGCGATTTTGTTTTACGACGCAATTGTCACCAGATCAGCAAAGAAGATCCTTTCATCCACAGGTTTGTTTCTCTTGTTCGCCGCAATCTTTGTCCTTCCCTTATTAAAGTATGATTTCCTCTACTGGTTTAACTATGGGCAGCCGCCGCACAAATCACGGTTGGTACTGATGGATTTTCTCAATGAGATACTTGGGTGGGCATACTGGGAAAAATTCTTTTTGTTCGTTATTGTGTTGTTTGTGCTTGACAAGTCACGTTCGGGAAAAACATTCTTCCAAAACAAGAAAGAAGTGCTGTTCGCAATACTTTGTATCGGTGTAATTGTACAGGCACTCATCATACCTGTAACGAGTCCGGTGCCGGATCGAAACGAAGTCTTTTTTTATGCATTCGGATTTGCGTATTGTTTTTCAAACCTTCGCCTAAACATTGACTTAAGTCGTTGGCAGTACCTCGCAGTCTGTATGTCATTCCTGGTTTTCTGGTGGGCGGGGATCTACTGGCGGAATGTACAACGTGTAATTGCGAAAAAACCTGTAACAGTTCAAAAAAACGAAGAGCAGTCCGGGCATAAATACAGGCTCGCTACAGAATACAAAACGATGGAGAAACTCTATCTCGCAGAATCAACGCTTGATGGCATTGCAAAAATCAAAAGGCTTCCGGCAATTCAGAAGGAAAATGCAAAAGTGCTAAACATGAGTGAATTGACTTCCCTTGCGTATGAAGTTCCGTTCACGCCATTGACGAACCAGCCGATGTGGTTTCACCGGACAGTTTCCATCTTTGAAAAAGAAGTAGCCGAGTTCTGCACGAAAGTTGAAAACAAAGAATACGACGTAGTGATTTTTGAGTCAGTGTCGACGAAGGAGGTCATCAACTTTTACCCGGAAGATGTTTTGAATTGCCTGAAAGAAAATTACCAGTTCGAGTTTACATTCCTGGCTCCGCGCACGCCTGAAGAATCATTCATCCACGTGTTTACGAAGCCGTCAAAATAAGAATAATGGCTTTAGATAACTTTCCAAGCAGTTGCTCATTGATGTCCCTTCAGTTTTATGAGCACACCGGAGGGATCTTCGTCACGACGAACATATCGATAAAAAGTGCGGTCAGCAAAATGTTTCATCACCTCGTTATTGCTCACAGCATCATCAAACGCATAGAGAACTGAAGCTTGATAATATATGTCATTTCGGGTCAGATCACTTGCAGGCATAGGTCGTCTGACGCTTGTTCCATTCGCCACAAAGATTACAGCATTCTGGATGTTAGCTTTCGCCACAAGTCGATACACGTCAGTTCGCTCCTTTACAATCATATGTTCACGGTGTGCTATAAGTGGTAGTCTTACAATCATCACAATCGCTGATGCAATGATCAGTGCTTTTGCCCACTTAATGTTTTCAGCGAAAACAGTCCGCAGTACTAGCAACAGTAGAAACGGAAACGCTTCGAAGTAAAACCGTGGACCATATTGATTTCCGCCGATTTCGTGGTAAAATAAATAGCCAATAATGACAAAGATGAAAAAGTAATCTTCCACGTATACAACGCGATCGGTATTAGCAGCTCGCTTCCGAAACAGAAATACAAAATAAAGAAGAAGCATAACCGGAGATACCCAGTAAGCAAACATCAGCATGCGCCGCATGATATGCTCAAGCCCTTTCAACAAAGTGTGGCCGTTCACAAAACCAAGTCCCTCGTCATCATAAGCCCACACAGTGACAGGTTCCAATGCATCTCCAGTAATTGAATAGTTATACCACAACAGGTAAATGAAAAATGGCAGTGCCCCAACGGCCAGCCAGAAAAAACCTTTAAAGGATTTCAGGCGTTCGTGATAAAATAGCATCACACATAATGGTATCCCGATCAAGACGGCCGTGTAATACCGGGTGATAAGCATGAGTCCTAATGCTGCACCGGCCATTAGCGCGAACAAAGGTTGTTTTCGGTCTATGTACAGATAGATGCCATACGTGAAGACCAGCGCTTCAAACACGCAGGATGTGTGGGAGAAATATGACGCTGAATTAAAAATATAAAAAGCTGAAATCCCAAGCAGCGACATCCCAGCAGTTGCGATCAAGGGTCCATACAACCTGAGCGCGAGTCGATAAAAAACAAAAAGCGCCAGTACTCCGAGAATGATATTCACGAGAGCAGCGGGAACTCCTACGTAAAGAAAAATAGCCATTAGTAATGGCCAGCCAGGCGGAAATCTGCCGACACGAATGCCGTCTTTTTCGGCAATGTGATTGAATCTAAACGCCTCTTCTACCGGTGACGCCGGATACCAGAGTCGTCCATCACTTACCGTTTGCGCCTGGTAAAGATAGACGTATTCATCAGATGAATTAGGAAATTGGTTTAAAGCAAAGAGTGCGACGGTAGTTGCCACCGAAGCAAAACTTACTACCACGATAACGGCAAACTCCCTATGGTTCTTTACCGCCCATTCTTTCGCCTGCAAGGTGACCTTGCTGGCGTTTTTATTATCACAAATCGCATAAGCAATTATAATTACTAGTGCCGTCCACCCAAATTCGGTGACGATAATGTTATACAGATCGAGATAATAAGCTGCTGTTTTGCCATCATCAAGAGGAAGCACTGGAAGGATGAAAGCAAGAATATTATCACGTAAAAACAAAAGTGCGATCGCGCACACTACGCTTATCACCAAACAATAAAGCAGAATACGCTTGAAAATATTCAGGCGTTTACCGGTTGTTATCGGAATTTCTGTTGTTTGTTCCAATGCCCTGCAAATTCTCTCTGTTAACGCACGTCTTCCAGCTTCATGCCGATCATTTGTTCGAGATCAAGTTTTGCGTTTTTAAAATCCTTTTCTGCCTGAAGCTGCGACAAGGTTATTGCGCTGTACGAAGTAAGGCTTGTAGAATAAGCCTCAAACGTAATCTCCCCGCTTTTGAAACGTTGTTCAGTAAGTTTATGCGATGTCTCGTTGTCGAGGGCAAGCTGTGACTGGATCTTGTAGATCTTTTCGCGCATAATGTATTCGTTGTAGGCTTTCAGCACATTGTTCCTGACGGCTAGTTTTTGCGCATTCACCTGTGTCTGCGCGATCATCACGCGTTCGCGGTTTTGCTTGTTATTGTATGGAATGTTAAAAAGCATGGCCAGAGAAACGTCAGCACGTACGTTGTACTTTGGAAAAAATGCTCCCCGGCTCAATGGGTCGTTTCCTGGATTCAGCACAAACTCGTTAAGGTTCGCCTGGAAGTGCACGATGTCAAGCCATTCTACTGCACTCTTTTTCAGGTCATATCTCGCTACGTTAACTTCGCGAATGAACATTTCATTGTTTGGATGATTTTTCCAGGCAAGCTGAACGAGTTTTTCAGCGAAGTCAGCGCCTTGTGCGCCGGCAGGAAGAATGATCTTATTATAATCGACGTTTTGAGCCAGAACCGTACTACTGATAAGCAGGAAAAGCAAAATCTTTTTCATTATCTATATTTACATTAAACCAAGTCAACAGAAACTAATCTTCTTTCAAACGACGCAATCTTCACGATCACCGCATAGGCAGCAATCACAATCAGGTTCATCGGTTTAGTGAAAACGGCATCCTGCGTATAGTGCGCAACCGAGAGTGCAAAAAACGGAACCAGGTATGCGAGATTGTACGTCTTTAACAACGGATCCCGGATTACATAATGGTTGTTGATGCCCCTGATCACTACAATTCCGAAGAAGATCAAAAAAAGCGTAAGGCCAACGGAGCCCAGCTCCAACGCAATGAGCAGATATCCGCTATCAGGATCCCAGCCCTGCGCCAGCTCGTGGCCACCGGAGTAACGAACACCGTTTTGTCCGGTTGTGTATAAGCCACCACCAAACGGGTGCTCCATCACATAACTCTGCAGTCGAACGCGCTTCATATCGCGTACTTCCATCGAAGGATCTTCGCTCGGATTGAATGTTGAACGAATTCTGTTCATCGTACCACCATAAAATGGCCCGAAAAAAAGAATTATCCCAATAAATCCTCCTGCGATCATGGCGACCACCGTTGTCTTATTCTTCAACGTCAATACGATATAAAATACAATACCAGCCGCTACCATCGCTGTTGCTGTCCGTGTCCCCGAATATGACATTGCCATTAGTGTAAGCATGCCGCAGAAAAACATCAGAATTCGCATTCCAGGTTTAAAAGGTCCCAGGGCTAGCACAAGAAAAGCAAGCGCCCCCATCCCAGTAAAAAGGCCATACGCGGAAGGATCAGAGAGGAAAGAAAACTTTCGCATTTTTCCCCAGATGTAATACAGCTTAATTCTTTCAGGAACACTGTTAATCCAGCTCTCCTCAAAAGCCGTGAGTCCGGCAAATTCCTGGTAAAATCCATAAGCAACCACAATCATCATGACAGACAGCCAGAAAACTGTAAATCTTTTCACATCGATCGCGGAAGCGAACATCTGAAAACACACAACGTAAAGCAGAATTGATGTATTATTCCGCATCGCGACAAGCCATGCCGTGACTGACACTGCGGATGGATTTACAACTTGAAGAACCTGATAAATTGTCACGACAAAAAATGCAATCGTAATCGGGTTTTTAAAGGCACTCCAGTCTCGTTTATAATATCCGTTTAAGAAGACTGCCGAAAACGTCAACATTGCCAGACCATCGTATACAGTGCCAAGAGGAAATGTCGCCTGCACGATTCTATCGAAGTAAAACATGAAGACCGCCATGAACATCAGCACATAGAAACCGATGCGATAATCCTTTACAACCGCCGCGACAACGGTAATGCCGATAATAATGCCGATCACTGCCGGTGCAACTTTTGTCCCGGCATGCGTGAGCATATACGTAATGAACAGAGATGCAGCGAGTAGCACTGTCACCAACATCACGGTTGGATACCATGTCTTAATCTTATTGAGATACATCCTTACGGTATAAAAAGAATTTTGAGATAGATCACGAAATACACAAACACAGCGAAGCCAATCGCCATGACTTTTACAAAGTCAAGCCCTTTTACAGATTCCTCGGTTTCGTGCTGTCCTTCTGACTGTTCGTTATCGGGATCTTCGTTTATCATTGTCTTGTAGAAATTCTTCAACAATGGCAGTAAATTGCCGTGCCCGGTCTTCCCAATTATTCTGACTCGCCCGCGCAATTCGCTGACGCGCGGTTATGTCCGTGTGATTAGCGATTGCTTCATCTATGTTCGAAATGAACGCATCGTGATCATCAGAGGCATATATCACATCCTTAAACGATAAGATATCCTGTGAGAAAGTGGTAGAGACGACAGGCTTTCCCGATGAGAGATACTCATTTATCTTTAAAGGATAGATGCTCCTGGTGAGTTGATTACACAAAAATGGAATGATACATACATCCACGTATCGCAGGTAAGCGGGAAGCTCGTCAATATTCTTCTTCCCGGTAAAAACAACATTTGGAAAATCACTTAGCCCTGACGTGCGATAGAGATCGTTTGCAAAAGGTCCGACCATCAACAAAATCTTGTCGCTGTGATGCGTTGCAGTCTTCACGAGCAACTCATAGTCGATGCGATGACATATGTTACCCGTATAACAGATAACTGGTTTGCCTGGTGGAAGGTTTGCGATTTCCCTTGGGCGCGGTAACGTTTCCTCATAAGCTCGCCGAAACAGTTTTGTGTTTGCTGCATTCGGCAACAAAAAGACATTGCGTGTAGTCACCTCACTTCGACGTTTGAGTTCAGACGAAGTAACTATTGTAAAATCTGATCTCTCCATCCATTCCCCTTCGAGCCACATGCCATGTTTTTTCAAGTATTCTGATTGACTGATATCGTCAACGGTCTGGTACACTTTCAAAAATGGCGCTGGACTCAAATTAAAAAATCGCCCATAAAAAGGATTAAATGAGTTAATGAGTATGTATTTCTTTACCTGAAATTCATTGATGATTTTCGCGATACACTCTTGCAGAATCAAATCATTAATACGCGAAACAATATCAAAGGCAATTCCTTTCCCAAAGAAATTTACAGGTAAAACAACGCGCGGCGTTACGGCGACCAGATCCGGACTCGCATCGGGGTCAGGTCTTGAAAAAATATCCCTTCCGAATAGCAATGCGTTCTTGCGTTTACGCACCTCGGACGAAAGCCTTTGAGTCAGAAAACTTTTAACTGTAAAGGGATTATCTACGTAAAACACGCGCGCATGCTTCGATAGCGCTTTTGACAATGAAAACGCTGTTGATGAATACGCTCCATCCCACCTTGGCAATGCCAGCATGATGATGTCATAATCAACACGATGTTCTACGCTAACTTCAGCACCTTCCTGCGAAAGAGACTCCACCCTAGTTTGTACCATTCAATGATTTCGATAAATACATGAAGGGTGTTAATTCTAAAAATGTTGTACAAGATGATTTGATTCAGAATAAACACCACAGAATATGACAGCAGCGTAGCAAAAGCTGAGCCCACTAGTCCAAACCACCCGAGGAAAAAGTAATTGAAAACCAGATTAAGCGTCGCAACCAGCACTAACAAATAAAAGTTGAGCTTCGGCCGCTTCGTTCCATCCATCACAGTTCCGAATTGTCGGTTAAATGGGACGAGGAGTGTATAAAAAAGTGTCACTTGTAGAATAACGGCCGCGTCTATATAATCCGGCCCGAAAATGAGCGTGATGACAAATTCAGGAAACAGATATATCGGAACCACAACCGGCAGCGTAAGCGCAAGAATCAAACTGACCGACTTAACATAGATATCACGGACTCCTTCAGTACCACTTTCTTTCATCTTCTTGCCCACCTGCGGGAAAAAGACACTGGCAATCGCTAGCGTCGGCACTTCAACAAGATTCGAAATTCGCACCGCTGGGTTATACATCGCAACACCTGCCGTCGAAATCATCCGCCCTATCATCCACGAATCGGTATTTTTCACAAGCATCGAACTGATGTTCGTACCGAGCGTAAACTTTCCGAAATGGAAAAGTTCTTTTATTAGTGTCCAATTGATCTTGTTGTTAAAATCCAGCGTACGCTTTTCACCGATGTACCGAACCGCAGTGGCCATAACCGTTGCAACAAGTTGGGCAATAGCCAGACTCACAAGTGTAGGTGGATCTTTGGTGAAAAAATGATAAATGATGAATAGAGACAATAGGCCGAGTCGCACAGCATTGCCTATGAAAACATCTTTGAATTTCAGCGTTGCATGCTGAATGTAAAGAAGGTGAAAGTATGGTATAAAAATTATACTGTTGATTGCGTAGATGTAGAAAAGTTGCGCTAAACCTTCGGCTTTCCAAAACAGAGCTAACGGAGCGCCTCCAGCAACCAACACGAGGGAAAGGAAAGCAGCCAACCCGCAGTGCAACAGAAATGACGATGTTACAATGGAGCTTTTCTCAGAATCATTCGCACTAACCAGATGTGTTATAAAAGGATTTCTAATGAACCCATTTCTCAACATTTCAAGTATCGAAGTAACACTGGTAAACAGCAGCCATATTCCAAGCTCAGATTTCGAAAGCATACGAGCGAGGAAAAATATATTTACAAATCCAAAGAATACCTGGCCGATCCGATCCATCATTGAATACATTCCTTGTGTGATCGACCGCGCATGTGATTCTGAGGCCTGACGTGAAGTTTCCACTATTAACAGATTATTATATATGATTACTCAATTGCAAAACAGTCTGGACGAACCCAGGAAATCGTTAAAAAGATATTCCCATATACCGGACTTCCTGATAATTGGTGCGGGCAAATCGGGAACAACATCTCTGGATAAGTATTTGCAGCAGCACCCGGAAATTTTCATACCTGCTTTTAAAGAACCTAATTTCTACGGATACGAAAACTCCAAAGCGGAACAATTCAACAATCCGGATGACCAGAATCATTTCAGGCAATCAGTCACCAACCTTCAGGACTATCTGAAGCTATTCACAAACGCAACTCCGGATCAGGTTATCGGCGAAACATCAAATACTTACTTATATCATGAGGGCGTACCCGAGCGTATAAAGTACTATAACCCTGATATGAAACTTATCGCGGTACTGAGACAACCCGCGGGAAGGCTCTATTCACGGTTCATGCACCTTGCCCGTGAAAACCGAACACCAACAGCAACCTTCGAAGAATGTTTTGACAAAAACACAATCTGGTGGAAAAGGAATGACCTTGTAAAAGAAGGTTTCTACTATAAGAACCTGTCCAAGTTTTACGAGACGTTTCCCAGAGAAAATATCCGTGTCTTTCTTTACGAGGACTTCAATTCTAATCCAGAAAAAGTCTTAAAGGAAATTTATCAGTTTCTGGGCGTTAAAGCAGATTTTCAGACAAATCACACAACACGTTTCAATCAATCCGGTTTTATCCGGAATAAATTTCTTGATAAGATATATGGGCAAAAGGGCGTCGTAACTGGAACACTTAAGACGATGCTTCCAAAAAGCGTAATAAAGACATTGAAGAGCAGTATGTTTGTACAGAAACAACTAAACGATCTCCGCTCAAAAAACCTCGCGAAACCAAAGATGGACCTAGAAGTCAGAAAAAAACTGACAAGCGAGGTCTATGGCGACGACATCCGCCAGTTGGAAAAATTAATTGAAAGAGATTTGTCGCACTGGTTTGTGTCGAAATAACGCGAATAAAAAATTATCAACTATAGAAAGCGTTTGGCAAACCCAGGCGTTTTTTCTTTTATTCAATTACTTATGAAAAAACTACTCGGGTGGATCCTCGCAATTTTGATTATTTTCGCGATTGCAGGAATTGTATTGTACAAGTATTATCTCCCACAAATGATCGCGGAGGTTGTCGTCGCTGAAGAGACGCCGGCCTACGTGCCAAAAGCAATTCAGCAACGTGTGACGAAATATAAAGCGCCATTATCAAAAGCTGCAACAGATGTAGTTAGAGAAATACATGAATCGGATGTCTCGCTTGATCAGGTCTTCCATGCTATCGATCAAGCCGAAGAACATGATATTCACATGGCGCTTGCTGAATTGCGGAAAGCTGAGCTGAAAAAACCTAACGACGCATTTAACATTGCTAAAAAATACATCAAGGCTGATTTTGATGTAGAAGTGCTACGGGAGCCATTTAACAAACACGTGGATATGGACATGATCCGGGTAGCGCTAAAAAAGACCGATCAATACAACGAAGACGCGCTTGATGCAGATTTGATCAAAGCTGTCATTAAGAATATCCTGCTGCAAAAAGAAAAGGAGTTTACGAAAGAAACTGCGAAAGAATAACGTCAGCGTTACAACCTCGTTTAACTTTCATCGCGCCAATAAAAAACAAAATAGGTCTCAATGCGAGATGTGACTCTCGAACATCAGAGCTTCAGATCTTTCGTGTTAACCATGTTCAAGACAGCACCGCCGAATTTCTTACCGATAGACTTCAAGTAGTAGATGGACTCCCGGTCAAGATGTTTAATCGATGACTCTGCACTGAATACCGCAATCACTTTGTCTGTATACTTCACCAATTCCTTCGTATCAGAATAGTCATTTAGCGACGCTCCTTCGAGCAAGATATAGTCAAAGCTGTCACCAAGCGCACCGATAAGATTTGCAAAATCGCGGCCTGATAGGATTTCTGCAGGTGATTCCGTTCCTCCTCCAGAATTGCCAACAATATAGATATTCTTATACTTAGTCGGGTTGATCAGATCATAGCTGTTTTCGTGATCGAATTCGTTACTCCCCTGTTCTTTATTGGTTTGGGCGCTGGCCAACAATTTATGCCGCTTGCTGTCGAGCACTTTCAAGTCGCCCTGGTTTCTGCCGAGAATTTGTGACAGTGAATTATTCTTGAAATTTGTATCAATAATCAGCACACGTTTGTTTACAAGACTTAACACGTACGACAACGCAAACGTAATGAATGTTTTCCCTTCCTTACGTTTAGGACTCGTGAACAAAATCACTTTCGCATTAACCGACTCGATCTCGTGTCTAAGCTTCCTGAGCAACGATTTAAACATTTCGGTATCTTCGTTCCCATTTTGCTGATTGAAATAAGATCTGATATTAAAATTCTTGTTATCAATCCGGTTGATGCTTCCTGCTAACGGTAACCCTACGGCTCTCTTGAAACGGTCAGGAGTCCGAATCGATCCATCAATAAGTTCCAGCCCGACAATCACGAATAAGCACAGCACGAAGCTTGTGACTCCCGCGAGCCCGATGATGATAATGCGTTTTGAATTCTCCGGACTCGCCGGCGGAACAGCAGCCAGTACCTGGCTTAGCCTGTTTGTATCAGCCATCCGGTTCTTTGCTTCGTTAAACTTTTCAACTGCCTGAAGATATTCCTGCGACGCAAGATCTATCTCCTTTTGGATGGCCGACAGTCGCGCTTCCTTCGAAGCATATCCTGATATATCGCCCCGAACAGAACGGATGTTATTTTCAATGAAGGCAAGGTTCTCCTTTTCCACCTGGAGGTTGATTTGCGCATCCTTCAGTTGTGCATTCAAATCACCGACTGTGACACCGGTACCGAGACTCGAGCCCATCCGCGACGCGTTATCGGTTTGAACGCGCAGTTCATCACGGAGATAATCTAGCGAGTCAAGTAACTTTTGATTCTTGGATCCGCCTGCTATGTACCTCTCATTTACATCGTTGATCTTATCGCGGAGTTGCAGAATGCGAGCATTTCCCCCATTGGTGACGGGAGTACTTGCGTTTCGAATGTCCTCCTGCAGCCGACGCATTGTTAGCTCGTAGCGATGTATGTTCGTTCTGCTTAAGTCACGCTGTGACTCGAGGCTTGCTAACGTACTTACCTGAACACCGCTCTCCCCCTCAAGACTGATCACATTATTATTCGCCTTAAACATCTTTTGAACTTCAAGCTTAGCGTCCAGATCCTTTTTCTTTTGCATTACAACCTGTTCAAGGAATCCAACGGATTCGCCACTTCGCGCACTACGGAAAGAGTCATAGTAACGCAAAAATTCCTCTGTGAACGCGTTCGCGCCAAGCGCCGCAAGAGCAGGCTTCTCGGCAGCAAAATCAACCTGAACATAGTCCGTGTTGGGAATGCGGCTTATACCAAGAGAATTAACAATAGCGTCGTAGTTGTATCCGTATGCATCAAGGTATTTTTTTACCAGCGCATAGTGGTTATCAGATGTGCTAAACGATTCGAGACTATCCAGTTTTGCCTGCACGATTTTCCTCACCAGCTCTTTTTCCGTTTCGTCAATCTGAAAGTTCCTGGAATCGGGATGCCGATATGGAACCTCAACCGGATTAAGGTCGTGAAGCAAAAGGCGATACGACAACAGATTGGCCGCGAGTCCGCTTTGCATCATATTCAACAAATTATTAAAACGCACATCCGCATCGCGGAGCGAAAATTTTTCATCAGATAGATGAACCTGATCATTGGTGGTAAAGCCAGTTGATATCTGCGATACGGCCCAATACGATCTCTCCATATTCATGGTAAAGAGGTATGCAGCAAACGCAGCTATCAAGGGAATCAGAATTAATATCCAGGCCTTTCGCCAAAGTACTTTTCCTAAAAATAAAAGGTCCATGTATTTCTGAATTATTGTTTTAATTCTAATAGTTATCGACGTGATTGAACGTATTCAATCGTTCAGAAGCAGGTGTGTTAAAATTATGGGCCAACTGTCGTTTCGAAAAAACAACTTCATCGGTGTGCTTAACTTTATGAGTTGGTTTCATCTCTGCATGTAGTATTCGCGTTATCCTCAACCGGGAAACCATAATGGAATTACGCAGCCAACTTCGAAAAAAGCATGCCAACGGCCGTACATGCTCAAGTGTTAGCTATCTTATTAATAGCTGGAACAATTATTTACAACAATGAAAAGTGATCCACACGGCTAACCCTGGAACAACCAATTGATTCTGAATTCACATTTAAATAAACGCGGCAAGTGAAAATACTTGGCATTTCAGCTTTCTACCACGACTCAGCGGCAGCAATTATAGAGGATGGCGAAATAATCGCAGCTGCCCAGGAGGAAAGATTTACCCGAAAGAAACACGACCCTGCTTTTCCAACGAACGCGGTGAAGTTTTGTCTCAATTACGGTGGAACGCGTCTCGAAGACCTTGATGCGATTGCATTTTATGATAAGCCCTTGTTGAAGTTTGAGCGATTGCTCGAAACGTACTATGCATTTGCGCCGCGCGGCTTGTCATCATTCATTACGGCGATGCCAGTGTGGCTCAAGGAAAAAATGTTCTTGAAACGTTTGTTGTACGAAGAGCTGGAACAAATCGAGCAGTTCGACAAGAAGAAAGTAAAATTTCTGTTTCCTGAACATCACCTCTCACACGCCGCGAGCGCATTTTATCCATCTCCGTTTGACGATGCAGCAATTCTAACGATTGACGGCGTGGGCGAATGGGCAACTGCCTCAATATGTCATGGGAAAGGGAAAGACATCTCGATCTTAAAGGAAATGAAGTTTCCGCATTCGCTCGGGCTGCTTTACTCTGCGTTTACTTACTTTCTCGGATTCAAAGTCAATTCAGGTGAATATAAACTGATGGGGCTCGCGCCTTACGGCGTGGCCGATAGCGACGAGGTCAAAAGGTTTGTCAATATCATTAAATCACATCTCGTAGACATTAAAGAGGATGGGTCGATATGGCTGAACCAACAATACTTCAATTACGCAACCGGTCTGAAGATGGTTGACGAAGAAAAATGGGAAAAGCTTTTCGGTTTCAAATCACGAAAACCAGAAGCTGAGCTTCAACCACATCATTGCAACCTCGGACTTGCTATACAAGAGGTGACTGAAGAAGCTGTGATTAAGATGGCGAATGAGGCACGCAAGTTAACAGGTTCCGAAAATCTCTGTATGGCCGGTGGTGTCGCACTCAACTGCGTGGCCAACGGTAAACTTTATAATACCGGAATTTTTAAAGATGTATTCATCCAACCTGCGGCGGGTGATGCAGGCGGGGCGCTCGGATCCGCGCTTGCAGCATTTCATATTTATTTTGAACAGGAACGCATACGCCCGGTCTCGTTGGATGGGATGAAAGGCTCTTACCTTGGACCTGAATACACAGACCTGGATGTTCAACTGACTGCTAAAAAATATAAAGCAAAGTACACCCACATCCCCAATCATTCGGAACTGTGCAAAGAAGTTGCCCGGATCTTGTCCGAGGGCAATGTTGTGGGATGGATGCAGGGCAGGATGGAGTTCGGGCCTCGCGCGTTGGGTGGGCGCAGCATCCTTGGAGATCCACGAAACGAAGAGATGCAAAAGAAACTCAACGTTAAGATAAAGTTTCGCGAATCATTCAGGCCGTTTGCTCCTTCGGTGATCGCGGAAGAGTGCAACGAATACTTCGAGCACCCATCCGTCTCTCCTTACATGCTGATGGTGCAGCCGGTTGTGAAAAATCGTAGAAAAACTTTGCCACCCGGATACCACACCTTTTCGCTGAAAGATAAACTATATCACCTGCGGTCGGACATGCCTGCGATAACGCATATCGATTATTCGGCGCGGATCCAGACAGTTCATAAGGAAACCAATCCGAGATACTACCAGCTTCTGCAGGAGTTTAAGAAGCAAACAGGATATGGCGTGATCGTTAACACCAGTTTCAATGTTCGTGGAGAGCCAATCATCTGTACACCGGAAGACGCGTACCGCTGCTTTATGCGCACGGAAATGGACTACCTGGTGATCGGTAATTTCGTCTTCTCGAAAAAGGAACAGCCCTACTGGCAGGAAAAGGACAATTGGAAAGAGGAATTTACACTTGATTAAAAGAGTAGTGTGCTGATTAAAAACATGTAGTTATGGATTTCATGAAGGATCTTTATTCATTTCTCATCGAACGAAAAAAATGGTGGTTGACACCGGTAATCCTTGTGTTACTGTTCATCGGGATCTTGATCGTGATCGGTGGCGGCTCAGCGGTTGCACCGTTCATCTATACGCTGTTCTGACACCCGTACGACGCCGGTACTAACGCTGCCGGTAGACGTGAATTTTGAACATACAAAAGAGAACAACTTAAGAGGTAATCGCACCAAGCCTGATGGCATGGTTTTCAACACAGTATCCCGCAGGGACGTATTTTCAATCTGATACCGGCAATGGATCTTCAATATACATCACAAAGCGCGACCAGTCTTGAGAAAAAAACAACGAGTGTATATGGTAAAACCACTGTTGCTTCCGTTCTCAATCTCATTCGCGTAAAGCAGTGGGTTAAGAATCTCTTCCTGTTCATTCCAAGTTTTTTTGCCGGCTCACTTTTTAATATCGAGCACGTATCACAGCTTTTGCTGGGAGCCCTGGCGTTCAGCCTTGTTGCATCCTCCATTTACGTAGTCAACGACTATCAGGATCGGCATGTGGATCGTCTTCATCCGAAAAAACGATTCCGTCCGATAGCATCAGGCGAAGTTACTGGCACCACGGCATGGATACTGGTCGGAGTTCTATCATCCGCAGGTTTGGTATTAGCTGCGTGGGTAGAACCTTCGTTTCTATATTTAGTGCTGGTATATTTTACCCTAAACCTCGCATATTCGTTTGGTCTAAAACACATACCCATTGTTGACTTATTCATTGTTTCATCTGGATTTTTGCTTCGGATCTATAGCGGCGGCGTGATCGCCGGACACGACATCACACACTGGCTTTCGCTCATGATCCTTCTGCTTTCATTGTTCCTTATCGTTGCAAAACGACGTGATGACCTTTTGATACAGTCAAAAACAGGAGAAGTGGTCAGAAAAGCGTCTCAGGGATACAACGTGGAATTCATTAACTCATGTTTAACGCTTGTGTCAGCAGTAATGGTAGTAGCCTACATTATGTATACTGTATCACCGGAAGTTACAGAACGCTTTGACAGCAATTACCTCTTCATCACGACCATCTTTGTGATCGCTGGCGTAATGCGTTATCTTCAGATAACATTTGTTGAAAAACGAAGTGGGTCTCCAACAACTGTCCTGTTAAAAGACAAGTTTATATTATTTACAATTGCCAGCTGGATTATCAGCTTCTACATAATAATCTATACAACAAGCGGACTTTTGAAGTAACATGCATACAGCTTCGGAAAAACGTCAAACGACGAACACCAACAGCGGTGAAAAGCGGGAGCTCGTGTTATTTGATTTTGACGGGACACTGACAACCAAAGACACGCTTGCAGAATTCATGATCTTCTATCACGGTAAAGCAAAATACTATCTCGGGCTTGCTATTCTTTCACCAGTCATGGGATTGTATCTCACCGGATTGATGGAAAACTGGAAGGCAAAAGAGATTTTCCTGTCGTGGTTTCTCAAGAATGAAGAAGTCAGCAAATTCAATGAACGTTGTACAGAATTTGCCCGACGCAAACTTCCTGGGCTTGTAAGAAAAGGTGCGATTGACATGATCCGAAAATACAGGGACAATGGTGCAACAATTGCCGTTGTTTCGGCGTCTGCGGAAAATTGGGTAAAACCGTTTTGCGATCAACACGGATTAATTTGCCTGAGTACAAAATTGGATGCGCAGAATGGGACACTCACAGGGAAGATCGCCGGAAAGAATTGTCATGGTCCCGAAAAGGTTTGTCGGATTAATGAGCATTTTGTCCTCACAGGTTTCGACCATATCATCGCGTATGGTGATACATCCGGCGACAAAGAAATGCTGGCATTAGCGGATACGAAATTCTACAAACCGTTCAGGGATTGAGTTTTTCCCGGAAGAGCATGATCTGGATAACTCCCTGATCTGACGTTTTGATAAACTGTGGATTCTGTTCTTCCTTAATACGCGAAGCTTCCACACCTGCCTGTCTTAGGTGGCCGTAGAGTTCCTTCAACCTTGTATCCGTGAAGTCATTTGCCTCTTGCTCCTTCACCACTAAATGGATCCCAATATCCTTGCGATCAGAAAGCTTTTTACCAATGTAGTAGAGCAATTCCTGCTGTCCACGCTCAAGACTTGTGGACTCTTTATCGAAAGCAATCGTCTGACCAACATTCTTACCTACGATGGAATTCCAATCATCCTGTGAAATGTATTCCTGATTTGACGCAAGCAACCCAGTACCTACGCGTACCGCAACAGTATAAATGTCAGCAAGCTGCTGATCACGGTTGCTACAGAAATACGCCACGCTATCGCCATAAATGGAGAAGTACGCGTCGAACTTCGCAGAGTTGACTTCTGGCCCAAGGTTAACAGGTGCAGACCATGTTTCCCACGAATTGTAAAGACGTTCACTATAAAAAATATCTGCATCGCCAAGACCGTTGTGGCCATTGCTTGCAAAAAATAATCGCTTCTTGTCTGCCGACAAAAAGGGCGAAATCTCGTAACCGCTTGTATTGATGGTTGGACCGAGATTCTTTGGAATACTCCAAACGCCGGGCTTACTTTTTGTGCTAATGTATAAATCTTCTTCGCCCTGGCTGTCTGTTGTGCGCATTGAAATTAGCATAACATCAAATTCTGGAGTAACGTACATGCCAACGAAGTCCGTATTTTCGATACCACGGAGGGGAATGAATTCAGCTTCCCTCCAACGCTCATTTACAAAGCGTGAAAAATATATTCCAGAAAGCTTCTCCGTAGATGAGCTTTTAAAAACGTAAAGGATTGAAGCGTCATTGTTTAACCCGATCAATACATTGTTGTCATGATCATTGAGCGTGGCTAGTCTATTCACAGCAGGCTTCCATGAATTGCCAGTACGTTCGGCGTACCAGATATCCTGACCACCATACTTGCCGCCAAAATTTCCTTCGTAAAAAGACCTGACAAAAAACATCTTTGACTGATCGGAAGATACCAATGGCACGCTCTCCTCTCCTTTGCTATTCACTGCGGATGATAATTTCCTTACCTCAGAAAATTCGAGCACCTGACCAATTACAGTAGTTGTAAGTATAAATAACAAATAAGCGATGGATACTTTCTTCACCATGTATATTGATTCTCCTTTTTAAAATTATTCAGTCGCATTCCGAGAATGATCTCATGGCTGCTGCCAGCAAACTGTTGAAATCTGCTCATCGAGAATTCATATGTATACGCAGCTGAAAACTTTTCGGTAAAATTGAATCCGATCATAGTCATGCCACTCTGGAAACTTCGATACCCGATTCCAGCCCACGCAATCTCCTGGATGTACGCTTTCGTCTGCGCTTCCCACGCAATTGATTCATCGAGCAGATAAAATAAGTTAACACTCGGCTTAAGGGCAAGATTAGGATTGAGTTGAAATGCAACGCCAGCCTGTAACGCTCCGGTATAAAATGCCTCTTCAAAGGAAAGCTCGGAAGATTCAATCGACGTGTGAACGAGTGGCAGGTATGTGGCACCGATATAGAAAGTTTTCGAATACAATAAAAAACCGGCGCGCACATTGAGATCCGTCTGCGAAGTCGAACTGTTGAGCAAATGGTTATAATAAGTGTCGTTGTCTGGATCGCGAACCGTGATCTCGCTCATGTCGAGTTTTCTACTCTCAATGATTGCGCCTGCTCCAAAAGAAAGATGCAAGGCAGTTGTCAATGGATAATGAAACCCGTAGGTGACACCGCCACCAATCGTATTGATCACGCCAATCGTTGACTGAAAAATTTGTCCGCTCAAACCATGGATGCTACGCTTTAATCGCGGAACACGCATAAGCGAAGGATTGCTCAGTCTTAGTGAATTATACGAAAGATCAACCGGCTGCTTAAGTCTTGTGTTATAAGATACATTAATGAATTTCGGCGAATTGTCGCCGAAGCCGGTCCATTGGTAGCGGTAGGAAAGTTTAAGATCACTAAAATTCTCTATACCACTAAACGCAGGATTGAGGATAGGTGCAAATTGAAATACCTGCGCATTGTTAGGAACATACTGCGCCTGCGCTTTGAAACAAATAACACAACACGCAATCGTCAAGACCCGCCGTAGCAACAACATCTTCTTTATACTCATTGTCTCACAATGCTTCCTGGAAACGAGAAGCTTCAGCACACAGCCGGTAAAAAACTCGTTCCAATGTCACCATCAAGGTGACTCACACCTGCTGGCACAATATTATTTCGACGTGAACAAAGTTTAACCACACGCGTCAGCAGTTGACTAATTCTTTTCCTATGTCAGATTTCGTTTCGATCCTGTTTTGGACAGGTATCATTGTTGTCTTTTATACTTACATCGGATACGGGATTGTCATATATCTTATATCGCTGGTTCACAAACACCGCAGAATTGTGGAACCGACAAAAGAACTGCCGCATGTCACGCTCATCGTTGCTGCGTACAACGAGGAACAATTTATTGCCGACAAAATATCCAATACATTATCATTGGATTATCCGCCACACAAACTTTCAATATTCTTTGTAACGGATGGCTCTACGGACAAGACAGCGGAAATTATCAGCGGCTATTCTAGCATTAAGCTATTTCACGAAGCCGGTCGCAACGGGAAAATCCACGCGGTCAATCGCGTGATGAAGCATGTAACTACCCCTATCGTTATCTTCTCCGATGCGAACACCTTTTTAAATCCAGCCGCGATCCAAAACATAGTACGACACTATGAAGACCCAAAAGTTGGTGGAGTTGCGGGCGAAAAAAGAATCTTCAAAAAAGCGGAAGACAATGCGTCTGGCGCCGGAGAGGGTCTATACTGGAAATATGAATCCTTTCTCAAGCAGAAAGATTCTGACGTGAATTCCGTTGTTGGCGCTGCGGGTGAACTGTTTTCAGTTAGAACAGATTTATACGAGCCACCCGCAGAAAATATTATCATAGAAGACTTTTATCTATCGCTTTCCATTGCTGCGCGTGGTTACCGTTTCATTTATGAACCCGAAGCGTTCGCAATGGAAACAGCATCCGCTTCCGTTGCGGAAGAATGGAAACGAAAAGTACGGATTTCAGCAGGCGGTTTCCAGGCAATGATCAAACTACGCCAGTTGTTGAATCCTTTCCGATTTGGAATGCTTTCCTTTCAATACATTTCACATCGCGTTTTACGGTGGACACTTGCACCCTTGTTCTTACCGATCATTTTCTTCTCGAACATATCATTAGCGTGGAGTGATCATTGGATTTATTCGCTGACACTTTTTGGCCAGGTGGGCTTTTACCTATTAGCGCTTGCGGGATACGTAAATCGCGAACGCAAAATCTCGGTCAAGGGATTTTTTGTTCCATATTACTTTTGTGTAATGAACTTATCCGTGTACGCTGGACTCAGGCGCTACATCAATGGCAACCAATCCGTTGTCTGGGAGAAGTCACGACGGGCTGCTATCACCGCATAAATTTCAATTCAAGACACGAAATAACTGTCTTTTTGCAGGCTTTTAGGTGCCGGGCTTGCTCATTTCCTTAAGTCCTTTAATTTTGCCAGCCTTAATAGCTAATTATGGGACGTATATTCGAAAAGAGGAAACACAAAATGTTTGCGCGTTTTGACAAAATGGCGAAAGCCTTCACGCGCATTGGCAAAGACATTGCAATCGCCGTTAAGCATGGTGGCCCTCTTCCCGAAAACAATCCCAAGCTTCGATTAGCAATTCAAAACGCGAAAGGTGCCAACATGCCGAAAGATCGCGTTGAGGCAGCGATTAAACGCGCATCTTCGAAAGAAGAAAAAGATTACCAGGAAGTAACTTACGAAGGATATGCACCGCACGGCGTTCCCATCATTGTTGAATGTGCAACAGACAATCCGACACGAACTGTAGCGAATGTGCGTCTGCATTTCGCAAAAAATGGTGGAAGCATGGGAAACTCCGGTTCTGTTGTTTTCCTTTTTGAGCGGCGAGGTGTATTCAAGTTCGATCCTTCTAAATTGAACCTTGATGAACTTGAACTTGATTTGATCGACGCTGGCGCTGAAGACATCGAGAAGAACGAAGATGAGATTGTCGTCTATACGAAGTTCACCGAATTCGGACACATGCAGAAATATCTCGAATCAAAGCACCTCGATGCTAAGAGCTCTGAGATCCATTACGTTCCTACCATGACCAAAGAGCTTTCGGAAGAACAGCAGGACGAAGTACTGAAACTTATCGAAGTACTGGAAGCTGACGACGATGTTCAACAGGTTTATCACAACCTGGCGTAGTCAGAAAACTTTCCTGTAAAGCATCTTAGAGACGGCAGCCAGCCAGTAAACAAACATCTTCGGCGCATCCAGCATTGTTGTTGGCTCAGGAGCCGGCGACGAAACCGTTGTCGCAGAAGCAGCCTGCTTCTGACCACTTTTCACCACCATAAACCGCTCCTTCAAGTCAAGGAATCGCTTCTCAAAAAATTCATAGGATAATGAAGAAACAAAAATTGTGGAAACGATTGACAACGCATATAACATCACATTAAACAATACCGGGTCAAAGCGATCAATGCGCAGGTATCGCAGCGCAAACAATGAAATTGTGATGCACAAGGTGTGATACATGTATATACCGTACGAAATATTGCCAAGCGAATTCAATAATGGTGTTTCCATCGAAATTTTAATTCGTGGATTGGTTGAGAGATTCATAATCAGAATCACAAACGCGAGTGCTTCCGCGTAATTGATCCACCAGTGATGCAATGGCAGAATAAACAGGGTTACCACTGCAATCAATGATAAAATGAATGCAGCACGGCTATAAATGACAGCTAGAAATTTTTCTTTGTGTGCAAATAACACCCAGGCCCCAATCGCACCAATCGCCATTTGTTCGACCTGGAGAAGAATCCATATTCGCAGCAATTTCTGCATCACAAGCGTGTTGTAACCCGCGACCGCGAATTCAAGACCTATCGTGAGCAGTGCCTTTATGCCGAGGAATGCGATCAAAAACACGGGAAGCGATGTGCGGAACCATTTAACCAAAACAGGCCATACGAGATAAAATTGCTCTTCAACGCCAATGGACCACAATTGATTTCCTCCGATCAAATTCGGAGAAATGGTACGCATTACGTTCGGAAGCACGAGCAACAACAAACCGGCAGTAAGCCAAAAATTTTTCTCAAGCAATTGTGACCCCATTATAGACAGATCGAATAAATAGGGCATGACAAACAAACAGAGGAAAACGATGAGATAGTATAATGGCCAGATCCGAAGGATTCGTCTGATATAAAAATTCCTGACGTTAATTTCGCCACTGCGTTTGTCCTCCTCCAACAATAGGAACGTTATGAGGAAACCGCTCAGCACGAAGAAGAACGAAACTGCTTTGTGGCCCAACGCATCAACCGCAGTGTTGCCCCAGACATTTGAGTACCCTGATAAAAACTTATACTGTTCAATGTGATGAAAAATCACAGCGGCTGCTGCAAAAAAACGCAGGGCGTTGAGGTTTTTAAAGTAGATCCTTTTTTCCATGGTACGTGATGGCTTCCGCAGAGGAATTTTGTGACCATGTAAAAAAGACGGGCCAGCAGTTATTGAGAGATCGTCAGCTTGTCGTCAATCATGCGATTGTTGTATTGCTGAATAATTGCCTTGATGTAAGTCTCCATCTCAGCCGCGATTTCACGATGTGTCTTGATGAGGTTATGTTCGATTAGTATGTCAGTTTTGAAATTATATAAGCCGAGAGATCGCGTGCCATCGAACATCAACAAATAATCCTTCTTGAATAATTGATAAGTATTGTCTTTATAATTGAACGCAAACGGTTCACCGAGATCGCTCTTTATATCGCGCCCGAATGCGACATAAGGCTTATCATAATTGAGCATACCCAACACTGTAGGCATGATATCGATCTGCTGCGTGATCTCCTGTTTCCGTCCGGCCAGTTCCTCACCCGGCGAAAAATAGATGACTGGTACTGCGTAGAGCCCCCGGGGCGTACGGTATTCTTCAAACTCAATGTTTGACGACGTGTGATCGGCGGTAATAACGAACAGCGTGTTCTTATACCAATCAGATGTGGAAGCGGTTTTGAAAAACTCCCGCAATGAATAATCCGTGTATTGAACGCACTTGTGTATTGGCTGCGTTCCTTCTCTGAACCGGCCTTTAAATTCTTCCGGTACAACAAATGGATGATGACTTGATAATGAAAAAATGCTCGACATAAAAGGCTCCGGGAATTCATCAAGTTTATCTGCATAAAACTGAAAAAACTTGTCGTCCCATATTCCCCACAGGCCGTCATAATGATCATCATTGTCGTACTCAGACATGCCATAATATTCCTCAACACCGGCGAGGTTCATAAATGCCTGGAAACCCATCGAACCGTTTGGCGCTCCGTGAAAGAATGATGTATGATATCCTTTTTCCTTCAGCAACGACGCGAGGCTGTTAATCCGGTTTCCCGAATACGGTGACAAAAAATATGGTACACCCGTTGCCGGGATACTACTGATCACCGACGGTAAACCATCGATGCTCTTCCTGCCATTCGCAAAAGAATATTCGTAGGTAAGGCTGTGCTGAATCAATGAATCGAGAAAAGGCGTGTACCCTTCGTAATTACCGTTTTCCAAATCTTTATTGAAGGTTCCGAAAAATTCCTTCGAAAAACTTTCCAATATAATGACGACAACATTTTTCTTTTTGAAAGCAAGCGTATCCGAAGGGTAATGCTCGGGCGTATAAATCCGGCTGGCTTCCTCGTCGGAAAAATAGTTTGCCCGCTGCACCTTGGTTTTACCGATCGTGCGAATAAGTGTGAATGGGGTATTAAGTACGATACTAATATCACGCGGATCCTTTACAACGGCACCTGCATTGCTCAAGGTGATAGGACGTGTGCTGTGACGAAACCCGCCGCGAATGCCTCCCACTACCAGGTATGCAACCAGAAAAACCATCACAACACCAGCTACATAGTACGTAATGGCGTTTGCTGTTTGTCTTCCCCAAATCTTAATGCGGTTATACAGCTTGACCATCAGAATAACAAGGCACACCCAAAAAAGGACCGCGTACCAGTAATCAATGGCAAACTGCATCACGAGTCCGCTCACGTTTTGTTCATTCTCGAATTGTTTAAAGATGTCAGCTGTCGTGCGGCGCAGTGTAAATCTGTAGTAAATGAAATCGCACACGTTCAGCAACAGCGCAAAACCATTGGTTAAGAAAAAAAGGTAACGTGCAAATTCCAGGTAACCGTAACGAAAACGAAAATCGAACGGCATGATCATTAACACAATAAAAAGCATGTTTGTGTACAGCACCGCGACAAGATCGAATTGCATCCCGCCCAACATGAGTCGCAGGAACATGCCGAAGGTCATGTCAGGAAAATACTGCGTGTTAAAAAGGTAAAACCCAATGCGGCAAAGGCTAAAAAGCAACATTGAAAGCAGCAGGCTTTTGATTAATGCCCAATAAATATTGCCGCTATAAGGCCAATCGCGTTGGAAGATATTCACAACGCGAAGTAAATAAAATCGGCGCAGACTTGACTACGCTAAGCTGATTATTGCGCAGCGGTTGTCGACAGATTCGGTATGGTGATAGTGAACTTCGTGCCTTCTCCAAGTTCCGATTGAATACTTACGGAACCAGCGAGCTTCTCAACGGCGCTTTTCACGATGTAAAGTCCAAGTCCGGAACCTTTACTGTCGGCGTTAGCCCTGAAAAACATTTTGAAAACTTTTTCAACATACTCGGACGGAATGCCGATTCCATTATCAGAGAATTTGATGACCGCCTCTTTCCGGTCGACGGCAATTTCAACTTTCAAATAACAATCGCGTTTCCAACGATCGCGGTATCGTACCGCATTTGAAATAATATTATTAAAAATAATGAGCAGGCGGCTGTAATCGGAAAAGAAAGGAACTGTTTCATTGATCTGACGAATCGAGCGAACTTGCTCTGCTCCTTCCATAAACTTCAGCGAGTCGATCGATTCCTGGAGGAGCGATCCGAAATCAATCTGTTTCGGAAGCACATCCATTCGCGAATTGCGTGAATAGTTAATGATGTCAGAGATGAAATGATCAAGCTTGTCGACACTTCTTTCGATCAAATCGAGATAATATTCAGTGTTATTTTTGTCAGGATCAACCTTGATCATGTTCAGCAATCCCTTCACTGACATGAGTGGGGCGCGCAGGTCGTGCGACGCGCTGTAAACAAACCGGTCAAGCTCTGCATTGATCTTTGTCAACTCATCGTTCTGACGCTTCAACAAGCATTCTGTCTTCGTCTGGTTTGTGATATCACGCGACAGAACGGTGACGCCCGTAACAACACCATTGTCAATGATCGGATAAGTTTTTATCTCAAAAGTGTGCGTTTCGTTTTCGATGATGTAATCCTCTATAAATTTTCCACTCTTACCTGACAGGCTGCTTTCGTATCTGGCTTTCCATGACTCTTTCAGAGCATGATCATTGGCGGGCAACATTTCGAGAATGTTTTTTCCTTTTGCCAATCGTGCCCCGTAAGCTTGTTTGTAACGTCTGTAAAATTCTTTATTGAAATCTATTAGCTCAAAGCGCATGTTCACCATCCACAGACTGTCTTGAATAGTATTAAGAATAGAACGGAGGTTTGCTTCGTCTTCAAGGATTCGTTTTTGATATGCCTTCCGAATGGTGATATCGCGGCTAAAAACAGAAATGATCTGCGTGCCGTTGGGTTTGCTTACCGATTTGAAATGTATTTCCCAGTAATATTTGCGACCGTCAACTTCAAAAGATTCTTCGACTTTGATAGGCATCCCGCTAAGGGCAGTAATACACCGTTCTTTCCATTCGAACGTTAACCGTGCATCAACCTTTTCCATACTCTCAAGCAACAGGCTGCCCTTCTTCAGGTCAATTCCATAAGTTTCAAGAAAGATCCAGTAAAAGCCGGGATTCAGGTTGATAACCCTGAACTCTTCGTCCAGCAATAGAATATTTGAATTGGCATCTTCAATGATGGATGTGAACATGTCTTGCCACACATTCACTTCAGTCTCTAAAATTGGCATCGCTCGCTAATGGTTGTCAAAAAAGGAAAACTGGCGAGGCATGAGACGATCATGACTGAAGAAAGGCCGGCGTTTCCCGAGTCTCGTTAACGTAAAAACGACAACACGGGATAACTTTCCTCAATAAAATTGTAAAAGTTTTTTAAATATTATTCTCGAAGTGATCGAATCACCTCATTTCAATCGTTTGCAGTTTCCAATTCCGAAGCCCGCAGCCGGCACATTTTTTTCACGAACACCCTGACGCTTACAATTATCCCGTCGGCATACATGGCATTCGATAGTGTTCACAAGCAGATTAAAACAGATAAGAACGTAATACTTTCAGAGTTGCAACACAGCCTGGAAACGACAACCGTGTTGGGGATTTTCCTGAAAGACACAAACGAACTTGTAACAACGGCGGTGAAAAGTCTTACTGAAGAGCCATCTGGTGACTGGCTGGTAACGCTTATGTGCCAGGATCTTCACGGATATGATATTGAGAATCCCAACATTTTGTTGAGCAACATTGAGCGCGTTATCCCTTTTAACATCAACTTCGACGATCCAATGTATACACGGGAAAGGCGAAAAGAGAAATTTAAAGTATAGGTAGGCGTTCTGCCGAACCCCGTTCCCATTATCCACCTCATCTGGCACTTCTATTGCGAAAACTTAAATCAGGTACGAGTTTTTACTTACCAGGATTGGCTACCATCACCGTAAGTGTAGTTAAATAAAAAGGATATGGAGTATAGAGCGCTTCTGCCATTGATCAACCTGCTTCTGCTGGTACTGGTAACAGGATTATTCGTTTTCATCAAATACTATTTTCTCACAAAAACTTCCATTGCAGGTAAGAAGCTTCAACATCATGAAGTGGCAATTGCCATTTTCATGGGATTCGTTGTTTCATTTGTCATCTGCAACCAGGGGATTCCATTTGTAAACAAAGCATTATTCTTTGGTGCTTCGGTCGGACTTCATTGCGTTATGTCGTGGCTTGAACACAAGACACATGGAACAAAATCAATCTACCCACGATCATTCATGATCTTTCACAACGGAAATTTCTTGAAGGGAGCCATCGGCCAACACAAGATCACCGAAAAAGATATCCGCCGGTTGTTAAACCTGAAAGGCATTTTTGATCTAACAGAAATTGACACGATCATTCTGGAGAAGAATGGCGAACTTTCCGTGATCTATAAAAACAAAATGAAGGCGACTTAGTTATTCTGATGACCAGCAATTGCCGTGGGAGGCCCATCGCTGGCAAATGAATTTGGTTTCACCAGGATCATACGCAACGAATTACACAATTGACCGAAGTCTGTTGGTTTATTAAAGAAGTGAAAAACACCCTTCCTGTTAAAGAACTCTACTTCAACACTATTAATACTAGTGGAGAAAATAATGATCGGAATGCCGTTTAGCTTCTGATGCTTTCTGATTTCAGTTATCAATTCGCGTCCATCCATCTTCGGTAGATTAATATCGAGAAAGATATAATCCGGATTTTGCGGAAAGTCTATGAGTTTGGCCATTCCTTCCTCCCCGTCATTTGCAATGACACAATTGATCGACTTACCGATCTTAAGTTGGTTAACCGCTGCGATAAACAAATCGCAATCGTCAAGGTCATCTTCAACGTACAGAATTGTCATCGGGTGCTTGTTAAGTATCTACAGATCACTAAACTAGAAAAGTTCTTGAAATTAAGATAGCGGGAATATTTTAATAAATTGAGCCAGTTCTGGTTTTGCTACTTGTTATATCCCGGGTCATTCAAAATTTAAAAGCAATCTCAAAGGGATCAATCTCAGCAGTAACCAGTGGCCCAGATAGAAATAGATCCCTTGTTTCTTTGGAATGGAAATCTGAAAACTTGAATTTATGCAGCTATTAAGCAAGTAGCGGGGATCACAAAAAAAGAAAGCCCCAAAACGTTAGTTTTGAGGCTTTTCGTAGTCCGTAGGGTACCAATATCAAACCTATTATTAAGTGACTTTCAAAAATTCGCACGATATCCGTTTAAAAAATTGATACCCGCAAAGACTAAGAAACGGCCATCCCGTCAGGTTCGTTTCTTGGTCCAATTGTGGGGCAAAATGCATTTTCCCCCCGCAGATTACGCTGATAAAGGCAATAGAACTGCGAGTTAATCCAAGGCGCGCTATTAATTCACCTTTATCCGTGAAGTATTCTTGTTATCGGAGATCCTGATCTTAGAGCCTGTTTCTTCCAATAAAATGTCCAGACTCGTCGCCGTTGTTTTCACTAAAATCTTTTCGTCCAAAAAATAATATCCTGGACAAGTTACCTTAACATGCAGTTGCCATTCTTGAACGACACCTAAGTCTGATAATTTCATTTTTTGTGTGGATCCTCCCGTAGCTTGGAAAACAGAGTTTAGCTCTGTATTGTCAATCATACCGCGCATATGACCGAGCATATCATCTTTTCTTAATCCAGGTTTGAATTCATCTCGGTAAATTTCAGTTATCAGATTCTCAACAAGTTGATCCCTATCGGCAAAGGTAGGGCAATTCAGAACCTTGATATCAAACATAATTCTATCACTGTTAATCGGGTACAAGGAGTTCGCCTCCTTAACTGTAAAAGTAATCTCTCGTGTGCCCAGCCTGGAACTTATAATCTTTCCACCGGAGGCAGCGAGATCAACAACCTGATAAGTTATTTTGGTGAAATCTGACTTAAAGCGCCAGTATGATTTCCAAACATTATTTATCAAGTACTTTTCTTCGCCAAAGAGCGTTTTACCTGTAATCGAGCCAATGCTTGTGTACCCAACGGTGACATCGTCGTTAAACGGTCGGAAGTAATTGACGTATTCTGGTTTTACGTAGTCACTGACAGACTTTGCGAATACCAGATTGTACGGAAGGGTCATTTCAAATGAGTATTTGCCTTTATCAATTGGACTGATCGGCACCCAAACAGTTTTTCCCTTCAGATACTCAAAGGCCATCAATCCCTTCTTCGATTCGCTTATCCCAAATGTTTCGGGATAGTCCTTTTCTTTGTGGGTCGTGACCGTGACATCAATATTCAGGTTTGCGTTCTTTCCATCAATCACATCTAAAGACCCAGCATCGACCGTAACATAAAATGGCTTTGCCCCATGATATTCCTGAGCAGCGATGGCACTAATCATCATAGATAACGCCGCCGTCAGGAACAAGTCAAAAGCAACTTCCCTGGCCGAGTGAGAATAAAATTTCTTCATAAAGGTGGGGAATAATGAGGAACGTAACTAAGGTAAATAACGTCCTTCTAAATTCAAAAAAAACTTCCCCGACACGGTTGCCTCAACGAAGTGAAAGGCAGACATCCGTCACTGATCACTGAAGTGTTCCTACAGGTGAACGATATGTTGATGAAGAACGCTCAGGGTCATAAATGCAAGGCAGAAAATGAATCATTGCCACTAAGAAAATTTGTAAAGTGTGCAGGCTGCGGAAATCCCCTTACAGGATATGAAAGGAGGAAGATTTTAAAGAATGGAAAAGCGCTTCACTTTCACTATTACAGGTGCAATACTAAGAGTTGTAAGTGCAATCGAAGCACCACTCTAATGCACGAGAAATTTGCTGACCTGCTTGACCAATACAGATCGATAAGAATCTAATACCTGTGATCATGAAGCAACTTGAGATTACCTGGAACAACATAGTGGATTCATCAACGAACGACTCCAAGTCAATGATTGCCAAACTGGCTGACCTGAAAGATATTGGAAAAGGTCGAAGATAGATTTGCAATCGGCGAAATTGACAGGCCATTTATGAGAAAGCAAGCTTAAAGCTTAAGACAGAAATCAAACAAATATCTGCGGAACTTGAAAAGTCGAGTCTGAATTTATCGAACCCGTCTAAACTCATAGAGCAATGTGTCGTATTTGCCTCAGATTTAGCGAATTGCTGGTTAAATGGTGATTATGAGGAGCGGCAAATGGTGCAAATTATCCTCTTTCCCGAAGGAATAATCTGCGATAGAGAAAACGACACTTATCGAACCTCCAGCATTAATAAGGTGATTGAATTAATAGCTGAGTTCTCAGTAGTTACAATCAAAAAAAAAGCAACAAGTCAATCATAATGATAACCTGTCGCCTTCAGTAGTCCGTAGGGGAATCGAACCCCTGTTCCAAGAATGAAAATCTTGTGTCCTAACCCCTAGACGAACGGACCATTCTCTAAAAGTGGTGCAAAGATAGACCTCCTATCAGGATTTGCAAACCAGCATGCAGAATTTTTTCCTAAAGCTTTCGCGATTTCATTGGTTTTGGCTAACCCGTCATTTATTTTTGAAACCTCAACAATTAACCCAGATCGCAATGACCAAAATTGGAATTAATGGATTCGGCCGCATCGGCCGTCTGGCTTTCAGAGCTGCTATCAATCGTAAAGATATCGAGATCGTTGGAATCAATGACCTAGTAGAGCCAGACTACATGGCCTACATGCTTAAGTACGATTCAACGCACGGTAGGTTCGATGGCACCGTGGAAGTGAAGGACGGTCACCTCGTAGTGAACGGAAAAAAAATCCGCGTTACTGCAGAGAAGGATCCGGCAAATCTGAAATGGGGAGATGTTGGCGCTGAGATCGTAATCGAATCAACGGGACTTTTCCTTACACAAGCTGATGCACAAAAACATATTACTGCCGGTGCAAAGAAAGTCGTGATGTCCGCTCCTGCGAAAGACGACACCCCAACTTTCGTAATGGGTGTTAACCATAAGAAACTAACTGCGCAACATACAATCGTATCGAATGCATCATGTACAACAAACTGTCTTGCACCTGTAGCAAAAGTATTGCACGACAAGTTCGGTATTGCCGAGGGTTTGATGAGCACAGTCCACGCTGTGACCGCAACACAAAAAACTGTGGATGGTCCTTCTGCAAAAGACTGGAGAGGCGGCCGTGGCGCATACCAGAATATTATTCCTTCTTCAACCGGTGCAGCAAAAGCAGTGGCGCTTGTAATACCTGAACTGAAAGGAAAACTCACCGGTATGTCCTTCCGCGTTCCGGTTGCAGACGTTTCAGTTGTTGATTTGACAGTACGCCTTGAAAAACCAGCGAGCTATGACGACATCAAGAATGCGATGAAGGAAGCGGCGAACGGAGAATTGAAGGGTATTCTCGGTTACACCGAAGATGAAGTTGTATCACAGGATTTTCTCGGAGATGCGCGTACTTCAATCTTCGACGCGAAAGCAGGGATAGCTTTAAATGATCGCTTCGTAAAAGTGGTAGCCTGGTACGACAACGAGTGGGGTTATTCCAACAAACTGATCGACCTCGTGGAGACGCTGGCGAAAGTGAAATAACATCCGAAAATATTTTTTGACGAAGCCGCTGAAAAAGCGGCTTTTTTCGTTTACAGGCATAAAGATTTACCATTTCCGGTCAGATTAACTCACTTTTTTAAGCGGCTTTACGTTTGATAACTAAAGGGATTCGGGATGAGGGATTTTTACGAAGTATTAGGTGTTTCACGCAGTGCCTCTGCTGGCGAAATCAGGGCCGCCTATAAACGGCTCGCAAAACTTTATCACCCGGATCGTAATCCGGGAAATCACCAGGCTGAAGAGCACTTCAAAAATGTTAATGAGGCCTATCATATGCTGTGCAATCCACAGAAAAAAGCGCAGTACGATCTCACGCTATATTATGGACTCACGCTTTCAGTGCCTATCTACAATGAAGATGATATCGATTGGCAGGAAATGAAGCGTAAAAAGTATTACCGATGGAAGAAAGCGTCGGAGAACCGATACCGCATCGACAAAAATTATTTTAAGATTCAGGGACTGGCATTTCTGGTATTTCTCATTATCGGTGGATTTTGTTTCGCCGTGATTCATACAGCTCATTATTATGTAAGAAAACAACAGATGGAAAAGCATCTCGCCAACAACCGTATGCTAAAAAAAGCAAATGGTCTTTTTGGTGAAGGCAAATACACTGACGCATTCCAGATGATTTACAATTTGGAAAAGGAAGAACCGCTGGAGTACCGCCTCGCTTACGCGAAGGATAGTCTCATGGATGCGCTTCGTAAACAGGCTGATCAGGAATTCAGAAACAAGGATTTTCAAACTGCGACCGAGCACTACCAAGTATTGATGCAGGTTGAGCACCCCATCAGGTTTGAAACTTTACAAAACCTGTCGATGTGCGAATATTATCTTGGCAACTATGCGGAATCAATTCAGGCACTCAAACACCTGCATAACCAGGAGCCTTATAACCTTGCATTAATCTACCAGATCGGTATGATCAACATGGAGAAACTAGACAACCCGGAGGAAGCGGTTCAATATTTCACGCTTGGCAAAAAGCTTTTCAAGGAGAATTTGAGCGAGGTGTATGGACGGGCATTCCAGATTGTGATGAATCCGTATGATGCTCCTGATATTTACTATTACATATTTCTCGCCCGCGCGCAAGCCAATTTTAAGCTGAAGCGCTATAAAGAAGCAATCACCGATTGTAACTGGGCAATTTTTTTACGTCGCGATCAGCCGGAACCATATTACTACCGGGCCATGTCCCGAATCAGGAACCATGAAAACATAAATATCTGCGAGGACTTTACGCGCGCCGAGCAAACAGGACTTCAGGGAATACAAAAGATTCGCCGAAAATATTGCCGTTAATGCCGAAGTCTTTTCAACCATGCACTGTCGCATGGAAAAAAAAGCATAATTTGGTCTGGCTTTAATCGTGAATGTCTATAGGTTTTAAAACCTAACTAAACATGACCGACCTGACGAAAGAACAACTTCACTCTGTAAAAAAGAGCTACTTCAACATTGTAGCCTTATTCCTCGGCCGCGAAACTATCGAAAGCCGCTATCTCAGATGTTTATTGAAATGGGGTTTTCAATTGCATCTGAATCCGGAAGACCTTAGACTCGCAAACGTCGACATATCTTCCTTGCGATTTTCCCATCCTTCAGAGAAAGCGGAAAAACTTGAATCCATTTACCATCTCGTTTATATGATCTATCTAGATCAGGTGGTAGAAGATATCGAGTTGGAAGTTGCTACTATTTATGGCCGTGAGCTTGGTTTTAAAGACGAAACCGTAAGCGAACTGTTTAAATCGATTGCTACGGCAGACTATGACCTCAAGTCGAAGAAAAGAAACGTTCAACACGAAGTTGTTGAGTTCCTTAAACTTTATGAAAGCTAACCTGTTAGATCATTTAGCGATCATTAGTTAGCGCCAGTAAAAAACATCGTCACCGGAATATTTTGGATTTATCGGTTTCATTTAGGTTATTTGTCTCCGCGATGAAATACACACTCACAACATTACATCATCACCACCATCTGTTTAACACGATGCGTGGCAATGTATTGCTTTGAGTTTTTATCAATAAAGAATTCCAAAGGCTTGTCACACGACAAGCCTTTTTTGTTTATAACGATTTGAAAATGGAACGATTACTTCGGATTGCGATTCAGAAATCAGGACGCCTGCAGGAAGGCTCGGTTGCTCTGTTAAAAGAAAGCGGACTCGTATTCACCAATGGTAAAGACCAGCTTAAAACACACGCACGCAATTTCCCGGTGGAAGTGATGTTTCTTCGCGATGATGATATACCTCAATACGTTGAAGATGAAGTTGCGGATATCGGTATCGTTGGCGAGAATGTCTTCGTAGAGAAGCAACGAAAAAACACCCTTGTCAAAAAGCTGGATTTTGCAAAATGCCGTCTTTCCATTGCTGTGCCCAGGACGGAGGACTACAACTGCCTTCAATGGCTGGAAGGAAAAAATATCGCTACCTCCTACCCCACCATTGTTAAACGCTTCTTAGATAGAAATAATATTAACGCAGGCATTCACGAGATCAGCGGTTCGGTGGAAATTGCACCGGGCATCGGACTCGCTGAAGCAATCTGTGACATTGTCAGTACAGGAAGCACACTGCTTGGCAACGGACTCAAAGAAGTGGAGGTTGTCATGCAATCGGAAGCGGTGATCATCGCGAATCCGTCACTTGATACAGCAAGGCGTTCGATACTCGACAAACTTCTTTTCAGAATTGAAGCAGTTCAAAAAGCAAAGAACAGCAAATACATTTTGTTGAATTGTCCGAATGATGCGATTGAAAAGATAACAAGTGTTATTCCAGGAATGAAGAGTCCAACGATTATACCTCTTGCAAGATCTGGATGGAGCTCACTGCATTCGGTTGTCGATGAAAATGATTTCTGGGAGAGAATCGATCAGCTTCGAAGCTTCGGCGCTGAGGGAATACTTGTCGTGCCCATCGAAAAAATGATTGTATAGCATGAAAGTTTACAGCAATCCATCGACCGATTTATGGAAGAGACTTTGCGAGCGTCCGCAAATCGCATTGAATTTTCTGGATAATACTGTGCGCGATATTCTGAACAAAGTAAAGACCTCTGGAGATGAGGCACTGAAAGAATTCACGTTCCAGTTCGACAAAGTAGCATTCACAACGCTCCAGGTAACAGACAATGAAATAGCGGCAGCCATTGAAATGATCTCGGATTCATTGAAAAATGCTATCAAAATCGCTGCCGCGAACATTCAAAAATTTCATGATGCACAGAAACACGATGACATAAAAATTGAAACGATGCCTGGTGTCACCTGTTGGCGAAAAGCAATTCCAATCAAACGCGTTGGCATTTATATTCCAGGCGGAACAGCTCCGTTGTTCTCCACCGTGCTGATGCTTGGAATCCCGGCCGTTATCGCAGGGTGTGAAGAAATTATTCTTTGCACACCCCCTGACAAAAACGGAGACATTCACCCTACGATACTGTTTACTGCCGAACTCGTTGGTATAACAAAGATTTACAAAGTCGGAGGTGCACAAGCCATTGCTGCTATGGCTTATGGCACCGAAACGATTCCAAACGTTTACAAAATTTTCGGGCCGGGAAACCAGTATGTCACAAAAGCAAAACAAATCGCCAGTCAAGATGGTGTTGCTATCGACATGCCAGCGGGCCCATCAGAAGTGCTGGTGCTGGCCGACTCGTCGGCCAGTCCTTCGTTCATTGCAGCCGATCTCCTTTCACAGGCAGAGCACGGTGAAGACAGCCAGGTAATGCTTGTCTTGCTCGATGAATCATTGCTACCAGCTATTCAAGGCGAAATCTCCGAACAGATCAAAACGCTTCCGCGAAGATCAATTGCCGAAAAAGCATTGGACAACAGCAGCGTAATTATTTTAAATGAAAGAAAATCTGCGGTGGCCTTCGTCAACCTGTATGCACCGGAACACCTGATCATTAATCTTCACAATGAGGATGAGGTAATCGAGCAAATCTATAATGCAGGATCAGTCTTCATTGGAAATTATTCCGCCGAAGCGTTCGGAGATTACGCATCTGGCACGAATCACACCTTGCCAACAAATGGATACGCGAAAGCATTTTCAGGGGTGTCGCTTGATAGCTTTATGAAATACACTACATATCAACAAGTGACTGATGACGGTTTGCGTCGGCTGGGCCCGGCAGTTGAAGAAATGGCTGCCGCAGAAGAACTCTACGGACACAAAAACGCAATCACCATCAGGTTGAAAGAGCTAAATGCAAAACAATGAAAGCCGCGAACGAAGGAGAGTTTAACGTCGCATCAATGATGCGAAACAATATTCGGGAGATGAAACCGTATTCGTCAGCGCGGGATGAATTCAACGGAGGAGCTGAAATTTTCCTTGATGCGAACGAAAATTCGTACGCCGCGCATTTTAATCGTTATCCAGATCCGCTTCAACTTGACTTAAAAAAGCAAATTTCAAAGCTGAAGAACATTGCAGTTGAAAACATTTTTCTTGGGAACGGAAGTGACGAAGCCATAGATCTAGTGATCCGCGCTTTCTGTGAACCGAATTGTGATAATATAATCGTCAATGAACCAACGTACGGCATGTACGCAGTCTGCGCTAACGTAAACGCAGTAAAAGTAAAATCGGTATCGCTGACACGTAAATTTGATGTGGATGTCATGAACGTAAAGAACGCAATAGACGTTCACACGAAAATCATATTCCTTTGCAGTCCAAACAATCCAACCGGAAATCTTCTTGATCGTGATAAGATTATCTCATTGCTGAACGAATTTTCAGGATTGGTTGTAGTCGACGAAGCTTACATCGACTTTGCGGAACCGACGAGCTTCATTTCACAATTGGATCGATACCCGAACCTTGTTGTACTGCAAACATTTTCGAAAGCATGGGGGCTCGCCGGTTTAAGGCTTGGAATGGCATTCGCCGCTGAAGAGATCATCGCAGTGCTTAATAAGATCAAGTTTCCATATAATATCAACATGCTCACAATGGAATACGTCCAAAGCGCGATTGAAAAACAATCTTCGATACGCAGTTGGGTCGACAGTATACTGAGAGAACGCAAGCGATTGGAACAAAGACTCCGATCAATACCCTGCGTTATTAACGTGTATCCCTCGGACGCGAACTTCTTACTTGTAAAATTCGAAGGTGCGAAAACGGTTTATCGTTCTCTCGCGGATACGGGCGTCATCGTGCGCGACCGCTCTCTTGTTCCGCTCTGTGACAATTGTTTAAGGATAACCGTCGGTACACCATCGGAAAATGATCGACTGATCAATGTGTTATCATTACTATGAAGAAAGTATTATTTATTGACCGTGACGGCACACTCATCATTGAACCGCCAGACGAGCAGGTCGATAGCCTGGAGAAGCTTGAATTTTATCCGGGCGTGTTCACCGGACTTACAAGAATTGCAAAGGAAACAAACTATGAACTCGTCATTGTTACCAACCAGGACGGCCTCGGGACTGAACGTTTTCCCGAAAAAACATTCTGGCCTGCGCATGATAAAATGGTGCGCGCTTTTGAGCGTGAGGGAATCACATTTTCTGAAATATTCATTGATCGATCTTCCCCTTCAGAAAATAAACTAACGCGAAAACCCGGTGTTGGGATGTTAACTAAATTTTTCACCGGCTATGACCTTGCGAATTCATACGTAATCGGTGATCGCATCACAGATGTTGCGCTTGCAAAGAACCTAGGTTCGAAAGCAATATTGATAAACAACGGTGGCCTGCGGTCGAATCTGGCAGAAGAAAATCTCATTGATATCTGCGAGCTGGTTACCGAAAAATGGGAAGATATCTGTAAGCACCTCACATGTAATGATCGTGTCGCATCCATGCGACGAACGACGAAAGAAACCGACATTTCAATTACATTAAATCTTGACGGAACAGGTTTGTCGGACATCTCAACAGGCCTCGGCTTCTTCGACCACATGCTTCATCAGCTTGCACGTCATGGGAACATTGATCTTTCTGTCAAAGTTATAGGCGACCTTCACATCGACGAGCATCATACCATTGAAGACACTGCTATTGCGCTTGGGGAGTCGTTCTCAAAAGCGCTTGCCGACAAACGCGGCATTGAGCGCTATGGTTTCTGTTTGCCGATGGATGATTGCCTTGTCCATGCTGTGATCGATTTCGGAGGCCGGCCATGGCTGGTATGGAATGCAGAATTCAAAAGGGAAAAGATCGGTGAAATGCCAACTGAGATGTTCTTTCATTTCTTCAAGTCGTTTACAGATGCTGCTAAATGTAATCTTAATATAAAAGCAGAGGGAACGAATGAGCATCACAAGATTGAAGCAATCTTTAAGGCATTCGCGAAAGCGATCAAAATGAGTATCAAAAAACAAGGGAATCAGCTCCCCACCACAAAGGGTCTATTATAATCGCAATGAAATGAAAGTTGCAATCATCAGATATAACGCGGGTAATGTTCAATCAGTATCTTTTGCTCTCGCCAGACTCGGTGTTGATTTTGTCGACACGGATAACATCGACGAAATTAAAAGTGCAGACAAAGTCATATTTCCAGGTGTCGGTGAAGCAAGTACGACGATGAAATATCTTCGTGATAAAAATCTTGATCGGCTTATCCCGGCCCTAAAGCAACCTGTACTCGGAATTTGTCTCGGTATGCAACTGTTGTGCAGCCGCTCTGAAGAGAACGATACAAATTGTCTTGGCGTATTTGAAGAATGTGTAATGAAGTTCAGGCCTCAAGACAATACAAAGGTTCCTCATGTCGGCTGGAATAATATTCAGGTAACAAGTGACTGGCTTGATCCGCAATTGCAAAACCAACACGTGTATTTTGTCCACAGTTATTATGTACCCATCGGCACGTCAACAAGTGCAACAACTGAATACATTACGCCATTTAGTGCGGCGATAAGAAAACAAAACTTCTTCGGCGTTCAGTTTCACCCCGAAAAATCTGCAAATGCCGGTGAGCTTGTATTAAAAAGTTTTTTAAGACAATGAAGATCATTCCAGCTATTGATATTATCAAAGGCAAATGCGTGAGGTTAACACAGGGCGACTACAGTCAGGCTAAGATCTACAATGACGATCCCTTAGCTGTGGCACTGGACTTTGAACAGGCTGGCATTAAATATCTTCACCTGGTTGATCTTGATGGAGCAAAAGCAGGAAAGGTTGTCAACTGGAACACGATTCAAAACATCGCCGGGAATACATCGCTGAATATTGATTTTGGCGGCGGAGTTAAAACGAATGCCGAAATGCAAAGACTATTGTCGCTCGGCGTGAAGCAAATAAACGTGGGGAGTATCGCTGTAAAAAATCCAACACTGGTATTTGAGTGGCTTTCAAACTACGGCCCAGACTGCATCCTGCTAAGTGCCGATGTAAAAGACGAAATAATCGTCTATCACGGGTGGCAGCAAACGTCTGAGAACGACATTTATTTTTTCATTCAGACGTTCAGTGAAAAAGGATTACAAAATGTAGTCTGCACAGATATCGGCACAGATGGCATGATGCGTGGACCTAACCTTGCGCTGTATAAAAAACTGATAGAAGAATTTCCGGAGATGAATATCATCGCAAGCGGAGGAGTAAGTTGTATGGACGACGTCCGCAGTCTGAATACAATCGGTGTACACGGCGTGATTATCGGAAAAGCGATCTACGAAAAACAAATTAAACTGTCTGAACTAGTCGGAATTTAGAAACATGCTAACGAAGAGAATCATACCATGTCTCGATATTAAAGATGGCCGAACAGTCAAGGGCGTAAACTTCGCCAATATACGCGATGCCGGTGATCCGGTTGCGCTGGGGCAAATCTACTCGCAAAACGGTGCTGATGAACTGGTGTTTCTTGACATCTCGGCTACAAACGAGCAACGAAAGACTTTCGCGTCGCTTGTACGCGAAATCGCAAGACACATCAATATCCCGTTCACTGTTGGAGGCGGAGTAGCCAATATCCATGACGTTGCATCGCTACTGGAAGCAGGAGCAGATAAAATAGCCATCAATTCTGCAGCCGTAAAGCAACCTTCACTGATCGAGGACCTATCACTCGCGTTTGGTTCGCAATGTGTTATCATCGCGATTGATGCACGAACAGTTGATGGCCAATGGATTGTTCATACAAATGGTGGCAATGTCAAATCCAACAAAAATCTTTTTGCATGGGCGAAGGAAGCGCAGGAACGAGGTGCTGGTGAAATACTCTTCACAAGCATGGATCACGACGGAACAAAAAATGGATTCGCGGTTGAGGCGTTAAATAAGCTTCACGATCTTCTTAGCATTCCGGTAATTGCTTCGGGCGGTGCCGGAAAAAAGGAACACTTCGTCGACGCTTTCGCACATGGAAAAACTGACGCTGTGCTGGCCGCAAGTGTCTTCCATTTCGGTGAGATCGATATCCCTGAACTGAAATTATTTCTTCACAACAATCAAATACCAATAAGACTTAACGATGATCGATATCAGCAAGATAAATTTTGACAAAGC
>Ga0196965_1000172_pt1 | contig 46250 bp, 45 predicted proteins | sample S1_20metaG_FD_148668 | JGI IMG/M metagenome (GOLD analysis project Ga0196965, IMG submission 148668) | Soil microbial communities from Anza Borrego desert, Southern California, United States - S1_20 | ecosystem: Environmental > Terrestrial > Soil > Desert | place: USA: California | collected...
CTGTGTCCCATTATTGATATACAGGTTATCTTTTAATATCATAGTATTATTTCCTGCTGGTCCTGGAGGTCCTGCTGGTCCAACTTCACCTGCTGGTCCTGGAGGTCCTGCTGGTCCAACTTCACCGGGTGATTGCATTTCCGCTTGACTTAAGTTCTCTCCTACAGGGTCATGGCTCATGGCGGATTGGTTATCATCGAGTAAAGTTTCGCCAGGTAATTGGGACATATTACCGACAACAGAACCAGTATTATTAACTTGGTTAGGATTAAATTGTTGGGCGCTTGCTACTACAGAGCTACTACCAGTGATTGTAAGGGATATTGTAATCGTCATTAAAAACAACACAATTAAATGCATTTAACCAATTTATTAAATAAATGATATATTAAGCTTTTTGATTCAATATGTAGTAACTTAACTTTAAATCATCCTTATGTGTTTTGACTAATATGTCGATAATAACTAAGCTATAGGAATACGATATTTATTTAGTATGAATTTTTTTGCTGTCGACTCATTTATTTACTCTGGAAAAGATAATTATATCAAGGTCATATGTAACAAGTAGCAAATACATTGGTAAGGTCCCAGCTACTCACTATATTTCTGAGTTTTGCAGTCATTGTCTTATTATGCGTAATTCTTCAAGAAACAGGATAAATGATATTTAATTCCTATTTAGTATTTCTAACTCCCTTATGTAATTTTATACACTTTGAAATGCAGTTACCCAATGAATGAAGTATTTAACATTAAAGCGTCATTAAAAGTCTCACCATAATTATGACTTGAGCTTACAAAAGGCTCTATCTCACCAGTCTTGTTATCCCACCACGTAATTGATACATGGTTTTCGTGAGATATTATGCTAGCATTGGCTGAAAAAGAGGGGTTATTACTGATGTTAATTGGCGTCTCAAAAGTATCTCCCCCATTTTCACTTCTAGTAAAAAATACTTCCCAATTTCCTGTCTTGTTGTCAGGCCATACAATATAGAGATTGTTACCGGATGAAGCCATAGGTGATAGAAGCAGAGGCTGACAACAACTATCTTGCAATGAAATTCCCAGTATTGAATTGTTGTTCAAGAGGGTGCTTCCTATAAAAAGCGAAATCAAAACAAATGAAGACAAAATAGCAATGTAATGAAAAAGCATTATAGTATCATATGAATGCCTACCATTTTTATGTTTATTTAATCATTTACACTTAATCAATTCCTTTTTTGGTCTATGATTACTTCAAGAATCAGATTGTATAAAATCCATATCCAAAGCGTTGGAATATTAATCTTAATATTTAACAATCAACAGTTAATCTTCAAATAGCAGGTATAACTTTTTCTGCATTTAACTTGAATCAGAGAACAAATGATATTAAGTTGCAAGTAACAAACAAATAACTTTTTAGTTAACTTGAAGTGTATTGAGAAGATGGAGCCGACTATCTAGCAAAACTATAGCTTTTGTGATCTGTTTATTTTTATGTCTAGTAGTTTATTCTATTTTGGTTTCTTCATCTTCTGTTTATTCAGATTTCCCAAGAAAAGAGATAATGGATGAGTTAAATGATGTGAAAATAATAAGTCTAGATAACGGCCAAGTTGTTCAAAACAAATCATTAGATGTGTTCTCTACGTCGGCGCTAGATATTCAAAGAGTAGCGTTTTTTGAAAAAATGAATAGATTAAACGCTACCATGTGGATTGGCGATAGTCTTCTTAAAATAAATAACATTAAAAATATTTCTACCATAGCATATGGAGTATTGATAGATAGTGACAGAGATTCTGCGACAGGTAAAGAGGGCGTGGACTATCAATTAGAACATCAATGGATTAATAGTACAGGTTCGACTAATTTGCAAAGTTGGAATAAATTATTATTAGAATACTCTTCTTTAGGTCAATATAAAATACTTGATATGCTACAAAACTATACTGGTTATACTAGTTTTGACGAGAATAATATTTATGTAGACTTTTCCCTTGATATGGAAAAGATCTCTGTTAGTCCATCATACAGGATGATGTTTTATAATTTAGTGTCGTATGAAGACGAGACTATAGGAATCGATCTAACTAATTGGATAAATATGCCTAGTGATTCGTTCACTATATTAACATCACCTGAAGAAATTAAGTTAAGAAAAGGTGAAACTAAAACAATAGGGCTGCAAATCTTATCAAGTAGTGGAAAAATATCTACTATTACTGACCTATATGACTTTGAAAATTATACATCCCTTGAAATAGAATTAATAACTAAAGACGACAACCTTACCAATTCTACAATTGGGGGCTCAACTACCGAACCTGTCCAAATCGAAATTAAAGTCCCAGAAGATGCAAAGATAGGAACACATACTGTTCCAATTACTGCTAACATTTCATTTGGATCATATTTTCCTTCAAACTTTATTGAATTTCAGGATAAATATCCCATATTTATTGATACCAAAGGATATGAGATAAAAAATAGTAATTTCACAGTCAATGTGATCGAACCATTATCTTTTCAAGAAGAATTAAAGAACTTTTGGTCGGCCTATGGTTCAATGATAACTTTAATTGGAGCAGGATTTGCGGGGGGTTTGTCATCATTATTCTTTGAGTATATAAAGGAGAGAAGAGACAAAAATTCTAAGCATCAAATTCCTTAGTTAGTTTTTTAGTTTGGTAGAATAGTATATTTATAGACGATAGAATTTTCAAATCGGAAATCAATTCCATTAGCAAGTACAGATGCTATTTAAGCTGAATTAAATGCTCAATCTATTATTACTATTACAACAAAAGCAGAGATTGTGCACCTAACTCTAGTGTCAAGTCATCTAAGATGTAACTGATACAATGACTTTTGGGAGATCTCAGAAATGCACATTAATAATTACTATTACCATTGCTGAAGGAATGGTGCTAACATTTTCACCTACCTAAAATATAATTCATATACTATTTCCAATCAACAGAGCAAATCATTTCTTTTTAGCAAACAAATTGATATATTTTACAACTAAATTTATTACCGCATATGAAAGTATAGAGGCAATAAGAGATGAAATTGTAGCTGCCTCCACTGCAGAATATTCTAGTTTCAATAGTTGTATTATAAGAAGAAATCTTGTTACGTTATTAACAATATCAAATATAGAACTAGCAAACAGCATCTTAATTAAAATTCGTCTAAATGCAGGAAAGTTAATTTCGCCCGTTAGCCGCTTCGTATATTTTCGTTTATTATCAATATGAAAAAGGATTGCAAAAATTATCTTATATGTAAAGAATCCCGTAATTACAGTTATTGCAGAGTTAAGGACATAACTGATGAAATATTCTGCAACAAAATGTGCAATGATAATACTGAAAAGAAAGCCTGCCGATCCCGAAATTAATAGATTTTTGTTGAGAGATATTATGTTATAGTACTTTTGATAATTCTTTGAGAGAAAGCCATTTATTTTCTGAGTTAATGGTTTCACGTGATTAACTTTAGATGTTTAATAAGTTATTTAATACCTGCTATTATTCATTAATTCTGTATTTGTTAAACTCCCCGACACATCATTTTTTTGGAGCATCGGATCTAAGCCTACTTGACTCAAGTTTTCTATTAACTGGGTTATTTCAACAAATAGAATTGCATGATCAATAATGTATCTAACTAAGGAAATGGTCAAATCTATTTTGATCAATATAAGAAAAGTATGGACATTATTGAAAGAATCATTAGCAGTAATGGTTATAAACTGTTTCATTCGGTTAGAAAACGGTATTCGCCATGTCATATTTAATAGAAACGACGTGTATATACAAAGTATGTCAATTATAAAGAACCATATTAAAGATCCTGTTTCTACCACTTATTCACAATCTAATTACGATGATAAGGCCTTAAAAAATATACCTAGTGTCGTTGATAACCTCACGGAAGAACAATCATTAGTTGATATAGAGATATCCTTTCGTATCAGGTATTCTAATGAATTAAGGTCAAAAAAACAGCAAATTTATGATAAAGAGCGAGGATTTAACGAATTAGATGATGAGAAAAGAAGCGTCTTACAACAAATGATGAGGACACCCGGACGCAGAGGTGAAATTATAAAAGAAGAGGAAATCTCCAAAGAATTTGCTAGACGGTTTTTTGAGACATCTAGATAAAATTTTTAGTTCTAATTTCTAAACCGATTATTTTTGCCTTACTCGGGGATATTCAGTTTAGATTATCTTCCAATCGGATATTCAATTATTGAATACACAGAAGATAATGTTTCTCGGTATTGACACACCATGACTATTGAGAGATCATAATTATAATAAATTTACATAATGGTTAATAACGTATTATATCCATCATAAGTGTGAGTAAATTAGATAGTCTTCAGATACCTACATGTAAAAATTGCATTCATACCAAGATCGAGCACAGAAATGAAATTCATGGTCCAAAATTCTACGACCATCGATGTCTAGTTTGCAAGTGTAGGCAATTTACGTGATACGATCCAAAAAATTATTCTTGAGATGTTCAAATTATGACGTTAGAAAAGAAGAATTAACAATAATGATGTAAAACCATACGCAGCAGAATGATAAGTAATCAACCTCTAACAGTCTTACATGGAGGAATGAGTTTTTAGGGTTTTAATACATACATTATCATGAGAATCAAGTCATCCATATGATTTACAACTTACAGTTTACAATTACGTTGAAAGGAGAAAATATATGAATAGAATTGTGTCTCTATTTTTTTAAATTACAAATTATACCTGATGACAAACTATGTAGCAACCTGTTTGAATATAAAATTCAAGACAAATCTATATAATTTTCTGGCATATATTGATTTGAATGACCTCTTGAGCAACTATGTATCAAATTTGAATCACTTTTGGATTTAGCCTTAAATTCATCCATTTCAGTTATGTATACTGCACTAAAAATAATACCACAGGTTTTACATTTTAACATCAGCATTGGCATCTTATTTCATAATTCCCATATTCTTTATATGTCATACTTGCTATTAACTTTACAAGTTTCTCAATAGAGAATATCTAATATTTCTGAAAAAAAGATATTATACTTTAAACCGGGTAGTATAACCAATGGTTACTTCAAACCTAGTAATATTAGAATGGTTAGTTGTTTTAAAGAATGAGTATATTGTCAACGCAGAAGTTGACAAGAAAGATTTATTTGATAATACTGATAGATAGATGATACATAAACATGTCCAGAAGCGCGCATAATTACCTTAAAAGGTACAAAATGTAACGTCATATAGGAAAAACAAAAAATATACTAATGGTTTAATGATATCAATACCTTCGCTTTAAGATAGAAATGATATCTTACTTTATGCAAATTCAAGTTTTGAAATGGAAACTCTTTGGAAACAAAACTAATGAAACTGACTTAAGCAAATATCCTAATTGTTTATTCAAAAAAAAGTTGGTTTATTGGATTAGAACTTTAGGATATATGAAGGAAACGACAGATCCAAAAACAGTAGTGTATGAAGATTATGAACAAAAGTAAGAAATTCCAAAATCAAAAGTGAATAACTCAACTATAATAGAGTTCTCAACTTGGAAGTAGGTGAATTTGTTTGCCATAAAATAGGTGATATAAAAATTACAGGAATTAAATAAATTTAACAATAAGAAGATGATATGGTCACCTATCTTCCATTTTATATCTTAAAGTGGTAAAAACATTTCTAGACGTCTTTACAATACATACAAACTAACGCTTTAACGATTCAGAGGTCTGATATTCTAGCTCGTTTGTAACATTCTGGACGTGTAGGAATTAAGTTACTAGGTGTTGTAAGATTCTAATACCAAATATAGTAAATATTTCTATCCGGATGTAAATAAAATTATGGTTATGTCAATAATTAATTTAAAATACTTACTTTTAGTTTGATTTGAAAGCAAATTAGTATATTGTTCTAAAAGAATCATTATTTCAAATTAGTAGAAAAAAAGAAAAAAAGTAATTACTGTTGTATCTCAGTCAACTGAAATGATTCCATCAAACTCTCAAAGACTGGTAATGAACTATCAAACTCCTCAGTAGTTCCTCCATAAGTTATAGCGTAGACTATATTATCAGCAATTGCCCATATTTGTGCATTCTTTAACTCTAACCCATCTAATGCATAAGTATATTCTATTTGATGGGCAGGATAGCCAGATAAAGCAGTTTCAAAAGAATTTAATAAAGTAAAATTGGGAAATTGGCTTTCTAACAAACCTATAGCCGATTCACTATACTCCTCTAAAGTAATATTTGTTAAAAGAACTTCAGTAGTCACTGCTATAGATTCGGGTGTTAAATTATTAGATAATGTTGTCCCATTAAATGCATCATTAGAAGAAGGAGGAGGAGATATGAAAGTAAGGCTTTCTTCTTTCGCCCAATCTGACGGGTATTCTAATGTAAACCCTAGATTTGGATTATTATACATTAAGGACTCTGTTGATTCAAATGTATCGTTACTTTGAGCTAGAGATAAAGAAGTAATCCCTGATATTCCTCCATTTAATCCCACTAACCCAACAAAAACAAATAGGAAACAATAGATGAATATAGTAGTTGATTTAACGATTATTTTCATGTTATTGATTAGCTATTATATAGCTCTTTAAAAATATTTCACCTGAACCAGCAAGGCGACAGAAAGATAAATAGATATCCCACATATTTGGATTATAAAGTATTGAATTTTATTTTACATCATCACCTTTCCTGTATCTTGTATCTCCCAGTCCATTTTTCACCTAAAATATGATAGTTAGATCAACTTATTTCGACAATTAAATGAATCACAACACCATCACCTAAAGTTACAGAAGTAATTCGCGAAAGTTTTCAGTTTTTCTACCAGTTTCATTAGTGCTGCTGCTTGTAAGTTAGGTGTTGTTTAAAGTATAACGTTACATAGAACCAAAAAAGGATATATAAAAATACATTTATTATATTGCAGTGTATTTCTATTTTTAATGTAATTGTCCGGCCATCAAAAATAACTTATCCTTATCAGCATTAACCCTGTGTTTTATAGATTTTGCGGGAACGCCGGCTACAATATCCTCATCCGCTACATCATTGATCACAGTACTTCCGCATCCTATAATCGCGTTATTTCCAATTCGGACTTTATTTTTTACTGTGCTATTAAGGCCTAACCAGCAATTGTTTCCAATATTAGTGCTCCCGCCTATTATGGTACCTGCAGTTAGTTCTGTATTTTTACCGATAGAAACGTTATGTGCTATATGACAAAGCGAGTCTATTTTTGTTCCATACTCTATTATGGTATCTGACAAGGATCCTCTGGCAATAGAACAATTGGCAAAAACCTCTACATTATCTTTCAATATGACCTTTCCATAATGCGGAAATTTTTCAAGTGTTGGGACATTGTCAAATGCGATATTTTGTCTTTCAAACGCGAATCCATCTGCACCTAAAATAGTACCAGGTTGAATTATACAGTTTCTTCCAATAATACAATTTTCCAATGTTACTCTTGCATCTACAATCGTATTGTCCCCTATCACACAGTTATCCCCAACTAAAGTGAAATCACCTATATAGCAACCTTTTCCTATACTTGCTGAATCAGAAACAGCGGCCCTAAGAGACAAGCCTGTTTTAATCTGTTGGGTATTTTTTATCTTCTTTGCGATTTTAGTAAATATCAATCTAGGATTTTCTACGAAAATAAGCAGTTGATTTTTACCCGCACGTGGATAAACAAGACCATGCATGTTCTTCTTGCAAAGTATTAATCCAGAATTAGATTTCATTATAGTTGAAATTCCTTTATAGTCATTTGAAGAGCAGAAGGAGACATCATTTTCGGTCCCGTTATCAATTGATGCAATTGTTTTGATTAATTTTGATTGGTGACCTTCTATTTCAAAACTACAATCAATATCCTGGAATAAAGACTCAACATTCCACCAAACCATAATGTACTGGAGATATTAATATTTAATAGCTTGCTGTATCTTATCTATATTACAATAATAAAGAACATTGTACACAAACAATCGTTAGTTACGAGTTAACTGAAATGGTAAATAGGTCGTGATGATGATGATTGCATCATTTTAATAACACTTAAGAATATCCTTAACGGAATTAATTTATATTCCTTGTTTAAGAGTTCATTGATATGTCATCGATTAAGGACAAAGGAGAAAATGAATTTGCATATGAGGAATCCAATATAGTAGGAATATCTGAAAACACTCCAGAAGAAGAGGATAAGAAAATATTTAAATCAATCAAAAAAGAAACCTTAGAAAAGGAAGAGGATAAAAAAGAATAATTCTACAGAAGGAAACAAGATTCTTTTTTATTAGTTTAAGTATTAGCATTTTTGAGACTATTGAACATATTTCTGTGTAATGGTCATTCTAATACCAATGTAAAACTAAAGGCTCCATGTTAGATGATAAAATCGTTTGTTCGTTCTCATCGTCATATGGCGGAAGGTTCCATTTAAGGGATCAAGTTACTAATCGTAGTAGTGGAGTTCTAATACAAATAAGGATTCTCAAAAGTAGTTCAAATAAAGATTTGTTTGCTTTCCATGATCAATTTTACATTCATTTGTCTGACATATCCAGATATTATTTATTATCTATAATAATATCTCCTTCCAGATAGAAGAGAAGAATAGGAATATTCAAACATCATCATGATCAGAATGTTTCAATCACTTGTAGATGTGAAATACAATATAGGTGCATCTGTCTGTCACATTCTTGATCATCATGTTAATCATATTGTCTATCATAAAAAAACCCTTCTTTTATATGTAAAAGTGTAAGAGGTATAATCATTGAATGGAAACAGCAGGCAAAACATAAAGATAGGCTCCATAGTAAGAGTAGTGCAAAAGAACGACCAAAAGACCGGCAAGTTGACGGAAGGCACAGTGAAGGAGATACTGACAAGGTCTAAGACTCATCCCCATGGAATTAAGGTTGCTTTGGAAAACGGAATTGTTGGCAGAGTAAAAGAGCTAGTCTGCTAATAACTTGGTAGAGTCTAGGCAAAGGAGAAGTATTATTCTAGCATTTTTAGAACTTATTAATGAAATCCGAAATTAGTGGGGTTCTCTAATATCTAATGCACAACGAATTTCTTGCACTTAACACATTGGTTCTTTAATGTTAGATACGCGAGGCATAACATTAGTAACAGTCTGATGCATGGGATATGGTTCAAGGTTAAATAAAATCTATTATATCAATACCGGATGAATAGTGCTAAGACATCAATCAACATTGTGATGCGCTATTTCATGTTACAAAGTACAAAATTATGGTTTTGGTTTAAACATATGATTAGATGTCTAAGAGGTATAGAAATGAGAAGATAGTATAGAGAACAAAAGATTATACGCTATTAATAACTATGGTTTATAACAGTTTATTTGACAAGTATTGTTTGGCCCTTTCTAATCCTTTTTTCTCATTTTCAGGTAAAGGTTTTTCATTTATCATTTCTTTGAATTGTAGGGCATTTACTATCGCTTTACCACCATAATGATTATTAAAATACACAAAAATGGTATCTGTCTTTTGCTTTATTTTTCCAATCTTTTCAACCCAAGGGTTCAGTTCCTTTTGAGAGTATAGATAGTTATACCAATGGTGTTCTTGAGTTGTATTTCTACCATGGAGTCGGATTACGCTAGTTGATCTAGAAGTTATATTATTTTCATTAGACAAAAACCCCAAGTTTTCTTTCGCAGGAGAATCAGTTAAAACGGAGGCAATATCATAATGGTGAAGTAATTCTAATATACCTTCTGTATTCCATGACTTGTGTCTAAACTCAATCGCAAAATTATTATCATTACTTTGCTTATCTGAATCTATCTTTAATACTTTAAGAAATTCTTCTAACTTTTTAGATTCAGTAATTGTAAAACTTGGCGGCAATTGGATAATTATTGCTCCCAATTTATTGGAATTTTTTAGGGGCGATATTTTGTCAAGGAAGGCCTCCAAATCGGTCATTACATCTTTGCTTATATCCAATCTTTTTTCGTGCGTAATTATTTCTGGAACTTTAACTGAGATTTTAAAGTCTGGAGGTGTAGTTCTTGCAATTCCAATAAATAAGCCCTTAGTCATGTGTTGATAGAATCTATTGTAGAATGTTGCATCCATCTCAACGGTATTGAAAAACTGTGAATAGTAGTTGAGTTTCCGTGTTTTACTATCAGGATAAAATACATTCAACCATCCTCCTTTTTCAGAAGAATCACCATAGTTCCACCCCGAACATCCTATGAATAATTTAGGACACATGTGCTAGATCATGCGATTAATAGAAAATGATGAAATAATATTTACAAAGATAGAAGGAACAACAGAGTTTTAATTACCAATCTAGTTTTCACTTCCCTCACTATCGTCACTTCCGCCACCATTGTTACTATTATTTTGTTCATTATTATCTTCATCACTATTGCTATCTTCACCGGAATCGCCTTCATTATTACCATTTCCATCACCATTTAGATCCTCTTGTTCTTGTGGTTGTTCCGGATCAATTGTTGGTTCTATTCCTTCATCTTCATTCTGATTGGTGTTTCCACTCGTTCCTTCTTCACCATCGTTAGTGTTAGTGCCATTATTGTTATTTGTACCTGTAGTATCGTTTTGGCCACTTGTTTCATTAGTAGTACCGGGTTCTTCAATTACCTTAAATGTTGTTCGATCTGTTTCTGTATTGTATCCCACTGCTTTGACTGTGGCTCTAACATCAAAATTACCAGGATTCGATCCTGAGCCAATTTCAAATTCGAATGTTGCTACTCCATTATTATTTGTTTGACCACTTTCTGATTTATCAAAGTCGGTGGTGTAAAATACCCTGATATCAGTAGTGGCATTAGCAATTTTTTCTTGAGTATTTTCGTCACTAACTATCACATCTATTGTTTGAATATTTCCTCTCACTAAAGGATCATTCTCCACATCTATTTCAATATCAAGATCAGCACCGGCAGAAGTAGAAGCAGAATTACCGTTACTAGGTCCCGATGAGGATGTGCGGTCAGTGCTATCATCATTTACAAATCCCTGATTATCGCTTAAAGGTGGTGGAGTTGTAAATCGACTTCCGTCGTTTTCAATGAAACCTGCATCTGCTGCACCACCACCATTATCACCAAAACCACCATTATTTAAGAAAAACTTGGTGTTGGTCGGAAAAGCCATTGAACTTTGAATAGAATCCATATTTAGAGAATAAAACTTGCCTTGAGATTTTGTCTTGTTATCAAAGATAGTGATATCAAATGGTGTCATCTGATTTTGAGAAAAGTTACCAACATTTAGGCCAAAACTTTGAGTTCCTACAACTCCTAGACTTGAATTATCATAAAAGGTTGCAACAAGATTTATGAATTGTTCTGGAGATTGTCCTTGGTTGACTATATTACCAGTTATATGAGGATTTCCAATATTGTCTAAAAATACACTGGTTCCATTTAGCACAAGATTTGCTGGCTTTTCTATTGCAGGTTGGGAGGTAGTGGAGAACTCCATAAAGTTAAACTTGCCTAATATTTGAGGATCCTGTATTATTATATCAAAAGGAGATAGTTCACCTTGTCTAAGAGTTGATATTGATGAAAACACAGAGTAGTTGCCAACTAAAAGGTTGTTATTTGTATCAGACAAAAGTGTAGTAACTAGTATATTGGTTTGGGGATCTAGTGAGGTGTTATTTACCTCACCTATAACGTGAAAATTGCCAAAGTTATCTATATAGGTAGACGTACTTACGATTTGAATAGGATCGTCATTGGTCAGTTGAGCAAAAACAGGTTCAAAGAACCAAGAATCAGATCCTCCATGGTAAGGAACAGTCATTGAAACTAAATAAACCATAGATATGGCAAACAGTAGAATGATTGAAAATAATTGCATTACTTTAGAAGGCTTTACAACAGTCTGATATTTAAGAATAAAAAGTTAAAAACAGATTCATTACAATTGCAACTACATACAATATAAAATTAGGAATAGAGGAATTATTCTAATGCTTTCAACAATACTTAAACAATAGGAAATATGCGAGGATATGATTCAAGGTCGAATAGATCTGATACAAAAGCAGTAACTACCTTACTTGAATGAGCAAAGTCCATATCAAAGATGATAGTTTGTCTTTTTGATTGAAGACTAGATTTGAAATGTTATTATTAGTATAATCTGCCAAGGAGTGGTCGCAATAAATTAAATTGCAATAATTTTTCATTACAAGTTCTAAAATGATAAGTTGATATTCCTACATTAATTTGATAATCTACGTACGATACTAGATTGAAGTTCATAATCAGGTAAAGTGTTGGCTAGCTTTGCTTTCGTAAAAACTTAAAACAAAGGATCATAAAATTCTTGTATGTCTAAAAAAATGACTCCAGAAGATGTACTAAATTCAATAGTTGAAGGAATAAACACAGGAAATATAGAACCCCTCATAACACTCTATGAGGCAGATGCGTGTTTTGCAATCCAACCTGGACAGCTTGCGAGGGGTCCAGAATCCATACGTCAATGTCTGCGTAATTTCAGTGACTTGAAAGGTAAGTTGGACCTAAAAGTTAAGAGAGTTATTCAAGCAAGTGATCTTGCTCTAGTAACTACCGAATGGTCATATAACGGAACAGATCCTAATGGCAATCCCGTTAATTTGACTTCCAAGTCCGCGGATGTTCTACGTCAACAAGTCGATGGATCTTGGCGGTTTGTCATAGATAATCCTTGGGGAACAGATTAATAAAAGACTCACACCTTCCCATGATAGTTGTTTGACATATTCCTTATCAATAAAAGCTAATGGATATATGTTGTAGGATGTAGGATGAGGTATAAGAATTGATTTCTTATCGGTCCCTTAGATAAGTATTAGTCTATTAAGATTTGCAAAATATAAAACAATAAAAAGGAAAGGTGGGAAAAGCATCCTATCATATTTTGTTTGTTTAGCGAATTAGAACCTCCACTGTTTGAGGTCCTTTTTTAGGGCTGTTTACACCATTTACGCTTGTATCATAGTCGTCATCCCACCTTACCTCTGCAGTAAAGCCTTTGCCTACAGGAACATCCTTTGAGTCAAATTCAAAGGTTCTTTGTATAGTCTTTTTGGCAGGAAAAGTTATGTCATATTGAGACTGGCTTGGACCGCCATCTATATCAACATAAACTCCACCCTCGTAATTGATTGGTGCAGTATTTGTAACTTTGAAAATCACCCTGAACTTGCCTGAACCTTCAGAACTTTGACCTATTGTCAACTTTACCCCCTCTGGCTTTTTTTCCGGGACTGTTCACACCATGTCCTGTTACGCTGTTGCTCTTTTCTGGCTCCACCTCTCCAGTAAAGCCTTTGCCTACAGGAACATCAGTTCCTTTAAATTGAAATGTCTTTGTTATAGTTTCCTTTGCTGGAAACTGGGCCGATATTGTCTTTGATATGGCACTCCCATCTATTATGACTTGAATGCTGCCTTGGTCATTTTTTGGTGAAGTATTTGTAACTTTAACACTAACTATAAAATTGCCTTTGTTAGATTCTGCTGAACTGATGGTCTTGTTTGGGTCCATAGAGTTTCCGGGTGTAATCTGATTTACTAATGGTAAAACGGCGTTTTTAGTTGGGGAAAGGACAACATCCTCTTGTGTGAAATTAGCTGCTAATTGAGTAGTCTCCTATTTTAGCAATGAAATTGTATAGTCTGTTTCTTGTGAAATTGCAGTATTGCCCCTCAGATCGACCTGCAATCGATCTGACTTCATCAATTGGGTCCCATCAACATCACTATTTTCTTCTAATGAATCAGTTGTTGATTCTTTTTGCACTGCATCTTGTGTGTTGATTGGTCGGTCACCTTCTTCTTCTCCTGATGATTTTCCATCATGGGTACTGTTATCTTTTGCGGTATTTTTTTCTGATTCTTTCCCTGTATGGTTGACTTTTGGTGTTTGTGCATATGCATTAATATTGATAGCAGATAATGCGATTGATGATATAAGCAACATGGCGATGAAAGTAAATGAAACAATTGTGTTAAATTCATCTTTGCTTTTATGCAATCTGAATCTTTGTATGGCTAAACCACTTCCTTTACCTTTTCTGGAAATTTTTTTTTGATTTTTTGTCATGCAGATTTTATTACATATTGGATATACATAACACTGTGACTTTACAAACGTATAAGGGAATATGAAATTGTTACCTTTACAATTGTAAAGCCACTATTTTATCTATATCACCTCCTTAACAAAAACTAGATATGGTCTCAAAGAAAAAAAATACAAACTATACAAAAAACTTTGAATTAGATAATAATCTTCTGAAGGTTGCTATTTGATATCCACATCTTCTCCTACCTCATCAATAATGGTATCAAATCCAAACAAATAGAAAGTATCAGCCATTTTGTAATTAGAACAATTTCTAATAGTACTATGCACATCGTTTTTGGAATTGCATAATCGACTATCCAACATTTTAATTAGAACCAATTAGTATGATTTTTTTTATTCTAAATTATTTATGATCACGTCTAGTAATCGATTAATGTAAATAAAATAAAACATCCAATTCTCATAAAATCAGAATTAAGGCATAAAAGAACTATATTATAATTAGCCTCACAATCATTGTTGTGTTTGTATGAATGTGACGATTTAGTATGATACTCTCAAAGGATCTTTAGATTTCAAATACACATGTACGACATTCATTTGAGATTTATCTTTTCATATATATAACTTATAGAAAAACGTATGACTAACTCTTGTTTACTTATTTTCGATGGATAAAAAGGATAAGAAAGGAGACGAACAAAACAATATATCGATACCTGGTCTAAATCCTCTCAGGTCTGCAATGTTTAGGACGTTATGGATTGCAGCTCTCTTTTCATATGTTGGCATAGCTATGTATGATGTTGGGGCATCATGGTTAATGACTTCCCTCGTATCCGATCCATTATTTGTTTCTCTTATCACCACGGCTACTGCCCTACCAATTTTTTTATTTGCGTTACCATCTGGGATATTATCTGACATTTTTGAGCGGCGTATCATACTCCTTATTACATGTGCATATATGGTGGCGATATCTACTTTACTAGGAATTATCTCTCTTATCGGTATTATTACCCCAACAATACTTTTGATACTCACTTTTGCTTTAGGGGCAGGTATGACTATGATTAGGACTCCTATAATCCCCACATTGAGTGGCCTAGTCACAAGATCTGAACTACCGGCAGCCCTAACTCTCAGTGCCTTAGGTGGTAACATAGGTCGTGTAATAGGTCCCACGATCGGGGGTTTTGTGGTGGCTGCAATTGGATCATGGGCAGTATTTTTTCTAAATGCAGCTGCCTTTATTGGCATGTTCATTATATTAAGCAAATTACCAAAAAAGTCTAATGTTTTACAATCTAATCCAGATGAGTACCAAAATCAGGCCTCTCTGCCACCAGAGAATATAATAAGAGCTATTCGAGTTCAGTTGCGATATATACGCTATTCTCAAGCTGCACATGTTTTGATTGTACGTGCTGGGTTGTTTACATTATGTAGTAGTGCATTATTATCTCTCTTACCATTCTTATCTAGACATGAATTAGGACTTGACTCTACCGGCTTTGGACTCATCTTAGGATCATTTGGAATGGGTGCTATAATTGGCGGAATCATAATTTTGCCAAGGTTGCGTCCTAGGATATCTGTAGAATCTCTGATTTTAGGTTCCATAGTATTACTCTCTATTGTTACGTTTGCGATTGGATATTTACAGGATTTTAGAATTATTTGTATAGCTATGGCTCTTGGAGGAGCTGCTTACATTGCAATATTGTCAACTTTTTATACAATTGGAGCAAAATCTGCGCCAAAATGGATTGGAGCTAGAGTATTAGCAATCTATCTTCTTGTATTAAATGGAGGGTTAGCTATAGGGAGTGTAATATGGGGCACAGTGGCTAACGTATTTGGTATTCAAATTACGCTTTCAGTAGCTTCAATAGCCTTAGCTGCAACCATTATTGCCAAAAAACGTTATAGTAGCCATTTGTTAGATGACCTTGATTTTACACCAGTAAGTGATCATTGGTCGCTTCCACCTCAATATTCAGTCGACCCCTCACAATTTGAAAATCAAGCATTAATAACTATTGAATATAACAAGATTAATCCTCTTTTATCTGATGAGTTTGAACGTAACATACATGAATTAGGACGTCTTCTTAAAAGCGAGGGAATGGCGTATTGGGAAATATTCCAAGACCCAGCAGATGCTGGTCACTACATCGAAATTAGAATAGCTGATACTTGGACTGATCACATCCGTCAGCATGAACATGTTACCAAAAATATTCAGATAATGGAAGACAAAATCCGTGTACTTATCAACGATTGCCCTACACCAGTAATATCACATTATATAGGAAAATCACCTCTCAAATAGATTCTATAAGGAAATGCGGCGGATTCATAAATTCATAAATGAAACTTTTATCTACGAAAGGAGTTGAACTTTATTTACATACAAAATAGTCATTGATAGATTTGAACATCTGTTTAGCTTTCTTAGGTCTTTGATATTGATATGAGATTATAGAACAGTATAATCAAGAGATAATATAATTATCTATACTATCTATTGATAACATCATTTTTCAGAGGTTGAATTCTTTTTGGTAGTAGCAGGGCTAAGGCATATTAAAGATAATATCTTTCCAGAAGAGATATAGTTTAAAATGATCCATGAGTATTGTAATAGATACAAAGTGACTCAAAATTTTGTTATGTGTTAAGATAAAAGGTAAATTGAATTTTCATATATACCTCTTCAGTTAGGTGTGGAAACGAGTTCTGCAAATACTATGAAAAGTCTATATTATAAAGATTTTGAAAATAATCAATTAAATTCTCATTAACTCTTTACATTTGTAAAGATAGGTCGTTATATTTCTCCTAGTTACATATAGTTATGTGATAACACAAATAGAAACAAACAATAACGATAACGATAACGATAAATCACATCATCATTACCAACAACAAATACAACGACTCGACCAAGAGCCTTATAGTGTAAGCGTACAATATAACCCAAGTATTCCGATAGCTGGACAACCTACACTAATTACTATAGATATAAGAGAAAAGCAAACAGGGGAGAGGGTAAAGGAATTTGATATTCTTCATGAAAAACTAATGCATGTCATAATTGTGTCTGAAGACCTAGCTCACTTTTCCCACATACATCCCGCTTTCGAAAGAAATGAAGGTATTTTTTCCATATATCATGTATTTCCAGAAGATGGAATATACAAAATATGGGTAGATTTTAAACCAAAGAAGGGAGAACAGACTCTTATTACATTCAAACTCGATAATGGAAACAGTTCCACTCATAAATCAATATACCTTACAAAGGAAAGTCGTTATACAAAGCAAATAGATGAAAGCCATCAAGTCAAATTACTCATTCCACAAGAAATTGAGTCAAACAAGCCTGTTGATATAACATTTATCATATCAGACCAAAAAGCAAATCCAATTACAGATTTGACTCCTTTAATGGGAGCTGGCGGTCATAGTGTAATAATAAGTAGTAATTTACAAGAATTTTTGCATATTCATCCAAAGGAAGAAGTAAGTTCAAAATGGAAGGGCGGACCCGCCATATCCTTTAGCACAATATTCCCTCATCTAGGCTTATACAAAATATGGGGTCAGTTTCAGCATCAAGGCGTCACAATAACGGCTGACTTTATTGTCGAAGTTGTGTAGTACATATCAGATTCAATTGTTTAACATCTACACAATCACTAATATTTACATCTACGATACGCTTATGAAAGTCAAAATAGAATTTCATTTAGATGCTATTCTATGAATGTTTCATCAACAAAACACCATTGCCAATTCTCACCAGGTTCATGTGACTTTATTACTGGATGATGAGAATGGTGAAAGTGCTTTGTTGCATGCTTATTTTTAGACGAGTCACAACATCCAACATGACCGCATGCAAGACATAAGCGAAGGTGAACCCATTGATCGCCAATCTTTTCACACTCTTCGCATCCCTTTGTATTACCTTTAATATTTTGATTTGCCTCTTGAATATGGACACAAGCGTTATTTTCGCTCATAATGGCTATAAGCATGTCAGAGAATTTAAAATAACTGGTTTAGTTCATATGCTATTTCCATAGCAAGTGTTATCAAAATAGTGTATAACTTTATCTACTATAAAGCAAAATACAAATGTAAAGTCAACCTCATCGAATCATATATCTTTACCATATAGGAAATCATCGGATGTAGGTGCGTGGAGATTAAGTTCCCTGTGATAGCAGAACTCTATTGCATTTAATAAAATACTGAATTCTTTGGTTTGACATATTTTTTGTGCATAATGTCTGCAGGAAACGACATGATAGCATATTTTGCAATATTCTGACCGCGTAGATATAGGCTCTTTTGTTAATAACGATAAGAGAATAAAATAAAAATTGAAAATAAAAAGAAATTCTATTTGTTTACTTTCTTATTTTCTTACTGTTGACCTAATGCGTTGTTGCCATCATTTAGGTTAAATGACAAGCCGACGTTGTTACATGATGCTAATGTCTCGTTACCAGAATCGCAAACTGCTATTTGTTCTGTGCTTGTAGATTGCCCTATAAATTGTTCTGCATCATTATTGCTGCTCTTTTTTCCATTGTGATATGACTTTTTATCCTTCTCTTTCTCTTTATCATCATCATGTTTATCTCCACCTGCAAATGCCATATTGTTACCCACTGTAACTACTGAGCCAATAAGTGCTGCCGCAATGAATATTGAAAGAATTGATATTTGAATTTTTTTATTATCCATAGAACTGTGTTTCTAACCTCATATAATACAATTGTTTCATTTAATTCTGAAATAATTTTACTAAACTAGATTATCAAATAAGATACCTCTAGAAGACTGTACCACATTTACTCTCCATTATGGTTTTCATAATTAAATTGACCTGATTCTGAGCATTATCCAGGATTTATCATATTTACGCCCATATTATGATGGCACTTTATTAATTAATAAGCAAATTAGATCAATGATATATAGTATAATATCCTGATAGAGAATCAAAATTATCAAGCCTCTATCCAATATAAAAAAAGGAAGGAGCTATGTCGAAGGTCATTATGAAAGAAATGACGATTTTATGGATTAGATAGTCAAATTCGACGATGATGTGATCAACGACTAAATTCCATTATTCTTCTTTATTTAGTATTGTCAATAGTTTTATGTCCTTGTGTTTAGAGGAGATAATAATATCAACACATAATTAATGATAGTTAGTCTGGGAGGAGGCTGGAAATCAAGTTTCTTGTGATAATAGTTCTAATACAAGAAGTTATTTTTTTTCAAAAGTGAACTATAAAGCATTTTTTAAAAGGTTCTATGTTGTCACAGTTTTTAATTTTATATAATAATATAAACAAAAGCATTAATCGATTACTAAAAATTTAAATATTTTAGTTCATCCTTTACGATATAAACTGGCATACGACTACAAAATCGAGACAAAGAAAATGGTGTCAAGGGTAATTGATATGACATACCCTAATTACCATCCCAATTTAATTTCTATGATAAGGAAACATACATGTGACAAATGTAATGGAGGTATTTGAAATGTGTAAAGATACAAACGATAACTCTTGTTCTGATAAAAGCAATCTCATTACAAGTAGCACTATGTTTAGCGAGAGACACAAAGATAATCCTAAAACAGTGGATTCGGGCATTAAATCAATATTAGATAGGGTATCTACAGATAACTTGAGGCAATATGTGACTGGTTTATCTGACTTTCATACTAGACATTCAAAATCACCTTTGCTAGATGAAGTAGGTAATTGGATTATGACTCAATTTAAAGGGCTAGGATATAACGATACTTTTTATCATTTCTTTGAAGCTACTATGGATAATGAAAAATTTACACTTAGAAATATTATTTGTAATAAAAAAGGCCTTAATAAAAAATTGATTATAGTTTGTGCTCATTATGACTGTATCATGGAATGCGAGGACGATTCAAACAGTCGTGCCCCAGGTGCAAATGATAATGCTAGTGGGGTAAGTGCCATAATGGAAATAGCAAGGGTATTAGCAAAAGAGAGATTACAACATTCTGTTCAATTCGTTCTTTTTTCTGGAGAGGAACAACAGCTCTTAGGATCAGAAAGCTATGCTAGATTTATCAAAGATAATAAAATTGATTTGTATAGACTAATTAATCTGGATATGATTGGGTACCCTTTTTTTTCACCAGATACAATAATAATTGAAAGGGATAACAACAAGGATCCAAAACATAATCGGGATAAGAAAAATGACGTCGAATCAATAGAATTTGGCGAAATTATTAAAGATCTAGCATCAGAAATGGGTCTTAAATATCGTTTGGATTCCATTTATGATAGTGACTATGAATCCTTTGAAGAAAATGGGTATGTTGTAATTGGGGTGTATGACGGATCTGCAGTTAAGGAAAAAAACCCTCATTATCATTCTTCATCAGACCTACCTGAATTCATAAATTGGAAATATTTAACTTCAGTTACCAAACTCGTATTAGCCACAATTCTAAAGGTGTCAAAAAAATAATTGAATAACTAAAGTATATGAAAGCGGTTTTTGAAACGTTGACACGGATTCAAATCTGGGCCAGTGATACTATCATTTCAAAATAACTTTCGTTTTGTCTGGGCGCGAACGAATTTGAGTTGGTAAGAAAAGGGTTATAGCATATTTCATAATCAAAAGATTGGATTTGGATTTTTCGCCCGTTAGAGTATTTTAAAACAATATTAAGAAAAAAGATGAAATCTAACTTGTATTTTTGTGGCGTCTCTGACGTAAAATCATTTATAAAAAGTTAATTTTGGGACTAGTTAAAATTATACTTACGACTCGAGTATTCACAATAGGGCATTCGAACCATCAATGGGATGAATTTGCTAGTATATTAGAATCAAATCATATAGTTATGTTAGTTGATGTCAGACGATATCCCAGTTCTAAATCATTTCCACAATTTAATAAAGAAATATTGGCTAAAGAACTCTTGACAAATAATATTTACTATGAACATATTGAAGAACTTGGAGGAAGACGGAACAAAATTGCTATACCTCAGAAATATGATAACGAAGGATGGCAAAACAAGTCCTTTAGATCTTATGCAAATTATATGTTAACAAAATCATTTAAAGAGGGTATAGAAAAATTACTCTCTTTAATTGTAAAATATGACGATTCCCTTGCCATTATGTGTTCTGAAGCAGTACCATGGCGTTGTCACAGACGATTAATATCAGATTACCTCATTATGGTAAAAGGTATTCTTGTTTATGATATTATTGGAAACATCAGCAGGGGTCATCGTCGTCATCCCAAGCTTCATGTATTAACTCCTTTTGCGCGTCATATCAATGAGAACAATATAGTTATATATCCTAAATTGTAAATATCTTTGGCCTATATTTCAGCTGATTAACAGAACAGAAAAGAATCCCACGACATAATTATGCACACTAGTGCTTAGAATGTCGTGGTCTTGATACAATATTTAGTAACTGTCTGGATGACAAGTAGGTATCAACTTCCTCGATATAAAAGAATTCCATTCTAAAAAAATTAGATCATAATAATTACTTGTTAATATAGTCTATATAATATAGTACATAAGAGTAATGAAACATCAGGTAATCATTCCACAATTTCTACATAATAAATCATTAAAAATTATATTCCACAAATATTACCATATAATTCATCATCGAGTTTGGGCGTGTGAGGGTTAAGCTCCTTGTGGTATTAGGTTTCTAATACAATTTAATTCTGGTATTGATATTTTATCACATTTCATAATCAAATACAGAATAAAATCAAGGTTTAGACCAAAAGAGTCATGTATCTTTAGTTCCAATAATCATAGATACGGGAAAATAAAAATGTATTTTGTCATTTATCAAATAACTTTTCATTCCTAAATGGTCGTCAGCAAGATCTTGTTTAAAGAGTTGAACTATTTTATCTTTATCTCCTGGCTTTGGGAACGATGACTGCAAGATTGTTTCTAAATCCATTTCAAGAGCATGTTGTTCGATTCTCATGTTGATACATCCTATACTTTCCATCATCTTACTCAACTCTTCAATAGTAAGTGCTTCAGTATGAGAAGGGTCTCTTAATTTCTCAACATGATTATATGCATTCTTTTTGTCAGAAGCAGGAGTAACATCTGCAATTAATATTTTTCCACCTGGTTTGCATACTCGTTTCATTTCCTCTAGCACAACTTTAGGATCAGTCATATGATGAAAGCTATACCTAGTTACAACTATTGAAAAAGAATCGTCGTCAAATGGTAATATAGAAACGTCTCCAGTACGCCAGTCAATATTATCTAATTCTTTCTCTTTTTGAAGAATTTTTGCTTGTTCAATCATGGCAGGGGTTAAATCTATACCAGTTACATGGTTAACGAGTTTGGCATATTCGCATGCTACTATTCCAGTTCCACATGCAACATCTAAAACAGTATCATCTTGTCTTGGATTGCTTAATCTAAACAAAAGATCTATGCCATATCGATTAGAGTGTTGGGATATGTGAGTGAAAGGAACAGCTTGTTTTGTGAATTGTTCTATTACTGTGGGATTGTGAGAAATCTTATTCTTGTCTGATTCTAGTTCCACCATGGCCTTATTAATAGACATTATAATATTATTACTTTTTTATACGGTAAATAATCAATGCAATTCACCACATAGTTAAATAACATTTCATAATTAATACATATCTTCCAATCAGAGATTAAATATTATAATCCAATGGCTTGATTTCTTCTGGAAATAATATGATTAGCAAAGCAGTTAAGATACCAATAGATAATATCAATTATATTGAAGGCGACTTATCTATCCCATATGATTCTAATAATAATATATCAGATGGAATTGTGATTTTTGCCCATGGTAGCGGTAGTAGTAGACACAGCTTAAGAAATAAATTTGTTGCAAATAGAATAAACTTGGAAGGAGTCTCAACTTTACTAGTAGACCTATTAACAAAAGAAGAAGAAAGTATAGATGAGTATTCCGACGAACATAGATTTAACATTTCTCTTTTAGCAGATAAATTATCGATAGTCACAGAATATGTTCTAAATATTAGTAATCAAATCACGACAAAGGAAGGATTTAGTTCTGATTCTCTTAAAAGAATAGGGTTTTTTGGAGCAAGTACGGGTGCCGCAGCAGCTTTAATTGTTGCTGATGGACCATTATCCGACAAAATATTCGCCATTGTGTCACGTGGTGGTAGAGTTGATTTGACTACAAAACATACATCGCTAAAAAAAATAAAATGTCCTTGTTTATTTATGGTTGGCGAATATGACTATCCTGTAATAGAATGGAATAAACAAATCTTAGATACAGGTCTTCCAAATGTTAAGGAAAAACAATTGATCATAATTCCTGGCGCAACACATCTATTTGAAGAAGAGGGAAAATTAGAAGTAGCTAAATATTCTACCACATGGTTTAAAAAATATTTTTGAAAAATTTGACTCAAATTTAGGCTCTCAAGGCTGATGTATGTTCCCTTTTTTATAACCATTATAAAACGGTACTTATTCTCCAGCAGGAAAAGTTTCAGGCAAATCTTTGTCTTCTGACGACTCAATATGAAGAGGAGACAAAGCATTGGTATTATCTATAAATAATAACGCATCATATCTTGATGAAAGAATAGTAGGAACATAATTACCAAATCGTTCATGTTCAGGATTATAAACTACGCCAATTGCTCTTTGACCTGTATTTTTATCATAGCCTTTTGACACATTGTCGTTATCAGATCTTTCTATTTTATGTAACTCAGAGTTTTTGTTAAATATGATTATTTTATCTACCTCGTTCTTATCATCTCGCTTATACTCAATATTATGCAAAATGTTATCCCAGCTTCCTTGTATTGCTGGAGGAACTTTCATTTTTTCCATTTTTTCACCCCATTTTTTAGAAGCTAAAACAGTACCGCTATAGGTACTAAATCCCACCAATACAGTATTATGTCTGCCCTTTTTCTCTCTTACTAGCTGTCCAAGATTTATCATTCCTGAGCTGTTCATATCAGTAAACCTAGCATCGCCAATATGGGTATTGTGGGCCCATACCATTGCCTTTGGTTTATTGTTGTCAGTATAGTTATTTTGATCATGATAGAATTTGATCAAACGTTCAAGCGTATCCATCATATGGGTGTCTCTTAAATTCCATGAATTCACATCTCCTCGTATCATTGTCCGGTAATATTGCTCAGCATCTTTAGCTGTTATAGCATTTTGCTCAGCGTCAAAATATTCTTCTTCATTATTTAGAAGATGATGATGATCCTTAGCATAAACATCACGCTTGTTTTTCAGGGATCCTAACAACTTTATAATTTCCTCCTCGCAGTTTTGGGGGACAAATGCAGTCGCATGAGCATACTCTTCCACATTTTTATTATAAGGCTCAAAACAGTAGTAAGCATCTATTGCATTCTTTAATGCTGATGGATCCACTTTTTTGAGATAATTTATTATTGATTCTATAGAGTCCCATAAACTATAAAGATCAAGACCATAGAACCCTACCTGTTGTTCTGTAGACGTGGATAGCCTTTGTTGATTTAAAATAGTATCATTGTATTCTTTAAGCCATTTTACAAGTTCAACCATTTCTTTGTTTGCCCACATCCATGTAGGCCATCTATTAAATGAATGCAAGACATCATATGCGTTTCTGTAGTCACCAGAATTAGAAAATCCTTTGATAAATCTATTAACTCTAAAGCAATCTGGCCAATCACCTTCTACTGCAATAAATGAAAATTTCTTTTCGAGGATCAAACGTTTTGATATCTCACTACGCCATTTGTAAAATTCGGATGTTCCATGTGATGCTTCACCCAATAAAACAAATTGTGATTCACCTATACGATCTATTAGTATATCTATATCTTTGGTTGTAGTAAGTGGACTATAATGTAGTTTTATCATTTCTCAGGTCATTTTTATTTGCACTAAAGGCAACTATTATTATAAATTAAAATATAAAAGTAATATACTTTTTTTAAATGGACATTATATATTATCAAGAATTAAATCTATTAAATAGTAATCAACTATTTATTTACAAAACACAAATCATAAACCCATTTGAAGTAAATATTTAGTCTATCAGACTCCATCTTTTATGCATATTATTTAGGGTTACATCTATCCTTGAAACATTACAACAGGAAATAACAGAACGTAATGACTTTACTTTTACCGCCTCCTCTTCTTGTCTCTCTTCGTACACCTTATCTTTGAATTTCAGGTATTTTTTATCAACATCTATTATTTGAGAATTATTGTATTTGTCTAAAGGTGGTTGAAAAATTGAAATATTTCTAATACTATCTGACGAGCTATATCCATTACATTCAATCATAGCCTAGGATTAGATTTATGTTTACATATACTCTTTTACATTAATACTTTTATTTGTTCAATTCCATTGATAATTTCGCTTCATTATTGTAATCCGTGTCTTTGATGTTTCTTATTGTATCCAAAACTCGTGATGTGACAGCAGGATCATCCTTGTTGTCTTTTTTAAATATTTCACTATTTCAGCCTTTGTCTTTGGAAATTCATTTTTCCTTTAAAAATAGAATTTACAATATCGTTTACAGTGACTGTTCTCTTTGGATGATGAGCAGATGATATATGAATATCAAGATTATCTTTATTATCTCAGGCTACCCCACATACTTTACAAATATATTTTGTAGTGTTAATGTTTTCTGAATCACTGATGTATTAGGCGGTTTCATCTCCTAACTCTATGTTAGTAGACATATAAAATAGAAATACAATAAAACATACAAAGGCAATCCATTAGTATTCGAAAGGTAATAGCAGCATGATTAAAAAAGTATCTAATGGTTTAACTGTGAAAATTATTGTTGTTTTTATCTTCTCTATAGGATCGTTCATCACCTCGGAACTAGGTGATGAAATCTGAACCTAGCAGCGTTCTCAAGCATCTAATGGCACAGCAAATTCTTTGATATGATTATGCAGATTAGGGCTTAATAACTAATAGATTAGATATGACGTTTAATAATATTTTGGGAGTGTGGAGATGCGATTCAAGGTTAAATAGTATCCAAGATTAGTTTGACTCCTAGCACCGGCATGGGACTCGAGGGCCTGTTATTAAAACAGAGATTTAATTCAAACGGTATAAAATATGAAAATATGATTGTTAGTTTAAATAGCGACTCATTATAAACTAACCTATAAAAACTTCTCAAGGTAACAATGTCTTATGACAAGTGATATACATATGACAAGATGGGGTAATCGATTCATCATCACCGCTATAATTCAAGGAGGGATAATGACTACACTAGCGTTATCAATGGTAGCGTCCCAATTTATTCTTGCAAATAACTTTGACATGATACAGTTTCTATCTTTATCCTTTGAAGGCCCTGCAAAATGGTTTTTCCTTGGGATAGTGTTTTATCTTATTTTTATAGTTGCAATAGCTGTTACTGCTATCTTTTACATACACTTGGAAGTCAATCTTAGGCGACAGATTTCTGGCATGTTAAATGTATTGGCATGGATTCATCTGATCGGGATGAATATTGGGGGTCCCTTGACAACTTTGCTAATGATATTTGCAGGATTATCGGGCTCTGGCGTATTGTCAGTCTTTACCGAAGGAAAAATAGGTCCTCAAAATGTCGACGTACTAAACGCACTAACTACTCCAATAGCTCTTTCCATAGGAATATTAAGCATAGGTGTTATTTGTGGTGGTTTAGCATATACTCTAACTTATATCAAAGGAAACGATATGGTAAGAGAACGACATTAAAGTAATATTTGAATTAAATTCGGATTCATTTGCTTGATGAATGTGATTTGGAAAAATCTATAATATTCTATTTATTATGTGTATCCAGACAACTACTTCCAAATTTCTATATCCTTTGATCTTCAATTTTTTATCTCTATTTCCACAAGATTTGAGACAACTTAAGAGTCGGATCAAGTGTATCTCTAGATGATTAAGAATAAACAAAAGGAGAACTCTAGACAATTACTAAATATCTTATATTTGTTTGAAGACATCTGTGGAGATACGATTCAAGGTTGAATATAATCCAGGCATTTGATTCTATTATTGATAATCTAATGCAAACTTATCAAATTCTATAGCGGTTATGAGACATGCTCTAGCAACGGTATGAACAGCATGCATAAATAATTCTCGTGTCAAATTATCAGAAAACAATGGATATATCAATGTAAGGCCAATAGAATTGCCTTCCTTGTTTGTTTGCAGTGAACAAAATACGCCCACCTTCAACAAATCCTTGGTCAGTTGTGTTTGAAAATCATTAACTATTTTGTCATCTGCATTCTGTAAAATTTTACCATCTTGGGTTAACAAGCGGGGACTCGATATAATTTCAACCCTTCCAGCATCGTTCTTATAAACATAGATTCCAATTTTAAAATCTTCAAAATAACTGGTATTAATAATAGAAACTGTATTATCATCATCTAGGGTTTCCTCTACATTGCAGACTGGATCCTTTTTGAGCCAATCAATTATATTCTTATATTGTGAATCAAGGTTCTTTCTTTCTTCTGACATTATTACATTATTGCGTTATATACTATATTAAGAACTACTTTGACTATAAATTATAGTCAACAGATTAGGTTTTTTGGAAATATTTATCTGTATCTAGACATATGCGTGTGCTGTGCTGTGATGTGATCCAGGTTCCATATAATCAAGGCAGATAAAATTGTAAAAGCAGATTAATAACAAATTTAACTATAATAAAGAGTTCTTTTGATATGTAGGCAATCTATCCTACTGCAAAGTACTATCTAAAATTCTATTGTTTGCTTGTGGTAAACTAAATACAAATGTAGATCCAACCCCATCCTTATTATTAAAAGCCCATATTCTACCACCATGAGCCTCTACCAAATTCCGAGTAATATATAGTCCAAGGCCCGTTCCTGCATCAGAGTCTGTGATGAACTTTTCAAAAAGTCTAGGCATGATTTGAGGAGAGATTCCTTTACCAGTATCAGATATGGCTACAAATACTTCTGCTTTCCTCGGTTTTTCACCATCCCGCATTTTTGTTATCTTTTCTTTGATTTCGTTATAATCAGCGTAGTTTTCTCTTTTCTTGCCTGTAGATAAATAAGTATTTCCTTCAATTATTATGTCTATTTTACCAGTTTTATTTGAGAACTTTATGGCATTGTCTATCAAGTTATTGATTATTTGATTGAGTCTGGCTGTATCTGCATATACCCAACATTGTTCATCGAAACTGTTAACGACAAATTTGATTTTAATTTCTTTATCTTTTAATTTTTGTCCAAATTCTACATTGATTGATTTTTTAATTTCCTTAACCAAATCTATTTTTTCTTTGTGTAACTGTAGGTTATCGATTCTATTAGATTCAATTCTTGCAACATCTAATAGATTATTTATTAGTTCACTTAATCTCTCTGAATTTTTAGATACTGCATCAAGATATTTATGGAGGTGCATAACGTTTATTTTTAATGTTTCATCTTGGGATAGTTTAGCAGTTTTCAAAATATCATCAAGAATTTCTAAATTTAGTTCTGTATAACCCAATATTGCTTGAGTTGGAGTTCTAAGTTCGTGTGCTGCGGTGTTTATAAATTCTCTTTCGAGTTCTTCTCTTTCTATTAGCTTTTCATTTGCTATTCTTACATTTTCAAACATTTCTATTTGAATCCAGAGAGTTTCAAAACTCGATATATACGATAACAAGGTAGGACGACTAGTTGAATATGTAACCATCCCTATAGCCTCTTCAAAAGTCTCTTTAGTATCATCTTTAACCTCAATTGCTAACAACTGTTTTTTGTCTACTATTATAACAGTGGATCTAATCTCTTGTTGGCGCGGAATTTCTCTAATTGCAATGTTATCTATTCTGTTATCGCCTTCTTGGGAATATTCCAATAGCAGTATTTCCTTTACAGTATCGATCATTGGAGACAGAATTCTAATGCGAAAATTCTGCTGATTCTTTAGTTTTAGTAAGTTAAATAATCCAATTTTGCTCTGTCTTTTTATAGTATTTAATGAGGGAAATACTACCATTACTTCATCTTGTGCTTCTTCAATTAACTGTAGAAAAAGATTTTTTGATTGAACTGGATTTTCAATTACTTTAGTTGTTACGGGGGCAATGCCTGTTTCTATTTGTCTTATTCGGTCTTGAGCACTTATTCCTTCTTTCCATAATTCTTCAAAAATGAATTGAAAGTGTTTCATATACAATGGGTCTGTGCTATGCAAAATTCTTTCAAACATTTTTTGGCCTATGAACTTCTCAAGCGATCCGACAAATTGCTTGTCAGAAATTGCAAAGTTTATTGGTGGCAGATGGTCAGAGTGTCTAATTTCGAAACCTATGTTAAGGAACTTCTTTACCAATTCCATATGCTTCTTATTGTTATCGACGTAGGTTAACCCACGTATTCCCTCTTTCACAATTCCTTTCTTTTGCTTTGATACCAATTGTACATAGGCTTGTAAGAGAGCTTTAGTTCTATCTAATAATTTCAAATTATCTATTGATGTGCAAATCGATAACCCGTTTTCTACGCGATTGACAAAATCTATTGAATAATTAAGTCCCTCTTTGGGATCGTCTATCAAAAAAGTTTCAATTGGCAATATCATTTCTTTGATCTCTTTTATCCTCTGCTCAGCAGGTATTGCTTTTTTCCACATAGTTTCAAATAAGAATATATTTTGATTTACCATACTTTCTATGTTACTATACACAAGTTCAGAGACTGAGGTATTACCTTGTAAAGTTAAAAGTGTAAAATATAATTTGTTGTCTACAATTCCAAAAAAACCTTCCAGTCCTTTTAAATGTCTTAGGTCTACATTATACAAATCAATAAATTTTTTGCAGGTTTCTAAGTTGTCTGCAGTTATTTCTGAGATAACTCTTATCTTTACGTTCTTATTCTTTAACTCATTCAATATCTTTCTATACTGAGGTGTTTCAATCTTTAGTGAAGGTCCATTCTTATCAATATAAAGAGCATAATCACTATTGCAGTCTTGAAAAATTTTGCCAATTGTTTGTTTTATATTTTCATTTCCCTGGATAACTTTTGTTTCCTCGACTTCGTGCTGTTCTAAAACATTTTCATAATCGTTATTTTTCTTTTGATTGGGAGCCAATTTAGATGATTTTAGGGCAGAATCTGATGATGTTATGTTATTTCTAGCATCATTTAAATTCCTGCTTTTTTCTGTTTTATCATCTCGATTAGACAAATGACTGTTAATGTTTATACTTTGATATAGTTAAAATAACTTTTTATGATAATGATCTAATCCAATTAAATAGTAGATGTTTCAAAATAACTTCTTGAATTAATTTTGTTTGAACTTCGGTTAAATAGTTTCAAAATATCTATATTCTTATGATAGATTTATCTTGTACAAGTAATGATTATCACCTTGGGCTTAACCACCTCCTAGTATTTTTATCTCTGGCTGAATACATTTCTGATGATGATATGATTCAACGTTGAAGAGTTTAAAATAGGTTTGACAAAAGTGTCGGGACAGTAATTCGAATTGAATCCTGCAATTCCCAATATCGCTACCATATATAGCAACATATAGGTTTGTGGGCGTGGGATAAATGTCTAGTGATAGTAGGTTCTAAAATATAACCGATCTAAAAATTCTTCTTTTGATCTGTTACCAGTATTACAGGATAAGTATCGTTAATAGCAAAAATATCTCATTTTCTAGTTGGATATATTTTAATTACTCCCAAGTCGGCATATTTTGAGATAAGTCAAATTTCCTATTCATAATTAGGATCTGATGAGAATAAAAATTTAGACATGGAGGTACAAAGACCTTATGGAGTAAATTTGACTTTTAGTTCATTATTGTCGTTAATGACTTGGTACGTTTGCATATTGTTTGTCCTAACAAATGACATTATTTCTCCTGCTTTTATGAAATAGTCTTGTATATTTTTTGGCAATGAACTCATATCCATTCCGCCCATAATTGGGTCACTGAGCTTTTGACCAGTGATGATATCGAAGGTAGCATAATGTAAAGGACAAGATATTATTTTCTTTTCACCGTTAACTCGAATTTGACCCTTAGACATGGGGGCATTCATATGTCCACACCGTTCTTCTATTGCATAGAACTGACCATCAATATTAACAAGTGCTATCTCTTTTCCACCGATCTCGATATGTTTCATAGATCGAGGAGGAATTTCATCTGTCGATGCAACTTTGACTAAATCCTTTTCAACATTCATGATTTAAGTATAGGTAAGTTTACATATAAGGTTATCGTATGTCCGATATAATGATATTTGCTAATCATTTGGTCAAATGTCAAAGGGTTTCTAGCGGAATTTGTCCAAAAGCACCAGCATTGTAATCCGCAAAGGCCTCAGCTATCTGTTCTTTGGTATTCATTACGAAAGGTCCATGGGCGACCACTGGTTGGTGCAACGGCTGTCCACTCAATAGTATAAAACACATTGGACCCTTAATTGCATTCACTGTTAATCTAGTAGGTCCAGCACCTAAATTGGTTTTAGAGAAATGGCCAATCTGGCCACTTTTTATTATTGTTTTATTTAGGCCAAATATTCCCTCTCCAGAAAGGACAAGTACAAAACCCTCTTCACCCGCAGGAATTTCCTGTAAGAAGAATGATTTGTCATTACTAAAACGTACATCCACCATCGTCACCGGAACATTGTTTACTACGGGTCCCTTAATCTCTCCTGATTTTCCAGATAATACTCTTGCTTCCCATCCATCACCTCTTCTGACGGGCACCTGATCTCTTTTGAGATCCTGATATCTGGGCTCTACCATTTTTTTGTTAGCAGGAAGGTTAACCCATAGTTGTAGCGTATGAACTGATTGTTTTTCATATGCTATTTCTCTATGCAAAAGACCCCTTCCAGCAGTCATCCACTGCACGTCGCCTTGTTCTAATACACCGTATCCTCCTTTACTGTCACTGTGTTCAAGTTTACCATCGATTACAACAGTTATCGTCTCAATCCCTCTGTGGGGATGCCAGTCAAAACCTCTAGTACTAAACCAGTCCTCAGCCAATAAAAGAAAGGGATCAAACTCCGTCCAGCGTCCTGGTTGTAGATGAATCGCCTTGTTATCGGCCTGCTCATCTTTCCCAACAAAGCGGCGCTCCGATACTTTTGCTATTGTCCTTTCATGGATGTCTTTCTCTCTATCATTATGCGGATGATCATCAATTTTAAGAATCACGCTTTGGTTTTTTTCATCATATTTTTTGTTATTCAGATACTCTATTGTCATATATTATAATTGTAGGACGTAATTATTAAGTTTGGTAGTAATAAATTACTTAGTTAGTAATCACTATTTCACATACTAATTGATCAATTAATTGTTAATTCCAATATACAATTAAGATTCTTGTTACATATTAATACTTGGTAGCAATATATTACTACTAGACGTGCAAAAAGAAGAAACAAAATGCGAAATAGTAGATATATGGGAGGTACTTGGAAGACGATGGTCTTTGCATATATTGAAAAATTTAACTACTCATGGGACTGTCCGATTCAATGAAATTAAGAGACTGATACCTGAAATAAGTAGTACTGTTTTATCTGATAGACTATTAGAACTTGAACGTGAAGGGTTAGTATCAAAAAAAATATTTCCGCAAGTTCCTATTAAAGTAGAATACAGCCTTACTCCACAAGCAAAGGAGATTCAGCCAATTTTACATCAGTTAAATAATTGGGTTGATAAATGGCAATCACATAAGATAAAAAAAGAAGTTAGAAATAGATAGACAATGATCAAAATATAAAGGCTTACAGAAAAGCCTGATGCTCCTGCCAAATAGGTTAGAGGAAATATGAGTTAGTGACTCTTCTCCAATACAACGATGCCTGATTATTAATTTTGTATAAAAGGAATTATGTTCAACATATAATATGGTGCTTGTATTTAATTTGTGACCAGTTTCAGTTTAGTAGTATCACAGGTCTTACCTCATTGTTGATTTTATCTTAATCTGCAATCGTCACAGATAGCCTAGTATATAAATTGATAAATTTAAGAGGTAACAGTAACAATTCGCACCGGTAGTGGGGATTAACTTCCCCATGATAACAGGTTCTAATGTTAGTCGATGGTCATGTAGGTTTGAAGTTTATATAAATTAAATTCACTTTTTGATATATCTAATATATAAAAATACATATTTTAGTAGACAGAAACAATCAGATTAATTATTTTTTACATTTTGTACTCTGGTCGAAGTAATAACGTTTCAAGGTGTTGTCCGAGGAAAGTAGATCAGTAGCAAGAGTTTCCTTTATGGACTATTTATCAAAGAAAAAAATTACATAATTTTCAATACCATTTCATTCTTCAAATCGGCCATAAAGAAAGGAGTATAGCACGATGACTACAATTGAGATTGTTGCAACCGCTATGGCACCTAATGTAGAGAACGGAAGCAGTAATAATGCTATAACTCCACACAATATATAGAATCCAACTAACATACAAGTATATGCACACCTAGCCAATGGCGAAACTTCACTAATTCTACCGCTTGCAACAGGTATCATTCCTATACTTGACACAATAAAGAATGTACCGGAAGTAGCAAATCCTGCAATGACCAATTCAGATAACTCCATAAAGTTTGGTATATTATCTATTAGTGAAAAACGAAACTCGTTAGCAATATGCATTTCTATCAAAAAAGCCATTATAGTAAATGATATACCTCCTAAGAATGCCGAAACCGTTAGACCATACTGATGTCGCGTACTCTCACTCATGACTAAGGTATTATTTAGTCAATAAAAAGGATTTTTAGTTGTTATGTTCTTCTTTTTGATGTTTTTTTAGCATGGGTTTTGTGGTCAGAACCTTTCCACATATTTTGCACTTGAATCTTGTTTCAAATAGATTAAACTGCATATATTGGTTATTTCTAATAAATTATTAAAGGATTTGACTTTTTATGGATGTTTTAGCCTGAGCAGGAACTTTCATCTGATTGTTGTACTTTCGGCTGGTAAAAGGATATCGGTATTAATGAAAGGTATTAAGGATTTTTATTTGCATCGAAAATTTGTTAGTAGAATATGGTCAATCTTCGAGTATTTATCTCTAGTTGAATACATCATCCCTAGATAATGCACATGATCGGTAGTATACGATGTAATTATTACTCAAAAGTATCTTTCTTAGAAGGATTACGATTTGCCGTGAAAAGTAACTATAAAAAACAATAAATTTATAATAATTGTGTAAGGTCTAAATTACCAGGAATTTATCAATCAAGTTTCAAATTAACATTCGATTAGATTAGATACACAAGTATGAATATATCATTTCTCTACTAATTCACCTCAAGCCTTTTAAATCAAGTAAATAAATCATCATTATCACCATAAGCCGAAAATATCAAGGAAAAACACTATCAACAATATTCAAAATTTCTCTCCGCCTAATGACAATAAAGTAATCGCGAGAGAGAGAGAGAGAGAGAAATCAGAATTGGCTAGATCAGAGAGAATCCAGTTATTTTTTTGGGTAAAATAAATATTGAAATCTTGAGAAACATTATCAAGAATCCAGACATTAAATCATCAGAGATAGCAAAACATTCAATATTCCTCTATCGACTATTCAAAGAAAAAGAAGCAGATTAGAGTCTTCGGCTATACTAAAAAGAGTTTTGTAATTGATTTTCACCGATTAGGATTAAGGGTTGCAGATCTGTTTATCAATATTTCAAAAAAAGATATCGAAACTATGGTAAGTGAAATCCTCAAACAACATTCTAAAAGCATTCTTGAAGTAACAATAAGTCTTGGCCAACCAGATATTAATTTGGTAGTTAGAATTGCTTACAAGGATAACGATGAGATATATGAAATTATGCGCACATTTAATACAATTGAGCATGTGGACTCTGTGCAATGGTCTGAAATAATAAAGGAAATAGCGATAGATAGAAACGGGCTAATAGAAAACCTGTTTTCACGTGTCAAAACTATATGATGATGACAGAAATCCTTTACGTTTGTAAGACTAGAGTAACCAATTAATTTTCAATAATACTATCTAAACTATCCACTTCAGATAAGGTAATTGATATGTAAGGCTAATTTCACCCTGTTCGCGCTATTATTATTACCAAATATAGTAACTGTAAATTTGGGCACGTGGGGATACGATGCAAGGCAGAATATAATCCACCCGAGAAAAAGCAAGTAGCATCTAATGCATAATTATGCCCATTGGTGTTAGATGGGTCGGATATAGATTTTTAAAGGTACAAATTTTGAGGTTACACTATAGGACAGTTGTCTGATTAAATGTCTGATCGATAGACACCCATTGCCGAATCCTATCGAACTATATTTGGTAGCCGGCAAAAAAATAAAGAATAGTAACAGTGCTTTACTGATCTATTTATTGTAAATATTGATAAAGAGATACTCGGTACTGTTGTTTAGGTTATCCATTTCTTCATCTGATTTAACATCAAAACATTATGTGGACAAACCTGAGAATGGTCTGACAATGTCGTATTTACTATATCATTGAAAGATTTAAAGGCATCAAACTCATCTTCTAACGATTTTGACAAATAGTCAGTCGATATTTGATTCTTTGTTTCATTGCCAATAGTGAGATTATCTCTGAAAAACTCGCAACTTTTTATTTCGTTTGAAAATGAATTTGACATGCTATTTTTGGTGGCCTCAAATGGTTTAGGTGCATTAGTTTGATTGAATTCATTCAGCTGAGTAGTAAAATTTTTCAAATAATCATTAGTCAGTTTGGCCATAGAAGCATTAGAAATTTGCCCTAACTTCCACTTTCCTACGTTATCCTGATAATCTTTAGTTAGATTTACAGACTTTTGAGTAACTGCAGTAAAATAATGAGAATATTCATCGATGCTATTGATTACAGAGTTATTATCAGGATAAGTATTATCAGACTAAACAGTCTCTGCAAGAGAAGACTCATTCTGTCCGAAAGTTTGGGCAAAATTGGTTAATACAAATAAAAAAATAAAACAAATCCTAAAGGAGGAACTACCGTAAAAACTTTTTATACCTTTTAATTGTCTTTATATTACTATCTAACCATTTTCTTAACTCATTCTGAAGTAAATATATTTACTTCAGTTTTTCAATACTCATTCCTTACTTGCCATAAGAGAAAAAAATTCATGTTACCATTTTGCTTTTTTCATCAGAATCGAAGTTCAATCATTGATAAACTTGGGAATAATCAATACTGACTTAATTCTTCTATCGGAAGGCTCCAATAACTTCATTATTTAATCTCTAGTAGGGAATCGATCCTCTAAAGCATCTAACATATAGATATAACTAAAAACAGAAAAGAGAAATTCAAATATTTAGAATACTGTTATGAAAACAGTTTTACAATATTGAGGGGACCAAATGTTTTAGAATTAGGAGATGATAGAAAGAGAAGCAAACATTAGGCATATATATATCTAATAAATTATTGCTTTAGTTGCAATGTGGTAGCGGTAATTATGAAGTAACAGACTTTAACCATGACTAAGGCGATAAAGCAACTGGAGACTGTGGAAATATAGACAAAGGAAATAGTAAGAAAAAGAATTAGCTTTTTCTATTATTTTTTTATTGGTTCAAATAATTTTTTAAAACTTTTAGGCAGCTAAAATAATCTAAATAAATAAATATTTGATTTCGAATGGAAATTTTTTTAAGTTTGAAGACTTTTACCTAAACTACACAAAGTAATGCAAACTATAATTCTTATGGCGGGTGGAATATTTTGGATTCTTACATATATCTTCATCATTTCTAAAGGTCATAAAGACAAATCTTATGGTATGCCACTCTTTGCATTATGTGCGAACATCTCATGGGAGTTTATATTTTCTTTTGTTTTACCTCATTCCCCACCTCAGTTATATATCAATTATCTGTGGTTTGGTTTAGATGTAATAATCGTTTTTCAGTTTTTCAAATATCATAAGAAAGAGTTTCCTAATGTTGAGTCATTAAAGCTATACACTGTTTTCATAGTTGCTTTAGCTTCTGCTTTTAGTATAATCTTGACTGGTGGAATCACTCTTGGCGATATCGATGGAGTATATGCAGCTTTTGGTCAAAACTTATTGATGTCAGTACTATTTGTTTCTATGTTCTTTAAACGAGGAAAGGTATTAAGAGGGCAATCTATTTTTATTGCAGTATTCAAAATGTTAGGGACCGCCTTAACAAGTATTCATTTTTATCTCTCTGAACCTGTTTCTCAAAGCTCCATGCTCCTGCCAGTTTTGTTTATATCTATATTCGCATTTGATCTACTGTATACTCTCTTAATATTAAATCAGTATAAGAAAAACAACAAATCATTATTTGCTCCTTAAAGATGGACTTGGATGAAGATATTTGTACAGACTTGTGGTGATAAAGTTTCCAGTGGTAGCAGGGTTCTAATACAAATATAGATTTTGCCACATTTAACTAAAAGGACAATATTTCAAAAGATTAGAATACTTGTGATCTAATAAATTGAGGGCTTGATACTCATAAACATAAAGAAAAATGTTATTTTTACTTTTTTTATTATAACGTTATTTAATATTTCCATAATACTGTCCATGAATTCCAAAGGGTATATGAAGTGGAACCTGAGCTCTAGCAATCTCATTAAATGTATGTGCATCCAAGATTAGCAGAAAAGACTGCTTTTTAGCTGAATCAAGCACGACCGAAAGTATTACTCCATCATCTTCCTCTTTGCTACCCGGACGTGAAACAAATACCGGCTCTCCGGGTTGACAATTTTTTTCAGACCAAGTGGCAAAATCTTTGCTTTGAACTGAGAGTTTTATCAAACTATCTGTAAAATTGGTTGTTGAGCCCATTCCTACAGCATATAGAAATGAATATTTTTTCGTATTAAACTTATAATTTATTCTTGGGAGTTCCAATCCATCGTGAATTACCTCATAACTTATCTGATTATTGGATGGATTTATTGTATAGCGCCTATATTCGCTTCTTGGCATGGTTGTGAGGTTATCTCCCTTTAATTTATCAAGATAAAATGAATTAATAATAGAATTGTCGTGATATGCTATAACATCAACAATAATTTTATTATCAACTTCAAATGCATTTATATGATGAAATGCAAAAAAGGGATCACATAAATAGGTTCCAATGACCTTTCCATCAGATCGGTTGATCAAAATAAACTTCGTTCCTCTTTCTGGTTTCCATTTAAAGTTTTCGATGAATGGTTTTCCAGACAAGAGTATATCTATTGGATTTACCTTTAATGGAAACTCTGTTAGAATCAAATAATTTTCAGACAATCCAAAGCTATGCATGTAAGAGGGCTCCTTAGTTTCTATAGAAGTGATTATGCTTCGATCATTTCCTGATGACTTTTTATAAATATTATATCTACTCTTTCGAGAAAAATTTGTAAGATAATTGAATGTTTCATCTGTGTTATGATCATAGTGAGGATGTGCGGTAGTAAGACTTCCTTTTATTTGATCATGGTAATCCACCACACCTAACGTTTCAAGAGTAACAGGATCAAATTCTATAGAAATAGGAGTTTCAGTCAATGCAATAAATCTTTCATCAAGTTTGGAGACATTTACATTAGTGTTATCTGTAGCATGAAAAGAGAACAATGAAGAAACTTTACTAAATATTGATTTACAAGGATCGGTTGCAAATTCTCGGTAAGCTATTTTGCCTTTTTGAACAGATTCTTTAAAAGCATTACTTTTTATGAATTTGTTGGCATATGATATGGTTCCATTTTTGAATGAAAACCTATGTAGCATAGCTAATCCATCAAACCAATGATTGAATGATTGTCGACTTAAGTGAAATTTAGCTGGTCCATTTCTTATAAGAGTTCCCGATAACCAATCTGGCATCTTACCTTCTACTAAAAGTTGATCAATGCAGATTTCACTTTCCAAATTACTAAACCCTATCGAATTGTGATGATGATGATGATCCTTTCTAATATTTCCTTGAATTCTCTTACGCGAATTAATTCCTAGTATTGATAGATTATCACCATTTTCTATATTCAGAGTCTGATTGGATCTGATTCGAAAGGATTCAGTATCAGCTATGCCGTTTTGATGAGTGTTTGTTTTATTTTCCATACGCTTATATTAAATCCAAATTAGATGAGGCCTTTTCAACGACATCATTTAAAATCAACGGATGTATTGATAATCTAAAAATGAGTGAGTTATCAGATCTCTTATTCGTCTTTGCTAGCTTGGACAGATTGACTTTGTTTTCTGAGATTGGAAGAGAAAAAATGAAACTCACTCAGCTGACTTCATTGATATCTGCCACACCTCAAGAAACTTCAAAACACTTGATCCGGCTACGTAATGCAAAAACAATAGAAAAAGATTCTGAAGGATTTTTTACTCAAACCTCATTTGGCAAAATTTTATATGATTTATTGCCTGCATTAAGATTTGCTAACAAGAATCAAAAGTATTTGCTATCACACGATATGGCATTGCTTCCACTTGAATTTATTGAAAGATTTGGAGAATTACAAGAATCAGAGTATGTTGAAGGAGTTGGAAAAATTTTATCATATACACAACAAACAGTAAGAGAGGCAGAAGAATACATCTGGCTAATGGCAGATCATCCAATTGGAAGAGATGAGTTTATCGGAGGAAATATGAAACTAGAGACAACGGATGTCAAATGGAGGATAATAATTCCCGGCGATAATAATTTTGATCCATCAGATCTTCAATATACTTATGATCCTCGCAAAGGAAAAAGAATTGAATTTGGATTGATGAAAGAAGCCAAAGAGATCAAAGCAGGAATTGTGTTAAATGAAAGAACTGCCGGCTTAACCTTGCCCGATTTAAGCGGCAGATTGGATTTTAATAGTGGTTTTAGAAGTAGAGGGGCTTTATTCCATAAATGGTGTTTTGATCTTTTTAATTATCATTGGCATAAAACGTTTAGAAAAATAGTAATATAAGAATGATCAAATCTCACTCCTCCTCCTTTTTAGTGGTTACAGTATGAATATGAAAAGGATTTGTATAAAAATGATATCATAGTACTAATACATTTCAAATGCAATTATAGTAGTCTAATAATTAGACTTCGTCCTTATCCAGTGGACATATTCAATATAAAATAGAATACAAAATCAATTTAATATATATATATATATATATTTTTTAAATCAGAAATAATGGTAAATAAATAAATTTACAAAATTTTTCCTTATATTTTCTAGTCTATTTTGATTTCCTTTCCTTTGGGCTTGGCTTCTTTTTTCTTTTTGTTAAAAGTTATCTCCAATATTCCGTTATTATATGTGGACTTTGCAGTATCAACATCCGTTTCTTCGGGTAATTCTACAGTTCTATGATATTTTCTTTGTGTGTCATTTGTTAATACTTCCACTTCTCTATCAAGTGCGTTTATCTTTATATTATCCTTCTTTACTCCAGGCATTTCTATAACCACTTTTACTTCATTATCTGTAACGCTCACATCTGCCAAGGGTTCCCTTTCAGCTGTAATTTGAGGCCCCATATTGAAATCTGTGTTGGTACCTCTACTACTACTGCTACTGCTACTACGACCCAATCCTCTTTTTGTAGAATGTTTTATATTTCCAAATTCAGTTACCTTTGGCTTTCCATCAGGTCCAATAGTCATTGAATAGCCATATACAATGGGTCCTATCTCCCGTACCTTAGCTCCTTCAGGTGTTTCATATTCTCTTATCAACTCCTTTGGAGAATTCTTTGATATGTAATTGAACTGATCAACCATGCCTTTCATCTCTCTTTCCATCTCTTCAAATTCTCTCCAGGGGTCAATATCAAAGATACCTGCCGGCCTTGGTCCTCCTCTTCTCATCAGGTCGTTGTTACGATCAAAAAATCTCTTAAACCAATCAAAGTTATTGTATGGTATCATGCTCATATTTTGGTCACCTACTATTCTAATACTAAATTACTAATATATTTTTTTCTAACACAATGTTGTAATTATTACAATGAGTAAAATTTATATTTTAATAAATGGAAATTTATTATCGGTGATTTCATTATGAACACAGTAAAAGAGTTTGTAACTAAAATCATCAATAAAAGGCAAGGTCAATTAATACAGAGAGTAAAATCGCTACCTAAACTGTTGTCAATAGGTTTGATCGCTGTCCTAGGACTGCTTCCTCTAGCATCGATACCAAACAGAGGAGCTGGAGTTTATGCTCAGCAAGTACAATTACAAACAACAGCAGCTGATCCATGGTATCAATCACTAGAGACCGCACGTTCCAAAGTCGAAGCAGCTCTGTCTCCTGAAGCATATGGACATGGTGTTCCAGGTTTACAAAACCTGTCCACAAACGAAATTCTGATGGCCATTGGGATAACCGTCATGATGAGTATTTTGGCTTTCATGACTGTTAGAATATGGTTATCTCACCCAATACATACAAGAAAAAATGATAGTATCATATCCTATCAGAAATGAGAATGAAACTATCGCTCGGTTAAGAAAAACCTTACTAATAGGCAAAGACCAAAGCCTTTTTTATTTTACCCATTATCTACACAGAAGGAAAAAATATTTAATTATCTATTTTTAGACTCTTGGTCGGTGAATCATTATGAGTTTTAATGGAATAATTGAAAGATTAAAAGCAAAATGAATCCACCTATTCCACCTATTTCATCCTGATAGCCTCATGAGTAAAAAAGATGCAGCACCTTCAAAATTTGTATAGAATAAAATGATAGCCTATACTGTCCTTGCTGTAGTTACAATTAAGAATCTTATAATTCCGTAGAATTGGAACATGTATATAGAAAGAAAAGGAAAACAGGTTGAAAGATACTAAAGACATCCTAAAGTTCATCGAAGTTTTTTCCTTTACAATAAAGAATAGGCTACTAATAGATAGATAGATAGATAGATAGATAGATAGAAGGATAATTCATAGTCTACAAGTTTGTCATAATCCATTTTAAAGAATAAGAACCCATGTCGGCTATTACTGATATCAAATCGTTCTTGTTTTATAGGTTACATTTACAACTAAACAAATATGATTCTGAAGAAAAATGACTACAATGAGAAGTAATAATAACAAAAAGAATGGAGATGTATGTCTCAAAGTATTATTACTACTTCTCATTGTTTGGCATTCTTTTATGCAACGGTGCACTACTTGTTCTAGCTCACATCCGAAGATGTAAGGTATATTATATAGCTATTACCATTGTATATTTTTTTCGATAATTTTGAAAATGACAGTACAACAAAAGATGATAAAAAATACATCCTCCTGATGTATCTAGTTGATGTGATTTGATTTCTAGATATTAGATAGATGGCTCAAGAAAAGATTCACAATTTAAATGAACAAACCATAGCCTCTGAAAGTATATGTATCACTGAAAAGCTGCAGAGAAATTTTGGAATTCGCAAAGACTAAGAAAGTAGTTATGGTTGACATGCATAGTAGTAACAGATAAAGAGACTTTCTAAGATAAAAGCACTAGGTAGTGTTACTAAAAGAGTTCAGAAATGACAGACTTGGTTGTATAAATAGTTCACGGGATGAGACTTTTTTGTTCTCTCGTTTTTAAATCTTCATAATAATAGAATAAAATGACTGCATAATTTCACTAGATTTATCTTGAGAATCTCTAGGTGTCCACGCTTTTTTGTAAAAAAGACATAGCTTAAATAACATTGGGTAATTATAAGTCACAAAAAATGACAAAGAGGATCAAACTTAAAGTCATTCCTGAGCCTGCTGTAGGGTCACGTACGATTTTTGCTACTCATGACAATGACTCTTTGGTTAAAGGAATAGAACTTGAAACCTATACTTGTGGAAATTGTGAATTTGTTTTAGCAGAGAATATTATTGCAAATACTTATAATGAAATAGTATTTCAGTGTCCTTCTTGCAAATCTTATAATGAGATAGCCAACATGTGACAGCTAAATCGAACTGATAGGTCAGAAAATGGAAAAACAGTATACGAGCCTGTTATCTGTTATATAGATTAGTTATATTTGAAATCAAAAGAAAGTATTGGTCTGAAAGCTTAGAGAATCAGTGTCCAGAGCGACAAATTCTTTTCCTGCAGACCAAAAACGTTATTACCATATGAGGTATCATTGGGTTAGAGTGCATGGGGATACGGTTAACATCGAATAGAATCTTAAATACTAAATTTACACAAAATGTAGAACCCTTGTTCATTTAACTACTTTTCACGCATGGAGGAATAGATGTTCATGATCCGGATTAAAGAAATTCTGAACGAATTAAAGTTATTCGCACATTCCGAAATGCTAAGTGTGTTTTAATAATTGCCAATATAACACAAGGTCAAATGCTACTATTATGATTGATTAATATAGATTTCATACCAAAATATCGTAAGTTTAATATTGTCGCTTTTGTGAAAGGATTCAAATATGTTGAAATCCTCAATGCTATTGCCTGGAATAGTCATCATATTTTTAGCAGTTTTGATTTCTCACATTCCAATAGTCTGGAGTCAATACGCCGATTTGCCTGTAATATCCACAAGAGACCATTATGATCAAGCAAATGGCACTCCTAAATCAAATTCCACATTCTATGATGTAGTAGACTATAGAAATAAAATATCCTCATGTTCTCCAGAAATTGTAATATATGTCCATGGAGCATGGGTTGGAAATAATTCTTTAGAAAAACCTGCAGAGGTATTTGACAGATTAGGGTTATCGTTGAATCACAATGGATATGAATATACATTAATCGGTTTTAGCTGGGACTCTGACACCCAGATAGATAAAGACGGCCACGGTTGGAATATTGCTAAATTAATTGCAAAACAGAATGGCAAGAATTTGGCTAACTTTATTACAAACTATAAGAATGACTGTCCTAACGCTGAAGTTAGAATTCTCGCGCACTCTCTTGGATCTAGAGTAGTAGTGGAAGCAATAAGGAATTTGGATGGAAATTTGCAATGGAATCAGCAACAACAAAAATTGTTATCGGTTGACTTGCTGGGAGCCGCAATTGATGATGAAGAGGTTTCTACCAATCCTAACGATCGAAATGATGATAAATATCAGCCCCGAGCAGATGCTTATGATCCCATTATAAAATCTGTTTATGGAGATGCTATTGAAAGGCAGGTAATCCAATTCCATAATTGGTATAATCCAGAAGATGACGTTTTGGAACCGGAGCCAGATTGCATATCAGTGGGATTCTTCTGTCAGCCTATTTACTACCCTAAATATGAAGGGGATTTGGCATTAGGATCAAATGGATCTCAGTCAACCATTACTCAGCCAATTAACTATAATGAAACAAATATAGAAAATGAAATTGCCTTTGAAAAGGATTCTAATGCTGAAAATGGTTGTGATCTAATTGATCCAGATACTTTAGCATGTACTATCTATAGAGTAGGAGACAATCACTTCGGATATATTGGATTTCGCGATACTGATAACCGAAACAATTTGATCGCATATGGTGCTATCCCCAAAGTTATTCAATCATGGATAGTCCATTAAGGGAAAACTTGTGTTTTATATTCAGGCAAAATTGTTGTATTAACGTTAAGTATACTAACGAAAAACACAAATGAATTATCATCGGATCCAAGTACTACAAACAGAAAGGACTAATCCCCTCGAATCAAATTTTCTATATATATGTAGGTTGGTAGGTAGGGTTCAGGGGCGAGGAACAAGTTTCTTGTGATAATAGTTCTGAAGCCATATACTTTCAATTTAATAAGAGTGATTACAAAGATAGTTAATATAATGTAATTTTCTAATAAATAGTATATTTATTTTATTAAATAACATCATCGAAATAATCCAGTCTATTAATAAATAACTACATTATTATTTCGATAATGATAATTATTTGTATTGATTGTAAATCATTCCAATAATGGCATTAAACGCCTTAAAAAGAAAAACAAAAATAATATTAGACCAGATGAACAAATTAGTCTTTTTGGAATTGATATAAAGATATTGGTTACAGGAGACATGACAAATAACAAATATTCATTGATAGAATTATCCTTTCCTGCAGGTCCTGAAAAAGAAGTTGCATTACATAAACATAGCAAGGAAGACGTGACAATATGTGTTATGGAAGGAAATTTTTTGTTTAGATACGGCGATAAAGAACTAAAGAAAGGATTTGGTGAAGATGACGCTCCATTTAGGCTTGAAAAAAATATTCCTCATTCATATAAGAAAATTGGAGATAAAAAAGGGATTTTGTTGATGTTGTTTAGGCCAGCAGGATTTGAAAACTTTTTCCGTGATTTAGGACAGTCTTCGGGCATGCCAGTTACAGAGGAAAAAATGGTTGAAAGTAAACTACAAAATAAAAAAACGCAAGAGGATGACCGAGTATTGTTACATTTACTTGAAAAAAAATATGGAGGAACGTTTGTATTTGAACACGATGAGTAAAATATATCAAAATTTATGGACTAAAAACTGTAAATGATTAAAAATGTTGGACTTGCAGAGAGAATGAATATTTGAAAAAAGTCAAAAGTAAACTCAATTGCTAAAGAATACAAAGAGAAGTATTTACAAGGAAGGTATATCATAATATTTAGTATTTAAAAAAAGTACAAGAATTTGAACAATATATAGAGAACAGATTAAAAATATGATAGAATATCAGTATAATATATACCTGAAGAGAAATATCATAAAATGATAAATATTTGTTAATTATGAAATTATGTGAATAGAATTGCCATTGATTGTCACTACAAGTATTATCAATAAAAAAACGTATTTAATGACGTTTATTGCATGGGTT
>Ga0196965_1000173_pt1 | contig 46196 bp, 49 predicted proteins | sample S1_20metaG_FD_148668 | JGI IMG/M metagenome (GOLD analysis project Ga0196965, IMG submission 148668) | Soil microbial communities from Anza Borrego desert, Southern California, United States - S1_20 | ecosystem: Environmental > Terrestrial > Soil > Desert | place: USA: California | collected...
GGTGAGAAACGCGAGCGCCGCTGCCATTGCCAACAGTTCAGCACAAATTGCACTGGCGCGGGTGAGCAGTGTAATACCCGTTGATGAAGTGATTGAAGCAATGGGAGAAATCGGCGCAAGTATGGAATCGAGATACAAAGAAACTGCCTTGGGCGGTTTGGCCGCTACACCGACAGCTCAAAAAATTGCCCGGCGTGTATTGATCCATGATATTGAAGTGTTGCCTGATTCTCATGAGAAATTATAGCGCAAAGTTCCACAGAGAATCACAAAGATTTACAAAGGAATATTAAAAATAATCTTTGTGATCCTTTGTGGTTTCTTAGTGTACCTCTGTGCAACAACTTAGGGTCTCCACTCGATATTGAAGAATGATATCAGTTCATCACCAAAGAAATAGATCGCGGTGCTAAATACAACAGACCACACCGAAGCACTGACAAACATGTAAAAAATCAATTTATTTTTCGGTGTTCCAAAGCTCAGGGCAAGCAACGTACCGCCTATGGGCGTGAGTAACAACGGTGTTAATGCAGCCACCCCCGGCAATCCGTACTTCCGCCATATCGTAATTAGTTTTCGGTTTCGTTCAGAGAATTTCTTGCGCTTCAGATAGTAAGAAGCAAAAACTCTTTTTCGCAGCACATCACCAAAAAACGACAACACCAAAACAACGGTCATCGTACTGGCCACTGTAGTTATGATAGTCGTGAATAGATTTAACCCAATGGTATATCCACCCAAAGGTCCAACAATAAACTTGATCATCGCCGAAAAATATATCGGTATGGCCTTGGCAATTTCTTCCCACATAAAGATGGTTATACGGAGGATACCGTAAGCGGTTTATTTATATCCAAAACTCAGATCGCCGGCATCTCCTAATCCGGGCACAATATAAAATTGATCATTAAGTTTTTCATCTACGGCACAGGTCCATAATGAAAAATTAATTCCAACGGTTTTTAAAAATTCATTTACCCTGTCAATACCAACCGGTGTAGCGATTAAAGCAGCAACATGAATGTGTTTCGGCCTTCCGCGTTTTAATAAAATTTCAATAGCCCGAACCAGCGACATTCCGGTAGCCAGCATGGGATCAACAAGAATAATAGTCCGGTTTTCGATCGATGGTGTTGCGATATAATCCAATTTAATACGAACCTCCGCATGGCCCTCTTCGCGATACGCACCCACAAAGCCTACGTCGGCATGATCAAATACCGATAAGAATCCATTCATAAAGGGTACGCCAGCGCGTAATATCGTAAGCAACACCGGGGGGTTCTCCAGTGTTTTAACCAGACTATTTTCTAATGGCGTTCTAATCTCCCGATCGGTATACACCAGGGTTTTGGAAATCTCATAGGCCAGTAATTCGCCGAGTCGTTCCATATTCTTACGGAACCGCATGCGGTCTGATTGTATGTTAACATCACGCAGTTCGTACAAAAACTGATGAGCGATGGATTGCTGGTCACTCAGGTTAAAACGCATCTTCTCTTTTTTCTCTCGAAAATTTAGAATAAAGTTGTGTACAATACACCATATTATTTTTAAACAGCTTCGAATTCTGAGTTTATGACCGATTTCAATCTCCTCAAACAACTTTGTGAAGTACATGCTCCGTCCGGAGATGAATCTGCCATGAAAGCATTTGTTCTGAAATATGTGAACAAAGCCATGAAAAAATGGAAAACGCAACCCGTCATTATTCATGGCGACGAATTCCAGGATTGTATTATACTAAAATTCGGAAAACCAAGAACAGCGATCTTTGCCCACCTTGACAGCATTGGTTTTACAGTCAGGTATTTTAACCAGCTTCTTCCCATTGGTAGCCCGGATGCCGAAATGGGTACCAGGTTGGTTGGCCGCGACTCGTTGGGACCCATCGAGTGCGAACTTGAGTTTGACAAAGAAAATCACGCGTTTTATAAATTCGGAAGACAAATAGATCGGGGAACCTCACTTACTTACAAAATCGATTTCAGAGAGACACGCACAACGATTCAATCGGCCTACCTCGATAACAGGTTAGGCGTTTACAACGCACTTAAGGTAGCAGAAACGCTTAAAGATGGTGTGATTGTATTCAGTTGCTGGGAAGAGCATGGCGGAGGCGCTGTCCCCTATCTTGCAAAATACATCGCAGAAGAATGGCGTGTTCGGCAAGCTTTAGTATCTGATATCACCTGGGTATCCGACGGAGTTCATGCAGGTAAAGGCGTTGCCATATCCATGCGCGACCGCAACATTCCACGTCAGCAATTTGTAAGACACATCATTGAACTTGCTGGCAAAAGTAAAACTGAATTTCAACTCGAAGTAGAAGGCATGGGTTCCAGCGACGGACGTGAATTGCAGGTTTCTCCCTATCCTTTCGATTGGTGTTTTATCGGAGCCCCGCAACAAAATCCGCACACACCGGATGAAAAGGTTCATAAAAACGATATTAAAAGTATGATTACGTTGTATCAGCATTTAATGAAAACATTATAATGATGAGGACCTTAAGCATTTTATTTTTTGTTTTAAACACAGTCGTTGGCGTTTCGCAAATCCAGACATCAGAACAACTTTCAATGGCGGCGTTGGCATTAACGGAACAAAGGGTTACTTACGACGCATCATACTTTTCAATTCCATATCCGGATGGTGATGTTCCCCTAGACAAAGGCGTTTGTACCGATGTTGTGATCCGGGCATACCGGAAACTTGGCATCGACCTTCAGGTAAAAGTGCACGAAGACATGAAAAACAATTTTATTCTGTATCCAAATCATTGGGGATTAAAAAAAACAGACAAGAATATTGATCACCGGAGAGTGCCAAACCTGATGACTTTTTTCAGCAGACATGGCACAACATTAAAAATATCAGATAAACCATCAGATTATAAACCGGGTGATATTGTAACCTGGGATCTGGGCAAAGGCATAACCCATATTGGAATTGTCGTGAAGAAAAAATCGAATGATGGCAATCGCTTTCAGATCGTTCATAATATTGGCCGTGGACAGGAATTATCTGACTGCTTATTTGATTTTCGCATCACCGGCCATTTCCGCTATGCGATCGCCCATGATTAAATCGGGCAATTACTTAATTCTTCTATCTTTGCGGCCTCAATGTTCGTAAAGGGATGAAGATCAAAGATCTTGAATTCACACAATTCATCAGTAAATCAAGTATTCAGCGTAAAGTTCGGCTCTTAGCAGACCAGCTAAATCTGGATTACCAGGATAAGACTCCGGTTTTTCTTCCGATCTTAAACGGATCGTTTATGTTTGCTTCCGATTTATTAAAGGAAATTAAAATACCATGTCGTGTTTCGTTTGTAAAGCTGTCTTCCTATGTCGGGACAGCGAGCTCCGGGCAGATAAAATCCTTGATCGGGTTGGAGGAAAGTTTATTCAACCAGCACATTGTTATTGTTGAAGATATCATTGATACCGGTCTTACCCTTACGCGTTTGGTCGAAGGGTTAAAAAATCTGGGTGCGAAAAGCGTAGAGGTGGTGGCACTCCTTAGAAAGCAACCGGCTCGCGAAAAAGAAGTCTCCGCACGTTATATCGGATTTGAGATTGAAAATGAATTTGTACTGGGCTATGGCCTTGACTACGATGGGTTAGGACGTAATCTTAAAGATATTTATCAGGCAAAATCGTAAATATCAAAATGTAAATCTCCGTTTGCTTACAATTCTTTATCTTCGACAGCTTAAAAATCATCCATAAAATACCTTAACACAGACATGATCAACATCATTCTTTTTGGCCCCCCGGGTGCTGGCAAAGGCACACAAAGTGCAAAACTTATCGAAAAGTATAATTTGACGCACATATCAACCGGAGACCTCTTTAGAAAACACTTAAAAGAAGGCACCCCACTTGGGCAGTTGGCAAAAGGTTATATGGACAAAGGGAACCTTGTACCCGATCAGGTTGTAATAGACATGGTAGATGATAAAATAAAATCCAGCGGCCAGATCAGCGGTATTATTTTCGATGGATTTCCACGTACGATACCGCAAGCGGAAGCACTCGATAACTTGTTGGCGTCAAAAAATGCACCCATAAAGATTTTGATTGAACTTGTAGTTGACGAGACCGAATTACGCGAGCGGTTGGCTGATCGCGCGCAGAAAGAAAACCGTCCCGACGACGCGAAACCGGAAGTAATCGAAAACCGGATCGCTGTATACAAAGCTGAAACTGCTGCTGTTGCCGAATATTATAAACAACACAACAAGTACTCGTCGGTAATTGGTATTGGAGAAATTTCCGACATCTTCAAAAACATCTGCCGTGAAATTGATAAAAGCCTGTTGGTAAATTAAAATTTAAAAAACACGTGTCATCTCCGAACTTTATTGATTACATAAAATTTTGCTCACGGTCTGGAAGTGGTGGCGCAGGATTTCTTCATTTTCACCGTGAAAAATTTATTCAAAAAGGTGGCCCGGATGGGGGTAACGGCGGGCGTGGTGGTCACGTAATCCTGAGGGGAAATTCACATCAGTGGACGTTGCTTCACTTAAAATATCGGAAACACATTATCGCCACGAATGGTAATGGCGGCGAAGAACAAGATCGTACCGGTGCGGATGGCAAGGACGAGATCATCGATGTGCCTATTGGTACCGTTGCAAAAGATGCTGAAACCGGAGAAGTGATGTGCGAAATCACGGAGCATGGACAGGAAATTATTCTTACACCTGGAGGCCGCGGCGGAAAAGGCAATGCACATTTTGCGACGTCAACAAATCAGGCTCCACAGTATGCACAACCTGGTGAACCTGGCATTGAGCAATGGGTAATCCTTGAACTGAAACTGCTTGCAGATGTAGGGCTTGTCGGATTTCCAAACGCAGGAAAATCAACACTCCTATCCGTCGTTTCAGCTGCCAAACCAAAAATTGCAGACTATGCCTTCACTACATTGACGCCTAACCTGGGCGTTGTGTCATATCGCAATGAGCAATCCTTTGTGATGGCCGATATCCCAGGAATCATCGAAGGTGCAGCAGAAGGGCGTGGACTGGGAATTCGTTTTCTCAGGCACATTGAAAGGAATTCGTTACTGCTCTTTCTTATCCCGGCAGATTCGAAAGATATTCAGACGGAATATGAAATTCTTCTAAATGAACTTCGGAAATACAACCCGGAACTGCTCGATAAAAAACGATTGCTTGCTATTTCTAAATCCGACATGCTCGACGATGAATTAAAAGCTGAAATATCAAAAGAACTTCCTTCAGACATACCTACCGTGTTTATTTCATCCATTACACAGCAGGGGCTTGTGGAACTCAAGGATCTGATCTGGAAAAATCTCAATCAAAATTAATTTTAGTGACGTTGCCAAATAAACAGTGTCCGGTATTTCACGACCGGTTAATGCCAGATTGACACGTAAAGACCTTTGGCAGAGTTGTTGACAATTACCATTATCATTTTTAACGACCTGAATGGCTATGAAAACGAACGACGAAAACGAAGAAATGAAAACGAACGAAGAAATCCTTTCTGAGAACACGGAAGAAACAGAAAACCTGTCAGAAGAACAGGAGGAAACCCAGGACAACGCGTCGCTTAAAATTCAGGTTGATTTAGCCGAACAAAAGGACAAGTACCTGCGTCTCTATTCTGAGTTTGAGAATTTCAGAAGAAGGACATCGAAGGAAAAACTGGAACTCATTCAAACTGCCAATGAAAAACTCATCGTGGCGCTTCTTCCTGTAGCCGACGATTTTGAACGTGCCGAAAAGTCGATCAAAGACAGGGAGGATAAAGATATGGAGGGCCTCTTCCTGATCGTCAATAAATTCAAAAAAACATTGGAGCAGTATGGCGTGAAAGTAATGGACCTGAAACCAGGAAGTGAATTCGATGCGGATTTCCAGGAGGCCATTACGCAAATACCGGCGCCGAAGGAAGACCTTAAAGGAAAAATAGTAGACGTTGTAGAAAAAGGATATTTATTAAATGACAAAGTAATTCGCTTTGCCAAGGTGGTTGTCGGAAGTTAATTCCAGCGATCACCAGCGAAAACCAGAACGAAAATGAGCACGAAAAGAGATTATTACGAAATATTAGGTGTAGCAAAGGGCGCAACACAGGACGAGATAAAAAAGGCCTATCGCAAAGTGGCTATTCAATTCCATCCTGATAAAAACCCGGGGAATAAAGAAGCGGAAGAAAAGTTCAAAGAGGCAGCAGAAGCATATGAAGTGCTGAGTGATGCCGATAAACGTGCAAAGTACGATCGCTTTGGTCATGCAAGAGCGGGCGGAGGAGGTTTCGGTGGACATGACATGAACATGGAAGATATCTTCAGCCAGTTTGGAGATATCTTTGGCGGTGGCAGTCCTTTCGATAGCTTTTTCGGTGGCGGGGGACAATCGCGGGGCGGAAGACGTCAGCGCAAGGGTTCCAACCTCAGAATAAAGCTGAAACTTTCGCTTGAAGAAATCGCACAAGGTGTTGAGAAAAAAATTAAAGTAAATCGGCTCGTGCAGGCCGAAGGCGTAACCTTCAAAACTTGTCAGGTTTGCCAAGGCTCCGGCCAACAACGGAAAGTTGTCAATACGATGCTTGGGCAAATGGTATCTGCAACAACATGTTCTAACTGTAACGGTAGCGGTCAAACCATCGACAAACGACCTTCAGGCGTTGATAATTCAGGATTGGTTTCGAAAGAAGAAGTTATCACTGTAAAAATTCCGGCTGGTGTGAGCGAAGGCATGCAGCTTTCCATGTCGGGTCGCGGTAATGAAGCTCCGGGTGGAGGACTTCCAGGCGATCTTTTGATTCTGATCGAAGAACAGGAGGACCGTTTCCTGAAACGCGACGGAAATAACCTGGTTTACGATCTCTATATCTCGTTCATCGACGCTGCACTGGGAACCACAGTAGAAGTTCCGTCTGTTGGCGGAAAAGTTAAAATAAAAATCGAAGCCGGTACGCAGAGTGGCAAAATATTGAGACTGAGAGGAAAAGGCTTGAAAGATGTGAATGGTTACGAGACCGGCGATCAACTGATCTATGTAAATGTTTGGACGCCTAAAAAACTGTCGGCCGACGAAAAAGCAAAACTCGAAGATCTTCGTTCATCGGCAAACTTTCATCCTAACCCAGATGTGAACGAAAAGGGCTTTTTTGAACGAATGAAAGAGTTTTTTAATTGATTTGTTGAGTTTAATAGAGTTTTAATCTCAATTCCCAACCATTTTTGGTTTAACCCCGTTTACATCGTGAATGGGGTTTTTTATTGAATTTAGCCCTTAAACTTACAAGTCGTAACTAAGTGATCAGGAGATCGTAATAAATCAGCATGCTGAGAAAGTTCGTATTGACATCGTTTGGGATTGTGCTGGTGGGCGTCACCTTTGGACAGATCAAAAGGCAGTTTACGGTGGAAGATGCCGTTTCCTGTGAGAATATCAAGCTTTGCCTTAAGGCGAATAGCGGCAATTGTTATATCAAACCAGGCCTCAGCAGCGATATCCTGAATGTATTCAGCAATCAGGATGCTAGCGCGTACGAGCACAATTTCAAAAAAGAAATCAAGGGTAAAACCTGCGATGTGCTTTTACAACTGGAAGAACCTCAGGCAAACGGCATCGGACAAACAATCTCTTCCCGGTTCTTCGGCGCGGACGCGAAACCAGTTCATGAAAAGATCTGGAAAATGTATCTCACGGAATCAAAACCTTATTCGCTTGAATTAAATTACGGCATTGGCCATGCGAACGTTGATCTTTCAGGTCTTTCCATCCAGAAACTTAAAATTAATACCGCGAGTGCCGACGTTGTTGTTGGCTATTTCTCTGCACTCGAGAATCAAATGGACATGGATACTTTTTCTGTAAAGGTGGACGTAGGATCCATTGATGTGCGGAATCTCAATTTATCACGTACCCGTGCCGTTGTTGCCGATGTTGGATTCGGTTCTATGATCCTCGATTTCTCAAGCAAACCGCTTGTGGGAAGTAACATCCGCGGAAGCGTGGGTGCCGGAAACCTTACCATCCTGCTACCTTCAGCAGAAACCCCTGTGCTTGTGCGGATAAAAGATTCTTGGTTGTGCAGTGTTAAAATGCCAGAAAGCTTTAAGAAGGTGAGTGAAAACACTTTCACCAATAATAATTATTCCAGAGGCGCAAAAAATGCTTTGGTGTTTGATCTGGACGTCTCCATGGGAAACATTATATTTAAAGAGCCGAAAAAGTAATTTTCTCTAGCTTCATGCTGCAAGTTTCAAGCTGCAAGTTGTTTTTCAGACGCTTCATAGCTTGGGCAGCTAACCGCGCTACACGATCATCCTTAGAATTATTCCCGCGCAAAAAGTTGAGATGCCCATTTCGTCAATTTTTGGATTTCAACATCTTGTTCACAATGCGCACGCTATGAACGTCATTCTGAATTGCGATTGCCCCGCAGGCGCGCAAGAAGGATTTCCAAGGAGAGCACTGGGAGTCTGTCGTTATTGGAATCGCTTTCGCTAACTAAATCAATGCGCCAGAGGAGCTAAATGTTGGTAGCCATGAGCGCAGCTCGTGGTTGTTATTGATGTTAAGCGTGTGCCACAGATGCGAGTAGATCAGGAGAAAAGCGCGCATGGCACACAAAATGAAAATTGTGATCGAGAGAAAAGCCGATCCCATTTTTCTGACCGGTTCATTCAACGTGTTTAATTTTGGTTTCGATAACGAGCGATGAATTCCGCTGCTCCGGGGGATCCTTCATTACGCTGACAGCTGACGCTGTCTGCAATTCAGGATGACAGTGGTAGAGGGGTGGATGACTCACTCCCGCTATGAACGTCGTAAAAAAAAGCTACGCGTGATTTACCATCTTGATCATTCCACGCCAAAAATGATTTTACTTTGTGTGTAATTCTCACTTGCTTTCTTATACTAATCATCCGAATCTAAACATTAAACCTGTGGAAGCATTAACTGCCTCTAACGTAACAAAACGTTATAGCAACCACCTGGCACTCGATCAGGTTAGTCTTACTGTTCCATCTCAATCCATCTACGGTCTTCTTGGTCCCAACGGTGCCGGGAAAACTACACTCATCCGGATCATCAATCAGATCATTCATGCAGATGAAGGTCAGATTACCCTTTTCGGTGAAAAATTGAATCCAAAACATATCGGTGAAATCGGTTATCTTCCGGAAGAACGCGGACTTTATAAAAAAATGAAAGTCGGAGAACAACTGATTTATTTTGCGCAGCTTAAAGGACTAAGCAGAAAAGATGCGACTGAACGCAGTAAGACCTGGATCAAAAAATTTGACATTAAAGAGTGGTGGAATAAAAAAGTCGAAGACCTGAGCAAAGGCATGGCGCAGAAAGTGCAATTCATCAGCACCGTAATGCACGAACCGAAACTCATCATTCTGGATGAACCCTTTTCGGGATTTGATCCCGTGAACGCGCAGCTAATCACCAAAGAAATTATGGAGCTGAAAGCAAAAGGCAGCACCATTATTTTTTCCACACACCGGATGGAAACCGTTGAAGACTTGTGCGACCACATTGCACTGATCAACAAATCAAAAAAAATTCTGGAAGGATCTAAAAAACAAGTGAAGGATAAGTACCGTGCGAATACCTATGTAATTGATCACCGGGGTGCATTCACACTTGCCGAAAATAATTACAACTTAAAAGATCAAACGGTTTTGGAAGATGATTTTTATCAGTCGGTGATCACAACTATTCCTGAGACAAACCCCAACCGTCTGATCCGAGATCTGACAGAAGTTACGGAAGTACACAGCTTCATTGAAAAAATTCCTACCATCAGTGAGATATTTATCACACTTGTAAAAGACGAAACACATGAATAAAACCTGGCTTATATTCCAACGTGAGTTTTTAAACCGTGTTCAGAAAAAATCATTTCTGATAGCAACCATTCTTGTTCCGCTCATCTTCCCGGCCATCCTGGCCGTTATGGTGTATGTTTTTATGAAACAGGAAGAAAGCGCTGTCAAACAAACCATTGAAGTATACGATGCCACAGGCAAAATGCAGTTTGAGGAAGATGACAAATACAAATTCATTCCCGTCACTGGCAACCTCGACCAATTAAAGACAGCCTTTAACCTTTCTGATCATTATGCCTTGCTGTATATCCCGGAGATAGAATTAGCCAATCCGGAAGGCATCACCCTATACACGAAAGAAAACCTCAGCATTCTCCGCATGGAGCAACTGAAAGGTAAGATTGAAGATCTTATCCATGGTCTTAAGCTGGAACAGTTTAACATCAGTAGAGAAACACTGAGCAGCCTGAAAACCAACATCCGGCTTCACAACATAAACATCAGCGATCCTGAAGAAGAAAAAGAAAACAACACGCAATCGCTATACGCACTCGGATTTATTCTGGGTATGCTGATCTACTTCTTTGTGATGATTTACGGCATGCAGATCATGCTCGGTGTAATCGATGAAAAAACAAGTAAAGTGGTAGAGGTGATCATCTCCTCCGTTAGACCATTTCAATTGATGCTGGGAAAAATCCTTGGGATCGCGGCGGTAGGTTTATTACAATTTACGATATGGGCTGTTTTAATCAGCGTATTGTCTTCTGCAACGTTAGGCCTACTGGGTGTAGATATGGCAGATCAGCAAACCATGGAGCAAGTCCAAAGTATGCAACAACCGGATGCCCAGGTTCAGGCGAACAATAACAACCCGGTTGTCGAAATCGTTAAGATTATCGACAAAATTCCAATTCTTTACATCACGTTCAATTTTATCTTTTACTTTCTCGGCGGCTACCTGCTTTATGGAGCCTTATTCGCTGCCGTAGGTTCGGCCGTAGATAATCAGCAGGAAGCACAACAATTCACGTTGCCTATTATGATGCCGCTGCTCATTTCTTACTTTGCCTTATTCATGTTTATCTTAACAGATCCCCATAGTACGGCAAGCTTCTGGTTTTCAATCATTCCATTCACCTCTCCGATTGCCATGGTAGGCAGATTGGGATTTGACGTTCCGCTATGGGAATTGTTGTTATCCCAGGTCTTGCTTATCGCAGGTTTTATTTTCACCACGTGGATCGCCGGAAGAGTGTATCGTATCGGTATTCTGATGCATGGATCAAAAGTGAATTATAAGGTGCTGGCAAAATGGTTTATGATGAAGGCTTGAAGGGGATGTGGTGGAGTATTGATATGCGTATTCGCCTTTTACCTTGATTAGTCGTCCGACTAGCAGAAAAATATAACAAAGCGACAATGCATACCTGAAAATATTACAACGAGATCCGGAGATTTTACAAAGAGAGAGAACATTTGACGCCAAAATAAAACACTAGAATGGAAAGCATTCAGGACTTCTTTACGATCTATAAGGCATCAGCTTGGGAGAAGGATATCCAACGCATGGTTGGACTGTATGACGACAACGTTGTAATTTTTGATATATGGGAGCAAGGATATCAAACAGGCTTAACCGCATGGTCTATTGCCGTAAAAGACTGGTTAAGTTCCTTAGGAGACGAAAGGGTCAATGTGATCTTCGAAATGGTCGAAATCCACGAAAATGAGAATGTCGCGTTCGGAAGTGCCCTGATTACATTTCAGGCGATTTCAATTGATGATGCGATTATTCGGAACATGAAAAACAGAATTACGCTGGGATTTATTAAAAATGATGCAGTATGGAAAGTAGTTCACCAACATACTTCTGCCCCAATCAATTCCGATCTTAAAGCTATTCTGGATTTTTGATTAAACTTTTTAAACTAGGACAAGGTCTTTAAGACACCAGGGTCAATATGCTGGCGTGGGGCACAAGCAAGATAAAAGCTTAAAACAATATGAAACGACTTCAACTAACATTGCTAATCTTCTTATTGATTTTAACACAAGCGTATCCTCAAACAATCGAAACATTAAGGAAAGACATCGAACAAATTACAAGATCAAAAAACGCAGTTGTCGGTGTTGCCATTAGCGGAATAGATAACGGAGATACGTTAAGCATCCACGGAACAAACCATTTTCCAATGCAAAGCGTATTCAAGTTTCCAATTGCATTAGCCATGTTAGCTGAAATTGACAAAGATAATTTTTCTTTGGAGCAGAAAATAAAAATCAACAAAACCGAACTTTTGCCTGGACTCTGGAGTCCGATACGAGAAAAATTTCCTGACGGGACAACACTTACAATCCGTGAAATCATCGAGTATACAATTTCACTAAGCGACAATGTTGGTTGCGATATATTATTGAAACTCCTTGGAAAGCCACAAGCCGTTGAAACGTATTTTTCAAATAACAACTTTAAAGACATTGCTATCAAAATCAACGAAGAAACCATGCAAAATAACTGGGACTTGCAGTTTCAAAATTGGATAACACCAAAAGAATCTAATCGAATCCTGCAAGCATTTTATGAAAACAAAAATAGTTTGCTTTCCCACAAGAGTCATGATTTTGTGTGGAAAACAATGAAAGCAACGCAAACAGGAAAAAACAGACTGAGAGGACAATTACCTGAGGAAACCATCGTGGCTCATAAAACAGGTTGGTCCGGAACGAATAAAACTACGGGAGTTACAGCCGCAGTTAATAATATCGGGATTATCTTTCTACCCAATGGAAAATACTTTATCATTAGCGTATTTGTTACCGAATCGAAGGAAGATTTAAAAACAAACGAGCGAATCATTTCCGACATCGCAAAAGCAGCATGGGATTATTTCATAAGCCAGTAAGAAAAATGACCGCGAATTTTTTTTAGATCGCATCACATAACATCGTATAAAAAGATTCAGCACAAATTCGTAAATCAAATAGTAATTAAAAAACAAACCTTATATGAAGCCAAAATTTGAAGCTGGAATTAACATCGCAATCAAAATCCCGAAAAATAAGTACAACCAAACAGTCATTTTCTATCGCGACATTTTGAATCTCGAAGTTGAAGAAAAACCCATTGACAATCCAACGGTTTCTAAGACCCATCAGGTAAAGTTTGGGAACAATATAATCTGGCTTGATTGTGTCGATAATTACACCCATTCAGAGACATGGCTTCAATTAACAGTATCTAATGTGGAGGAAGCAACTGCATATTTGAAATCAAATGGAATTGACACTTGTGACGAAATTGAGGAACTACCCAAAAATATGCATTGGATTACGGATCCGGCAGGGACTGTTTTTAATTTGCAACAGACTGAGCGTAAGTAATTACCAGATTCTATCGACCTTGCTTACATTTTAGAAAATTAAAAAAGAATTTCTTCATTCACGACATCAAACCTATTGCAATGAAATATGTTTTAACTGCAATTTTGATTTCTTTTTCACTATACTCTTATGGGCAATTTTCCTGGGGAGTAAAAGCAGGACTTAATATTAATGATATAGCAGTAGAAGGTTTACCGAAAGGCATTGAAGATAAATCAAGCACAAGTATCGGATTTCACTTTGGCACCTACGGCGAAATCAACATCAGTGAAAAATTCTCATTTATTCCGGAGTTGCAATTGTAGCAACGCGGTGTAAAAAATAACACTGGCATAAAAATAAATCTCAACTACATTGAGTTGCCAATATTAATCTCGTATTCAATTGCCAAATGGTGCAATCTTGACTTCGGACAGAATATCAGCTACAAAATTTCTGCCGCGGCCAAAGGTGATGGATCTAGCCAAAATATTGATACGTTCTATGATAAGGATTTGGATCTTGGGCTCATTGCAGGACTAAGAGTTCCGTTACCCAGTAAGTTCACCTTAATTGGCCGATATTATCTAGGTCTGAGTTCCATTTCCGAACTTAATTTTACGGATGTTAACGGAGAAACTACTTCTGTAAAGGAGTACAATAGGACTGGGCAATTTGGTATTAGCTACAGATTTAATTGAACAAAAACTACCTCGCGTAAAAGGGCTAGTGACTTAATTATTGTTTCGACTCTAATAAACATTTACAGATATCGTCCGATTTAAGCCTATTCTATTTTATAAAGACACAAGCAATGGAAAACTTACCAGCACACATCAGCATAATCTTCGGACTCACGACAGTATTAACAGTTGGGATTTTTTATATCGCCACTAACTATTCAACAATAACTTTAACGATTATTTTGACATGGCTCTTATTGCAAACGTTCATTGGAATATCAGGGTTCTACACAATGACCGATACAATTCCACCAAGATTTCTGCTCTTAATCTTACCTCCTTTCCTTCTAATCATCGCACTTTTTTCAACTTCTAAAGGGAAACAATTTATTGATACCTTAGACGCTAAGACCCTGACGATACTACATACAATCCGAATTCCAGTTGAAATTGTTCTCCTTTGGCTATTCATTCATAACACTATTCCGGAACTTATGACTTTTGAAGGACGAAATTTTGATATTTTATCCGGACTGACAGCCCCTGTTATTTTCTACTTCGGATTTATCAAAAAAAAGTTAGACAGCAAAATAATCCTGATATGGAATTTTATCTGTCTGGGCCTTCTCTTTAATATAGTCGGAAATGCTATCCTTTCAGTTCCGTCCCCATTTCAAAAGCTTGCTTTTGATCAACCCAATATTGCAGTCTTGCATTTCCCATTTATCTGGCTACCCACTTGTGTCGTTCCATTGGTATTGTTCTCGCATTTGGCGATGATTAGGCGAATATTAAATGCCAAACGAAAAATAATTAAAACATCGGCATAAATTTGTCTGGAAAAAAATCTTAGAGCCTCTGTCCCTCCTGACCATCTTCAGTTGTTATTGGGTGTAATCAAACATTCCTTAACATTAAACAATGAATCAATGAAAGAGTACATCCTTCTTTTCAGACACGAAAATGCCAACGGCAAAGTTTCTCCCGAACAAATGCAACAATGGATGAAACAACAAATGGACTGGATCGGCAATATTGTTGCGCAAAACAAATTTGTCGGCGGTACGGGACTGCTGTTTGACGATGCTAAAGTAGTCAACCACAAAAAGTTCGTTACAAATGGGCCATTTGGCGATATCAAGGAAACCCTGGGTGGTTATATTATTGTGAAGGCAGACTCGGCCGACGAAGCGGCTGAATTTGCAAAGGGAGCTCCGGTTTTACAAGGCGAAGACAACACGGTGGAAGTGCGACAAATTACAACACATTAAATGAATGCTTGAGACTCCGTTAACCCGGAGTCTCGACTTTAAAATGCAAACTAATATAATCCCTCACCTCTTCAGAACGGAGTATAGCAAACTTGTAGCTGTGCTAACCCGGTCTTTTGGCATTCGGCATATTGAACTAGCCGAAGACATCGCCAGTGAAACTTTCTTATCAGCCCTTAACACCTGGCCTTACAAAGGCACTCCACCAAATCCAACGGCCTGGCTTTACACGGTAGCAAAGAATAAGATTAAAAACCACCTTACCCGGAACAACCGCTTTAGAATCAATATATCCGAAAATTTAAATCAGGAAATAAATTTCGATGAAATAAGCATAGACTTCTCGGATCAAAACATCGCCGATAGCCAGTTGCAAATGCTTTTTGCGATTTGCCACCCATCTATATCAGCTGAGTCACAAATTTGTTTAGCACTGCGAATACTCTGCGGTTTTGGATTAAATGAAATTGCAGACGCCTTTTTATCCAACAAGGAAACCATTCACAAAAGGCTGCAACGCGCGAAAGAAAAGCTTAATGTCGAGCAAATTAAACTTGAAATGCCGGGCGATAGCGAAATCAACGAACGATTAGAAACCGTTCTGCAAACCATCTATCTATTATTCAGCGAAGGATATTATTCTGAAAGCAACAACGCGATTGTAAGGAAAGAACTATGTGTAGAAGCGATAAATCTAACGTACTTGCTACTGAACAATCCACTAACAAAAAATCATGCTACAAATGCGTTAATGTCATTAATGTGTTTTCATTCATCACGCCTGGACGCCCGGATGTCTGATAGCGGTAGCATTATATTATATGAAGACCAAAATCGAAAACTTTGGGATACGGAACTTATTGAAAAAGGATTCTACTACTTACAACAATCATCTAAATGGGAAGTGACATCAACGTATTACATTGAAGCGAGTATTGCATATTGGCATACTGTTGACAACAGTAAACCGGAAAAATGGATAAGCATATTAAGATTGTATGATGCCCTTCTATCCGTTCATAGTTCGCAAGTTGTCGCCCTGAACAGGATCTGGGCATTTTCAAAAGTCCACGGAAATGTCGCAGCTATCGAAGAAGCAAAAAAATTAGAATTAAAGACAAATCAATTTTACTTTATGCTTTTGGCTGAGCTTTACAAACAAATTGATTCCACGGAGTCAATGGCATGTTTAACACAAGCATTTAATCTTTGCAAGACGGACTCAGAGAAAGAAGTGATAAACAAAAAAATAGAAGAACTGAAATGTCTAAATGAATATTCGGTCGTGTCTATTCCCAATAGATGTAGAGCATAATCAACGTAGTAGTTTTTCGTTCCCTTCGAAATGCATTCAAATTTGAATTGCCTTTCAAAATCCCGTCAGGGATGAAATCTGGGTAGAAAAGACAGGCATGAATCAAGTGCCGTCAGGTACGATATAACAACACAGAAGTAAAGCAAACCCTGTTACGATTTCTCCAGCGCACGGATCAGCTCATCCACTTTCGCCAGCCGCGGCAAAATTTCCTTCTTCACTGCGCTCTTATTTAAGAAGTATGTGGCAACAGCCAATATAATATTCATCACCGCCATTTTTACAATCGGTTTCAATCTATCCGTTAGGCCGAACCCAAGCGTAAAAAGCATCGTGAGCGTCATACCCGGTAAGATGTACCAATATAGCACGCTGTCGAGTAGCGCTTTTTGAACAAGCAGATAATTCCGTGTTTTATGCAAATACTCCAGGTAGGTTTCTGTGTACGCACCGGGCTTATGTTTTTTCGCATTCCTTAACCTGATGGCTACAAAAACGGCATAGCCGATGATCAAAACAGAAGCTACCTTTGTCAAGACGTGCGGAATTGCATACGCCGAATAAGCGAACGCAGGAATAATGATAGCCACAGCGATTTGCTCCATCAAGTCACGATATTTTATTTTTCGATGAAAATCATCAAGGCTCGATTGCACGTCTATCATTAACCTTGATTTTTCGAATTTTACCTGCTCCTGGTTGGGAGACGATTGCCATATTCTTATCAGCTCTTCTTCGATCATATCGATTCATTTATACAAGTCAATAATTTCATTTTAATTCGTTTGATCTTTACGGCCACGTTGTTTTCCGAAAGGCCAGTAATGTCAGCAATCTCTTTGTAAGACAGTTCCTCTAAGTAGAGTGTCGTTACGGCTTTATCTGCCTCGTTTAGCTTTTTAATACAGCTCCGGAGTTTGATCAGTTGTTCGTGTTCCTCCTCGTATGTACCATCATCACTCGCCGGTTCAATTTTAAGACTGTCTAACTTAAAATAGCGCGCCCGTTTTTTTACCTGCTTTGTTTGTAGCCGAAGACAAACATTCAGGGTAATTCTAAACATCCATGTGCTCAGGGAAGATTTTTCTTCAAATGAGGGCATAGATTGCCAGATGTTAATCAGCACCTCCTGAAAAAGATCTTTCTTGTCATCCGGATCTTCCGCATAAACAGAACATACCCTAAGGAGCTTCTGCTGATTTTGCGCCAGCGCCGTCAGAAAAATGTTTTCCAGGTGTTTTACCATCTTAATGTTGGGGTCTATCTGTTTAGTTACAACATCATTAAAAATATGACAGAAAATTTATTTTATTATTTAAATTGTTTGATCAGACGTTTAGGCCATAGAAACAAATATGATTGGTATCTTTGATTCAAGGAGAAACATAGCATGCGTACAAGGATTGCTAGTCAGTGCGCTATTAAGATTAACGTGTTACAGAAATAACACAGTTATAAAATCGGATCGATAAATAAGAAATCTTCATGAATACAAAATTGATAATGACGCTTAGTGCAGTCACCTTAGGAGCAGCCGGAATATCGTTAACTTTTCTACCAGAAATTGTATTAGGCTTTCTTAACATCCCGCGCAACAATTTGCCATTGTTCCTCATACAAATACTGGGAGCGTTCTATTTTGCTTTTGGCATGTTGAACTGGATGACGAAGGCTAATTTAATTGGAGGAATCTACAATCGCCCGGTGGCTGTTGCCAATTTAAGTCACTTTCTGATAGCCGGACTGGCGCTAGTCAAAGGATTATTCTCAAATCCTGATTTACCCCACGCCATATGGATAATCGCGGCTATTATATTCTGTATTTGCCGTTGCGTATGGGATAATGTTATTCCGACATCCGGTGCCTGAAAAGAAAACTGCAAAATAATAAGCGTCATAAGTAACTCAAGAACAAGCCATGAATGGAATACATCGTTGTCGTCGCAATCATACTCATATTGATAACCCTTAGCATGCTAAGTTTAAATAAGAAAAAATCAATAAGCGACCTTGAAAAACTTCGGCAGGATTGGGGCCATCCGAAATCAAAGAATCAATTTCATTTCGTCAGGATCAGCCGGTATGCAGACGCAGTGAAAGAGAAGTTTCACCGCCTCACAGATCAAACGCTTGACGACATCGACTTCCACAGACTTTTTACATTTATTGACCGGACCACGAGCAAAGTAGGTCAACAATTTCTCTATAAAAAATTAATCGAACCTTCAAATGATACAGAAAATCACAACGAAGAGCTTATTAAGTTATTGAATGATAATACAATTTTGCGAGAAGCGATCCAATTGCAACTTATTAAGCTTAGTGATAATGATGCCTATCATATTTCATCACTATTCCGAAAAACGTTTTTAGAAAGGCCCAAATGGTTTAACTTCCTTATACTTGATCTTGTTGTAATCTTTGGCTTGATCATCCTATCTTTCAAATTCCAAATCCTGTTAATTTCTCTTTTGATACCTTTTACTATAAACATGGTAATACACCTTTGGAATAAAAACAACACCTTTCATTTTACCTGGTCAATCCCCCAACTTACCATACTCATCGATGTTTCCCGGGAATTATTAAAAAACAATGCGCTATTCAACAAGCCAGCAGAAGAAAGTGTAGCAAAAATGCGATCATTCCAACGCAATGCGAGATTCATACGATTTAGTGGTGGCGGTTTTCAGACTGAAATCGGCCAGTATGTATTTGATATGATAAAAGCACTTTTCCTGACTGAAGTTTTTATGATTTTTAAAGTTGCCAGGGAATTAAAAGATAAACAGTCTTCTATAATTACTTTATTTGAATACGTTGGAAACATAGACGCTTCCATTTCTATCGCATCTCTTCGAGCGGGAAAACTTAAAACATGTAAGCCTGTTTTTTGTTCTGCGAAAAAGGAGATAATTACTAAAAATATATATCACCCGCTGCTCAAGGGGTGCGTAGAAAACAGCCTCACAATAAGCAAGAAGAGTATTTTAATTACAGGCTCAAATATGTCTGGTAAGTCTACGTTCTTAAGAACCTTAATCATCAACTCGATTTTAGCGCAAACCATTTATACCTGTTTCGCTGATGAATATACATCCCCAATTCTAAAACAATTTTCTTCAATACGAATAAACGACAATCTATTCGAAGGCAAAAGTTATTATTTTCAAGAAGTTAATATTATGGCGTCGCTGATAGCGGAGGTTGAGCAGTCTCATCAAAATTTATTCATATTGGATGAAGTCTTTAAAGGCACTAATGCCATTGAGCGGATTGCAGCCGCCAAAGCAATACTTTCTTATTTAAATCGCGGTGACAACATTGTGATTGTTTCCACCCATGACATCGAGTTGGCTGACATGCTTGAGGATGAATATGACCTGTATCATTTTACAGAAACAATTGAAAGCGACGAACTTCATTTCGACCATAAGCTTAAACCAGGACAATTAACCACAAGGAATGCCATTAAGCTTTTAGAATTAGCGAACTATCCAACGGACATTACACGGGAAGCCCGATTACTAAGTAGTAGCTTATCGACGGCTAGGACATTGAATATAAATCCTGCACCAGAAAAAAAAACGATTGAATGAACCTTATTACAAAACTTAACCATTCACATCAACGAAGTTAGACAGAGCTTTACTTTCACAATCGCTTATATAAAATACTATGACACTAGATGAAAACGATTATCTCACCTATCAGTTATACACTGCATCAAAAACACCAAGGGTTAAAAAGGCGCGAACAAGAGGTTGGGTACTAACAACCATATCATTTTTATGCTTAGCCTACTTGTTTTATGATAGTTATAACGATTTGCTTGGATTTTATTTTTTGATTGCATCTGGGCTATGTTTAGTATTTTACCCCCTTTACTCGCGGTGGCGGTACAAGCGACACTACCTGAAGTACATTCAAGATACCTACAAGAACCGTTTTGAGCAGGAATGTACCCTTCAGATTAATGAAGACAGCGTGGATATAAAAGATAAGACAGGTGAACTAAGAATTAATACAGCAGAAATAGAAGAATTAAATGAAATAAGGGACTACTACTTTATCAAAACAAGAACAGGAACATCTGTAATCATTTCAAAACAGAAGGCCGATGACCCTGAAACAATTAAAAAGGAATTAAAACTATTGGTTACGAAGAAAGGAATTAAACATAACATAGAGCTGGAATGGAAGTGGAAGTAAATTTTATCGTCCTGTTCGTTCGGTACGACGTGATAGCAGCGGGCTTGCGCAAAGGAGTAACCACTTACTGCCCTTCCGCAGATTCTTCATCGTGCATTTGCTGAAGGTGCGCAATTCAGGATGACGTTTTAGCGAGTGAGATACAATACCAATCACCGTAGCAATCCTTCCATTTTTGCTTACCTTTACGGAAAATGCAATGGCATTAATTACACATCTATGTATTCGAAATGTTGGGAAATAATAAAGGACGATTCTAAGAAGACGTTTGAAGTTTGCGGGATAGGGACAAATAATAATCTTTTTACCAACAGCGTTCACGGCATGCAGCGCGCCGGAATGAACGTGAGTTACGTTACACCCCCTGTAACAAACAAAACTTCCAGCAAAGAAATTGTTACGGTATCGGGATACACAAAGGAAGATGGATTGCACGAACGACTTGTAAAGGAATACAGGAAAATAAATAGTCAATCCATGGAAGACTGGTAAGGGGGGAATAGCTGTGAGTTGAGAGCTTCGAGCTGCGAGTTTGTTTGAGCAGTAATTTTGAAGTTTTCGACCTCCTATTAGCACAGACGCATCCCAATGACAACAAAGGTGACGAATGAATGACGAATGAGTCGATCAGGACATGGTTTTGGATTTTCTGTCGACCGCAGATTTCCGTATTGTGTGCCGTGAACGCTTTTCCCGTTGATCTACAAGCATCTGTGGCACAATTTAATACCGTAATATCAGCCACGAGCTGCGCTCGTGGCTATTCACATTTAGCTCCTCGGAGCATTTGATTTAGTTAGTGAAGCGGTTCTCAATCTGTTGAAAATTCTTCAGCCTGCCTTACGCGAATTGTCATCTCAACTTTTTTGAGCCGCAAGGTTTATTTTCTTACAATGACGTTAACGAGATAGAAAACATCATCGTTATTGAAAACCAACCTCAAACGTCGAACAATTTCGCAAAACGCTTCGTTATCGAACTCCAACTTTGAACTATGAACTTTGAACCTTGAACTTTGAACTTTGACCCATTCCATCCGGTTTTTTATTTATCTTTCAAACAGGAATGAGTAAAAAGGGCACTATACCATCGGTAAATTTTTACCAGCATAATTCACAGTTAAAGTGGGTGGTGCTGGTTATTTCCGTTTTGATTAGTGTCGGATCTATTTATTATACCAACGAGTTGGTCAATCAGCTGAAGGAACGTGAACGCCAGCAGGTTCAGCTCTTCGCAAAAGCCATCGAATACACGGCCAATGAAGAAGAGACTTTCCGAAATGTAAATTTCATTGCGCAGGAAATCCTATTTCAAAACAACTCCATCCCTATCATCCAGGCAGATGCTAAGCTGAATATTTTGTCACACCGGAATATTGACCTTCGCGAAGGTTTTTCTGCCGAACAAAAGCTGGCTTACCTTGAAAAGGAAATTCAAACCATGAGTGAGACCTATGAGCCAATTGAAGTTACACTCCGTGATCCGCTCACCGGCGAAGTGTTTGGCGTACAATATATTTATTATAAAAACTCATTTCTGCTCACACAACTCATTGCCTATCCGTATGTTCAGCTTTCGGTGATCGCCATTTTTGGTTTTATTTCTTATTTAGCCTTTAGTTACTCCAAGGCGGCAGAACAAAACCAGGTTTGGGTGGGCCTGGCAAAAGAAACTGCACATCAGTTAGGAACACCAATATCCTCTCTGATGGCGTGGATCGAAGTGATCCGTGAAGATTCTGACATGCAGGAAAAAGGTGTAGTAGCAGAACTTGAAAAAGACATTCAAAAATTAAGGACGGTTACCGAACGGTTTTCCAGCATTGGATCTGTTCCGACACTAAAACGTGAAAATGTAGTTTACTTAGTGCAAAACGTTGTGAGTTACCTCCGCCCACGTGTTTCTTCCAAAGTGAAAATCGACGTCTTTACACTTTCGGAAAATATTTTTGCCAATGTACATGCACCTCTGTTCGAATGGGTGATCGAAAATCTTTGCAAAAATGCGGTCGACGCCATGGGAAACGTAGGCACAATCGCAATCAAGATTTTAAGGGGAAATGAAGGGAAAGTGTTTATCGACATCTCTGACACAGGTAAAGGTATTCCGAGATCAAAATTAAGCATGGTATTCAGGCCCGGTTTTACTACCAAAAAAAGAGGCTGGGGCCTGGGGCTGACGCTGGCCAAGCGCATTATCGACAGTTATCATGACGGAAAAATTTTCATAAAATCCTCGGAAGAGAACGAAGGAACCACTTTTCGGATCGTTTTAAATGCGTTGTAAGCCGCTTTCCGCACTAAATTAGCGCCATCAAAAAAACTCCCCGAAAACCAACAATATTCGCAAAACGCACTTTGTACTTCGTATCGAATAGCCTACTTTTGCGGTCGAATTTTCAGACCCTAATACAAAACATAATACAATGGCAAATATTGGAAGGATCACCCAGGTAATCGGCCCGGTTGTCGATGTGGCTTTCGATGAAGAGGGATCAAAATTACCCAACATCCTCGATGCACTCGAAGTAACAAAAGCTGACGGTACGAAAGTAATTTTAGAGTGCCAGCAGCACCTCGGCGAAGATCGCGTACGTACTATTTCTATGGAAGCTACCGAAGGTCTGGTACGCGGAATGAAAGTAACGGATAGCGGATCGGCCATCCAGATGCCTATTGGCGACGACATCAAAGGCCGTCTTTTCAACGTGGTAGGCCATGCCATTGACGGGATTAAACAACCAAAAGGTTTACAATCACTCCCAATTCACCGTGCAGCACCCGCTTACGAAGATCTTTCAACATCAACTGAAATTTTATTTACAGGGATAAAAGTTATTGACCTCATCGAACCTTATGCAAAAGGGGGTAAAATCGGATTATTCGGTGGAGCCGGTGTAGGAAAAACGGTTTTGATCCAGGAGTTGATCAACAACATTGCGAAAGCATATTCTGGCCTTTCAGTGTTTGCCGGCGTGGGTGAGCGTACGCGCGAAGGAAACGACTTGTTACGCGAGATGATTGAAGCGGGTATCGTTAACTATGGAGAGAACTTTACCAAATCATTGCATGCGGGTGGCTGGGACCTCAGCCAGGTAAATGAAGAGGACCTGAAAGAATCAAAAGCTACTTTCGTTTTCGGACAAATGAATGAACCTCCCGGAGCACGTGCCCGGGTGGCGTTATCTGGTCTTACCGTTGCAGAATATTTCCGTGATGGTGATGGACAAGGTAAAGGCCGCGACATTCTTTTCTTTATTGATAATATTTTCCGTTTCACACAAGCTGGCTCTGAAGTATCTGCCCTCCTGGGTCGTATGCCTTCGGCCGTAGGTTACCAACCTACACTGGCTTCTGAAATGGGTGCGATGCAGGAACGTATTACTTCCACAAAAAATGGATCGATCACATCGGTGCAGGCTGTTTATGTACCTGCAGATGACCTTACCGATCCTGCACCAGCAACAACATTTGCTCACCTTGATGCAACAACCGTATTAAGCCGTAAAATTTCTGAGCTTGGAATCTACCCTGCGGTTGATCCACTGGATTCAACATCACGTATTCTTCGCGCTGAAATTGTGGGTGACGAACATTACAATTGCGCACAACGTGTAAAGAGCATTTTGCAACGTTATAAAGAATTACAGGACATCATCGCCATCCTTGGTATGGATGAATTGAGTGATGAGGATAAGCAGGTGGTACACCGTGCAAGACGTGTACAACGTTTCTTGTCTCAGCCTTTCCACGTAGCTGAAGCGTTTACAGGTCTGAAAGGTGTGCTTGTTGATATTAAGGATACCATTAAAGGTTTCAATGCAATTATGGATGGTGAATACGATTACCTTCCCGAGATGGCGTTCAACCTGGTAGGCAGCATCGAACAAGCCGTAGAAAAAGGCGAAAAGATGATGTCTGAAGCAAAAGCATAATAACGTTTGAGGTTTGAAGTTCAGTTAACCTTCAGACTTCAAACCTCAAACTTCAAACATTTACACCATGTATCTAGAAATACTAACTCCTGAAAAAAAGATATTCGAAGGTGATGTAACCATCGCTACGTTTCCGGGTGCAGATGGTTCTTTCCAGGTAATGGATAACCATGCACCGTTGATCAGTTTACTTTCAGCGGGAATAATCGAGTATAAAACAAAAACAGGAAACGACAGGCTGGCCATTACCGGCGGTGTGGTAGAAGTTTTGAAAAACAAAGTCGTTCTTCTCGCTGATGGACTAGCTTGATCAATAGGATTTTTTGAAAATAAAAAAACCGGCATTGACCGGTTTTTTTATTTTATGACATTGCTAATCGGTTGTCACTGCCGGATTAGCCATTTGATCAGGAAGTAAATACCAATCAGTATTGAGATTACACCGAGGATAGAGAACACTTCATTTATCCCACCAAACAAGGCAAGGGCAAGTCCTACAGCACCAAAAATGATGGCGTATTTTAGATCCAGATCCATCTGGCCATCAACTTCGCTCACCGCTACATGATCACCGTTTTTTATTGCCTTTACTTGTTCCTTTAGCGCTTTCTTCACTGTTTTTCGGAACGCCTTGCGTTCTTCCCGGTTCATGGCTTTATAATCTTTTCCAGAAACAGATTCACTCGTTGATGAAACAGTCACTGTGGGTTGAACCGGAACAGGTTCCGCTGAGGCATTTGCCGTTATACCGGAAGAAGGAAGTTTTAATGGACTGACTGCTTTAGACGGGTTAACTTCTTCCTGAGGAACGGATGTAACAACCTGTTCTGTTTTCTTTTTACCGCTGTTATAATCGTAGTGATCAAAATTATACGTGTATTTTGGAGCCGCACAGGCTACACACAACACCAGGGCAAAGAGGACCACGGAAATTTTTTTCATACTACCGGCCTTATTTTCTTTTAAATACAGAAACCATGCGATTAAAAAAGCGTTTTTCAAACTCCCAGAAAAAGTTGAACTGCCCGAACAAAAATCCATAACATAACAATATGATATTATAGACCGGCAGTATAAACACATAATATAAAATTGATGCCAGCGTTGAGGTTCCCTGTTCACCGGCAAGCCAGCTCAATAGTGGTTTCTTAATAAACAACACTGTAAATCCCGTGCAGGCAAAAACAATCAGTACAATAATTACCTGCGTCGTATTTTTCAAATTCCATTTATCCTTCAACCGGACAATCCATTTTGGTGTTGGCATATCCCTTTTATTTTTGATCTAAATGTGCAAAACTTTTCCACCATCCGCCGGAAGGCAGTGCGGCTTCAATCTGTAATTTCTCCTTCTTTACCGGATGAATAAATTCAAGTTGCCTTGCATGAAGACAAACGCTTCCATCTTCATTCGGTTGTTTATCGCCGTATTTAACGTCGCCCATAATCACACAGCCCATGCTTGCTAACTGAACCCTTATCTGATGTGATCTTCCTGTAATCGGGTTTACTTCAAGTAACCAAAGTCCGGCGGAAACTCCGATCAGCCTATAACTTAATTCCGAACGCAATGCACCCGTTGTTTCGTGTCTGTATGCCGTTGTCTTGTTCTTCTTCTCATCTTTTTGCAACCAATGAACCAGCGTTCCTTCAGCGTTAACAGGTTTTTTAGTTACCAAAGCCCAATACGTCTTTTTTGTTTCGCGTTCCCGGAACAGAGCATTCATCCGCTCCAGCGCTTTTGATGTACGCGCCAGCACAACCACACCGGTGACAGGGCGATCCACACGATGGACAACACCCAAAAAGACTTCTCCAGGTTTTTTATACTTCTCTTTGATATACATCTTACAAAGCTCAACAAGCGGAACGTCACCGGTAGCGTCTCCCTGCACCAACACGCCGGCAGATTTGCTTACAATCAACAGGTGATTATCTTCATACAGAACAGAGAACGAGCTTTGTGACATATTTAAACGAAAATAAAATCAGGCACAAAGGTAACTCATATCTGAACAGAGAACATCATTTGAAAAAGTACTTCGTTATTCATATGCGGAGACCATACGGATTTATCGCGAACCGTAATCATGGGTTCGCCGTAACAGTTATTTAATATCTTTGTAATTATACAACATGATACTTTCGATCCTCGCTTACATCAACTGGAATATTTCCCCTGAACTTTTTGTCATTCGCATAGGTAGCTTTGAGTTACCGATTACCTGGTATGGGATATTATTTGCGCTTGGCTTCCTCGTTGGCCAGCAAATTTTACAATACATTTTTGCTCAGGACGGCAAATCAGTAAAACATGTTGATACCCTTACTATTTACCTCGTCATCAGCATCATTGTTGGAGCGCGCCTGGGCCACTATCTGTTTTACGAATGGGAACTCCTGCTCTCTGACCCCGCGCGTTGGGCGTTGGATATGATAATACCGCCGTTTACAGGTTTGGCAAGTCATGGCGCTACCGGGGCTATGTTAATCGGCATCTACCTGTATTCCAGAACGCGACCAGATCAGCCTTTTCTTTATGTTACAGACCGACTTGTCATACCCATCGCTTTTGGTGGTGCGTTAATTCGTTTGGGAAATATTTTCAATTCTGAAATTTACGGGGTACCTACAGATCTTCCCTGGGGATTCCGGTTTCTTCGTGAAACTGATCCGGCCTTGTTACCCATTGTCCCGCGGCATCCAACCGGCATTTACGAAGCATTATTTTGCCTTTTACTCATGGCAATTTGCTTTTACCTATGGAAACACAAACGGCATTCACTGCGCAACGGATTTATAACCGGGTTGTTTATGATCTTGCTTTTCACATCACGCATACTGATCGAGTTTCTGAAAAACAATCAAAGTGATTTTGAAAACTCCCTACCCTTAAACATGGGCCAGTTGTTAAGCATTCCGATTGTTCTGGTGGGTTTCGCCGTGTTGGTATACTCACTTAGACAACATAAAACGATTGATCAAAATCCAGAAAACAAAAACCCGGTGATATAATTTATTGGGTTGCCTGGTTCACTTGACTTCATTCAGCAGGTCAACCTCCTTTAAATGTGGCTTATCTTATTTTAAGCCAGTTATGAGCGCATTTCATTTTTAGTTCTTAAAGCAGTTTTACCAACCGATAAGGAAGATTTATTTGAATCAAAAAATAAATGTGACACTCAAATTATCGAACATCCTAGGGCTTCAACCATGAACATTGATTTTGATTTTGCCGACGAATCGTTTTTGCCTTCATACAGGGCGATCCTTCTGCGTGCTTTGTGCGGTGCACATGCGCGCATTACAATGACGTTCTTACAATGACGGTAACGACGGAAATAGCTGCGAGTTGCGAGCTTCGAGCCACGAGTTTGATGGGCAGTAAATGGGTCACTTTTCTTCAGGGCGCGTCCTGTGCATGGCCCTGTGCGCAAGACGGCAGCGCTTGCCGGGCTTAGGATGCCATACTTGAACCCTGGCATGCTTTCGAAACTATGAACCATGAAGATTCCGACAATCCATTGCCTTCCTTGATTGTATTTTTGGGCCTCACTCCTTGCTCTATCCGAAGGAGAAAGACACAGGAATTAAGAAACACAGTGGATTTACGGGATACAATTTGACATAACTTTCAAAAACATATCAACTTCGAAAACCAACAACTGTGAGTTTCTAGCTGCGAGTTTGTGTGGAGTAAACCAACCACAAACTTCAAACCTCAAACAATTAGCATAAAACCCATCGTTATCGAAAATCAACCATGAACCATGAACTTTGAACTTTGAAGACCGCCGTTAATCCTTGAATTCCGAAGTAAAATGAAATTGAACATCAGGAAAATTATCCTGCACCATCTGAAGCCACGCTTTTGACTCTGCCATAAAAACAAGCTTATCATCTTTATCTCGTGCAATGTGGCGTTGCTTTGATTCGATAAACTCCGCAAGCTTACGCGGGTCTTTACTGCTGATCCAGCAAGCTTTATAGATATGTTGTGGCACAAACTGCACGGTAGCATTGTATTCGTTTTTCAATCGGAATTGAATCACTTCAAACTGAAGTGCGCCAACGACACCCACTACTTTTCGTTTTCCTAGTTCATAGGTGAACAATTGTGCGACCCCTTCTTCCATTAACTGTAGCAATCCTTTTTCAAGCTGCTTTGTTTTCATGGCGTCCATGTTCACCACTTCTTTAAAGATCTCGGGAGAAAAGCTCGGGATACCTGTATAGACCGTTTTTTCACCTTGGGTCAACGTATCCCCTATCTTCAAATTACCGGTATCGTAAATCCCAATGATATCGCCAGGCCATGCCTCCTCTACCGTTTCACGATCCTGCGCCATGAATGCCGTTGCATTGGAAAATCGGATGCTTTTGTCCTGCCGAACATGATAGTAATTACTTCCACGTTCAAATTTACCAGAACAGATACGCAGGAACGCAATGCGGTTACGGTGTTTAGGATCCATGTTGGCATGGATCTTAAAGATAAAGCCTGAAAATTTATTTTCATCCGGTTCAATGATGCGTAACGTGGTCTCCCTTGAAATAGGCGCCGGGGCAATCTCAATAAAAGTGTCGAGCAGTTCTTTCACACCAAAATTATTCACCGCGCTTCCGAAGAACACAGGTGCGACTTTTCCGGCGAGGTACTCGTTCACGTCAAAATCAGGATACACACCTTCGATCAATTCTACATCAGCACGAAGTTGTCGCGCATTGCTTTCACCTACATATTGGTCGATCACCGGATCCGTTACATCTTTTATTTCAATACCCTCCTCCACCGTTGTTTTACTTGCTGTAAAGAGATGAAGACTTTTCTGATACAAATTATACACACCTTTAAACGTCTTTCCCATACTAATGGGCCAGCTTAACGGGCGTACCTTAATGTTGAGTTTCTCTTCTATTTCGTCCAGCAATTCAAATGGGTCTCTCCCTTCACGATCAAGTTTATTGATGAAACAAATTACCGGGGTGCTACGCATGCGGCACACCTCCATCAGTTTTTCCGTCTGCATTTCTACACCTTTAACACAATCGATCACCATGATGACACTATCAACAGCAGTGAGCGTACGGTAAGTATCTTCAGCAAAATCCTGGTGACCGGGTGTATCGAGCAGGTTAATCTTCACATCCTTATAGTTGAATCCCATCACGGAAGTGGCCACGGATATACCACGTTGCTTTTCGATTTCCATCCAGTCGGAGCGCGCATGATCCTTGATCTTGCTGGATTTCACCGCACCAGCTTTTTGGATAGCGCCGCCAAAGAGAAGTAACTTTTCAGTTAGCGTTGTTTTACCGGCATCAGGGTGACTGATAATTCCAAACGTTCTTCGTTTCTCAATTTCCTGTTCCAGGTCCATTATGCAGTTGCTTCATTAAGTTGAAGCCGCAAAAGTAGCAAAACTGTTTGGTCTGGATTAAAATTGCTTAGTTAAATACTATATTCACGCGAAATCAACCCAAAAATCCATTCAAAATGAAATACAGAAGATTTGGAAGAACAAACTGGAACGTAAGCGAGATCGGATATGGCATGTGGGGATTGGCTGGCTGGACAGGATCTGAAAAGGAAGAAGTTTCCCGGTCGCTTGACCGCTCCGTTGAGTTGGGTTGTAATTTTTTTGATACGGCATGGGCTTACGCCGAAGGATTGAGTGAACAGATTCTAGGACAATTGATGAAACGACATCATGCGAAACAACTTCACTTCGGCACCAAAATACCCGCGAAAAATTTCAAGTGGCCTTCAAAGCCGCATTACAAACTCGAAGATTGTTTTCCCGCTTCCCACATTGTAGAATACACAGAGAAAAGCCTGAAAAATCTTCAGGTAGAATGTATTGATCTGCAACAGTTCCATGTGTGGGAAGATAGTTGGGCAAAGCATGACGACTGGAAAACCGCCGTTGAGAAATTAAAACGCGAAGGAAAAGTGAAACACTTCGGCATCAGTGTGAATCGCTGGGAACCCGACAATGCATTAAAGACATTAGAAACCGGTTTGATTGATTCCGTTCAGGTAATTTACAATATTTTTGATCAGGCTCCGGAAGACAACCTGTTTCCCCTTTGCCGTAAACTTGACATTGGCGTGATCGCGCGTGTTCCTTTCGACGAAGGCACACTCACCGGCACACTCACAAAAGACACTGTGTTTCCGAAAAACGACTGGCGTTCAACCTATTTCGTTCCCGAAAATTTGAATTCGAGCGTAGATCATGCTGAAGCCCTGAGACCTTTAATTCCACCTGACATGTCAATGGCTGAGCTGGCCTTGCGTTTCATTCTATGCAACGATGATGTGCACACCATTATACCCGGCATGCGCAAACTGAAAAACGTAGAAGCCAACATGGCAACCAGTGATGGCAAAAAATTGGAAGAATCACTTCGACTCAAACTAAAAGATCACCGCTGGGATAGAACGCCTACGGAATGGTCGCAATAGCAGGGCTCAAGTTCCAGGTTCAAAGTTCAAAGTTCAAGGTCGGTTTTCGATAACCTGCGCTTATGCCAATTGTTTGAGTTTTGGAGATTGGCTCTCGAAACCTCTTTAAGTGATTGAGCACCGCTAGGAGTCTTGAAGAACATGAAGATACCTTAAAGCCCAGAATCTTAAGTTCATCGAAAACACATAAATTACTAATCAATCAAACTCGGAGCTCGAAGCTCTCAGCTCGTAACTATTGCCGATTTTATCAAACCATGCAAGCGCCTTGAAGCATGCAGCCTGAGCCTTGAAACTCACTACGAAACATACTCGTATTACCAAGCCGTAATTCTGTCATTGTGTCACTTTTTTACCCGAAAAAACCCATTGGCATAACCATTGAGTAAGGTTTTTAGCTTTTTGCAACTAAACATTAGAACTATCATGGGAAAAATTATTGGAATAGACTTAGGAACCACCAACTCGTGCGTGGCTGTAATGGAAGGCAACGAACCTGTGGTGATTGCCAATAGTGAAGGTCGTAGAACGACGCCTTCCATCATTGGCTTTTTGGATAATGGTAAGGGTGAGCGTAAGGTTGGTGATCCTGCTAAACGTCAGGCTATTACCAATCCCCAGAATACTGTATCGTCGATCAAACGTTTTATGGGTAAGAAGTTTGATGAAGTGAATGACGAAAAAAAGATGGTGTCTTACCAGGTAGAAGCGGGAAATAACAATACCGTTCGTGTTCGCATCGGTGACCGCCTTTATACACCGCAGGAAATCTCTGCCATGGTGCTTCAGAAAATGAAGAGTACCGCCGAAGATTATCTCGGTACTACGGTGACAGAAGCCGTTATTACGGTTCCTGCTTACTTCAATGACGCAGAACGTCAGGCCACCAAAGAAGCCGGACAAATTGCCGGACTTGATGTAAAACGTATCATCAACGAACCTACAGCTGCAGCGTTGGCTTATGGGCTTGATAAAAAGAACAAGGAAATGAAAATCGCTGTGTACGACCTCGGTGGTGGTACATTCGATATTTCAGTACTTGAACTTGGCGATGGCGTGTTCGAAGTAAAGTCAACCAACGGCGATGTTCACCTTGGTGGCGACGACTTCGATTTACGTGTGATGAACTGGTTAGCAGATGAATTCCAGCGTGAAGAAGGTCAGGATTTGAGAAAAGATCCGATGGCGCTTCAACGTTTAAAAGAAGCTTCCGAAAAAGCGAAGATCGAATTATCTAGCTCAATGGAAACAGAAGTGAATCTTCCGTATGTCACTTCCGTGGATGGTGTACCAAAACACCTTGTGAAAAAACTGACACGTGCGAAATTCGAACAATTGGTAGATGACCTGGTTCGCCGGACACTTGAACCTTGCCGCAAGGCTGTTGAAGATGCCGGAGTATCAGTGTCGCAGATCGATGAAGTAATTCTTGTAGGTGGATCGACACGTATCCCACGCATCCAGGAAGAAGTAGAAAAATTCTTCGGTAAAAAACCTTCCAAGGGTGTGAATCCTGATGAGGTTGTAGCCGTAGGAGCTGCAATCCAGGGTGGTGTATTAACCGGTGAAGTGAAAGATGTACTCCTTTTGGATGTAACGCCACTTTCTTTGGGTATCGAAACAATGGGTGGTGTATTTACCAAACTGATTGAATCAAACACAACGATTCCTTCGAAGAAATCAGAAGTGTTTTCAACCGCTTCCGACAATCAGCCTTCTGTTGAGATCCACGTATTACAGGGAGAACGACCTATGGCGAAAGACAACCGAACCATTGGACGTTTCCACCTTGATGGAATTCCACCTGCACCGCGTGGCATACCACAGGTTGAAGTAACCTTTGACATCGATGCCAACGGTATACTTCATGTGTCAGCCAAGGATAAAGGAACTGGCAAAGAACAAAAAATTAGAATTGAAGCTTCTTCCGGTTTAACGGATGATGAAATCCAAAAAATGAAACAGGAAGCTCAGGCGCATGCTGATGAAGATAAAAAAGTAAAGGAACGCATTGAGAAAATCAACCAGGCAGATTCATTGATTTTCCAGACGGAAAAACAAATGAAGGAGTATGGCGAAAAACTCAGCGAGCCTAATAAAACCGCAATCAATGATGCACTTGCTAAATTGAAAGAGGCGCATAAAAACCAGGACACAACGGCTATCGACAATGCCATGAATACACTGAATGCAGCATGGCAAAATGCGGCGACTGAAATGTATCAGGCATCTAATGCCCCTGGTGGTCAGCAGGCCCCTGGTGCCGATGCCGGCCAGCCTGGACAAGGCGGATCAGCGGATAACGTATCCGATGTTGAATATGAAGAAGTGAATGACAAAAAATAACTTCACTCACATAAGCTTAAAAAAGCCTCCGATATGGAGGCTTTTTTTTTGATGCTACACATCACCCATTATAGCGGGCAAATTTCCCCATTAAAACCCCGCGCTTGTTAAAAATCTGCGGGTCTTAATTTTGGATCATCAATACGTTAAATACCATACTATGAAAGTCCCGGAAAACGTATCTACAGAGAAAGACGACACTAAAAAAGAACCGGCAGCCAAACCTTCCAAAAGTTCGAAGGGTGTGGCATCCGGCTCTCCAACGAGCACCGGCGGAAGCCGGGAAGGAAACGCCGGACATACCAGTGAGCAGAGCGGTAATCAGGGCAGGCGATAAAAATGGTTTTACGTTAATTAAACAATCCAATTATGAAAAAGTCAGAAAATTCAGGTTCGGAAAAAAATGCAGGCACGGAAATAAAAACCAAACAGAGCGACATGGATAAAGCCGTGAACAAAGCAAAAGAAGAAAACTACATCAGCCGTGGTGAGGAAGAAAGGATACGAACACGGAGAGACGGCTCTGAAAAGAGAAGTTAATCGAACACTTCAAAACTACTAGAACAGCCTTCTGCCCAGGAGGCTGTTTTTTTATCCGCTTATTTCACTCACAAACATTCCTTAGGGTTTAAATACTGAAAATCGGTTGCGTTATATATTAACTAACTGAATAATATATTTTTTGCTACTTATATTTGCGCGCTTTATTTAAACACAGCATCGATATGGTAGTCTTAAAATTCGGAGGTACTTCAGTAGGTAAACCGGAACGCATGAGAAAAATTGCTGAGCTCGTTACGGGTACCACAGGAAAAAAAATAGTTGTTTTATCGGCGCTTTCCGGCACAACCAATACACTGGTTGCAATTGGAGACAATCTTTTGGTTGGTCAGCATGCGCAGGCTGAAGCAGAAATTGCTTCACTTGAAAAGCATTATCTCGGTTTTATAAAAGACCTTTATACATCAGAAGCGTTCCTCGCCATTGGTCAGGAGATCGTCAGCCGTTTTTTCATTTTTATTCGTTTACTGGCTGCGGGTCAATTTGACAACAAAAGTTACCGGGAGCTATTGGCTCAGGGTGAATTAATTTCCACTGAATTATTCTACCAGCATTTACAGGAACGCAAGATCAATGCGCGTTTATTACCTGCGCTTTACTTCATGTCTATCGATGAAAATGATGAACCTGAACTGGAAAAAATCGCAGACCGCCTGAAACCTTTGCTGGCATCGCTGAGCAATGTGGACATTATCATTACACAAGGATACATCTGCCGTAACAACAAAAACGAAATCGATAACCTGAAGCGCGGCGGAAGTGATTACACGGCTTCCCTTATCGGTGCCGCGATACGCGCCGAAGAAATTCAGATCTGGACAGACATCGACGGAATGCATAATAACGATCCGCGAATCGTTAAAAAAACTGTTCCAATCTCTGAGCTGACATTCGAAGAAGCCTCCGAACTGGCCTACTTCGGAGCAAAAATTTTACATCCATCCACCATTGTTCCTGCACAGAAGTATAACGTGCCGGTGCGGTTAAAAAACACCATGGATGAGAAAGCCCCCGGAACCATTATTCACGGTAAGGAAACACTGGGCTCATTTAAAGCGATCGCTGCCAAAGACGGAATTACGGCCATAAAAATTAAGTCATCGCGTATGCTAATGGCCTATGGTTTCTTACGCCGCGTGTTTGAAGTATTTGAAAACCATAAAACATCCATTGATATGATCACCACTTCGGAAGTGGCTGTATCACTCACGATTGACAACAATACACACCTTCAATCTATTGAAACTGAATTAAAAAAATTCGGCACCATAGAAGTGGATAAAGAACAAACCATCATTTGTATTGTCGGAAATAAAATCACGGAACAGGAGGGTGTCTTAAACAAAGTATTCAGTGCCTTGTCTTCCATTCCTGTTCGTATGGTTTGCTGTGGTGGTAGCAGCAACAATGTTTCTGTATTGATTGACAAGCAATACAAAGAAAAAGCATTGAACGACCTAAATGAAGGATTGTTCGGGCTGAAGTAACCCGTATGTTATTCCAATTAAAGAGGCTGTCTTCATATTGGAGGCCGCCTCTTTTTTTATACCCTCAAACACATCCTTGCAAGCTTTTGACGTAAATTAATTTGTCACTACGGCAATCTTCCGTTAATATTAGTGCCAATATTTAACTTATAAATCATCCTGTAATGGAGCTTATCATAATTGCGGTCTTTGTCATCGGTTATCTCTTAATCGCGCTTGAACACCCCATCAAAATAAACAAAACCGCAAGTGCACTAATCACCGGAGTATTGTGCTGGACCTTATTTATCGTAAGCGAACCATCCGCTTACCTGATTGAAAGCGCAACCTATCTCGGATTTTTAGAAGATCTAAAACATCATGTCAAGGACTTTGCTTCGCTTACAGCCAATGAAATTCACCATGAATACGTAGTCGAATCACTCGGACACCACCTCAACGAAATTGCGCAGATTCTTTTCTTCCTGATGGGCGCGATGACGATTGTAGAACTGATTGATGCACATCAGGGGTTTAGGTTTGTGACCGATCGAATTAACACCAAAGACGCTAAAAAACTATTATGGATCATCTGTTGGGTAACGTTTTTTTTGTCAAGCGTGCTGGACAATCTTACTACCACCATTGTGATGGTTTCGCTTATTCGCAAGCTGATACCCAATAAAGAAATGCGGCTGTTCTTTGCCGGAATGATTATCGTGGCCGCCAATGCAGGAGGCGCCTGGTCTCCGATCGGTGACGTTACGACTACCATGTTATGGATTGGTGGACAAATCACAGCCGGTGGTATTATAAAAAATACCTTTTTGCCCAGCGTGGTTTGCATGTTTATTCCTTTGTTATACCTCAGTTTTACCCTGAAAGGAAACTTGGGCACCCATCCCGAAAAACTTTCAAATACTAACACCAACGAAGTAAACACTGGAAACCTGATGTTATTCCTTGGAATTCTTGCCCTGGTGTCCGTTCCGGTATTCAAAACAGTGACGCATTTACCACCGTACCTCGGCATGATGCTCGGGTTAGGTGTACTATGGGTAGTTTCCGAACTTCTTCATCCGCACCTCGATGAGTCGATTAAAAAACGCTACACTGCCGGTCATGCGCTAAGCAGGATTGATATGCCCAGCGTGCTGTTCTTTCTAGGCATTCTGCTTGCCGTGGGAGCACTTCAATCCATGGGCACACTCAGCAATTTTGCAGTTTACTTAAACGATACACTCGGCGACAACAGGATAATTATAACGCTTATTGGGATGCTGTCGGCAATTGTTGATAATGTTCCGCTCGTAGCCGCGAGTATGGGAATGTACAGTCTTGATGTTTATCCGACCGACCACTTGATTTGGGAATACCTGGCCTACTGTGCGGGAACAGGTGGAAGTATGCTGGTGATCGGATCAGCGGCCGGGGTTGCAGCTATGGGTATGGAGAAAATTGATTTCATCTGGTACTTGAAGAGAATTTCATTTCTGGCCCTCATCGGATATCTGGCGGGAGCTGCAACGTATTTAATTCAGTATGAATTACTCCATTCCTGACGGAAAAAGCCTTGCGTTAAGCGATCCGGAATAACTTTCACAATAACTTTTAAAATCAATACGCTAATAAAGTTAATTTTGACTTTATTGGCGGTTCATTTATGACATTTGATATTCTTTTCACGCTGTTTCTGGTATTCCTGAACGGTTTTTTTGTTGCTGCCGAATTTGCCATTGTAAAAGTAAGATCTTCACAAATTGCAATTCAGGCAGGGACCACTTCTAAAAAAGCTGCGCAATCCATCATTGACAACCTGGATGGTTTTTTAGCTGCCACACAACTTGGTATTACGCTTGCAAGTCTTGGTTTAGGTTGGGTTGGTGAGGGTGTCGTCTCACGTATTATTCTCAATCTAATGCATGCTATTGATGTGCCGGTAACCGAAGAGGTCGCACATAGCATTGCTATTCCGATTGCCTTTGCCACGCTTACGGTGTTGCATATTGTTTTTGGAGAACTTGCACCTAAATCATTGGCGATCCGTTACCCAACAGCTACTACATTATCGATATCCATACCGCTGAAGATCTTTTATTTTATTTTTAAGCCTTTCATTTCTTTACTGAACGGCTTTGCCAATCTAATTCTCAAGATGCTTCGCATCAAACCTGTAAGTGAACATGAAATTCACTCAGAAGAAGAACTTCGTTTGATTATTGCGGAAAGTGAAGAAGGCGGTGCCATTGAAAGCAGCGAACGCGAACTCATTCAAAATGTTTTCGACTTTGATGATCGGATCGTTAAACAGGTGATGGTACCGAGGATTAAAATCTCCGGATTGAATTACAAGGCAACACTTTCTGAAGCCATTGAGATTGTTCTTAAAGAAGGATATTCACGTTATCCGCTTTTTGACGCTAACCTCGATGAAATTAAAGGCGTCGTTCACTCCAAGGATATCGTTCAACATTACATCAATAAAACAAACCAGTCGTTACTGGAAATTGCCCATCCCCCATACACCGTAACAGAGAACAAACCGATTGATCATCTGCTGCGCGAATTCCAGAAGAAAAAAGTACAGATGGCCATTGTCATCAGTGAATATGGCGGAACGATTGGCATTGTAACACTGGAAGATATTCTCGAAGAGCTGGTGGGCGAAATTCAAGACGAACACGACCATGAAGCACAAATTGTGATACAAAGCGGAAACGCGTATCGTATTATTGCCACATCTTCTATTCATGATATCAATAAATCACTGGACGTACCCCTGGAGGAATCTGAAGATTATGAAACGCTTGCAGGATTGCTTTTAATGGTTCGGCCGAACGAAATTCGGGAGGGCGAAGTATTGCAGATTGCAGATTACTCCGTTAAAATCCTGAAGATGAATGGTACATTACCAGAACTGGTAGAGCTTCGACTGGATACAAAACCTGAAGCGGAAAAAAAATAACATTACCGCAGTTTAAACCAGTTGCTTCAGTGCAAGCTCAAAGGACCGCTGTGCGATATGCGTCCTTTTTTTATTGATGGCGTATGTATTTTCAAGGGCTTGCCGAATCCGCGCAGATATATCCCAGAAAATTGCACCATCCTCCATGCTTACTTCACTTTCCATAAAATACGCGAAGACACGCGCCATCCCACAGTTCGCAATAAAATCCGGGATTACCGAGAAATTTTCATCTGCATATAATCCTGTTTCCCCGAAAAAAATTTCCGGATCAGCGAAAGGAACATTAGCACCGCAGGAAAAGACTTCGAGTTTAGAAGTGATCATACGATCTACCTGTGATCGCGTGATCAGGCGCGATGCCGCTGCCGGAACAAAAATTTCAAACTCGAGATCCCACATCTTTTCATTGACGATATAAAACGGAAGCAAGTCGGGTGAACGCAATTTATTACCGACCCTGTTTACGACCAGCTCACGCACCTCTTCGAATGTGTACCCGGCCTGGTTAATCAATCCGCCATCCTGGCTCACGATACATACCAGTTTAACACCCATTTGTGCCAGGAAGAATCCGGCCGCAGCGCCTACGTTACCCCACCCCTGCACCACTGCACGTTTGTCTTTTATATCGCCGCCCCACAAATCATAATAATGTTTTACTGCCTGTGCAACGCCAAAACCGGTACATAAATCTGCAACAGTATATTTTTTCTTTATGGATGGGGCGTAATGTTCGTTCTCCACAATCTTCACAACGCCTTGCCTGAGCTGACCAATACGATTAACCTTTTGCGCTTCCGTTGGTTTAAAGTGTCCTGTAAAGACACCTTCCTGCGGATGCCAGATTCCGGCATCTTCTGTAATCGGAATCACCTCATGAATTTCATCTACATTTAAATCTCCTCCAGTGCCATAATAATATTTCAGGAGTGGCATAACAGCAGCATACCAACGTTGTAATACGCCTGTTTTCCTGGGATCGTCGGGATCAAAATTAATTCCGGATTTTGCACCACCAATCGCCGGACCTGAAACGGTAAATTTAACCTCCATGGTTTTCGCCAGCGACTCAACTTCACGCTTATCCAATCCTTTGCGCATGCGAGTCCCTCCACCGGCTGCCCCGCCGCGCAATGAATTAATTACTACCCATCCTTCTGCTTCAGTTTCTGTATCTTTCCATTCGAAAACAATTTCAGGTCTTTTGTTTTCAAATTTTTCGAGCAGGTCTTTCATGATTTTTCATTTTAGAAACCAATCATCACACCGCTGCTGCTATCTGTTTTCGCACCTGTTACAGAACGCAAACAATTCATTTTTTTTTCTAATCGTAACACACCTAAAAAAGCAAATACCAAGGCTTCTTTAAATTTAACCACATCCTTTTCCGGGATGATTAACGACATGCCATCACCAGCGTGCTCTAAGATCCGGCTCATGAGAAATGAATTGAATACACCGCCTCCGGTACATAATACAGTACCGGTTTTGCCGGCACGTATAGCATGTACAATCTCAATCGCGGTAGATTCAACACTGGTACAAAGCTTATCATCCAATGAAATTTTCTTTTGATCAAGCAATGGCATAATTGACTTTTCAAAACCTTCACGACCAAGGGAGGGTCGTTTCACACGAAATTTGGCGTATACCTTTTGAATGTCTCGAAGTAATGATTCATTTACTTTTCCGGCCGCAGCGCGTACACCATCCCGATCATACTCTTTCTCCGTCTTTTGCATCAGGTAATTGAGACCCATGTTACAAAAACAGATATCAAACGCAACCCTTTCACCCTGGCGCTCAAGAGAAAGATTAGCAATACCACCCAGGTTGAGACATACATCATAGTCACTGAACAACAAATGATCACCAGCAGGCACCAAAGGTGCACCTTGGCCTCCTCGCATCACATCAAGACTTCTGAAATCATAAATGACCGGTAGCCCGGACGTGGCATGGATAGCATTACCATTTCCCAGCTGACTTGTAAACCCTCTCTTTGGCTGATGAAAAACGGTGTGCCCATGGGATGCAACAAAATCCACCGAAAGATTATGCTCCCGAATAAAAGCAGCACACACCTTACCCAGATAATGCCCGTATTCAACATCTAGCGCCACCCATTCTTCGGCCGTACAATGTTGCGCCGAAGCTAATTTCTCCTTCCACGAAGAAGAATACTTAACAACACTTGTTTTCTGCAGTTCATATTCCCATCCGTTGCGGGATGGTGTAAAATGGCAGTACGCTATATCAAGGCCATCCAGCGACGTACCCGACATTAATCCAATAACTTTATAGATGTTCTTCATACTTTTACCTTAAAAAGGCATCCTGATGACTGAGTACATTTGTTGTCTGATCCGGTAACTTAAAATGTGAAACGATGAATCTAATAGTTGATTATGGAAACTCCTCCGCCAAGGTAGGGATTTTTCAACATCACGACCTTACAGCCAAAATGATGTTTACAGACGCCAGGGAATTGAAGAAATTCATTCAGAACTTTTCCGGTCAGGGCATCATCATAAGTTCGGTAAACCAGGATCCTGCGGTGCTTGCATCGTGGGCCACACATTTCAGAACTACCCTTATTTTGGACGAACATCTTCCGCTACCGATCAAAAACAATTACAACACACCAAACACGTTGGGTGTTGACCGTATTGCCGCAGTTTGTGGTGCGCATCACCGGTTTCCGAATAAAAATTGTCTGGTTATTGATGCGGGTACTTGCATTACATACGATTTTATCGATGCTCATGCAACATACCATGGCGGCGCCATTTCACCGGGATTGAATATGCGTTTTAAAGCCATGCATCAATTTACCGCACGGTTGCCGCAAGTTGAAGTAGTTGAGGATGTTCCCCTGATCGGAACTTCTACACAAAGTTGCATGCAAAGCGGAGCGATTTATGGTGTATTGGATGAAATGGATGGGATAATTCGCAGGTATGAGGAAAAATTTGACAAATTACAGGTGATTTTATGTGGCGGTGACACACCTTTTTTTGAAAACAAACTGAAAGCCTCCATATTTGCGGTCCCTGAACTGGTTCTCAGTGGACTAAACAGCATTTTAATTTATAATGTCAATCGTTAAGAAGTTTCTATTTATAATTTTTGTTGTTGGAATAGCGTCAGCAAAAGTTTCAGGTCAGGCAGCACGATCTCCCTTTACCACATTCGGCATCGGTGAACCCTACGGCAACAGTTTGATTCAAAGCCAGGGTATGGCAGGTGTAGGCGTTAGTCAACCGCAATATTGGTACATCAACAATCAGAATCCTGCTTTGCTGGTCTACAACATGAATACCATGTTTCAGGCTGGAATTGTGGGAGAGCGCCGCGATCTGCGTGGTGACACCCTTCAGCAACGAAGTATTAATGGTAATCTTAATTATCTCGTAACAGCTTTTAATGTTTCACGCAAGCCTGGTCGGTGGACTACATCGTTAGGCCTTATGCCATACACTACGGTTAACTATGAGTTCGAATCAGCTATTCAAACACTTGATGCGAATGGCGCGGTGGTAGATACGGCTTCCGTGTATGAATCGGGGGATGGCGGATTGAATCAGTTTTACTGGTCTAATGGTGTACGACTGAATAAAAATTTTTCTGTTGGATTAAAGGCGGCGTACCTGTTTGGCCCGGTTCAGACTACATATTCGAGTTCCATTTCAAGTGCCGAGCAGAGTTTTCCTTTTGTGGTGATTATTGAAGAAAAAACGAATGTTAAGGATTTCTTATTCTCCCTTGGCGGGCATTATTCCAAAGATTCATTAGGAAGAAAAAATAAATACCGGTTCAGTGCAGGCGCGGTTTATGAGTTTGGAACAAAATTAAAAGCAAAACGGCGTGGTGAAGTAACGCGCACCACACCCGGTGGCAGTATTATAAACGCTGATACGCTTTTTACCCGCAATGGGCGAATAAAACTGCCGGGAAGTCTTACCTTAGGAGTCTCGCTTGCGAGCGGCATGAAATGGTCGGTAGGCACGGAATTTACTTATCAGGACTGGTCACAGTTTGAAAGTATCAACCAGGATGATGAAGGACTTGGAAAATCGTGGAAAATAGCCTTGGGCAGCGAAATAACACCGGACGCCCTTGCTTTCGAAAATTATCTAAAAAGGATAACTTACAGACTGGGTTTAAGTTATGAACGAACACCATTCATTGTAGACAATGCGGAGGAAGGCACAAGTCCTATTTTGAACCCTGTAAATGATTTTGGCATTAATTTTGGCTTCTCACTACCCGCAGGCCGATCAAGTTTAGATTTTGCCTTTAAAGCAGGAAAACGTGGAAATAGACAAGATAATGTTTTTGAGGAAAACTACTTTAAAGTATACTTCGGTTTGACCTTTAACGATCAATGGTTTATAAAAAGAAAGTTTGACTAGTAAATGAAAAGAACAATGAAAAACACAATTCTCGCTGGCGCCATGGCATTAGCACTAATGACAGGAGCCAACGCAGCATTCTCTCAGTGTCAGGGCGTAGTCTGGCCTGAAAACCCTGAAATGAGGGCCAAGGCTGAAGAAAGTAAAGTATTATACGAAGATGCTGTTAAGGCAGACCAATTCAAACAGGCTCTGAAACCCTGGAACTGGATGCTGAAAAATGTTCCAAATCATGGTACCAGTCTATACATCTATGGCGCTGATATTTATGATAATCTTGCGTCAAAAGAAAAAGATCCTGCGCGCAAAGCGGTATTGGTTGATTCATTAATGATCATTTATGATCTGCGGATTAAAACCTGTGGTGATGAGGCCGCTGTTTACAATCGCAAAGCGCTTTCGTTCCTTAAATTCAACGCAAATGATAAACCAGAAGAATCCCTTAAGATGCTGGACCGTGCTTTTGAATTGAGTGGAAATGAGATACTCGACGGTACAATTATTCCTTACTTTCAGATGGTCCGTTTGAACAAATTGAAGTTCAAAACAATGACCGATGAGGAAGTACTTGAACGATACGACAAAGTTCAGGAAATCATAGATGCGAAAATCAAGGAAGCACAGAGCAAAGGCAAGCCAGTTGATAAATTACAAAAGATCAAGGCTACTGTTGATGAAATCCTCCCTACAACGGGCGTTCAAATCGATTGTGAATTTGTTAAAACCAAGCTTGAACCGAAATTCCGACAGAATCCTACTGACATGGATCTGGCGAAAAAGATCTTTAGTTTCATGTTGAAAGGCAAATGTACTGATGATCCGCTTTGGTTGGAAACTGCTGAATTAATCCACAACAGTGGAGAAAAGGATTGTGGTTTAGCCAAGAACCTGGGTATTATCTATATCACAAAGCAAGATTTCGAAAAAGCTGAAAAGTATCTGAAAGAAGCGCAAACCATCTGTACTGAAGGCGCTGACAAAGCCGATGTTCTCCTTTACCTGGGAAGTCTTGAAGCAAAACGCGGAAGAGGTCAGGCAGCGCGGGATCTTTACAGACAGGCGATTAGCGCTGATGCATCGGTGGCGAAAAAAGCGTATGAAAACATCGGTGATTTATATCTAAATAGTTTTGATGCTTGTAAAAAACTAAAAAGCAAAGTAGACGACAGATTGGTGTATCTCCTCGCTTTTGATTATTATCAGAAGGCTGGCGATGCGCGTAAGATGGCTGTAGCAAAAGAAGGTTTTCCATCAAAAACGGAAATCTTTGAAGAAAATATACAAGCCGGTACATCCAAAAATGTAGAGTGCTGGGGCGAATCCACGACTATTAGAACACGCGATTAATTAATCGAAGGTTATACAAAAGGCCATAGCTTGTCTATGGCCTTTTCATTTTACCATGAAAATCTTTTTATACTACATACTGTTTATTATCTCCTTGATCACGACTTCTTGTGGTAACAACGAGATCAAAGAACCCCTGGAGTATAACGGGCCCGTGAGTGAGGTTGAGAATGTAGAATTGTACTACAGCGAGAAGGACATGATTAAGGTAAAAATGACAGCTGCCTTATTGTATGAGTTTAAAAATGGTGACCGCGAATTTCCCCAGGGAGTTTATATTGAATTTTTTGATGAAACCGGAAAACTTGAATCAACCTTAAAGGCAAATCATGCCTATTTTTTTAAGGAAGAAAATCAGTGGCGTGGTCGCGATAATGTTGAAGTGAAAAACCTGGAAAAGAGAGAACAATTGAACACAGAGGAGCTCTTCTGGAAACCTGCTGAAAAACGAATTTTTACAGACAAGTTTGTCACCATCCGACAACAAAAAGATGTGCTTTATGGAGAAGGCCTGGAGGCAAACGAAGATCTTTCTGATTACACCATCACGAATATTTCCGGTGAAATGGAAGTTGAAGAATAACCGCGAGATTGAACCAGAACCGCATGAAATTATCCGATATTTTACTTCTTGGTCTTGCCTTAGCTTTTATCATCATTGGCATTGATCAAACCATTGTATTAGGCTTTAACCATGCGTATTGGGCTTTTATGGCAGCCCTAACCTTGTTTTTCGTATTCAACTTCAAAAAAAACAAACAAAAGCAAGAGGCCAGACAGCAGGGTTCGTCGGAAAAAAAAGGAGCCACCAAGCCTGTCCGTAAGAAATAAGGCTCGAAAAGGCTTCCGAAGCTTCGGATTTGGCACTCTTTATCGGTCTTTTTCGTTTTTTAAAATCCGATATTTTTCTAATACAGATAACCAGTTAAATTTGCGGCTCTTTAAAATTTAAATTATGGCATTAATAGGTTCGTTACGTGATAGAATGGGCACCTGGGTGGTGGTTTTCGTGTTTGTCGCGATTGCAGCTTTTATTCTTGGAGACATTTTTAGCGGTAACTCCAATATTCTGAATATGGGCAGAAACAAAGTGGGCGAAATTGCCGGCAATGATATTTCCATCGAAGAATTTCAGGCCGTAATCCGGGAACGGGAGGCTAGCTTTTACCTTTCGAATGGTTATGAACCTACCGAACGCGACATGATCGGAATTCGTCAGCAGGCGTGGGATCTTTTGATCGCCCGTAATGCCATCGTTCCTCAATACGAGAAAGTGGGCGTTGCAGTACCTGATAAAGAACTCGAAGATATGGTTTACGGTAAGAACATTGCACCCGGAATCCGGCAGTCGTTTACCAACCAGGAAACCGGTGAATTTGATCGTGCGCAGTTGGGCAACTACATCAAACAAATAAGCACTATGCCGGTAGGCTCGGAAGCGCGTGTCCGCTGGGATATTTTTCAACGCGACCTCAAGCCTGCACGCGAGAGAATCAAGTACGAGAACCTCCTGCTGAAAACCACATACGTAACAACAGCTGAAGCAGAACGCGAATACCATCTTCAGAGCGATGTTGCCGAAGTGAAATACCTTTATGTGCCTTATTACGCTGTAAGTGATTCAACCGTCAATGTAACAGATCAGGCTTTCCAAAAATATTACAATGAAAACAAGGAACGATTCAAAACAGACGAAGTACGCAGCCTGAAATATGTAACATTTCCCGTAGTTCCATCAGCGGAAGATTCTGCTGCGGTTCAGGAACAATTGGCTGATGTTGTTGCGCACCTGAAAAATTCCGACAATGACTCTGTCTACGCAGCAGCACAAACAACCGGAGACAACCCCTACGGAAAATACAACAAAGGAAATATTCCGGTTTACCTCAGCGAAACTGACCTGATCGAAGGAAATGTGATCGGGCCTGTTCTTGATGGCAATACCTACCGTGTGATTAAAGTATCTGAGGTATTCAATGACACTTCGTACAGTGCCCATG
>Ga0196965_1000174_pt1 | contig 46113 bp, 46 predicted proteins | sample S1_20metaG_FD_148668 | JGI IMG/M metagenome (GOLD analysis project Ga0196965, IMG submission 148668) | Soil microbial communities from Anza Borrego desert, Southern California, United States - S1_20 | ecosystem: Environmental > Terrestrial > Soil > Desert | place: USA: California | collected...
GGCCATGATTCTTTGATGTTATCGGGATTGGTATAATACTCAAAAACTCTATCTACTGGTGCATTTATTTCGATTTCATTATTAATAGTTGTCATAAAGAATAAGATAAATCATACTACAATTAGATAGATTCTTTCAATTATACTCAAAAGTCAATTTTTTTGTTTCCATTTCCATGATTCATTCACATCCACTCTTATTCGTTTAGGTAACAAATATATTTCTAATTTATTGTGGAAATAATTCTAACCACATTTTATTATGATATGGATCCATCAAATATTGAACTATACATTGCTAGAATGAATGATAAGGACTATAATAAATGAAATGAGATTGTCACTTTTACTTATATACCAAACTAGAAGAGTAACAAGATACAAACGTCTCTATATAACATTTGAGTATGTCACAGACTAATGTATAGAGATTACTGTCCTACAGATGACCTTTTTAGGGAACAGAGAGAGGGTTTTTATCGTCACCATATTGTATCCAATAGATGGTATACTAACTCCTTTTATGTTGAAATGGGTATAGCCACTTTCCATAGATTCTCAAAGAGATCTTTTTTTTGGTTTACCAGTTCTGCGGAGTTGCTCCATAGAATTTGACTAAAGTGTTCATCACCCTGATCAAACAAGGGTTTGACACATATTTTGTTATCAGTTATTTGCAGATTTTCTTTTATGCTGTCAAGTTGCCTTATTTCAAAATAATTCATTGATTTTAGGAACGTAGTATTTCCTTCATCTATTTCAACGACTGCTCTAAATTTGATGCCATTTTCTTTAGATTTTTTTACTACACGAAACATTATTTCTCTAAAATCCTTTATAATATGAGCAACCATATTTTGATTCCAGATGACATCAAGTTCCTTTGAAGGCAAAAGAAGAGATTCTAGATAAAGTGCCAAAACCAAATCGGGATTACGAATTACTATAGTTAATTTTGGATAGCGTTGCTCAGCTTTCCTCAATTCCCTAAATGTGCCTAGATCCAAAACTAATAATCATTTAATAAACTTTAATATTTAAGTTTATTTTGAATTCTCGAACATAGTTTTAATTTTTAAATGAAAATTGTACGACTTTATCTCTTTTCTCATTGTACAAATTACTATTTATAAATAACAATACCATCTCTTACATTTATTGCATAAGGTAGTAATACCAATTATCAAGGATATGATGTCCGAGAATGATTGCGATCATTTGCAACATATACATTATCTTTAATTTTGATAACAAAAATTAACATCCTGTGTCAAATGACTCAGATTTTCCAAAAAATCATATGCCAATTGGTAGACATCTCCATGCCGAAGGTGAATATCATTTTGCACAGAGTCCAGATAGAGCTTATGCTGAAACATCTTATAATCCTCAAATACAAAACGCCTATAAAATGAGAAAGGAGGAACTTGGTGAAATAAATTCTGATGAAATTTATAAAAAAACTTCTGGAATAAATTTCTCTTCGTGGTTTGCCAATATTCCAAAGCCACTTAAATTTGAAAAATTGAATAAAAATGTCTCCGTAGATGTGGTTATAGTTGGCGGAGGAATTGCAGGGTTATCTACCGCTTATATTCTTTCAAAAACAGGTAAACGTGTTGCAGTACTTGATGACGGATATATCGGAAGCGGTGAAACTGGACACACAACTGCTCATATTACTCATGCTCTCGACGACAGATACTTTAATTTAGAAAAAATGTTTGGAATTGATGGTGCCTTGTTAGCAGCTGAGAGTCATACCAGCGCAATTGATTTTATAGAAAAAGTTGTATCCGAAGAGAAAATTGAATGCGATTTTGAGCGATTAGGTGGTTATTTATTTTTAGATCCAAAAGACGATAAATCCACTCTAGAAAAAGAATTAGAAGCTACCAATAGAGCAGGTCTTAAAACTGAAATAGTTACAAAATCACCATTGACTTCATACGATCTGGGACCAAGTCTTCGATTTCCTAATCAGGCACAATTTCACCCATTAAAATATCTTACAGGATTAGCCATGTCTATATTGAAAAAAAATGGTAATATTTTTACTGAAACACACGTTCAAGAGGTTTCTGCTAATGGAATAAAAACATCGGACGGATTTCGAGTCGAGGCTAAACAGATAGTTATTGGCACCAATGCACCTATTGTAGATAAGGTAAGTAAAATTTATGATAAACAAGTTCCATATAGAACATATGTAATTGGAGCTTTGATAAAAAAAGGAGCAGTTCCAAAAGCATTGTATTGGGATACAGGGGACAGTGATTCAAAAAGTGATGTTAAGCCGTATCATTATGTTCGAATTCAAAAACTAGATAGATTTGATAAAGGTAATGAAAGTCATACTACTGATTCAAAGACAAGCAATGTGGCAAGTTCTCACGAATTGCTCATTATCGGAGGAGAGGATCATAAAACGGGTTACGAAAATGATATGGAAGAGAGACATTCTAGGTTAATAGATTGGGCAAAGCAGCGTTTCCCAATTGAGGAAATAATATACAGATGGTCTGGACAGGTCATGGAACCATTAGATTCACTAGCTTTTATTGGACTAAACCCTAACAATGATGAAAAAGAAGGTCAAAATAATAGTAATACCTATATTTGCACCGGAGATTCGGGTAACGGAATAACTCATGGTACTGTAGCTGGCATATTGATATCAGATTTAATATTAGGAAAACAAAATAGATGGAGTTCTTTGTACAATCCTTCTAGAGATGTTAATGTTATCCAAAAGAAAAATAACTCTGATGGTTCTTCTGAACCAAATTCAAGTAACAATAAGCAAGTCAAAGAGGATAACCCAAATACAATAAATAAATCTCAAAATGAATCGTTTATAGGTTCACTTCCATTAGAACAAGGAGCAATTATAGAGGGAAACTCAGATAATCCAATTGCAGTCTACAAAGATAAAATAGGGAGGATAAATAGATTTTCAGCCAAATGTACTCATTTAGGTTGTACGGTTGTATGGAATCCTTTAGAGAAATCATTTGATTGTCCATGCCATGGTTCAAGGTTTTTTAACGATGGAAAAGTAATCAATGGTCCTGCAAACAGCAATTTAAAGGAGACAAAAGGATGAATAGGTAAAAAAAATGTCTGTCTCAGAACATTAGATTATGTTCCCCACCTTAAGATATGAATGACATGAGTTGCAGAAGATCTTAATTTCATATTCCGTTCAATAGGTTTAGTATTACAATATATACAAATTCAGGTCCTATACATTCTTTCTGTATAAGACCTGTCTGGGAAGAGTTGTTTTGACTACGGTATTCAAATAAACGTAGAACATATTAAAATACATTTTTATATTCAATATTTGGTTTAGCACTATGAACTATTGCGTACTTTGTATCTGTTGTATTAATGACAACATCTTAGAAAATATGCAGGGACAATATCCCCTAGTGATGAACACAAATCCGCAATTTCTTAATTTTGATATGATAATAGGCTGTTGTGAAATAGTTGTAATAGGGTATTCTTTTGAGATTCAAGAATAAAACATTAAAAATACTCTATAGTATCTTCGATAACAATCATCTATCAACATTAGTTAGAGGTTAGCAATCTATATAACTGACTGCTAGAAGCAACATCATCTAATCAAATACCTTTTATAGTCAAACCAAAAGAATTTTCAAGATGATTAATAAATCAATAGTCATTATTTGTATCACCTTATTGGTTGCATCGATCAACTTATTAGGCGTAAGCGAAACCATTGGCCAAGAAAACGACTTTGATGAAGCTAGTTTTTTGAAAACTCTAAACGATACCTCGTTTAATCGCGAATGGCCAAATATACATCCAAATGTTCCTTCAGAATTTGCAGACAATGTCTGGATACCTAAAATAAATGAAACAGACTTTATCCACCCATTTGCAATTGTTATTGGGGATTGTCATATTGGACAACTGGTTTTTATGGCTCCTACAGCAGTATGCAGAGGTGATGAAGGTACTCCCATCTCGATTGGAGATTATTCAAACATACAAGATGGAGTTGTACTTCATGCACTTGAAACACATGAGGGTGAACACAAGATTGATGGAAGAGTATTTAGTATAAATGGAGAAAGATTAAATTCTAATGATACCAATTTTGAAGAAGGATATGCAGTATTTGTAGGAAACAGAACAAGTTTAGCTCATGGAGCCAACGTTCATGGTCCTGTTTGGATAGGTGACAATACTTTTGTAGGAATGGAGAGTACCATATTTAACGCTAAAATTGGAAATAACGTTTCAATCGGTATTAGTAGTACCATAACCGGTGGAGTTGAAATACCTGACAACAAGTATGTACCACCTGGTTCAGTAATTACAACTCAAGAGCAAGCAGATTCACTTTCTTCAAGAATAGGAAGTCCATATGAGAAAACAAATGACGCTGTAATACATGTGAACAATGTTTTTGCCAAAGAATATCCCTTCGAATGTATACAAAAGGATGTCCAATCAAGAGAAGCTTGTATGGAAGAAGCTATGATAAACTCCAATAGTCCATAGGTTAATGGAATATTATAAATTCCATTTTTTAATTACCGACACTGAAAATAGTGACTCGATTGTTATAGCAGTATTGTAATAAAGTATTTACAATATGGAAAGTCTCATGTTGCAGTTCTTTTTTATGAATATTCAGACAAACCAAATTGCTTAACTATATAATGAATATTATACATTAGTTATAATGTTAACTATTCTAATCATAGTTTCATTAGGACTCATTCCACTAGCGTATACAGTTAATGCACAATCTACAGATAAAGCCGAAGGCGGAATACTAGACCTCTTTGATGGTAAATCCGATACCAATTCAAACGTTTCTTTTGTACCTGGAGAGAACATGGCTAGGGCGAACTCGGGAGAACTCAGAACAACTACAGGACTAAGTCATGAACTCAATAATACTGTTGGAAATAGGACGCAATTTATGGATCCAAATTTTGAGATCAAGTCCATAGAGCAATACGACAGTAATTCTTCTGATTGGACTAAAATACATCCATTCGACGAGGGTAGAGCTGACTAAAATTTTATTCTTAGAATTGCTTTGGTGTCCATTATACTTTTTTTTGTAAAATAACCTTTTAACATAATTTAAGGTTATAAATTTCAAGTTTTTTTATTTTGAGAAAGTAATTTCCTGATACTTCTATTACTATTGTGAGTGATTTTTAAAATTATTATGTCACTCTCAAACAGAATAAGATAGTCTAGATTTCCTGATAAGCATAAAAATTTTCAGGTTAAATATAGTCCACAGTATTAATTTTCAGTCATAGGAACTAGTGACAAATTTAACTGATTAAAGAAGTTCAACAATTCACTAAGCAGAAGAAGAATAAAAGTATTCAGCAGCATAACAAGACATAATCTTGTTTTTTTTTTGTTTTCCGAATATGACTAGTCGTTCTTTTTGATAAATAATAAAGAGAAATATAGTTAATATTTTAGCTTGATTCGAGTTTTTGTTTTACCGTTTGAGCTGCTTGTTGGATTCCTTGTCTAATTTTATCTTCTGCTTGACTTCCAGTCAAAAAGTTGGCAATTTTTCCACCAGTTGGTAACTCGTAGTTTATTGTGTGGGTAACTTTCGTTGAATTATTTCCACTACTTTGGAATTCTTGTATACTTTCCCAACTCTGAAATGGACCTTCTGTCTGTCTTGTTACCAGTCTTTTATTTTGCTGTTTTTCTACTACTTCTAATGTCATTTCATCTCTTTTTCCCATGTATTCTCCTTCAACTTTCATTTGGGAGCCTTCTTCGCTTTTTTGTCCTGATACATTTTCTGATTCCTTTACTATATCACGAGGCCATGATTCTTTGATGTTATCGGGATTGGTATAATACTCAAAAACTCTATCTACTGGTGCATTTATTTCGATTTCATTATTAATAGTTGTCATAAAGAATAAGATAAATCATACTATAAATAGGTAGGCATTTTCAATTATACCCAAAAGTCAATTTTTCATTTCCACTTCTAATTAGTAAATAGTAGAGGAATATCTTTACCTACCAAATATTATGTATCTTTAGCTATATTGGTAGTCAAATCTTCATTTCCTGTAACAAAATAGATAATGTAACAGATAGATATTTTCCAAGATTCTTGTAACAGATGAATTTCTCAAAAGGTCATTACAAGTATTATTATCTTATCACTGATCGGTGGGTATAAAATTTTTATATATCCTGTTTGGGATTGATAATAATATACATAGAAGTAAGGTTTGGAAAAAACTTTGACTTTGTTAAATAGAATGTTTTAATATTACAACAATCACTTTATTCATCTTGAAGGTTGGTATTTCACTACCACAAGCTGGTATACAAGCAACAAAAGAGAATATGCTACAAACGGCACAAACTGCAGAAAGGGAAGGTTTTGATTCGATATGGACATTTGAAAGACTCCTTTGGCCAATTAATCCTCAAACCCCTATCCTGCAACCCCAGATGGAAGTCTTCCTCAAGAATATCATATAATGTTTGACCCTTTAGAAACACTCTCATTTTTAGCTGCTCGTACCAATAAAATTTCCTTGGGGACATCGGTATTAGATATGCTTTTTCATAATCCTGTTATTTTAGCTAGAAAGGTTGCCTCACCAGATGTCTTTTCTGAGGGTAGAGTCATTTCAGGGTTCGGAATAGGTTGGTCCAAAGACGAATTTTAGGTGTCTAACATTCCATTTAACAATAAGGGAAAAAAAGCCGATGAATACGTCAAGATGTTAAAAAGAATATGGACGGATGAAGAAGTGGAATTCAAAGGACAATTTTATAACATACCCAAATCAAGGATCGGACCGAAACCGGTACAAAAGCCACATGTTCCAATCTATCTGGGCGGTTTTAGCCCCAATGCATTAAGAAGAATAGTTGAAAATGACTTGAATGGGTGGCTTGGAATTATTGGAGGTATAGCACCATTTAATTATGTTCAAAGTGTTGTACATAACTTTAGAAACAAAATAGCAAAGACTAATAAAGACTCTACTAATTTTAAAATTATTCTCCTAGCTTATCCGTATCTTAATGAGAATAGTCCTAATTCTGAAAATAATGCTGATAGACCCACCTTGACAGGAACAGTTAATGAAATTGGTGAGGATAAAAAAATAAAAGACTTGAATGTCGATCACATAATATTTGCTTATAACTTTTCACCTATTGGCAAAGATATAGATAAAATGATAGATCTCACGAAGCAGTTTTCAAAATTTGCTAGATGACTAAAGACATACTCAAAAGATAAAAAGTCATTCATTCTTCCAAAATATTATTTTTTGTGGTTTAACTATTATACAATGTTGACCAATTCCTACTTTTTGATATTGAGCATATTTTTGATAAAGTAATTCATGCCCTTTTTTTATCGAAGGAACATTATAGTTATTATTATCACATTTACAGATTTTTTCTGCTTGATCTTCATCTCCGTCACCAATTAGATATGCCTTGCCTTGAATCATTATAAAAACCAATTTGCTCCAATCATCGTTGTACTCATCTATGAGTAATGCAACATTAGGATAACGTAGAATGTTTTTAACTCTTTTTAGTTTTTTAACAGTTTCTTTTTTTCTTTTATTATCTAATGGTATGTAATAATGATGTCCATCAAATGCAAAAACGACAGGAACTATATGAGGTATTTGTTTCTCATAATCTATTGTAGAAAGTCTGGCAACTCTTGCTCTGTTTATTATTTCTTGAATAAAAAATTGTTTGATTGTATAAGTTACCTTTTAATACTTAATATTATTTACCAAACTATTATTTTCATATCATTGATATTATTTTTTCTTCTCATCTAAGGTAGAGCATTCGACAACTTGCACCCATATGTCATAGCGTTGCGACCAACAACTCGGCCCAATCCGCCTTCACGTTGCTTGGACTATCTATACACTTCATTCGGACTAAATAGGATTAAAAAAGTTTGACGCTTTAAGATGTTCCTACTCTTAACAATGAATCCTTGATAAATGGCTTGTTACTTTTTGAGTATTGTTAGTAGAAGATGGTGCATATGCACTGGTATCAAAAAACTCCTCGTCATCGTTTTTATTAAGCGGTATAATTAGTTTATTGCTTTTTGATATTTCACCTTATACAGAAAATTTGACCAACGATTCAAAATATACAGACCCTTTTAAAATAACAAACATTCCAAAGTTTATTTTAGCTGGTGATTGGAAAGTCAAACTTAGTATATTAGTGGTAATAGTACAACAAACAATAATTTTACTGGCAATCTGGAAGTGATAGGAATCTGGAAGTGATAGACATAACAGCAGACTTTGTGGGAATCACTACTCATGGCAAGGGGTCTCATACACATCAAATTTCAAACCTCACATCAATATCAAACTCACAGATAACAACAGATGAATCCAATAATGGTAGCAGTGGTAATAACGATTCATCGGTAATTCCAGTTTCAAATGTATTTAATTTGAATGGTAATGTACATATCTTTGGATATGTAGATGTAGATATAAACGATATCAAAACATGGCAAAGTGTAAAAGCTAACACTCCAATTTCCAATGGTAAAACAATTGAAATTCAATTAGACGACAGAGCAATTGATTATCATTTTGGTAAAGGTCAGGTGATTTGCGGACATGTAAATGGACAAAATTTGTCATAATTGGTATTATCTGTTGAACTTCAAGTTCTCTCGCAATATGGAATGTTCATGTCGCCACCCCTGAGGGGCGGTGGCGCGGAGAAATCAAAATTATTTTACTAATAGTTTTTTTTTAGTTGAGAATGATATCCGCGTAAAACCGATTGATAAGATAGTCTAGAGGCAGAATTCATAGTTGTTAAAAAAATTAAGTCTTAAGGATATTATTTATATTTATGACATGCGTGAGTATGGATATACTATTTATCTCATATCATCAATGACGTATGTATTTGGTGAATTGTAGCCTTGCTCATTGGGTTTGTACATTGATACGCCTTGCAAATCTGTTTTAAATCCATTATTTAACATTGTTTTGACAGCATTATGACGTTCCATGTTGACTCCAGCATTGATTTTTGAAATACCCTTTTCTGATGCTAGTTGTTTAACTGCCGACAGCAACTCCGCAAATTTCCATTTTGCGTCTTCACTTGGTAACACGGCTCCAAATTTAACATAACACGCATCACTTCCCGCTTCAGTTCCTGCTCCGTAATGACAGACGGCTAACCCAAATGCTTTTTCATCTCTGTGTATATTATCGTATAAAACTATAGTGTCTCCCAGTTTTTGATTATGTGTCGTACTAATCTCCTTTCGCAAATCCAACCCCTCATAAATATAGTTTGTAAGGTGTAGACAGTCTTCTAAAACAGATACTTGTTTGTCTTTTGAAATTTCAGAAAATCTTCTGATAAAATGTTTTCCTTTTGTATTATTAGTCTCTGTTTCCTCTTTTGTTTCAGGAACCTCTTTTAAGTTCTTTGACATTATGGCAGTAAGAAATCGCGGCCAAAAACCATATTTTTGGTAAAGATGAATATGTTTTGTGCTGTGGGCAAACGTAAACAGCCCAGCATATCGTATATTCATTTTTTTGAACAGATCCATCGTCGGACTGAGAAGCATATTTGCAATTCCTTTATTCCAAAACTCAGGATGTATACACAATGGGCCAAAAAATCCCACACTTCCCCAATTTGTTATAAAATTAAATCCCACCAATCTACCATTAACTTCTGCAGCAATGGTAAGATCCGGATCAGCATGAAAACGAGTTTTAACATAATCTGCATCACCAAAACAAGTCATTGGATCAGCAAGACCCATAAAGGTCCCAAAAGAAAGCCTCAGTATTTTGTCTGCTTCCTCAAGATCGCTGTCTTGTAGACGTCTTATGATGACATCCATGTAGTCTAGAATATCGGACAATTACTTAAATAATTTGTAAATATCAATTTCTGAAGAATATCTCATCTTTCTGAAATCTAGGAAATCATTTCAAGTATGATAGTTATCTGTTAACTCATAGATCTTCTCTTTACACGTATACAGATTCGAGGATATACTTAGTATGATTATTTGACTTGTTACATCCCCTCTTTTTGTATGATTCAAAGAATAAAAACATATTTTATCTTATCTCCAACTTTACTATCCCTCTAATCCCAGCCAATACATTTTTTAATCTAAGGCATTTTCCCTTTTTGTTATGTCTATAGGATTGCCAAGTAAAGAGGATAAAACCCAGTCAGTCTCAACCCCTTCTGAAAAAATTGGAAATGAATCATACAATGTTGTTGGTGTCAATGTATTAAGCCAAAATGGAGTTAATGTACCAGAAATTATTAAAATGCTTGTTTACAATGCTTCGGTTGAGTTTACGGCTTACTACTAATTTACTAACCTTCGCATGCACTGTACTGGTGCTGAAGGCGAGAGCATTAAAGAAGTTATCGAGGATGCGCGACTTGAGGATCTAAGTCATTTTGAATCATGCTTGTCAAGAATATATGAACTTGGTGGTAGTATACCCGATAATGCTCAAGAATTTATTAGAATGTCTGGATGCGAATTTCTGCAGTTACCATCGCCAAACAGAACTGACATGAAGGAAATCCTAAAAAAATGCCTGAAGGCGGAACAAGGTGCAATAGTCAACTGGAACAAGCTTTGTAACATTACCTTTGGTAAGGATCATGCAACATATGATGTAGCAAAGGATATACTAAGAGAAGAGTTGGAACATGAATCGTGGTTTCTTGAGCTACTCTATGGAAGGCCGTCAGGTCACATGAAAAGAAAATACCATGGTGAGTCGCCCCACACAGCTAAACGCTCAAGGGCCCTGGACAGATAAAGCCAAATACAACCACATCATAAGTCAGTAGGTACCGCTGTCTACTAGGGCAGTGTCTATGTAATAATATCCTTCATTATAAAGATAGTTTGGAATTAAATACCTCAGTTTATATAAATCCAATAGAACCCTCTACTACCTTCTTGTGTTGCTCAAGCGATCTTCACCATAATCATGTTTGAGTGTATTGACTGCTTCGTTAAGTATATGCATCTAATAAAAATCATGATGTATAAACTACTATAGTGTCAGAAGAATCGAAAAACAATAAAGATAAACCACAACAGGCTGTAGGTGATGCGGCAGATAATAGTGAAATAATTTTGGATGAGTCAGGCAACATCCCAAAACCAGGACCCAGAGGAATGGCAAAAGAGATGAAAGAGAAAGAATTAGACAAGGAAGATCTCAAATATAATGGCAAGTAATTTCTCTTACAAATTATTTTTTTTAAAAATACAATAGTTACTAGCACTGGTAGAGAACATTTACCTTAATATAATTAAGAGAACATACTAGATACTTGTTCTCAATTTGGTTTCAATGTATTAGATCGATTCTACGTGCCGCCTTTATTGTGACGCTTTGTCCATTTGAAAAGAGGTCAGCATAATAATTTAGAAATTTTGGTTCCACTCTACGGCGTTATAATACATATAGTTTATCCTATAACGCTTTTCACCTCTATGATGACACAGAGATTGGATCATATTCTCTCATTTCCGCTGATGATGGAGTTAGCACCATGTAGAATAAATTAGCACTAGTTTATATATTAAGATGTGAAATATAGTTGTATGAATAAGAGATTAATAACAATGAGCTTGATAGGTGGAACAGTGATAGTTACTAGTTTAGGTATAGTATTACCTGATTTGTATACCGGGATAGCAAGCATGGGAATTGGAGCTACTTCCCTCTTTAATGCGCTCCAAGTTTATAGGGATTCGGCAAGAAAAAAAATAAACATGGTTATACTAGAAGAGCTAAGATAAATCAATTAACTGCATCCTAATCCTTTTTTTGATAATATGTATTAAGATCTTTTGTTTAAAATAATTATTTAGTAACAAACAATCATTTTTATAAAACTATAACAAAAAGGATAAAAGCCATTACCGGACGATTTGGTGAAGTATTTATTATTATAAATACATTCAGCGAGTTATCTAGTCTCATGTAGCAACATGACAAAATCAATCCAGAATGTCTATTTCCACTTCTAGGATAAGGTTTTTCTATACATGATCTATTAATATTGGTTGATAGGATATCTTATTCGCTTAAACGATTAATTCCTGTGAACAAAGTGAATGTTTGTGAATTCAAAGCTTTTAATATATTTCTCAATTCTCCATTAGGATTGCCGTAAACGTCAAATTTATCTAATTTTGCTATGTTGAAAATCCTTGGAAGGATTGTTTTAGATGCAATGCTGTTATTATGAGAAATGGTAGCTTCTGAACTTCTATAAGTTTCATGAACAATACACCTTGTTACATCCTCATTAAGGTAGAATTGATACTCTAATGTATCTGGTTCATTGGTTTCAACATATTGGATCATTTCTTTTATCAGGTTTTTGAATTTAGCAACATTGTCTTTTTCTATGGTAAATTGGGCCCTAAAATGTATTTTTTCAGGCATTGTTAGTAGGACTATGTATAATAATAACTATGTTAAATATGACTTTCGGTTAAGCAGTAAAGTGAGGAAAAGTTTTGTCTACTTAGATACCTTTGATCTTGTGGACTTTTAATTGATGCCTTTATTAATTCTCCCTTTCTTCCATTTATCCATTTTACCCATCTTGATATCGATATGACTAGTTTGGACCAATGTAGAATTTCTGACGAATTATGCTTATTATCATAAGAACTGTTTACAAGAGATGTTATCGGATCCTGATTTGCTTAACCTTATTTATATGCGGTCAATTAGATAACATCATGCTATTTTCTGTATAGAATATCAAAGAAATGATATTTGTTCGTTTACTTCATATAAACTACTTAGATATTTTCGAAAGGAAATAATAGGTACTCGCATCCACAACGAGAGGATTTTCCATGTATCCTTCTTATTGTGGATGTAACTTAAAAATTAAAGATTATTTGAATAACTTGTTTCTCTATAAACCAGATAAATAGTTGTTCACACACATCATATCAGCACTTTAGTATCTATAAATCAAGAATATATTGACAAAAATGCGTTTATCAAAAGAAAAATAACAAAAACAGCTAAATAATATTTGCAGTCATATAATACCCCTACTTTCAAGCCTAAATGCTAATCAAAACTTTTTATTCCCGAGACAATAACAGGTATAATTTATAATCATGGTAACACTAGCATTCACAGATTGATTTACATCATGGATTCGAAATTAGATTAAACTTGTATTCATGATAAATATACCCACTAAAATAGAAATATTTGTGCTTTTGAGATTTTTACTAATGAAAAGAAAAGGTGAAGATAACATTTGTTGTTGTCATTGCGAATTTAACACAGAGATAGATTCATCTAAAACCGTGTTAATATCTGCAATGGTTTGTTTTATCTCATCTAGTGATGCGTTCCCATCAATTTGCTCAGATAGCTTCTCTCTCAGCAATGCTTCACCTCTATCGGATAATTCCTTTCCTATTGGTGTCTCTATATATTCAAAATTATCCAAATATGCAGTAGTAGCTAACTCCTTTGCCTTCGTCTTGTCATTAGATTCATATGCAGTTATAACCTCATTTAAAAGTTCTCTTATTGTGGTAATATATTCTTCACTTGATTTTTCAGTGGTAACAGTTGGATCTGCAGTGGATGAAGTATTGTTACTTGGCGTCAATTTGCTGTTTATATTTTCAACTATTTGGTTAATGACTGCGGGATCTTCAAGATTTTGGACTGAACTTGTCAAATTCGTAAAATCGGTTTGAAGCTCTGAGAGGGGGGCGGTATCATTTAAAATATTCTGAGTATTATTGTACAAATCATATGCTCTATTAATAAAAGCGGAGCCATCTTGATATTCTAGTTCCATTACTATCTTTCCATCTGCTACACCTTCTGTATATTCAGCAGCTGAAACAGTCAAAAGATCTCGAATTACACTGGCATTATGTTCTGCAGTTCCCAAAATATTTGGAGGCACCACTGTAGCTATAACCTTATTAGAAAGGTCAATTGAAGAATTACTTTGATTTTCAAATTGATCTATTGTGCTATTTCCAGGGTTAGCCAATCCAGATAAAATATACAAGCTGTCAAAGTAAGTTTTATTCAAGTTTGCATCAACATTTGTCAAGGGTATTGTCACCAATGACAAAACTTCCTCAATAGGATGAAGTGCGTGACCTAAGGTATTTGTTTCATTATTATTAATCTTGTTGAATAAAGCTTTTTCAATGTGACCTGTAATTTGCTCAATATTAGAGTTAAATCCTACATAATCAATTTCATCGGAAGATTGCGGATTTGAATTATTTGATTGAGCTAAGACAAGTGTTGGCAAGGATGTGGTGCCTATTACTAGTAGTGGAAGGGCAATTATTGCTACTACTATCGCAAACAATGAGATATTATTTTTAGTCGAGTACACCTTTCGGATTCATTTTTATTTATATTTAAATGAAAGGTCAATTCTCAGCATCGATAATTATTTCATCTTTATCAGATAGCCTTAATAATTACTATTTTACGAATCCTCGAATCTATTTTTGTAAATATTAAAAAGAGAAGTTTTCATTCTTTAATTGATAATGACATATTTATTAAAAGATTGTAATAGCGCATGCAGAAATAGCAGAGTCGTTAATAACAAAAATTTTCAAGAAAACATTAAAATCTTATATGGATATCTCACATAATAAACCGCCTTCCTTCAATTATATGAAATGCGTATATTGATCTAAAAATCACATTCTCCAAATTAAGAAATTACAAAATCAATATATAAAAAGAGAATGGCTTTACCACAATGAAGAACTCAAGTTCAGTTACATCCGTTCCATTCCTATTAGTTATGGGAACAATAGCAGGTATCGGCAGTATAAATAATATAGCATATGGCGACTCACAAAAAACACAGGAATTGCAAATCCATTTAGATAAGGTGATGGACGAGTTAAACAACAACAATACAGATCCAGCAAAGAAACATTTTGAGGGAGCTCAGGATATGATTGCATCAATGAATGATCAAAACGATACCTCAATAGTAAACAACCATATCACATATTGATATTTTGATACCCCCTTAGAATATTAATCTTTTACAGATTGAAAAGAATCACAAAACCTTTTTCTTTTTCATTAAATCCTAATATTTGTTGTTTGTCAATTTGTCTGATTGCAAATATGCGATACTACAGTTAGTAATGCAAATTTAGCAAAAAAAAATCTGAAAGCTTTGTTTGTTAGACAGGTCTTTAACACCTATCTAACACTAGTTCCAATCTGGTGTTACCGTGCTTTCTGTTGGTTGTTCCTTTATGATAAAGGCGGTAGTTCCAAGTATATTCTTTTGTGCCCATTGAACAAATTCCTTGGATCCTATTGGAATTGGCTCTTCTGTTTCAACGTAAGGTATTCCTCTCTCATCTAGTTCATGTGCTACTTCCTCAAAACCATGAGCACCTGTTGCGGGAACAAGCACTACTTTGACGGCATTATTTTCAGTCATCGATTCTTCTATTTTATCTACTGCTTCAGGAACAGCTTGGGTCATCAGGTCAGTCCAGTCTTCTCTTGCAGTAACTCCAAATGCGTCGGCATATCCCATTTTTTGTTGAACATATTCAGCTGCATTGGTTAACTCTTGTATCTGGGCCATATCGTTTAGATCAGATCTTGCACCATGTCCTACCATCACAAATATTTCCTTTTCAGGATTTCCATTATTATCTGCATTTGATTCTCTTGCAATTTTGACAAATATTTCTCTCAATATTTTGTCATCGGAGCTTGCAGGTCTTGAAAACACCATGACTGCGTCACTTGTTTCACTTGCGGGCTTTGTTAGCATTCCCATGTACAAGCAGTTGTTTGGCCCCATTGGAACGCCTGGACACTGTTTGTACTCTTCAATTCCACCAAATATGCCTCGTGTGACGTTATGAATGACAGTTGACTCAGGGCCAAAGAGGTCAGTATACAGAAAGATCACATATTTGACTCCCCGTTCATCCAGCTTTGCTAATCCTGCATCCCAGTTATATGGCATATGAGTTATTATTTCAGTTGGGTAACCTAATCTTTCAAGAGCCTCTTTTATGGGTTCTGTCTTTTCTGGCTCGTGACTTCCAGGAGTACCCATCCCATGTGTATAAACCAACACACCTATCTGGCCAGTGATTCCTCCACCCATATCATTTCCATGGAAAGGAATAATGTCTCGGAATTTTTCAAGAATTTCGGATATATCCATATTCATAAAGCTTTGGATATCACCAATTTCTCCTATCCTCTGTTGAGCCTCTTCCAAACTCTGAGTTATTCGATCTTCTGCTTCTCCTATGCGTGAATTTATTGAATCTGAATTTGAGGATTGAGCAAATACCGATGATTGAAACCCTACTACAAGAAGAGTCATCACGATAATTGCACTAATAGTAACGTTAGTTGTCACAATTGCCATTATCATAAATACGATATATAATGATAATACGATTCTAAGCATAGAAAAGATATTTTTTGCAAAAAATAGATAGTAAGATAAATAACTTATTTGATTAGGGAACACTCATATAGATAAAGACCTAGTTACAATAGTGATTCTATTAATGAGATTATAACATGACAGAAGATATCTGACTAGTATCAGAATTTAAAGTCATCCTACATGCCTTAAAGTTACGATTATTCATTCCAGTAACTTTTTTTACATTGTCTTTTCTAAAAAATCCATTTTGTATTTTGCGAGACCAAGTAGTTGTTAAGTGTCATAGAATTTTACGCTTGTTATATTCTAACACCTTCAATTTCAAGATAATCCATATCAATCATCAAATTCCTTTCTATATGAAAGAAAGCTCATGAAGATCCTAGTAGAAAAGTAATAAGGTTTCAATAAAGGTCTTGTTTCTTATTTTGATGGTGAACTTGACATCCTATTTTATAGGATGCCTCAGACCTTCCCATACTTTTGTTTTCCCAGCAGCGGTAAACTTATGGTATGATTGTAGCCTTATTACCCTTTTATTTGATTTATCCAAACTCCAAAGAGTTTGATCCAACATATAAAAGTAGTTTAACTTATATAACATAATATTTAATCCCTGATCATTGTAGTATAAAGAAGATGATTGATCAAAGATCAATTATATAGCTAAAACCATGAAAAGTAATTATGTAAATTTGCAGATCAGTCAAGAGGCGGTTATTGTTTTTTATTCTATGATTTAAGAATAAAGGATTACAAAACTCACCGGTCGCGACACAAGTAGTACATTTTAATCTTAAAATGACAATATCAATACTATCTTCTATGCATTCTGTTATATAGTAGTTCAGTTAGTATACTAATTGTTTTAATTCAATACAATTATTCTATTAGATGTTAATCCTTTTACTATGCGATGAGGCTTTATTATTAGTATCGCCCTGGACTAGAGATCCATCTAAATACGAGGTTAATAAACGATGTTCATTCTGTATCGTTTAGGAGAATATTTTGAAAGACTATAGGAGGGAAGGGTCCCATTACTGTCAATGAATCAATTCAAAATCTCAAAGTTGAGGACATGGTTAATCGGTTATCAAATACAACTCATGGTCTTCACTGTTTAATAATTTATTCTGATTTGGTTACTCTTAGAGAATTTTATACCTACTACATTAAAGTTCAAATAGAAAATAAAAATAAAATGGTTCTTTTTAATCCCTTTTATGAAACGGTTAGTTCAGTAAGACGAAGTTTCTCTAACTCTCACAAGGCAATAGACGTTAATAAGTATGAAAACACAGAAACTCTGATAATTAATGATTCTTTGAGCGAATACTTTGGAGGAATAAATTCATTTAATTCTAAAATAAGGTTACTGGAATTTGCAAATAGAAGTGGCAAAGATGGACTTTCAGTAATAGCCGACATGGGTTCTTATTTCTTTAAAATGGATTATGACAAACTTGTAGACTATGAATTATCCTTGCCATTGTATTTTGATATGCCTCTAACAGGCCTTTGTTTATATCATAAAAAGGATTTTTCCAGGCTTTCAGAAGAACAGAGACAAATGTTAGTTAGTAATCATGCAATGACATTAAAACTAGAAAGTCATTGAAAAATATCAATACTAAAAGAAGAAAATCGCTTGTCGATGTGTTTTCGGTTGTAGGAACAAGACAGAGTCTATTTAGAGGTTAAGTATTTTTGGTCTTTTGAACAATGTCCTGTTCAATGGCTTTTTTCAATTCAGAGAGTTTTAGTGGCTTTTGAAGAGTCCTGTCAAATTTTATGACTCCTGAAGCCCAGGGGTTTTGAACATCGGCAATATCAAAAGCTGTCATTAAGAATATTTTTACTGAAGGATTGATCATTCTTATTCTATTTGCAAGCTCAAGGCCACACATTCCTGGCATTCTTAAATCGGTCATGACTAGAGGATAATGGCTAGTAAATTTTTTGTAATGTTCAAAAGCCAATAGCGGATCCGTAAAAGACACACCTTCATATCCTAATCGTATAACAAATTCTTTGTAAAGAGTTGCCAGCTCTTTTTCGTCATCTATTATAAGAATAGAAATAGGTGATTGCAATATCTTTGTATTAGATTCCAAAAGATTTAACTCTTTTTGAAATTTTCTATAATTCTACAAAAGAGAGAATGATTTGTGTTGTTAGATGTACACCGAGGTTTCAGCCTTGATTATCACAAACAAGAATATCATAAGTAATTTAACCCATTCATCTCCCAAGTAGTGTTATTTTATTAGATTAGATTCATCTGAAAGGCATCTCATTTTGATAAATTATCTAGGGTTAACAACATTGATCATATACTATGAAAGTTATATCCTATAGTCTAAATTCTCCTTTGTATAGATCATTGTCTAACAAATGTCACCGGTCCTTCAAAACGGTGGCAGAAGTATTCACAGAATTTAAATTAAAATTATTTCAAAAAGGTCAAGTCCAGTGTTCAATGGGCTTTCTCAAAGGAATTATAGCCCTGTAAAAAGAATTGAAGAAATAATATTCTAACACCCCTGATCATGATTTTTAGTATTTTGTTACTAATTTGATGACGACGACAACAGGTAAGCCATCTAATTATATCACTTTTCTAATTGCCAAAGCATTTACTTTGTATTGGATGCGCCGCCTGCATTGTTTTTATCATTGCCAGTATTCCACGGAGTAATGATTTGTATGTTATCATTGAGAGGTGTTTTTTTGGCTTCAGACGTCAAAACATCTCCGGTGCCTGTTGAGGTTGATTTATCCATGTTTGGATCTGTTTGAGCAAAGATGCTCGATGTCCGTTCAGAAGTTATTCCAAAAATAAGAAACATTGCAGCAAAACAAGTTACAAAGACTAATTTGTTATTCACGGTGTATTTGCTTAAAGATCATCCTTTATAATCCTGATATTTGTTCTGCATGTCTTTAAATCCCACTTTCTAGAATTTTTTTTATAAATCAGTTTAACGTAATGGCCACTTTGATGGAGACTTTGCATATGGATAAATACATCTAGCATATTTTTTATGCCCTCCTCTAAAGGCGGTGCTGCTATAACATTTTTTTCGATCAGGTTTTTCTAGAGATTTGAGCATTTATTACGTGATAACTTAATAGCGATCTGATATCTTCAGCCGCTCTTTCCAATTCCCTTTTTTGAATTAAATTTCCTATTGGCTCAAATAGGTTTAATGTTTATTTATCAAGCTTCGTTAATCTACCGGCTATGGCTACAAAGCGAGATACCCTATATTTGGTATCTTAAAAAAGAAAACTAACGTGGACAAGATCACATGAATTTTGTAGATAGACAAAATTGAGTATGATGAGAAATATACTTTTAGGTTTATTGATCTCCAAAAATTTCTTCTAATTTTGATAATTTATATCCACATTTACCACAAGTGATCGCCCAATTACCTAATCCAAGCTCTTCTATAGTTTCTACTGGAGTTGATTGATCAACAATCTTGTCTGCTACAGTGGACTGAAAATTTTCCTTTTGACCACATTTTGGACAGCCTATTACCATGACATGACTAACCAAATCGCCTATCTTTCCTTTAAAGGTCATACAGGTCTTCTATCTATGTCTGACATTTATAATTTAGCTCTGGGATTTATTTTCTCTTTGATATGATAAAATTTAGATTAAAACTACTAATAATACATATTATAGCCTCATTTATTTTGCACTTTTCTTGCTCTTTTTCTTTCTTAAACAAATGATATTTTCTAACTTATCCCTTGAATGAACCTTCTAAAACCACTATTTATAAAATAGACTGAAAATTAGACTCGTAATAGAACTCTTTCTAAACCCTATGCAGCCGGTGTAATACTATATTGTGACGTCTTTGGCAGCTAATTGTAAAATGGATTCTTTATATGTAAAAAAAACAAGCTTATCAAAAAAAGATTGTTTTGGAATTATAATCTACGTGGTAATCCCAATTGCCTCTCCATTTCTTCCACCTGTCCATCATAGTGTATAAGAAGAGTTTTGTTTACTTCAATATCGTGCTCAATTTCCCCTCTGTCGGCCATCAGATTCCGAATTATTGTTTGCAGGTTTTCAATTTCTTTGATTTTCTTCCACAAATCAGGATTTGATATTAGAAATTCCAAGATATCGAGAATTAAAGTCATGTTTTTCTGATCTTTTAATAAGTGAATGATTTTATCCCTCTTTAACACATGAAGGTATTTATCTTCTAATCTCATTGCTTCTTCGGGATCGACATCAATTTTTACAATAATCTGCGAAAGGGCGGTTCCTTTTTCTAATAAATCGAATAGTTGAGCACAAATAGATTTACCTTTCATGTCTATATCTATATCAGCATCTTCACCAGTGATTCTTTTTCGAATTGGGGTTATTTCGTTAGGTGAACATCGAGCAATTTTACAAATCTCTCGATTAGTTCGACCTTCTAATAACAATTTGATGATCAATGCTTCTTTTTCCTTTTTAGACAGCATATAGAAAATATATTTTTATGGTATGTTTATAAATAAATCAAAATATCAGCTATTATTGATATTGTAATAATTTTGTTGATATTAATGATATTTTCTTGTTTTCTTGTGTTGTTTTGTATACTCAAATACTCTCGTTAAATAAACTAATTTAGAAACTAATCTAGATGAAAAAAGTCGAGATAAAATTAAGAAAAGAAATTTTATCTTAGACACAAATAAAAGCATAAGAATATTCTTATGAGATGTGTCAGAATAAACTAATGATTTAACTATTTTTCTTCAAAATTTTAAATAAGAATTTACGACATTTAGTAGAACACATGATATAGAACTGATACGGTCCTGAAGCCTACTTGACCATCTAAAAGAAATGGACATTTTATTTATTTCGAAACATTTCCCAATCTCACGTATTCAAGTTCTGCCAAACGTCTATAGTATATATGCTTACATATAGCAGCTTACATATAGCAGATCACATAAAGCAGATTCTTTCTGAGTGACAAGTAAAGTTTAAACATTGTAGGAGTTTCACTAGCTTTAATAATCTGATATAATAATGGTCAGCGCAGCACTCGAAAGATCAATCTTATCCTATATGCACCATCAAATCATTTTTTTAGATGAGGATACAGACTCAGCAACAGCTGTTAAGCAGATGCATGATGCCAAAGCTGAGACAATTATTGTAAAGAATAAAAAAGACGAATATATCGGAATTATAACAGATAGTGATATTTTAGATAAAATTGTGATGCGGGGCGAGGACTCTGATAACGTATCGATAAAGACAATTATGTCTTCTCCTATTATAACAATCTCTGCAAAAGCAAATGTAAAACAAGCTCTTGAACTTATGAGACTCAATACAATAAAGAGAGTTCCAGTAACTGATAACATACACATTTTGGGTATTGTGACTCAAGAGGGTTTGGCTAACGCCATAAGAACTTCTGTTTTAGAACAAACATTTAGGCCATATCGAACGATAATTAGAGAACATTACAAGCCCATATTTGGCAACTTGGGTTTTATACTTCAGTTTGCAGGTTTTTTATTTATTGGTCCTGCCACTTTGGCTGCATTGATGGGCGAGGTGATTCCGGCTGTAGGAATTTTTCTTTGTGTTATTTTTATGTCAGTAACAGGCTTCGTAATGAACTCTTATGGTGAAAGGATACCTATGAGTCTTAAACAGGCATCACTTCTTCTGGTTTCAAGCTTTGTACTTTTGAGTCTCTTTGGGAGTATCCCCTATATGTATGTGAATCCCTTTTTTGCCGGGATTGATCCTTTTACTCTTTTTTTAAATAGCTTTTTTGAAAGTGCTTCTGGATTTACAACTACAGGTCTTTCGTTCATAGTATCGCCTGAAGAGTTACCCAAAAGTTTTGATCTTTATCGTTCATATACTCAATATATTGGAGGTCTTAGTTTCGTGTATTTAATAGTCGCTTTCTTCTATCCTGAAAGAAAGTTGATGCATATTAGAGGAATGATAGGTGGTGGAAATCTCAAAGTAAAACAACTCATATTAACAATTGCCGTGATCTTTAGCGCCTATGCAATTGTTCTTATCTTTTTTCTATATCTAAGCGGGCAGACAGACACGCTACTTTCTATCACACTAATTTTTAGTACTGTCACAGGTGGTGGATTTGTTCCCACGTCTAGTGCAATAGAATCACAAAACAACTTTGAACTGGCTACGCTAATGATAGGTATGATAATTTCTGCACTTCCTTTCGTCTTTCATTATGCAGTATTTAGCAAAGAGATGCATACAACAAGCGTTAGGCCAGAATTATTTATGTATATGGGAATAATTGTTGTTTTTATACTCATTTTTTATATTACATTTACCAATACTTTGGACGTCCAATCAGATCTGATGGCGTCGGTATTTCACGTTATAAGCGCTGCAACAAATTCTGGTTTTCAGTTCATTGATATTTCCCTTATTACGATTGAATCAAAAGTGATACTAATAATAGCAATGTTGATTGGCGGTACTGCTTTTTCAACTGCAGGAGGCATAAAAGTGGGTCGTTTATTGCACATTATTCAAAAAGCAACCCGAAAAAAAGTTACAACAGATAACAGTGGTGGATCAATATCAGCTATAGCCTCACCATTTAATAGAAAATATGTTATAACCCACGAGGCAAGACCAATAAAACTGAAAGAAGAAAAAATATTTAATGAGGCAATATATGTAGTGATTCTGTTTATTGTCGTGTCACTCATTACAGGAACGATTATTTCTTATACGGATAAAGCAAATTTCATGGATTCATTTTTTGACTCTGTATCTGCATTGACAACGACGGGATTATCCACAGGTATAACTTCAATTGACATGGATCCCCTATCAAAAATAGTCCTTATTGTTAATATGATAATTGGCAGATTTGAAATAATTACTATTATCTACCTATTTTTAAATATCTCAAAGAAAAGACCAAACACATTCCGTATTCAAAATTAATCTAAAAAAATGTTGATAGAAAGGTATCTTAAATTCATTTGCAGTTACACTAAACTTATAATGGATTGATGCCATATTTTGTGGTGTTACCCTCTGCGAAAATTTCCTAAATATCTACGAGATAAATTATAATAGATGTAAACCAATTGAAGAAGAAAAAATCAAAAATATAAAAGAAATAAGAAAAATTGAATTAACTTCATTAGGAATATAAGTGATGGTAGAAATTGATTCGGAGTTATTGACTAAGAAATCGTTGTAATAAATTCAGATCAAAATCGATTCAAGAAGATTATGAAATTAATAATAAAAATAAGGTAAAAATAAATGAAAAAGATATCGAGAGATAATCAAAAGATGATAGTTATACTTTTGTATTGAATTTAGACTTAACTTCACATCGTAATTTACAAGGAACTTTAACAATAAGGGAAAAAACATAAGATGATACAGGAGAAAAAGATATAGATAATTTGAATAAAATATACAAGAAGAAAAAGTATCAACCAATTAACCAATGAAGACGTTAGAAAGACTTCTAGATCTAGATTCAATAATCCAGATCAAAGAATCCATTCTTCTATATATGAATAACCAACTAGCGGTTACTTCTTTTAATATTAATATAGCAGTTCTTCGTATATAATCTATTAAACAAATTATGAGCATGAAATTGAAAGATTTTATGTGCTTTTTACATGAAAATAAATTAGTTGATCTACATAGTCTTCTTAAAAAAGATGAATTAGGATGTATTAACCGCTTAAAGTTGCAAAAATATGTTTACTTAGCACAAACGTGTTTGAATAATGATTTTGGTTATGAATATAGTGTATATAACAATGGTCCATATTCACCAGAACTAGCAAATTATTATTATGAACAACTTGATGTTAACAGAATTTCTGCAGACGTAAAAACCAGAAATTGGAACTATGACAATAGTTTTATCAAGAGGTTTTTGAATTTATTTAATGATAAGGAACTCGAATGGTTGGTAATAGCTTCTACTCTAATAGATAGTACTAAATATTTTGAAGATGAGCAAGAAATTTTGAATAAAGTATATGCAATAAAGTCTGATTATAGTAGAGGCTTTATCAATGGCGTTTGGAATGAATTAATAAATAAAGATCTAGTGCAGCATGAGTCTGGCATAAAACTAAACAATCTTTTGTCAGTATTCTAGATGTTGTTTTTGATTAATTGTATTGTTATTTTAGGTAAAAGGGAAAAAATGAAAATGGGTAATTTACCTAATAAAGAAACATGAGCATTCCATAAAGAACAGCCGTTCCGATTGCAAGAGTTATTAACATAAATGGAAACCCTATTTTTATCCACCTTATAAAAGATATAGAATGTCCAAACTTTTGACTTAGTCCAGCAGCAACGACCCCGGCACTCGAACCAATCAAGGTGCCATTACCTCCCAAGTCAGCTCCCAATGCCAAAGCCCACCATAAAGGACTAAACTGAAAACCACTTTCAGTCCCAAATGACGCGGCGATATTCGGATCTCCATTTAGAGTATGAATTAAAGGAATCATCGTAGTGGTGAAAGGAATATTATCTACAAATGCACTTGCTATACCAGCTAACCAAATTACCATGACAAAGGTAATCCAAGGATCACCCCCAGTTATGTCAATTGCCAATTTTGCTAGTATGGATATCAATCCGGCATGTTCTGCTACTCCAACTATAACAAAAAGCCCTACAAAAAATAATAATGTAGCCCAGTCTACTTCATGTAGAATCCTTTCCAAAGAAACCCTGCTTATAATGAGCAATACAGCTGCCCCTCCAATAGCTACTAGGGATACTTCTAAATGAGTTATGGTTTGTAGAGAAAACAAAATGATCACACCTATTAATACTATTAAGGATTTTATCAACAAGCCTTTGTGATGAATTACTATTACATTTTCATCTCTATGCATCAGCTCTTGTACATCTTCCTTCTGCTCTAACTTTTGTTCATTTTTTAGTTCTTTTTTGAAAAAAAGTTTGATTAATAACAGAGAAAATCCAAAAACGACAACGATTGTTGGGCCCATGTAAATTATAAAGGAATTAAAGTCGATACCTGCTGCAGAACCAATCAAAATATTTGGAGGATCACCAATGAGTGTAGCAGCTCCACCAATATTTGAAACTAAAACCTGAGCCATTATAAATGGAATTGGATGTATACCCAGTGTTCGTGTTATCGATAGCGTAACTGGAATCATCAACAAAATAGTAGTAACATTATCTACAAACATTGAGGCAACAGAAGTAAAAGTGCATAGTAAGAGCATTAGTATCCAAACATTTCCCTTGCTAATCTTGCCAAGCTTTATTCCAACTTGGTGAAATACACCTGTTTCCCCCAAGATAGCTACTAGTATCATCATTCCTAGCAATAGACCAATGGTGTTAAAATCAACAGATTCTATTACAAAATGGAGGCTGTCCTCCGCTACCATAGAACCTAACACTATGGCCAATATGATAGACAAGATGGCTCCAAACATTGCAATAACTGTTCGATGAATAATATCAAGTCCAAGCAAAACATAAATCGCAACCATAATTAGAGTTATTCCGGCCAAAATTGGAGTAACACTTTTTTCAAATACTAAAGGTGGAATAGTAATAAGAAAGACAATATAAATCACAATCAAGATTATACCAATAGAATATTTCTTGTGCATATCTTCAACTATTTGAAGAAGTTAAAAGTTATTCTTAAGCATAGAGGTAATAATTTGGACTGAATGCTATATTATTATCTACTATCAAGTATTGATATAAAGTGATCCTATACAAATTGATTTTGAGTCGTTCTGATGAACCTAAAACAATTCAATCAATTAGATTAAAATGATATATCTTTCTACTATAATATAGAGATAGTGAAAGATAGCCCCGACACTAAAAAGTATGATAAAATAAAACATCTGGTGGAAGTAGATGATGATATTTTAGCTGTTTTTTCAATAGAGTCGTCGGTTTTGAAGGAATTGTACATAGCCAAGAATGCTAATATAGATAAAAACTATATCGAAACTCTGATTCGTATTTTAGGATTAATTCGTACATCGGATAGCGAAAGACTACAAACTCATAGTATAAAACAAGAAACAGACGAAGCAGCACAATACGATAACATCTTAGGCAAGATAAAATGGGTTGTCATGGAATACCACAAGATACGAATACTAAAAATATTTGAGGAGAATAAAACGATATTTGTTCTTATAAAAAGCAATACACAGTTAGAGCACACCGTAGACAACATATTGGGATACTACTATGATTTAGATGAAACTCCTAGAAGTCTCTTTTGAATTAAATATTTAGTTATTTGGATGCCTTTGGAGCCCTTTAGTTTCTATATTGAATTATAGTAAAAATTAGCCATTGGGAATAACATAGATATATGGAAACAATTATGTTTAATATGGTAATTATTGCAATTCTTTTAAATGACTAAATAAAAAAATTGGTTCACTACCCTATGCTTTGTTTCATATGCTATTTAACGGTGTTTGAATTGTTTCTCCTAAATTCGATTATCCGGCTTCGGAATTATTTTTCTATATCCGTTTCTCTTCATCATGCATATACCCTTCTGTCAGATTATAACATGAACGAGCGACTCTAAAAGTGGATCTAAGATATTTCAAGCAAAAAATAGGAGAGATCTATTGGAGATTTTATTATAGCAGATTACATAAAATTGTAAATGATGAAATTTAGAAGAATACTTGTAGGGATTTCTTCACTCAATGAATCAAAGAAGGTAGTAAATCAATCTATTTCCATTGCAAAGAATTGTAGATCGGAATTACATGTAATCACAGTATTTGATATTCCAGACATTTATGATTGAAAAATCAAATCAGATAAATTGCGTCATCACAAAATAAAGGAACAATATAGAAAAAATGGAGCATAGGTTGTTAGAAATAAAGAAGGATGCTGAAAGGGAAGGATTGCATGTTGTAACAGAGTTAATGGATGAAAAGAGACGTCCTGATAAATCACTATAGACATATTGTAAGGACAAGAAAATTGATTTAATAATAGTAGGAAAAGGAGAAGGAAAGGGGAACAGTTCAAAGAATGGATACTAGGTAGTACAGCACTAGAAATAGCAAAATATTCAGACTGTAGTGTTATAATAATAAAATGAAATATCTTTTTTTCTTATCCAATCAATCTAAATACTCGTGGATCACATGTATCTTTTCTTATCTCTTATAGATACAAGTTTAGAATATTTTCAAGTATTTACAGTAAGTTTTCTTACAAGCATTATTTTGTTTATTCCCATTCCATACGCTCCAGTTCTTGTTGTTGCTACTTTTAGTTCAAATCTGGATCTCAATTTAATTGCGATTATCAGCGCAATTGGAGTGACTGCGGGTAGAACCTTAATATTTATTTTAAGTTACCAAGGCAATAGAATTTTAAGCAATAGAATAAAGGAAAATATGTTACCATCAAAAAGGCTTTTAGAAAAATATGGATGGATAGTATCATTTTTGGCGGCGATAACACCATTTCCTCCAGATGATATTGTAATCATCCTTCGTGGTATGGTAAAGCTTAGTCCATGGAAATTCATAATAACAAATTTTGCAGGCAAGTTGATCTCTAACTTAGTTGTCGTGTGGGCTACAGTCTTAACAGGAAGAGTATTAATTGAGCAAATTATATTACAAAGTCAAAGTTTTACAAATTTGATAATATTGACTATTATAAGTATCATTATCGCAGGAATTACAATATATTCTATTATAAAGATAGATTGGAGGAAAATCATTGGAAAATGGTTCCCGTGGACATTAGATGATCAAAATAATTAATATGTTGCTATGTGAAATTAAAATTCAATATAAACAAATCTAAGAGGTATTACAAAATTAATGGTTTCTTTACATTATACTATAAAAAATCTTAATTCAATTTTCTTGTTCTACCTATAGAATAATTGTTGTATCATCAAGTTCATTCATTTGAAATTCCACTCTTTAGTAATTCCCGCCCGTATCCGATTCAAGGTTATAATGATATGAAAGTGATGCTTCATAATGAAAGAAAATTCTAAATTAATTACCGGGCAGCTCTAACCACTGATAGGAAGAAGAGGCTCAGGATAGCTAGCGTGATTGAGGTATTCAACAAATCTTGCATTGGATAAGTAACTGAATAATATCTCTCAATTACTAATTCAAGGAAAACCTGGAACGTAAATAATGCAAAAGCTGTGGCTGCAAAAAGGATATTCTTTAATCCAGTTTTCTTGTATGTTGTTATGGATAGTAACAATAATACAATTGAGAAAATCCCTATTAATAAACTCTCCAAGTTTTCAACTACACCTATGAACTCCAATTGTAATATAACTACGATAAAATTTGAATAAAGAAATACTGAAACTAAGGCTGACAATGTTAAAATCTCTAACATTTAATTCTTTTCCTTATTTTCAGCATCAAATGATAGAGATAAATAGATTTCTGCTAGTTTGTCACTCCATTTATTCCATAAACTTGGATAGTAAGACTTTAGCAGTTTGGTTAATACCAAAGGATCAATACTTGAATCCAATGTATATCGCTTGTACCTTCCATCTTTTATTTCTGTAATTATTTTTGAAGATGTCAAGCGATTAAGGTTCCAACTTATAGTTGGAGAGGTTATTCCCAATTCTTGTGCAATATCTGTTTGAGTAGGCTGACCCTGTTGTACTATGAACAATATTATTTTTCTTGGTGTATCTTGGTTAAAGTATTTTATAATAGCCTTTTCGTTATCTCCAAAAATTCCAGTTACAAAAAAGCACTTATGTATTCCGTTTCTAGACGACGTAATTTTTTCTTCTTTTTCTAATTTACGAAGATGATATTGAATTGTACCCATAGAAAAACCAAGCTCTTTCTTTATTCGGCGTAGATGTGATCCAGGACTTTCTTTTATATAATCAAGTATTTTTGATTCATTAACGTTATCGTTAGAGTCCTGTCCTAGCATTTATCAACCGCATCATTAATATCGTAACACACACTTGCTTTAATAAATGATATCAAGAATTATAAAGGAATGCCGAATCAGTTAAAGACGCAGAAGTATCAGAAGTAATATCATTAAGTTTTATTTTAAGTTTCCTTGAAGCCGTTTGTTCAGATGTAATTCAAAATGATATCACCTCGCATTACCCACCACCTATTATTTTTTGAACTACAATAAAAGAAAAAGCTGATTTAATTATTGTAATATAATAATATATTCCAACCAATATCCTTTCATATCATAAATCCCTCTATTAGTACAATTATCTAAATCATTTTTATTACCTTTGAAGGGTTTTGTATTTTTATTTAGAGATTTGTATCAATTTACTTTTAAATTCGCAAAGTTAAATATTTTTGAACTAAATGAATAGATATTCCGGGTATTCGGAACTTCATCTTCTGCATTATCATCTGCATCATTATTATCAATTTGCTATTTCTAACAATGATCATACCAAAAGCCGATTGCTTAAGTTATTTTCCCGAGGGTATATTTAATAATTGGATTTAAAGAGTAAAGTTACAAAAATTGTTTCACATATACTTAGATCAATTTGTATGGATTAATCAACTATACATTAACAATTTCATATGGTAATTGCATATGCACATTCCTATAGACATTAGCCCGTTATCCTATATTGAGAAGGGATTGAATGCAAATACTTCATGCGATAATGAAGTTCCTATAGATTGTAAAATGGAGTTCGAAACAATATATCCCTGATAATCAAAGAAAATATGTGTAACAATAAATTTCTAAGATCAAATGGTAATCAAAAGTCTTACTGTACAATTGAATTCTCAAAAGGATAGGCAAAACGATGGACGATACTGTTCACAGTAATAAAACTAAACCCGTTTACCTACGTACATCTATTGTAGAGCCAATCTTAGTAGCATGTATTAGAGAAGCATCTTTTACAAACATATTAGACAGTGTTCGAAAGGTTTCTCTAATTCATGAGAAAGACTTGAGAAAATATTTATATTATTTAATAAATGGCAATTTTGTGGAGTATAATGGAAAAAGAAGAGTATTTATATCAAGTCAATACGGCACAGACCTATTACTAGTGATCTATAGTCAAATACAACTTAATCAACTGCATATTCAGGATCTGAAAATAAAGGTAGAATGAGATCCAAGAATTGATCCATTAATTATTTCAATGCATAAAATATGGGGATTCAAATAATCAAGAATGTTTTGACACAGTTTTTTATTTAACATTATAATCTAACGATAGATTTTATTGATTATATTTGATATTTTTTTCTCTCGCCTCTCTAATAATCTTCATTCTTTATTTTGTCTCGATGCATAGTTAGATATCTGGTAGCCATTATTCGATACCTCATTAAGACATATGTACCACAAATTATAATTAATTGTACTGGTCATGCAATTAGCACCTAAAAAACCTAACATAGACATCCAAAAATCTATGTATATAGATACTCAATGGAGTATCGGCAGTTAGCAATTCAACTCTTTTTTGTCCCGCCGATCCATCCCACATATTTAGATACATGTACCACAAATTATAATTGAATGGAAATAGTAATGATCTTTGTATACTTACTGGTGTACAAGATAAGACGATCCAATGGAAGAATATGAAATGGATCAATAAGTAATTCCAAGTCGAGGACCTCTTCGATCCATTTCATATTCTGAAGTCTTGTAAAAATAAGGGCTACAACTACTTTACTACATTTATAATTTGATTCTGCTTCGGTGATGTTTAGACAAATAATTTTGGTAGTTAAAAGTATTGTTTTGTATATGATAATAATGAATAACGATAATAGTAATGCTTCTAATCCAACTAAAAGTTATATGAGTATAGAAAGTCAGTTCAAAAGTCTTGTAAAAAATATTAAAGAGGGTTTTCCTCACGTCGACGAAAATTTGGTTTTAGATATTCTTCGATTAGAACATTTTAAACCAAACTGGCAGGGGACCACCACTATCGAAATACAATATAGAAAAGATTCAGCAAATTTGCAGGAAAAAAAGGATAAACTTTATGATGAATTTAATATGCTTCCTATGGAAAAAGATGAAAGAACTTTGCGTTTTAAGGCAAAAAAGATGTATCTTCAGGACATTGAAGAGTTCTTTGAGAATGACCCGGATATAGAGTATCTAACCGGCAGTGCTAGACCGACCGAAGATGATCAATATCCTTCATCACAATGAAGACAAAGTATCATCATCAGACTATAGACACAACAACAAACCCATTTATGCAATTACTACTAGTTTCATAAAATATTTTGAAACTACAAATCAAGTTGGTTAACAAATATGTTTATGAATTCAACGAGACAAACCAATTATCCAAATAATATATCCATCAATGATTAACCAAAATTAATGAGAGGAAGTATTGATGAGAATAATAAAGGTAATTGCCATGACAAGATAAAGCATATGGTAAAAATGGATGACGATGTTTTAGCTGTTTTTACAATGATTTCATCTCGGACAACAAACTTGTACATTGCATAGAATTCTAAAATAGATACGAAGTCTGCTTTTAATAGTTAATAAATTAGGTTACAATAAAAGCGGGGATATAGACAACACAAAAGTAGAAGAAGTAAATGATACAAATAAGAATCTATTAGGTAACCCAATATGAATGGTTTTAGAATACGATAATTTGAGGATATTAAAAATTTTATGAATCTGATAAAATAATACTTGTTTTAATAAACAGTAATACTCAATTAGAACACACAGTGGATAACATACTAGGATATTACTGCTAATCAGAAGAATTACCAAAGGGTCTCTTTTGATTATCATAATTTAATATTACCTATTGATCCATACAAGCATGAAGTTTTATCGATCTAATGCTCGGTTATGTTATTATAATGAAAACAATATCAACAAATTAGATTAGATTATGGCTGCTGAATCTGTTTTTATTCATATCATAATATCACTTTCAATTCTCTTATTTAGTGCAAAAATATTCGCAGAGATATTTCAAAGAATCAAGCAACCCGTTGTTTTGGGAGAACTATTAGCTGGGATCATAGTGGGCCCTTATGCTTTAGGGGGTTTACCACTATTTGATGGTCAGCCTCTAGTCGTTTTAGATGAAACTGTAAAGCATATAGGCGAGCTTGCCGCCATAGTTATCTTATTTATTGCAGGACTTGAAATCACACCCAGGGAATTTCTGAGAGGCGGAGCAGCATCATTTACTATTGGTGCAATGGGAGTAATCATACCTTTTGCAATGGGCTTTGTGATTCTTACTATCTATGGTCTGGATTCATTTGAAGTATTATTGATTGCTACAGCGTTAACAGCTACCAGTATAGCAATCTCCATTCAAGTTCTTACTGAACTAGGAAAAATGCAGTCTAAAGAGGCTAGACTTATTCTGGGGGCAGCAATAGTAGATGATATTCTTGCAATTGCAATATTATCAGTTGTTGTTACTATGGTCCAATCTGGTGATACCACCCCTGAAATAATGGATGTCGCCTTTCTAATACTTAAAATTCTGGGATTGTTTGGAGTGCTATTGATTGGTGCCATTTTTCTTATTCCAAGGATATTACATAGAGAAAAATTATGGAGATCAAAAGGTAGTATAGAAGGAATTACTACAGCTATTTTCTTTGGTATAGCAGGTATTGCTGCTTATGTTGGCTTATCACCGATTGTTGGAGCATTTGCTGCGGGTATGGCTGTTGCTAGTACGAAGCTAATCAAACAGGTCGAAGAGTATGCTCACAAATTGCAGTTTATTTTTGCACCTCTCTTTTTTGCAATCATAGGTGCTCAAGTTGATTTAAGAGGTATTAATTTAGAAGTATTAATCATTGCAGGAATAATCATAGCAATAGCAATTTCTACAAAGTTATTGGGATGTGGATTGCCATCTATATTGTTTCTCAAAGACAAAACAAAATCAATGAGAGTTGGAATAGGTATGGTATCTAGGGGTGAAGTAGGCCTCATAGTCGCTGGAGTTGGCGTAACAACCGGCACACTATCTACCGATATTTATACCTCTATAATTATTATGGTAGCTATTACAACTATAATAACGCCCATTTGGTTGAAAAAATCATATCAAGGAGAATTGGCAACCAATAACAAGAATGTCTGAAAATCTATTATATTGATAAACACTATTTCCACACCACAAGCGATATGAACAAAGAATAAGTAGAAATATTCAGTTGTTCATGAGAGAATAATTTGACTTACCCTTCATGAGAAATATTATTCCTTAGATTCCTCTCTTTGTATTTCTTCCAGAAGTATTATCTTTATCTTTTACAAATTGTTTTTGATGAGTGTTTGAAGATTGAGACACCTTTGAATCGTATTTACTATCTTTTACTTGTTCTTCATTGATTGATGTAACACTATTTTTGCTATAACCCAAATATGATTCGGCAATAGTGCTTTGATTTCTCTGTTTTAACTCTGCTGAAACATATTCTCTTAATTTATTTGAAAGAATAAGGTTATCAATAGGGGGATTCTCGGCTAATTTACTCGTAATTGATTTGGAGATGTCATTAGCAAGTATGAAAGGTGTACCCGCCCTGCTAATTCCCCTGACTAGTTTTTCTTGACTAAATTTTTCAGAATTTCCACTTCTTTTTAAAACGGTCAAATCAGATAAGGTTGTTGATTGGTTTTTTTTGTCAGCATCTGTTATCATAATACTATATTCTTTTGTTTGTATTTAACAGTGATCTAATGTTGTAATTACCAGAATCATATAAATAAAATTCGCAAAGCTGGGTTTTTAAAAATCAATTTAAACACTGGATTCTGTCAAGTAATTTACTTTACTAATTAAAGGAACACGATCATTGGTATCGAAATATATGTTAACACTATTAGATTCATCATTTGGTTTAAACCCCGTTATAATCTGAAATCCTTACTTATCAGGAGCTGATATCGATAACTCCACTACCTTAATTGAAAAACAGAGGTTTGAAATATAGGATTACTAGTTCATTATGTGAATTAATCGTTATTGAAAGGCTTCTGGTTTATGATCAGAGACTGGATCTTTTCATAATCTCTATTTCTCGCAAGTAGTAACGCATCTGCCACTAACGTCAGTATTTATATCACATCACCTTCTAGATACAGATTTAAGACTTCCTAGTATTATATAATTATACAATACATGGCGCAAGGAATAATAAATATAAAGACTAGCGTATTATTGTAATAGGACAAGATATTCTTTCTGACACTTTTCGGGATACACTTCCCAATCCCTTTATTTTGGCTAGGCCTTGTAAACCGTTGCTCCCCATAATTAGCAAATCCACCTTATTCTTTTTAGCATAATTAACAATTTCATTAGATGGGTTACCATAAATTATGACACGCTCAAACCTAACTCCATCTACGGATCCTATCTTGTCTATTTTTTCTTGCATGGTTTCTTGCATTGTGTCTTCGATTTGTTTGTACAATTCTAAAGCATGTTCACTCAATGTTGTTACAGAATCACCTTTTTTGTTTATAAGTGGTTTATCAAGCAAAGATTTAGTGATAGGTAATTCTTGAATCACATGTAACATGATTATTTTAACCACTGGTTTATTCCTATTCCCTAGGAAAATAACATTTGCTAAATTTGCCGCATATGCTAGAGATTTTTCTGAATATATTGAATTATCAAATGGTACTAATATCTTTTTTATCAACAATTTCAATCCAGTTTTCTTATGCTTATCAATCATAATAAATGTATTATATTGACTCAACTAAGGGAACAAATTCAATAAATATATCAAGTACATACGTCTGATGCTTTGACTCAACTTTTTAATTTTTTTTATTAATTTTTAAACCTGATGAAATAATAATATATGAATGACTAGTTTATCGTTGCATCTTAAATACGTTTTAGGCATTTCTGTTATTTTTTTACCTGTTACTGTGTTTGCATTATTACTTTTAATCAGACTTATGGTACAGTAATGTTTCCTGAATCGAATTTGACAAACCTTCATTCCGCTACTCAACAAGATTCTAGTTCTACAGATTTATCTGAAATATTCTTATCGGAAGAGGAAGAAGCAGCAGATATTGCAAATAGTACCTTGACCCTCAATAATTCCCAAGTTAGTTTTTCCAATAACATGCAACTGGATGGAACAGAGCAAATCCAAATTGAAACCAATTTTTTTGCTAAACCATTTGGACTTTCAACAGATTACATGATTGACAATAAACCTGTTGTAACCATAAATAACCAGTCATTGGATTTTGAATATCCTATTGACAATAACGATGAAGTAACTATATCAGATATGCTCGTATCTATGAGAGCCACAATCAAAGTGGATAATGCCACTACTTCTAATAACGACAATATGATTCAAATCAGCATTTTCACCTACCCTGAAAACATTACCGAGGATTCTGATGGCTCAACCAGTTATAGAATCAGTCCAAACAGGTTAGAGTATATCGAAATAAATGGTATTAGATATCCAAACATTAAAGCAGAGGCAATTCTCAGGGTCGCAAATGGAAACAGTACTCTTAGAGCAGAAACGACTGATGATTCTATCGCCACTGTTGTAGCAACATCTAATTAATGTACTTTTCATTTTGGATAAAAATATTTTAGGTTTTCAATTATTGTTTGACAGGTGCAAGACTATTGATCGAGTATTATTTACAATAGGCATTGAAGTCAGCTCATTTATAAATACAGATATCTCCCTTCTCTAATTACGATTGGACCAAGTCGAAAACTGGAAAACACTATTTTTGCAATATACCAAAGATTAGACACATGTACCACAAATATTAATTTGTAGTAATTGCTAATACATTTACACCTGCAATTGTAAAACAGGTCCATTCAAAAATCGATGCGGAGTGGATCGACAGTTAGCAATTCAAAATCTTTATACCGTCGATTCATTTCGCATTATTGAAATTAAGTAATTATTAAAATAAGCTCATTGTGTGTTATACTTTTCCATTTGATATTTTTTACAGGAATTGGAACTAATTTGAGTGACTTTTTTGGTCCATTTGTAAAGGAATGTTAATTCTGAAGTCAACTATCGAATTCTATAGACAATGATCACAAGGTTATACACATTTAAAAAACTACTAATTAGAAAATAGGATTATATATTGTTACTAAAGATTCAATATTATTTAGACAACTGTATCACAAATATTATTAGAGAGGGAGAAACATATTATTAGATAAATTAGGTAATAATTGAATTCTATTTTAAAATAATCAGTATATTAAATTTAATAATAAATCAACAGCGTGTATTCCAATAATGTGTTAAATAAGAAACGTTTCATTTGTAAAGGAATGGTTCCTAGTTAAATACTAGTATGAACAGGAATTTATGATATGACTATAGATCCAGATTTTCCAAAAAATCATAAAGTTATAGGTAAACATTCAACATCAGACGGTGCTTATTCTCACTTAGTATGGGGACCGGGCAGAAAAGATGCAGAATCCTCAACAAATAAAGAAGTCCAGGATGCTTACAAGAGCAGAGGTGAAGAATATGTTCCATTGGGTATTCATGGAACATTCGTTGCAGTAGACTGGGATTCTTGTATTTCGGACGGAGCTTGCATTGAGGCCTGTCCCGTTCAAGTGTACCAATGGTATAGGTCAGAACAGGATGTTCCAGCCATCGAAATGGTAAATGCGGTAAGCGAAGGAACAGGCGATGATCATAACAGAGATGGTAGAAAAGACTATACTGACAAACCCGACCCAATTAGAGAAAGCGCTTGCATATGGTGTATGGCCTGTGTAACAGTATGTCCTACTAGTTCTATAAAAGTTGATGAAGCTAATTTGCCAATTCACGAAGAACAAGCACAGAAATTTGTTGGTAGTTAGTATCAGCCTTAGTGTCAAATCATGGCATTTTTTTTCGAATCCGGCATTGGTAATTTACTTGGTCAGTTACTTTGTAATGAGACGTTTAAGTGAATATTATTTAATGAATTATAAGTACCGGACATTTAGCCAATTCTGAAACTTTTCTAGTAGCACTACTTAAAGCCTTTATTTTTGATATACCTTTTAACCTCTTACTACTACCCATAACAATCATATCCACTTTGTTAGTATCAGCATATTCCAGAATTTTTTCTGCAATATCGCCAGTTAGACATGCGCTGTCGGATTTTATGTTTTGTTTACCTAACTCTGCAATTATCTCTTCGGCCCTTTTATCCCATGAGTCTTCAATTATAGTTCCTATATTCATAATTTTTGCCTTTTCAATTAGTTCTTTATTGTTTTCAAATATCATGGTATTTGGATCTTCGATTGGTTCAACGACATGAAGCAAAGTTATATGAGCAGCACATGGCCTGGCAATTTCAGAAGCAACCTTTAGTGCTCTGTTAGAGACCTCAGTACCATCATCTGTTACTAAAATCTTTTCTATCAATTATACCAGTCCTGAATCTCCATATCATGGAGGAATGATAAGCTATTTTATTTTTTTTATATGCACAAGATTGGAATGTGATGACACCGGGTTTTACAATTCATTTCCTTTACTATATGCATGATAGTAATTTCTAGATTTACCAACATGGATTCAATACATTTAGAGAGCTTAGTGTCATAAAGATGGTTGGAGCATCGTCAAAATTATAACAACTTAACGGCTATCAAATCATCTAGAAAATAACTAAATTGTGTATTAAAAATCTTGTATAAGAGAAAATCTATACGATCATTTGATAAATCAAATATGTTTTCCCATTTTGGTATGAAAATCATTTATTAAATGCGGATATAAATAAGAGGATCTCTAAGATATTATTAACTCAGAATATAAATAAACATTAGAGATATTTATTTTTCACGCAATTTGTTTAAAATTCTTATCAAAAGAAATCATCGATGTTATTAAGTCGAGGGGTAATCGAGGTAGTGTTTTACTTTAATGAAAGTATATGTAATCTAGTCAAAATACCCATGGTACAAGGATAACAGTCATTATTGTAACACCTGCAATTCCGATTAAATCTAGTGGTAGTCCAACTCGTGCCATTTTTCTAGTTGTTACGAATTCACTTGAAAACACTATGGCGTTTGGTGGAGTGGCCACGGGCATTATGAATCCAATGCTTGTAGCTATTGTTATAGGAACCATTAATAATAAAGGATCAATCGAAAGGGTAGTAGCTAAAGATGCGGATATAGGCAATAATAATGCAGCCGTAGCGGTATTACTTATTACTTCGCCTGCAAAAACTGTAACTATTAGCATTATCAATATAATTATTACAAAAGGCATTCCTTCTAGAAAGGAAAGATTTTCTGCAATGTATTTATCTAAACCAGTTTCAGTAAATCCATTTGCAAGCGCTAATCCGCCTCCTATTAGTAATAAAATGCCCCATGGTATGGTAACAGCGGTTTTCCAATTTAATATTCTTGTATTTAAAGTATTGCTTTTTCCAACTTTTCTAGTAGTAATGGTAGGAAAAGGACCTTCTTGATTATTCTTTTCCTTTTTATTTTGAGAATTAGTATGCGCAGAACTTTTTATTGAAAATGAAGGAATGATAAAAAATAATGTTGCGGCTATTATTGCTATTGTGGCATCATCCACCATAGGGAAAAGATCCTTCCAAACTAAACCTCTGCTTATCCAAGCTAAGGCGGTTCCAATGAATATGCATGCAACTATCTTTTCATCTTTACTCATTTTTCCAAGTTCTGTCAAATTCTTTAAAATTGTGTTTTTTTCTTCAACTATTGGAGAGTTACTAATTTTTCCGATTTTTATCATATAAACCCATAATAGACCTAATACGACTAAACTTGTTGGAAATCCTATCAGCATCCATTTTCCAAAACTTACTTCTATATTCAATAGTGATTCAGATAAAGAAGAAAATATGGCATTAGGAGGAGTGCCTATCAATGTGGCCATACCACCTATACTTGCAGAATAAGCCATGGAAAGCAACAGATAGGTACCGAATTTGTTTTGTTTGTCTTTTTTATTCGTAAGTTGAGTAATTATGGCTAAAGCTATAGGGAGCATCAACATGGTTGTAGCAGTATTACTTATCCAACCGCTCAGAATTGCAGCTATAACCATGAACGCTCCTATTATATACCGCGGATTTGTTCCAAAAATTTTTAATATATTCATTGCAAAGCGCTTGTGAAGATTTACATTTTCTATGGCTTTTGCTAAAATAAAACCACCTAAAAATAAAAATATAATACCATTTGCGTAGGCGTTTGACATTTTCTCAAACGGCATAATGCTAAAAATTGGAAATAGTATGAGAGGTAGCAATGCGGTAACATAAATGGGGATAGCTTCCGTTATCCACCAGGTACTCATCCACAAGGTTAATCCCAAAACGACTTTTGCCTCAAAAGCAAGGCCTTCTATGGGAATTAATATGAGAATTAGAAAGATAATAGGTCCTGCAATCAATCCAAATAAAGAAATCTTATTATTTTTTTTATAGTCTTCATTACCCCTCATGGTTTTTACCTATGGAAATAAGATTCGTAAAGTAATAAAACCCTATATTTTCAACATCTTTTCTCTAAGTTCAATTTACTGATATTACATATTCTGAATTGTTACTATTACCTTTGCAATAAACTCTTTGTTATTTTATTTAAGAATAGAACTTATTTTATCAATGCACAAATTATTTTCAGAAGCAATTCATGAAGGTGATAATTTTAGCAGTGTCAATATATGCCAATCAGATAAATCTCATTTTAGAAAAAACGTATTCGCCTATATCGATTGAGATTTTATATCAAACTTACAGAGATATATTACAACCATAATTCCCAAACAAATAATAAATATTACCCATAATGAGCAAATCCAACTCCTGGTAAGCGAAAATCCAAGACCTGAACTACAGCCAAATAGTATTTCTTCTACTTTGTACCATTTGAATGGAACTGTTTCTAAAATTTTATCCTTAAAAGAGGAGGACAAAATGGATATGTTTATCGTAGACGCAAATAAAGGCGAGTACCTTTTGCTTGCTATAGCAACTTGGCTACCAAATCCAGATAATTATTTGACAACAGCCGGTTACGTATCTTATATATTCAGGAAGTGTCTTATAATTACTTCTTATTAGTTACTAACATCCTTTTTTTTAGTATTCGATCTTAAGATAATAGCACTGTATGCAGTATCATAAAATTCTATTAATACTCAAATGATTTTAGAAGTGACTGATACCAAGATGGCATCGTTATTCATGACAAAGCCATATATTATTATATTCAATTAAATTATATCTGGATTAGTTCGTCAGTAGCCAAATAAGGTTACTTTTACTAAGTAATGAATAAGTCTATATCAATTTATATTCGAAAGCAACATTAGTAAAGGAGATACAAAATAAAGACTAATCACTCAATTATCTTCTCTGACCTACTTTTGTCCCCAACAGTCTCTTAAAAATTAGACAGATTTCTATGCATATCTTGTTTAATTTCATTCCACAAATATACTAGATTTTATCTTCCATCAATTTCAATATTCTGCATTGTTTATCAACAGTAGAGTATAGAAAATCATCTTTTCTTCCTAATGCAGAAAGGATTTTCTGAGTAAAGCAATTTTTCAAGCTTTTTCTAGCATTTCATTATTTTTCATACTATCACTAAGCATATAAAATATAGTAACTTGTATTATTATAGTAGTAGTAATAGTTGTCAATATACGGTTAAGCATAGTTACTAAAAGTGACTAAAAAGAATAATGACCGTTTATAGTATTGTGTACAGAAACATATTTGATAACTCGATCAGGTTTTTCTATTTATTCCTATTAAAAGTACCAAAAATTTGTATCCAAGGTCATTATCCAAAGAAAGTATTCAAATAATTAATACGATCTAAACTCATGATACAAAATGGAAAAGAAATGGGGTATAAGGTAGCTAAAAGTTATTATCAAGATGCTTACCTGTACATATAGTATAGTATAGGCAACTACGCATAGAGGTGAAAAAGAAGAGTTGACAGCTCAAAAATTCATTCCTATCGGATTTGCAGGCTTTTAAGATGATCTTTTTGATAAAAACATCGTTAAAATAACGATACCATAGATTCTTAGTATCAGATCATCTACTAGTTATATAATGCTCCATAGAGCAATAATTCATCATTAAAGTCTAAATTAATATACGTCATGTCCTATAATCATATTCGTTAATCGTTTTAAACTCCTTTATGCTTTTTAATGCTTTTTGTTCACCTTCGGTTATTAGTTGCTTCACCATTTTAACAGAAAAATCTGCATTTTTTGAAACATTAGGGTTTTCTATTCTATTTCTTAGTATTCGTGTTACTGAAAGAATTTCTGCACCACGGTTATGAACAAGTTTTTTGTATTCCTTTCGTATAGATTCAATTTCATCAGTTGAAATAAAATCGAACTTTGAATCTTTATCCCGTAACATTTTCATTTCCTCTGATTTTTCAAAGTATTCATATAGTTGTTCTATTAAACGTATTTGCCTGGTCATTATCTTCGTCATTTTTATACTATGCTGTGTTTTGTCACTGAACATGATATCTTTGGCTCTATCTAATACCTCTGTCATATTAGATGGTAGTCTATCTATTTTCCTGCTGTAATTTTCAACGATAAAGATATTTTTATCATTTCTAGATGAGGCAGTAATAACCTCTCTTACCGGAGTGTTACTTAATAAACTACCATCCCAACCATACACCCCTTCTTTTAACTCAGTCCAAGGAAATCCATAGTTGGGATATCCACTGCTAGCTAACAGGTGTTTTGAAGTAATAGGCATGTGTAAACTATCAAAAACTAATGGTTCAGCAGTAAGTACATTTACAGATGTGATTATCAGCCTAAGAGCATGAGCAATAATTTTAGAAGCATCATTACTCTGTGGTGCATCCGGCGTTAGCCTCTGGTAATCTATATATTTTTTTAGAGTATTTACCAATGGAGTATTATCGTATAAATAAGTCCAATTTCTAGGCTTAAAGTAATCCTCATCTTGGAACATGTAGATTGGATTCCACCGGGGCAGGAACATTTTTGGTACACCAAATATCGCTGCGTTAGTTGATGCAGAAGAAAACTTTTGATGTTCAAATTGTAGATTTAGCCAGTTATAAAAAAAGAAATAATTATCTGGAATAATTTCATGGGAGCTTTCTGCTAACTCCAACCAGAAGTTTTCTAAATCGATTTCAGGATGACCACTCTTACTTCCAGCTATAATTGCTGCATTAATGGCGCCAATTGAAGTGCCAGCAACTACATCTATCTTGATTTGTTCTTTAACCAAAGCTTTAAAGACACCGCATGAAAAAGCGCCTAGTGAACCACCACCCTGTAATATCAAGACATTTTCAACCTGCCTATTTTTCCGGTGCCTTGGAGAACTATCAGAAGATTTGTAACTCATATAGTTGTTTCATCTTTATTGATCTTTATAGACTAATATCTAATTTGCAATAATTTTTTATTAGACTACTTTAAATCCATTTTAATTTCTTCTGTTATATTTATTGCAGATAATTTTCAGAAGTAGAAATAACAAGACAAGGCTCTAAGATGACGATTTTTTCGACCAAGGATTATTCTTTTTTATATAACTACTACTTTATTCATATGTCTTTGGAGCAAATAAAAGGCAATATGACCTCACTTGTCAGGTTAATAGTACATCAAATAAATCGGTTTTTTTTATGACTATTAATAGCATCAACCAGCCAAAGGGCACAAAGACATAGAAGATGATTTGGAGATTTGTCATATTACTAGCAGGTCACAAGTCTTCACGATGTTCTATGTTTACAAGCATAAATTCCGAAAAACTAAGTTAATAAAATAAACATATTGATACGATGTCATATCGTCATATCACATTCACTCATTCACACATATATGCTACTCAGGTTTAGTTCTTTTCATAATAATACTCTAGTCTTTGAACATATTTCATTTAATTTGATACCATAACTTTACACAAATGGTCTCCGGTTTATTCTCCTTTGACTAAAAGAAACTTTAATCTTTTATATTCTTGTTGAATTTATTGTCCTATCGTCAATATCGTTTTGTAAAGATTTCTGAGCTTGTGGGATAGTTAAATCCAATCCATTCTTTTGAAATGAATCATAGATTCTCTTTCTTAGCTCAGAAGTTATTTTTAGAAATTCCCTTGGTTTGTTTGTAAATGCTCTGAGATCATATACTGCACCATAATCTCCGAACTTTACGAGTAGAACAAATGGATCTGTTACAAAATTATCCTCAGTATGGAAAGATCTAGAAGTCTTTGCTACATCAGAAGGAAAATTATCGGAAGTTACTATTCCTTCAGTTTCCTTTGCACAATCTACCAATATTTTTTCTATTAGATTTCTGTTGTTATTATAAGTCAATGATACATTTACAGTAATTGAAAGTACATCCAGCCCACTATAGTTTACTATCTGTCTTTGTAATAGAGTTTGATTTGGAATCGCTACAAGCTCATTTCTGATGCTTTTGATTTTTGTATATAATAAAGAGATCTCAATCACATCTCCAATCAAACTTTCATCTTCTGTTGTTCTAATTCTATCTCCGAGTTTAAATGGACGGGCGGACAGCAACAATATACCAGCAATCGCATTACTAATTGTGTTTCTTGATGAAAAACCGATAATAGTTCCTGCCGCTACACTGATAGCTCCTGCAGCTACCCCACTTAAAGAAGAAAAATGAAAAATTATAACAATTACTGAAATTACAATAATGACCATTTTAGTTATAGAATTAATTCCTCTAAGTTGTCTTCTATCTATATTTAATGAATCTGCTGATTTTTGTACAAGGTATCTAATAACAAAATAAGCAGCAATTGATATAGCTACTACTATTATTGAAAAAAAGATACTATCCCAATAATTACCAATGTCTGCAATTGCTTCTGTGGACCGCAGGGAAGATACAGATTCTGATTGCTCCTCTATTACTGAAGATTCTCCTCCACCACTACCACTGCCACCATCAGTAGTTATAGTGGTATCCACACTATCAGTATCTATTCCGACATCAACTTCATCTTGTCCATAAACTTTAAAAATTTCATCGAGGATAGTGTACAACATGTACAGTAAATGATAATGATTAGTATTGCTTAAAAGAGATTACTTATCTATGTCCCATAATAACTTCTCACATAATTCTTGGTCTTGTTGGCATTGGCTTCCTGTTCATCTAATCTATTTCATGGAAAAAATAATTAATATATAGATACTAATACAAAAAGAAAGAATAGTTTCTGAAACATTCATGCATATAATTTAAATTCAATTATAATTTCATCATTTACCGATTTTCTTATGATATACCATGGTCAGTAATATAAGACCTGAAAGTCATCATTTTTATAATTAAATCACCATATCTTTACAATAGAAAATGTTGAAAATATCTAGAGCCAAAATATAGCATGACAACTTTTGATTAAATATAAAAAGGATTGATAATTGGATTCGTCTTCACTAGTATGAATTTACATCTGTTTAAGGAGTGCATTAAAGCGCATTCCTGTTTCTATTTTTAATTTCTTATTCTCTTCCAATGGCTTGTTTGCTTTCTTTTTATTCTTCTTCTCCTTATCCTTTACTTCGTTTTTTGCAAAATAGATATCATAAACTAATGAGGAAAAACCTGCTAATTCTAGTAACTCAGAAGCAGTTATGATATTTTTATCGAGTATGATTACTTTATCATTCACATACACTTTATTTTCTCTTTCGACTTTTGTCAATTCGATCATAAGTGATTACGAATGATCATAATTTATAAAACCAACCATTCGGACGTGACTGCATTTTCTATGTAGACTTTTTTGAGAATATTCCTAAATGAAATAATTGACAACTAGTGGATAAGAGTTCTTCACGCAGTATTACCAAATCAATACATCTTATTTTAGATTATTTCAAAAGTTCGAGGATTGTACCAGAAGTTATTTACGTGTTGACAAGTAATAAAATTTTTTCAATGCAAATCTAGATGATTTTTCCAAATCCGATCTAGATAAATTAGAAAGATTGGCAGACAACCTTAAATGGTTTAATTATAATTACAATGACCTAAATAAAGAATTTGATAAACAATATGTAGCAATTCAGGAGAAACAAACTTTAGACAGCGATCCCAATCTTGAAAGACTGATAAAAAGACTAAATATAAAAAATTATGATAAATCCATAGCGATAGAATATATATATTCAAGTAATATCTGAATGGTTTCAATTCTGATGTAATTTCTTTAATAAAGTAAGAACGACAGGCTATCTATTTTTCGCTATAGTAAAATACATTATCTACATTTTACATTGGCATCATCATGGGCATACTATGATTCATAGCCATTCCACCACCCATAGCCATTGAACCATTTTTGGATGGAATCAAAGAAAAAGTCATCAATCCATCAACA
>Ga0196965_1000175_pt1 | contig 46011 bp, 35 predicted proteins | sample S1_20metaG_FD_148668 | JGI IMG/M metagenome (GOLD analysis project Ga0196965, IMG submission 148668) | Soil microbial communities from Anza Borrego desert, Southern California, United States - S1_20 | ecosystem: Environmental > Terrestrial > Soil > Desert | place: USA: California | collected...
GAGGCCGCCCCACTGCCGATACCGGCAGAAGGGGCTTCAGGTAACGCCATGCGCCATCGCTCAGGTTGCTCGGATAACGCTTCTTCCGCTTTTTTGATTCATGAAGAACCTAACTGATAATAAAATTCAACAGTCTAAATTTGAAATACGAAATTTCCAAACAGCTTCTAAGACTGGCTAAATAAAATTATGCACTCCCTTCTTTTACACTAAACTTAGCTTTGGATAAAGCTCCTGAGGCGATTTAGGAAAACGCAAAACTTTTATTTGCCCAGCAGAATAGAATCTAGCATTACTGACCGTAATTTGCTTAACACTAAAAAATTCCCCTATTTCTCTCATGCTTAGGACTTGGTTAAAAATAACTTTCCGATTTGTCGATGGAATCAGTACCTATATAGGGCGAATTCATTCGCTCTAGACGATTCATCAAAAATTCAGAGAAGTTATTTCCGCCGTATCCTAAATCCTTAGTAGGCCGACTTAAGTCGCCACGGGCGAATGAACTCGCCCCCACATAACCGTTAATTGCACTCACAAACCGGGAAATTATTTACGGCCAAATCCTTAGAGCTTCAGCCCTGGTTTCCTCTTTATTCACATAAAAAATCAACAGTTTTGCAGTTGGCTTCTTTTGTAACCTTTATAGGTGTAGTTGCCTTATGTGCAATTTGGGAGTTGACCTCATGCCGACTTGTTTTAGGCAGAATGGCTGTTAACAATTGCTGTGTACTTTGCCGCCAAGTCAGCCACGGCATGTCATCTGACTGCGGGGCTTTACCCTCAGAGTTCAGTTCAAGCCATCGCTTGATGGCATCTGCCAAGGCTTGTGGTTCTAATCCACTGAAGTAATAGGCATACTCACCCGCCACTTCGCGAAATACGGGTATGTCCCTCGCAATAATAGGTAGCTTGTGCTGTGCTGCTTCAATGAGGGGTAAACCAAAACCTTCCCCTTCACTAGCGGCAATCAGGCAAGTCGAGGCTGCGTAGATTTTTTCCAAATATTCATCGCTGATGCCATTCAGCCAGAATAAATTCTGGCCTAATCTGGAGTGATGACGCAGCCGGTCAATTAATAATTCCATCTTCCAGCCTTGTTTGCCGACGATAACTAGATTAACCTCAACATCTTGTGCCCATAGTTGTTCGAATGCATCAAGTATTTGTCTGTGTCCTTTGCGAGGTTCCAACGTACCGACTATCAGAAAACTTGGATGAGCACTAATAGCATTCAGCACTGCCTTGGCATCCTCTAGCATACCTTTCGATGGCACTGAAGCATTGATATCTGCTCCCAAATGAAACCAGTCTATCTTAAAAGGGCGTCGCTGGATTGTTCTATTCATCTTATTCCACCTTGACAACTCATCAGCTACGGCCTTGGATATGCATATGGCATCACCGACTTCAGTAAGCACCTCTAACCAACTATAGTGGAGCTGCTCCACTCCATCGGGAAATGCCTTAGGTAAAACAATCGGTAAAAGGTCATAAACTGTGAACCAGATTTGTACGCCATAATTCCGCATTTGCTCGAAATCTGCTCGGCGAGAAATGACTAGATGAGTCAAATCGAGGCAAAGAAACACATCACTTATGCGGTACTCAATGGCTTCATCCTCTAAAACAGGTTCGGACATGCTAAGAAAATTAAGCGTAAAAGAACGCGCATAGCGATAGCCTTGATCTGGAGTGGCATAAACAGGTTCTACCCGGTAGCCTTCAGGCGGATTAGCCAGCAGTTCTTTCAGAATACTGCGTACTACGCGCTGAATGCCGCTCTTCAAATCGCATTGCACCAATTCCGAGACATCTACTAGTAACTGACGGGGAGCAATCCGGGGTGGTATAGTAAGAGCCATTGATTCCGCCAGTGAAATCCACGATTGTGCTTCTTTTGGCGCTGGCTCAATCTGAGCCACTGCATGGGTCAACGCTAATATGTTTGTATGCTCGCTCCTATACACTGCCTCAATTGCCTGAGCATACTGATCGGCACAGGTCCGAGGAGCATGATATTCAAGAATGATTTCCCGCGCTTTTGCCCCCAGTTGCTGCCGGTATGAAGGATTACGCCACAGAGTTTCCAGAGCTGCTATTAATTCCGCATCATCGAATTCATCCGGTAGCTTTAGCACGCCATCATCGGGCAAATCTACCATGCTACCGTTAGCATTAACGATAGTCGGAAGACCGTAATTCATACAATCCAGTACGGCTGCCGACGTTTCGCCACGGGACAGCGTGCGCAATTGCACGCCAATATCTGCCGCTGCTAAGTAGCATCGAAAGGTATCGGCATCCGCCCAGCCGGTGATACGTATGCGTTTATCCATGCCGCTTCGACGTATCATAGTAATGAGTTCCGCTCCGTAGCCACCATTGTGATTTTCACCGACGAATATCAATACACAATTAGCACTTCTTGCCAGAGCCGAAGCCAACCATGCATTGAGCAAGCGATGATTCAGTTTGATTGGCCCCAGCAAACCAAAACTGCACACAACAAAGTCGTCGTTACCCAATTTCAGCCGGCGGCGTGCTTCAGCCCGGTCAATCCCAAGTTCTGGTACGCGCAGAAGTGGAACAATGGTCCAATCATCTGCCATTCCTTTCCCGTACCATTGAACAGCCAATCGTCTGGACATATCAGAATGCACAATCACGCCCAGCGCATTCTGAAGTACATCAAGGTTGCATGGATAATGCCAAATAGCTTCTGTATTGTCAGACGCATGAAAATGTTTCTGCACGGCTGCATAGCCATGGCTTTGGTAAAGAGTCTTTATCCAAGAATTAGGCTGATAACCAGTGAAATCCATGTGAGCAATAATGCTGGACAAGAAGAAGTCATGCAGAACAATAACACCTGGCACCTCTTCCAACAAACTAAACATATGTTGATGGAAATGTGAGTTGCCAAAGTGGTAGAGCACTCGATCGTAATGATCTGAGTGAGCCCTAAACCATTCCACGCTGCGTAACGAGCAGTTAGCTTTGATCCATGGGTCTGATACTGAGTCTTGCGCCATAATTACGTCAATATCGTAATATCGGGAAAGCTCAGGCAAAAGCACGGCACTGTAATCACTGATACCGCTACGTTCTGGGGGCAAGGGTGATATATAAGCCAGCTTTGGGCGACGGACGGGAATAACATCCGTTAAATTTTGACAGCTTCTTTTAACATGCAACGCCTCGAAAGCAGCAATTGCCTGCTGGGCGCTAATATCCCAGGAAAAGCGCTTGGCCTGCTCCAGTCCGTGCCGTTCCAATTCTGCCCGGAAGACATCGTTAGCAAGCACTTCTTCGAGCTTTTCAGCAATGGAACTGTCATTCATCGGGTCGAACAACGCGTCATCCTTGCCAATGACTTCCGGCAAACTGGAGGTATTAGCGCCGATTACAGCGCGACCACAAGACATAGCTTCCAATGCGGGCAAACCGAAACCTTCATGCCATGATGGAAAGATGAATGCTTTACATAGATTGTAGAGTGTTAACAAATCTTCTTCAGGCACAAATCCGGTAAGCACCAACTCATCAGACTTCAGTCCTTGTTCCTTGGCCAGTCTCTCGAGCGCAACTCGATTGGGTGGTTGAATGGAGCAGACAATAGCCAGTTGGTGGGTAGCCCGAAGCTTCTCAGGCAGCATTGCATAGGCGCGGATAAGCCCTTCTATGTTTTTCCGGTGGTCAATCCCGCCTGTGTACATCACGAATGGCCGACTTAAGCCGTAACGCCGGCGAATCTCCTGCTCTCTCGCGCAGTCAATTTGCTGCGGCTGAAATTGTCGGTCAGCAGCCGTTGAGATATTGACGCATGCCTCACTCGGAAAACCGAGGTATCGAATTCCCTCTTGCCGGGATGATTCAGAAATGGCAAGCAACAAATCTGCTCTCCGCAAATGGTCGAGTTTATTCTCATACCAAGACTCGACCACTGGATTTTCCAAATAGGGCCGACGCTGAATCAATGGGATCAAATCGTACAGAATCACTGCTGTTGGTATGGCACGACTTAATATTCCAATGCTTGCAACAGCATTATCACCTAATCCTTCAAATAAACTGCTGATGAGGATAATATCCGGCTTAAGGGTAGCCAAAAAAGATTCTCGAACCAATTCAGCACTGCAGCGACGCCAATCGTTCTCATTACTCGCACTGCATACCGGTCCGGGCACCTGCCAAATACGGATATTTTCTTGCGGCACCAAATCATCGAACGCAGCACGTATCGTTTCAATCGTATCGGGAAATAAGCCATTGAGAGCAAGGAAAACTTCATGCTCACCTCGATTTCGAGCAATCGCGTGTGCCAATGAGAGTGTATAGCGACCAATGCCGCGATTACGGGAGCCCGTGGATTGCGCCCCTTGCATATCAATCAAAATGCGCATCAGCTTTTTCTCACGTCAATAGATTTTTTGAGCTTGGTATAGATACGAATGGCACGAGGAGAAAGGTTGTTTAATGGTTTTTCTTGCATATTCGATGAATACATTGTCTCAACAGCACTTTGTGAGTCAGCATTAACGCCGGATGAATGACCGGTTCTCGATGTCGCGATCCCGGGTATCAGACCCGATCTCATGGCTAACAAGCGCAAATGCTGTTTGAGCTGAGGGTATTCAGTAAGCACACTTAGCGTACGATTTCTTATCCTGGGGTTATCAAGAGTCTTGCGCATAGCCCATATCACTAGCGGCTTGATCATGCCTTTGGCCAGGCGAGCACCCCATCTCATGGAACGAACGGGTAAAATCAGTGACCATTTGGTGATTTGCATTATTTTGCGCAGTGGCCAGGTGATGCGCCAAAACTTGCTGGCATAAATGCTTTGCTGTTCCTGGCTGAGCCGGTCAGCTACCGTCCACCAATGGTGGGATAATTGGTTAAGCTCGTTGATTTTAGAATTAGCCGCATCTAATTCGTTTTGCAGCCATTGGGCATGCGCTTGTAACTGAGTATTATGTTCGTTGGCCGCATTAAGCTCGGAAGCAAGGCTTCCAACTTTTTGCCGCTCAACCGCAAGCTCTGCCTCTAATTGCCCCGTATTCTTGCTGATTTCTTCGATCCGTTGCTTGGCCGCAACCCATTCGTTTTGTAGCCATTCGGAATGAGTTTGCAATTGAGCATTGTATTCGCTGGCTGCATTAAGTTGGATAGCAAGTTCCTCGGCTTGTGCAGTTAATTCTTTTTCGCTTGCCTGATATGACACCATCAGACCATGGCACAGTATTGAGTTTCTTGTAAGTTCCATCTTATCAAATACATTGGGCGGAGAAGAAAATGCTTCGGCAAGCTCGGCATGTTCTTTGGCTACATAAAAACGATTGAGCCCATCAAAGTAAACAAACTGATAGTCTGCCTCCACTAGGATAGGATCCCAGCTTTCATAGTCGTTTTTTGATAAGTTGGGAATAGTTGCTTCAACAACCATGATCCAAGGACGCAAAGTTTTGGCGTCCCACCCTTTGAGGACTTTTTCTTCAAACCCTTCAACATCGATTTTTAACCAATGAACATCTTTACCTATCAAAGACTTCGTTGCTGTTTTCAACGTCAATACCGGCACCTGAATCCGATGCAACTCATAGCCCCTCTCAACTTGATGTATCTGCGCGTAGGCATCCACAGCGGTGCTTAGACCAGTATCAGGAATAACATTAAGCTCCAGCATACCGTCAGCATCTGCCAATGCCACTTGCAGCACCGTTTCATCGGGTCTGTCTTTTCGCAGAAGCTCGGCATAGACAGGGACAGGTTCGATGTGAATACCGCGCCATCCATGCTCGTAAAAAGCCTTGCTGACGGAATCAACCACGGGATGCTGAGCTCCTATATCAACATAAAGACCATTCTTCACGTGTTTGAGTGCACGCCAAAGCATAACATCTTCAAAATTTTGGGCGTATGAAATAAAACTCATTAAATTTGCCTGCTTTGCTGGCGGGAGATAGAAAACTGAGCATCAAGCCAGTTACTACCAATGAAATAGTCTTGATTCACATTGATGACATCAAACACAAGGAGATTATCCACCCATTCGTAGTTGTCGCTTAGATGAGTATCGGAACTAACCAAGGCTGGGGAGACCGAGTAAGAGCCCGGCCCTAAGGTGCAGGTAAAAGGGAGTCTAAAGACAACTGTCTCTCCCGATTTGACATTCTCCTGGATTTGGCGCGTGTGCCAGGTATTGGTGCCCCATATCACATGTCCTTGTTTATCGCGAATCATATAGCCGAGTACGAGATTGGGTATACCCGCATGAATGGACGCTTCGAGCCTAAGCTCTACGGCTTGCCCCACTTGCACAGCGGCTAACTCATTACCTGACGCGGCATCCAGTAACTGAAGCTTTTCAACGCGTGCCTCGCCAGTACCGCTTTTGGTCATCAACCAGCCATTTTTTTCACGACGCTGCTCGACGCTCAGCTTGGCGTTTTCTTTTTCGGCGATAAGCGCATTGTAATAATCGACGACTTCGTCAGGCTGGCCGTCTTTGAGCACACACCCTTTATCCAGTAGAATGGCGCGATCGCACAAGGCGCGGATATCGCCCATGCTGTGGGTAACGAGCATGATGGAAACGCCTTTTTCCCGAAACTGGCGCATGCGATCGAAACTCTTGTGCTGAAAATAGCTGTCACCCACTGACAGCGCCTCATCCACAATGAGCAGGTCCGGTTTGAAAGCTGTCGCCACGCTGAATGCCACGCGCATTTGCATACCACTGGAGTAAGTGCGCACCGGCTGGTCAAAGTACTCCCCCACTTCGGCAAAGTCCTCGATTTCAGGCATTACACGTTCAATTTCAGCCTGACTGTAGCCCATAAGCCCGGCGGAATGATAGGCATTCTGACGACCCGTCAGGTCCGGATTAAAGCCCATGCCCAATTCCAGAATTGCCGCCACGCGGCCACGCACCTGCACCTGGCCCTGCGTGGGACTGGTAGTCCCGGTAATGAGCTTGAGCAGGGTGCTTTTGCCGGCGCCGTTCTGGCCGACGACGCCCACGGCCTCACCGGGGCCGATGGAAAAGCTCACGTCCTTGAGCACCCAGTGCTCCTCATGTGGTGTGATGGTTGGCAGAAACCACGAAGCCATCCGGCGCCATTCGCTGCCCCACTGGCGATAGGATTTTCCCAGGTTTTGCACGTGCAGTTCTCCGCTCATAATTGATCCACCATTTCAGGACTGGCTTTGCGAAACAAAAGCAAGGCAAAAGCGAGCAGAGAAAAGGCCACAAGGGCGATCATGCCCAGGCCGGCCCAGTCGGGCGCATGATTATAAAGCAACACGTTCTGATAACCCGTGATGATGGGAATCAGCGGATTGAACTCAAGCCAGCTCCGGTATTCCTCCGGGATAATGTTAGCCATGTAAACGATAGGCGTGAACCAGAACAGGAATTGCATGATGACGGGCACGATCTGCCCGATATCGCGCATGAAGACGTTGAGAACGCCCAGGGCCAGACCCAACCCGAGCGCCAGAGCGATATTGACTACCATGAGTATGGGCAGCCAGAAAGCCTCTGTGCCGGGTATGTGTCCCAGTATGCCAAAAATCGCCAAAATGGCGGCGAAGAGCAAAGCATTGTTGACCAAAGCACTACCGGTAGCGATCAGCGGCAAAGCGATCCTCGGGAAAACCAGTTTCTTGAGGAGATTGCCATTGTCGATAAACAGCGTCAGGCAACGATTGACGATTTCCGCAAATAAGGACCAGCCCAGGGTGCCCGACATCAGGTAAATGGCATAGGCATACTGATTATCGATGCCGGGCAGCTTGGCCGACAATACCGCCGACAGCACAAAGGCAAAAATAAGCACTTGCGAAAGCGGGTGCAGGATCATCCAGAGGCCGCCCAGTTTACTGCGTATGAATTTAGTCTGTAGTTCCGTTTTAATGGATGAAAATATAAAAAAGCGATAACGCCAAGCGGCAAACAGCATTCCGAACATCAAGCGTATTCCAGAATAAGTGATTCGACTTCGGCAAGCCGTTCCTGTACGGCCGCTAGGTCGGATCGGGTTTCAATATTCAAGCGCAGCAGCGGCTCGGTATTTGAACTGCGCAAATTGAGCCGCCAATCCGCAAATTCCAGGCTGAGGCCGTCAGTCGTGTCCACGAGCGCTTGCGAATCCGCATAGTGATCGCGTACCGCCTGCAAAGCCGCATTGGCATCCATTACTGTATAGTTGATCTCGCCGCTGCACGGGTAGGCCTGGATGCGCTCGCCCACCAGTTGCGATAAAGGCTTGCCGCTATGGCAGATCAATTCGGCCACCAATAACCAGGGAATCATGCCGCTATCGCAGTAGGCAAAATCCCGAAAATAGTGATGAGCGCTCATTTCGCCACCGTAGATGGCGTTTTCAGCGCGCATGCGTTCCTTGATAAAGGCGTGGCCGGTCTTGGACTGGATTGGAATGCCTCCTGCGCGCGTCACGACGTCAATCGTATTCCAGGTCAAGCGAGGGTCATGGATGACTTTTTCGCCGGGGTGTTTAGCCAGAAAAGCGGCAGCCAGCAGGCCGACTATGTAATAACCTTCAATGAATTCGCCGTTTTCATCAAACAGGAAGCAGCGGTCAAAATCGCCATCCCAGGCTATGCCCATATCGGCTTGATGGGCTTTGACAGCCTGGGCCGTCGCGGAGCGGTTTTCCGGCAGCAGGGGATTGGGAATGCCATTCGGGAAAGTGCCATCGGGTTGATGATTGACTTTGATGAACGTAACCGGCACGCCTTGCTGCTTAAATACTGCCTCTATCGCATCAATGACATGGCCGGCCGCGCCATTGCCGGCATTGACCACCAGCTTAAGCGGTTTCAGCGCGGCGGCATCGATATAGGTCAGCAAATGTGCCACGTAAGGGTCAAGAATGGATTGCCGGGTCAGTGTGCCGCGTGCGGCTGCCGGCTCGAATTGATTTGCTTCGGCCAGCGCCTGGATAGCCTTCAGCCCCGTATCGCCGCTGATGGGCCGCGCACCGCGGCGCACCAGTTTCATGCCGTTATAGTCCATGGGATTATGGCTGGCGGTCACTTCGATACCGCCGTCCACATCCAGGTAGAATACGGCAAAATAAACTTCTTCGGTACCGGTCATGCCAATATCGATCACATCGGCGCCGCCATCCATCAAACCATTGGCCAATGCCTGCTTGAGAGGCTCGCTGGTGAGGCGGATATCGCCTCCGACAGCGACCCGCCTGGCGCTCAGGTGCTGCGCGTAAGCGCGGCCAATGCGGTAGGCAATATCTTCATTGAGTTCTTCACCCAAACGCCCGCGAATATCGTAGGCTTTAAAACAAGGTAACTTCATGATGCAATCCGACCATATTTGTCATCGAAACGGACGATGTCATCCTCGTCCAGATATTCACCGCTCTGCACTTCAATCATGACCAGATCGATTACCCCCGGATTTTCCAGGCGGTGTTTGTGGCCGGCCGGAATACAAGTCGACTCGTTGGTATTGACGAACAACTCGTAATCACTATTGACCACTTTCGCCATGCCGCTTACTACAATCCAGTGTTCGCTGCGGTGGTGATGTAATTGTAAACTGAGACTGGCCCCCGGCTTGACTTCGATGCGTTTGATCTTGAAGCGAGGTCCTTCTTCCAGAACAGTATAAGTGCCCCAGGGACGATGTACCGTCCTGTGAAGTTTGTGAGCTGGATGCCCCTGAGCCTTGAGGCTTGCATACAAATGCTTGACGTCCTGGGCACGGTCGCGATCCGCAACCAGCAGCGCGTCCGGCGTATCGATAATGATCAGATTGTTGACGCCCACGGCGCCGATAATGCGCTCGTTACTCTGGATGTAGCAGTTGCTTACGTCATGCAGCAGAGCCTCGCCTTCAATGCGGTTGCCTTGGGCATCAGACTCGGACAAATCGCCTAATGCGCTCCAGGAGCCGATATCGCTCCAGCCGATGTTGCAAGGCACGACGGCGACATTGCCGGACTTTTCCATCACGGCATAATCAATGGAGTCGTCGGGCACCGGATCAAAAGTTTCAGGATCGAGTTCGACCTGACTGAACCCCTTGCCCTCGGCCTTGCGGGATTGCTCCATGCAGGCGCGGACAGCGGACACTATCGCCGGGCAATGTTGCTCCATTTCGCGTATCAGCGTACCGGCCGCAAAGCAGAACATGCCGGAATTCCAAAAATAGTAGCCTGATGCGACGTATTCCTTGGCTTTTTCAAGACTGGGTTTTTCCACAAAACGCAGGACGGCATTGCCTTCGGCTTCGATATAGCCGTAACCGGTCTCGGGTGCCTCGGGCTGAATACCGAAAGTGACAAGCTTGCCCTGCCGGGCAAGTTGCTTGGCCTGCTCCACGGCTTGTGCAAAGGCCGGCTGATCGACAATAAGATGATCGGCGGCCAACACCAGTAAAAGCGCTTCCTGTCCGTGAATTTCCGCTACCTGCAGCGCGGCTGCCGCGATAGCCGGGGCCGTATTGCGGCCAAAAGGCTCGAGAATGAAGCTGTTGCCAAGATTTTTATAAGTGTTGCCTGCCGCCTGACGATACTCGTCCTCGGTTTTGAAGAAAAGATCGCGATTAGTAATCGTCAGTACTTCGGCCACTCCCGGCAATGCCGCGCCACGCAGCCAGGCTTTTTGCAATAGACTTTGCCCATCGGTCAGGCGGATGAAGGGCTTGGGATGCGACTCGCGGGAAACAGGCCAAAGGCGCGATCCCGCGCCACCACATAGTATTGTTGGTATTATTTTTAAACCCATGGTTTCCTAAAGTTATTAAATATGTCCGCAATGCTTTGTGCCTCACGCGGCACTCAAAACATAACACTTCATTAATTGATTTTTTCTTAATTGATTTTTATTTTTCAATACTAATAGGCCGAGCATTCCAGCTGATACATAAAATCGACAAACAATAAAAATACTTCAGGCTAAGGATGGATTGAACTGTAAAATTCGACTGAGAAATATTGAAGCTCGAAAGTATCGGCAGATAAGCCTTGGCATTATACCTTTAGAAAAAGAAAGCGGGCAATAATCTTGAGTTCTCGAAACCGTATTGCCTCGTTAAAAACCCAGGGAATGCACGCTAGGACCGGCACTAGACCAATCAACGAGCATGCGCGATAAATTTGCCTTGGAATTTGACGATTAATAATTGCCTTGTTTTAAATCCGGGAGCGGCATCGCTCTCACGGGAAGGTCACAAAAACCCTGACCGGCAAGCAATGAGTTCATCCTAGAAATTACATCAGGCTGTTATTTTGGACTCAATCCTATAGCGTCGAAATCCGTTCGATCCGATTTGCTTTGTTCCTGCGGGGCTCATACAAGCATGTAGAGGGCAAATCCAGCCTCCTTATTACCTGAGCAAACAACAAAAATCATGCGACCCCGACACCCTGCGCCTTCGCCACAAAAACACCCTTTAAAATGCCTATCTCTATCGCTTCCAAAGGCTACTCGCCACCTATTTCGCAAGAGGTAGCCCTTGTGAGATCGTACAAAAAGAATGACGTACATCCTCTTGATATATTATGATCCTTTCATTTTTGACAAAAAAGCCAAGGTAATTTATTTGAAATTAATCATTCAAATCCCCTGCTTCAATGAAGCGCAGACGCTTTCCATAGCGTTATCGGCATTACCTCGCACAGTCCCCGGTTTTGACACCGTTGAGTGGCTGATTATTGATGACGGCAGTCAGGACGATACCGTCAAAGTCGCGCGTGAGTGTGGCGTGGACCATGTGGTACGCCACACCCGCAACCAGGGTCTGGCACGCGGCTTCATGACCGGACTGGACGCCTGCTTGCGCCTCGGGGCGGATGTTATCGTCAACACTGATGCCGACAACCAGTACAACGCCGACGACATTCCGAAACTCGTCGCCCCCATTCTTGAACATCGCGCCGATATTGTAGTCGGTGCGCGCCCCATCGAAACCATCGAACACTTCTCACCCATCAAGAAACTGCTTCAGAAGCTTGGCAGTTGGGTCGTGCGCGTGGCCAGCAAGACCGACATTCCCGACGCCCCCAGCGGCTTCCGCGCCATGAGCCGCACCGCCGCGCAACGTCTGATGGTGTTCAACAACTATACTTATACGCTGGAAACCATCATCCAGGCCGGCCAGAAGAACATGGCCATCACCTCGGTTCCCATCCGGGTAAATGAGGACCTGCGCCCCTCGCGACTGGTAAAAAGCATTCCATCGTACATCAAGCGCAGCATTGCCACCATCATTCGGATCTTCATCATATACCGGCCATTCCGGTTTTTCGGAACGATTGGCGCGATACTGTTTGGCGCGGGATTCCTGATCGGACTGCGGTTCCTAATCAATTACCTGGGAGGAGAGGGTGAAGGGCACATCCAGTCCTTAATTCTGGCTGGTACGTTGCTGGCTATGGGATTTCAGACCTTGTTGGTGGCGTTTCTGGCCGACTTGCTGGCGGCAAACCGGAAGCTGATAGAGGATGTACGGTTCAGATTGAAGTCTGGGAGAGAAGCTGACGCGGGACTTGATCAGGCAACAGAACACTATCCCCGTAAGGAGTACTAGAATGAAAATCTCCGGTGGATTGCAAGAAAACGGGATCGTGGTAGGCAATGCGTACGACAAATATGGATCAAGAAATCCTGTCGTGCGCTGGATCATGAAGGGGTTTGCCGACGCGCTCTCCAGTCTGGTTACCAAGGTGGATCCAGAAACCATCCATGAGATCGGCTGTGGCGAAGGTTATTGGGTTTTGGACTGGAACAAGCAAGGCATTAAAGCGCGTGGCAGTGATTTTTCCGAAAAAGTTATCGACCTTGCGCATGAAAACGCGAAGGATCGAGGCGTATCGCCTTCCATTTTTGCTGCCCGCAGCATTTACGATATTGAGCCGGGGCGCGATAGCGCCGACTTGATTGTATGCTGCGAGGTACTTGAACATCTGGAACAGCCAGAGGCCGGGCTGGCCGCACTTCAGCGTGTCGCAACCGATTACGTCATTCTAAGCGTGCCTCGCGAACCGATCTGGTGTGTTCTCAATTTGGCGAGAGGAAAATATCTGACGAGCCTGGGCAATACGCCCGGCCACATTCAGCACTGGTCTACCAGGACATTTGTCGATCTCGTAAGCCGCTATTTCGATATCGTCGAAGTCAAAAGACCGCTGCCCTGGACTATGTTGCTCTGCCGGGTAAAGCATTAGACTGTCCCGTATGCGTCCTGCTTTGAAGCGTTGGCTCCACATTATTGGTGGCGGATTTGGCTTGCTCGGCGTGGTGTTCGTCGTTATGCGGCTAAATACCTATGCAGAGCAGATTGACCTCACCCGTTTCGACACAACCGCCTGGTCGCTGATCGGCTTGTTCGCACTCGTGTACGGTTCCGCCAATGTACTATTGGCGCAGGCCTGGTGGCATCTGCTGGCCTTTTTTGATGTGGAAGTCGAAAGAAGATGGGCCGTGAAGGCCTATGGCCTGTCGCAGCTGGCGAAATATGTGCCCGGTAACATTTTTCATCTAGCCGGCCGGCAAGCCTTGGGCATGGCTGCCGGCTTGCCGGCCCGTGCATTGGCCAAATCGTCCTTATGGGAACTGGGGTTGATTGCTGCTGCCGGTGCGCTCTTTGGTTGTCTGGCTGCTCCTCTGGTATGGCCGGAATTACCGGACTATGCCTCGGCAGGGGCGTTTGGCGCGACGTTCATGGGTTCCGTCATTGCTTTGCACCGGTTGCTGTCGCCTTCCGTGAGTGCTGCGCTGCTTTGGCAGATTATTTTTCTGGCAATATCAGGCGCGGTATTTGTCGGGGTTTTAGTTCTTGTTACCCCTGCCTTTATCACCCTTTCTGCTTTTTCCGCTTTATGTGGCGCCTATGTCATTGCCTGGCTCGCGGGACTGGTTACTCCAGGTGCTCCGGCTGGGGTAGGCGTGCGGGAGCTGGTGCTGCTGTTTCTGCTGAAGGGTGCGGTGGCAGAGGCTGATCTGTTACTGGCGATAGTGTTGGGACGAATGGTAACGGTGGCAGGGGATTTATTGTATTTCACTTTGTCCGGTTTCATTTCGACAGCATCGTTTGACGTTAATTATGGAGACAGAATTGAAAAATAAAAAGGCTGTAATGCCTTCATACCTGATCATTGCCCTAATTCCACTGTTTTTTTTGTTTCACAACAGAGAATATTCTGGTCCGGCATATCTCGCAGATGAGATTGGCTATCTCACAAAGGCTGCTTTTTTGGGAGGTCATGCTGTTGATGGAGCATCTAGTTATCACGGTGGATATTCATTTTTTCTTGCCCCAGTTTTCGCTATCTTCGATTCGCCGAGCGCTGTCTGGTCAGGAGCAATGGTCATTAATGCTTTACTCTGGTTCGGCTCATTCTTTCTTTTAAACCAACTGTTAACTATCTGGCACAGGGATATTTCGGGAGTAAATCGGTTTTTTGCGCTTTTGGTTTCAGCCCTTTATCCAGCCTGGGTTACGATGTCCGGGTATGTTTTTCCAACAAGCGCATTTGTGTTTTTTTTCCTTTGTTGCATAACTACTTTAGCGAAATGGCGACAAACCGATACTCTTTCGCTTGTGCCGCATAGTTTGTGCACTGGATATTTGTATTGGATTCACCCAACAGCATTGGGTGTAGTGCTTGCTTCATTCATTACAGTAGTCGTCATTTGCCACTTGAGCAGAAATTATCGAGCTATTGTTATACATACAAGTTTAGTTGTACTGTTAATTTTTCTATATAAAAAAGGAGTACATGCTTGGTTGACTGTAGGCATGACACCAGAAGGATATAATGCGAAAGAAAATTATCCAAGTGTTTTGTCAATTTATAACAAAATAGCTGATTTTCACATATGGGTAGATCTTGGGACAAAGTTATTGGGCCAAATAGCTTATATAACGATTTCAAGTTTTGGGCTGGCCTTATTTGGCTTAGTTAGTTGTTTTAATAAAGGGAGAACACTGTTCTCATCTCGAAATGATAATAGCAGCCACTTAGTTTCCGCGATTTCACTATTTTTGATCCTGTCTTTGTTTTTTGTTGCGGGTATCGGTGCAGCTATGTTTGCTTCCGAAGGTCTTGCACGCACAGATCACTGGATTTATGGACGATACGTTGACGGGGTGGTTTTACCAATGCTCGCAGTAGGTTTTTTAACATTGCGCCAATCGAAGATAAAGCCAATTGGTATATTAGTGGCTATTATGACAATCTCAGTTACAGGATACTTGATTGAAATGTTGAATTTATCAGCGCCGGAAAACAATCTTGTCAATATACCGGCATTCTGGCCACAATATGTTATTGATAACGTAAATTTTCCTAAATGGATGATGGCTGGCTCTATCGGTATCCTCTGTGTTGCTATTTTAGGTAAGTATGCCTCTATACCATTGATGATTGGCTCATTTGTTCTTTCTTCGACTGCTCAAATGGAATGGCACAAAAATATATTGTCCAATCATAGTAAATCTACCTCTATTGTTGATGTAATTAAAATAAATTTTTCGCCGGGCACGTGTATCGGCTTTGATAACAAATTCCCTCCTGGGTCATCATTGTTTCAGATCGAGCGTTATAGCCTTTATTCGTTTTATTTTTATAATTATGATTACAGGCGGATTACAACTGATGAGTGGAAAACTAATTGCGATGGTCCCTTACTTACATACAATCCTCAGCAATTTATTGGGAGTACTTTAGAGCATATAATTGGTAGGGAGCATGCTTCTAGCTTGTTTATGATAGTGAAAGATAACAATAGACAAGTTGAAATCCCTGAAAGTATTCGGTCACGTAACGATGTATCGTATGCTACTTCCCGAAATGCCCATTGCCTTTTATCAGGTTGCTTTTCTATCAAGGCTGATGAACTGGCTAGATTTTCTCAAGTCGGCGTTATTCAAGACAATCAACTCTCTAGCACAGAGAAGACGGGATATCTATTCTATGGCCCATATCGTAAGCTTAATAAGGGATCTTATTACCTAATTGTGCGCGGAGATTTTTTGGCTGGGAATACTGCTGTTATTGATGTCGTGAGTGATCAAGGGAGAAAAGTTCATTACGAAGGGAAGCTATGTGATGCTGGATGCTTGACTCGTGAGGTGCGGGTACCGTTTGAGTTAGAGGAACAGATTATGGATCTTGAGATCAGGATGCGTATTAGCGATATCGATCAAGTATCAATTGATGGGTACGAAATTGTTAGCACCGAAGACACCTCCCTTCCTAGACTTCCCGCACTTCAAATTTTTGGGCCATCACTCAATGTATTACCTAGGACAGCAGGACGAATAAAAAATAACGCAATTGTTACAAATGGGCGCCCTGGCTACCTTGCTTTTGGCCCTTACAAATCTATAGCTACTGGGAAATATAAATTTGTTCTACGTGGTAAAAGTAGAAAATCGGACTTGGCATGGATAGATATAGTGTCCAGCCAGGGTACTGTCCAGCATGGAAAGTTTACATTACAACCGACTATACATGACAGTGGAGTGCTGGCAGAGGGACGGATTCAGCTTGATGCGCCCGTAGAAGACATCGAAATCCGTGTATATGTTGGCGCAGAAGATGACGTAACACTTGAAGGTTATGAGCTCGTGCCCGTAGAAACTGAAGACCATTCAGCTTCAATTGATCGTAATCTTTTGAATTAACGGTTTGTGTTAACCGTACCGTCCAAACTAAATTCTACGAAATTTCCAGAAATTCAACTAATAATTAAAGTTTGATCTCCGGATATTTCGTAGATTGGCAAGCGTAGCAACAGCCAATGGCTTTATCCATTGCCATTAACCAACTCACTGCTCAAGCAGCCTCATCAAATAATTGCCGTATTCGCTTTTCAGCAAAGGCTTCATCAACTGCCTGAGTTTATCATCGTCAATCCAGCCATTACGCCAGGCAATTTCTTCCAGACAGGCTATTTTCAGCCCCTGCCGTTTTTCGATGGTCTGGATAAACTGGGAGGCATCCAGCAAGGATTCATGCGTTCCGGTGTCCAGCCAGGCCATGCCGCGCCCCATCAGCTCGACCGAAAGCGTATTTTGCTCGAGATAGCATCGGTTGACGTCCGTGATTTCCAATTCCCCGCGCGCGGAAGGCTTGATCGATTTGGCAATCTCCACGACCTGATTGTCATAAAAGTACAGGCCGGTGACCGCATAGCGGGATTTGGGCCTGGCCGGCTTTTCTTCCAGCGAGACGGCTACTCCTTCCTTATCAAACTCGACAACGCCATAACGCTCCGGATCATGCACGGGATAGGCAAAAACGGTCGCGCCTTTGGTTTTTTGCACCGAGCGCTTCAGCAGTTTCTCCAAATCATGCCCATAAAACAGGTTGTCTCCCAGCACTAACGCGCAGGCATCATCCCCGATAAATTCTTCACCGATAATAAAGGCCTGAGCCAATCCGTCCGGCGAGGGTTGAACGGCATATTCAAGCCGCATGCCCCATTGGCTGCCGTCGCCCAGTAGCTGCTCGAACCGGCCGATATCCTGCGGCGTTGAAATGATGAGCACTTCCTTGATGCCCGCCAGCATGAGAATACTCAGCGGGTAATAAATCATGGGCTTGTCGTAAACGGGCAGGAGCTGTTTCGAGATGCCCAGCGTAACGGGATGCAAGCGTGTTCCTGAACCGCCGGCGAGTATGATGCCTTTCATTCTATTTTCCTGTAAGTCATGATGTGTTTGGTCAGAGCTGGATCTTAATTGGCACCCAAGCCTAATCGTTCGCGCCGATAGCTGCCATCCAGCACGTGCTGCCACCAGGCCTGGTTATCGATGTACCATTGCACGGTCTTTCTGATGCCGGTTTCAAAGGTCTCTTTCGGGAACCAGTCGAGTTCCTTATTGATTTTACTTGCATCGATGGCATAGCGCTTATCGTGTCCGGGACGATCCGTTACATGAGTGATCAACTGTTCATAACGCGTTATCTTGCCGGGATGATCGGGCTTCAGCTCATCCAGAATGGCACAGATGGTCTTGACGACTTCAAGGTTGGTTTTTTCGTTGTGGCCGCCGATATTGTAGGTCTGCCCTACGCGTCCTTTGGTCACGACCTGATAGAGCGCCCGCGCATGATCCTCGACATAGAGCCAATCGCGAATCTGATCGCCCTTGCCGTAGACCGGCAGCGGCTTGCCTTCGATGGCATTCAGGATCACCAGTGGTATGAGTTTTTCGGGGAAATGGAAAGGCCCGTAATTGTTTGAGCAATTGGTGACGATGACCGGCAAGCCGTAAGTCCGGTGCCAGGCTCTGACCAAATGATCCGACGACGCCTTGCTGGCTGAATAGGGCGAGCTCGGGTCATAAGCGGTTTCTTCGGTGAAAAGCCCTGTTTCGCCCAGGGCACCGTAGACTTCATCGGTCGAGATATGATGAAAACGGAACGCCTGCCTTTCAGCGTCGCTCAATGCCTGCCAGTACTTGCGCGCGGCTTCCAGCAACGTGTAAGTGCCGATGATATTGGCTTGGATAAAGGCGGCAGGGCCATCGATGGAGCGGTCCACATGGGATTCAGCCGCCAGATGCATCACTGCATCGGGCTTATAGTGCTGGAATAACTGCTCGATTTTGGCAGCATCGCAAATATCGACTTGCTCAAAATGGTAGCGCGCACTGGCTTCTATCGATTTGAGCGATTCGAGATTGCCCGCATAGGTGAGCTTGTCGACATTGATAACGCTGTGTTCGGTTTCATTGATCAGATAACGAACCAAAGCCGAGCCTATAAACCCGGCGCCCCCAGTGACTAGTATTCTCATATGTTATGTTTAATTGCTATGTTCCAAGGTCAACTCCCGATAAATATCGCATGCCGAACTTACCGGGAGCTTAATTTTCTGCTTGCGCTAACGTTTCTGCTTTTAAAGCATATCCCCCATGCAAAGCTTCAATGCGCTGTCCCAGGATGGCATTTTCAAACCGAAACGCCGCTCCAGGCGATCCATTGACAGCCGCGAGTAGAGCGGGCGTTTGGCAGGCACCGGGTAATCCGTTGTCGGTATCGGATGGATGGCACGGTTTTTCAATGGCTGCCCTTGCTGACGGGCGATCTCGACAATTGCCTGGGCAAAGCCATGCCATGAAGTTTCGCCGGTCGACGTCAGATTGTAAATGCCCGAGCTGAAGCTGCCTTGCTGTCTTTCGAGCAACGCCTGCCGGACAATATGGGCCGTGGCTTCAGCGATCAGGCGCGCCCAGGTTGGCGAGCCGATCTGGTCAGCAACGATATTCAATTCCTCGCGTTCCGCGGCCAAGCGCAAAATGGTTCTCAGGAAATTCTGCCCTCTGGCGGCATAAACCCAGGACGTGCGAAGAATCAGATGATCCGCTCCGGTTGCCTGGATCGCCTGTTCGCCGGCCAGTTTGCTCTGGCCATAGACATTGAGTGGATGGGTAGCGTCATCTTCCGTATAAGGCGCGTTCTTGGTGCCATCAAAGACGTAGTCGGTGGAATAATGAACCAGCAACGCTGAGTTTTTCGCCGCTTCCTCGGCTAACACACGAGGCGCTTCCGCATTAACCAGGAATGCCGACTCCCGGTCCGTTTCCGCTTTATCGACCGCCGTATAGGCGGCCGGATTGACAACAACGTCCGGGCTAAACTTCTGAATAACGCGGCGCAATCCGTCAGGATCGGCAAGATCGGCCTGCGAGCGGTCGACGGCAATGACCTCGCCAAGAGGCAACAAGGCTCTGGCCAGCTCCCAACCTACCTGACCGTTACCGCCTGTCAGCAGGATTTTCATGCGAACACCTCGGCCTCGCGGAGCAAGACGCCCTGCTGATCCTTGGTGGAAAGACAGGGAGCGCAGTTTTCGGGCCAGGCGATGCCAATGTCGGGATCATCCCAGCGTATGCAGCGCTCATATTCCGGCGCGTAGTAATCGGTGGTTTTATACAGGAAGTCCGCCTGTTCGGACAGCACCAGAAAGCCATGGGCAAACCCCGCGGGTATCCATAATTGCCGGTGATTTTCCTCGCTTAATTCGACGCCTGCCCAATGGCCGAATGTCGGCGAGGATTTTCTCAAATCCACCGCCACGTCAAATACACGGCCCCGCACCACGCGCACCAGTTTAGCCTGCGGCTGCTTGACCTGATAATGCAGCCCTCTCAAGACATCTCTGCCCGAACGGGAGTGGTTGTCCTGAACAAAGTCCGCTTTTATACCGGTGACATCCTGAAAGGTTTGCTGATTGTAGCTTTCCAGGAAAAAACCGCGTTGATCGCCGAATACTTTGGGCTCCAGGATAAGGACATCAGGAATTTTTGTTGGGATTAGTTTCATTCTTAATCTTAAGGTAGAAGTTCTCTGCGGATAAATATAGATGATATTTAATGCTTATTTTAATTTTATCAACGCCAAATTGCACTGTTATAACCGCCCGGTCAAAGCTGTGCCGCTTTAATGGAGTTGAGCTGGGGCAAATGGACGCCCCTGAACGGAAAATTCCATCCTTGAATGCCTTCACTCATGGAAGGAAGGCCCCGCTGCCTGGCTTTGTGCGGCCTTGAGGGATAACCGCGCATCCCAATCGCTAACCATACTTCTCGCTGAATTTTTTTATGAAATCAGGCAATCGCTCCACCGGCAAACGATTAATGCCGGCCGCGCCCTTGCGCCCGCCGCCGCTGGGGAATTCGCTGCACAGCTCATCCGCTCCGGTTTTATTGACCAGCGGCGCGCGGACGCTGACCTGGTAACCGCCTTGATTATTATGCGTCACGATCGCATGCGCCTTGGCCGGCGCCTGATTGGCCAGTTCATTGCCATAAACGCCACTGATGCGCCGCGCCCAGATTTCATCCGGCAGCAAGACCACTACAACATGATTATTTTCATATTCAGGTCTGACGCGGCTTACCTGCGCCAAATCGTCGTAATAACCCGCTCGAAGCTTTTTATAGATGGATTGTTGATCGCCGATAAAATCAAAAGGCGATTTATAAGCCGACAAAGCCCTATAAAGCTGATCCGGCGGAAAATGCAGATCTTCCACGCAGCTGCCGTAGCTGTTGTAGTTGATGCAAACGCCCAGTTCCTTTAACTGGCTTATTTCAGAAACCGACAGGTTCAGCCCGCTTGCCGCCTGTTCCGCGCTTTGATTCAAGTTGTCGCCGAAGGCTGCCACAATAGCCCAGCTACGGTATCGCCCCTGCAGATAACGGTCAACCAAAAGACTGGTGCACACGTCGGCATCGGTATCAATCAGCGTTCTAAGCGAAGCATGTTCGGGTATCTCTCCGGGCAAATGATGATCGACATAAAAAACACGGGCGCCTTGCTGAAGTATCCTTTGTACATGGGGGAGGTTTTTCTGAAGGGAAACGTCCAGGACAGTCACGTCATCGCCCGGCTTCACGTTGACCCGGTCCAATAGCTCGATATCGCGTTTTATTCCCGTCACCAGCACCGACGGTTTTGGCTCGGCCAACCGAAGCTGCAACAAGGCGCATATACCGTCGGCATCGCCATTAAATACGTCGTAATTCATTGAATTCTCCTCGTTCCGTCAGACAGCCAAGCATCAGTTCCACGCTTTTCTCAATAGGTTGAATATGGGTTTCCATGATCAGTTCATGGATTATCCGGTTGTTCATGCGCTGAATCAATACCTGATGTTGCGCAGTCTTCATTTTTTGCAGCTCAGAATGAGCCATCTGATCGGCTTAATAAAAAGCTTCGCCCGCAAGGCGAAATGATTGGTTTGGGTTTGATCTTCGAGCACTCCAGCTTAGGCACTGCATGAAAAGATGAGCTTTTGCCCGCCAGGCATCAAGAGCATAGACGGCACCTCTATAAAGCGGCCGCCGGATTCGGTACCTGCATGCCCATGTCCATGGGGACGCTTTTGGCTTCGCTTGCCTTCGATTGCCATCGCCAAAAGCGCCCTTAAGAAAGTCTTGATTTAAGTGGCCATTAGTACAGTGATATATAGATGACATCTCATTCCTACGTATACTAATGGCCTATGGTCTTACTGCTGTTTATCCGTTTTTGCGTCTTTCTTTGGCGCTGCCGTCACCTGGGAATCGCTTAACAAAATATCATTTTTGATTTTTTGCACGGTTTTCTCGCCAATACCTGAAACATTGGCCAACTCTTCCACCGTTTTGAACGGACCTACCTCAGTCCTGTACTTAACAATGGCTTCGGCTTTTTTCTGGCCAATGCCCGAAATGGATTCCGATATGGTTTTGGCGTCGGCCGTATTGATATTGACAGGAGCGGCAATGACATTGGCGGCGCAAAAGGTGGCAAACAAGGCAATCAATAATTTTTTCATGTTCTATCCTTAAATAAATTGAAAATTTGAATAGTCCTGTTTATCGCCAACCAAGATAACCAACTATTCACGATACAGTGTAGACGTTAGTCTCCAAAATACCAGTCCTCCAAGACAATCAAAAAGTCATCGGCCGATTGCGTAATATTGCAATCCGCTGCGCTTGACCAGATGGGGCTCATACATGTTGCGGCCGTCAAAAATGACTTTATCCCGCAGTTGCTGGCTCAGCAGCTCAAAGTCCGGGCTGCGGAACTGCTTCCATTCCGTCACAATCACCAAGGCATCGGCTTGGTTCAGGACACCCTTGGGCGAATCGCAATAGCTCAGCCCCTGCCTGTCGCCATAGAGGCGCCGCGCCTCGTTCATCGCTTCGGGATCGAATGCCTGAACGGTGGCGCCGGCCTCCAGCAAGGCTTCCAGCACTACCCGGCTTGGCGCATCGCGCATGTCGTCGGTATTGGGCTTGAATGACAAGCCCCACAGGGCGAAGGTCTTGCCGCTTAGAGCGCCCTGGTAGTGCTGATGGATCTTCTCGAACAACCGGTGCTTCTGGCGGTTGTTGACATTCTCCACGGCACTGAGCAGCTCGGCGTGATAGCCGCATTCCTTGGCCGTTCTTTCCAGCGCCTTGACGTCTTTCGGAAAGCAGGAGCCGCCATAGCCGCAACCGGGATAAATAAAGCTGTAGCCTATCCGCGAGTCGGAGCCAATCCCTTGCCGTACCTGTTCAATGTCGGCGCCCAGCTGTTCGGCCAGATTGGCCAGCTCATTCATGAAGCTGATTTTCGTCGCCAGCATGGCGTTGGCCGCGTATTTGGTCAGTTCCGCCGAACGGATGTCCATGGTAATGACGCGCTCATAGCTGCGGTTGAACGGCGTGTACAACGCCTTGAGCAATTCGGCGGTTCGGGGATTGTCGGTGCCGATGATGATCCGGTCGGGCTTCATGAAATCGGCCAAGGCCGCGCCTTCTTTCAGGAACTCAGGATTTGACACGACATCGAATTCCAGATCCACACCGCGATTGGCCAATATTTTCTGTACCGTGGACCTGACCTTGTCGGCCGTGCCGACCGGTACGGTCGATTTGTCGACGATGACCCGATAGCCGTCCATATGCTCGGCAATGCTGCGCGCCACCGCCAGTACATACTGTAAATCGGCCGAGCCGTCTTCATCCGGCGGCGTGCCAACGGCGATGAACTGAAACAGGCCATGATCCACGGCCTCCTTGACATCGGCAGTAAATCTCAGCCGCCCTTCGGCCTGATTCTCCCTGACCATGGCTTCCAGTCCAGGTTCATAGATCGGGATGATGCCTTGTTTGAGCTTTTCTATTTTTGCGACGTCAACATCCATGCAGATGACATCGTTGCCGACTTCCGCCAGGCACGTTCCGGTCACCAGCCCCACATAGCCGCTACCGAATATAGTAATTTTCATGGTTTTTTGTCCTTGATGATTAAAAAACTGATTTACCTGCCGACTTAGAGCCAATGAATCATTTATTGGCTGTAGACTCAAAATCAATAAGCACTATTACGGCACAGGTATAGTTTAATGGGTTTATGCTTTAACCGTTATTAAGCATTGCAAAATTTTTCAATTTATTGTCGGTGAAATTCATCGATAGCCGCAGCCTTTCTTAATTGCCAAGTTCCTCGAATCGTTTACAATCATCAGATGCAAAAACACACCCATCCCAACGAAGCGCTGCTTACCGGATTTTCCGTTCCGGATAGGGAGCAGATCAGCCAGGCCTTAGCCATCGTCGCCCAGATTCCTGACGATCCTCAGTATTACCGCCCCAAGGGAATCGATGTGGCCGGCATTTTGATGGCGTTCAATATCGATCTGAAAACCATCATTGCCGCAATCCTGAGCGATCCCAGGCTGGCGAAAATAAGCCCCCAGCCCAACATCGCCGAGCAGTTCGGCGAGACGGTCGCGGCACTGGTCAAGGATGTCAACTGGCTCAACACCCTGACCGTTTACACGCCGGAAATGGCCAGCCAGCCGAATCAGGCGGAAACCTTGCGCCGCATGCTGCTTTCCATGACCCAGGATGTGCGCGCCGTGCTGATAAAGCTGGCTTACCGCGTGCAGCGCCTGCGCAATCTGCCTCGGGAATCCTACGAGGTGCGCCATTTTATTTCTCAGGAAACGCTGGACATCTATGCGCCGATCGCCAACCGGCTCGGCGTTCATCAGTTGAAGTGGGAACTCGAAGACATGGCGTTCCGTTATCTGGAACCCCAGATCTATCGCCGCATCGCCACTGCCCTGGCCAGCAAGCGCGCGCATCGGGAAACCTGCATCAACAGCTTTATTGCCCAGCTGCAAAAAGCGCTGGCCGAGGCCGGCATTTCCGCCGAAATCTACGGCCGCCCCAAACATATCTACAGCATCTGGAAAAAGATGCAGCGCAAGCAACTGGACATAGAGGAACTTTACGACCTGCTGGCCGTGCGCGTCATCGTCGACAGCCTGGCGAACTGCTACACCGCTCTCGGCATCGTTCACGGCCATTGGCAGACGATACCAAAAGAGTTTGACGATTATATTACCAACCCCAAGGAGAACGGCTATCAGTCCCTGCACACGGTTATCCTGGATGCGGATGGCAATCGCATCGAAGTCCAGATCCGCACGCACGAGATGCATGACTTTGCCGAGCTCGGGGTCGCCGCGCACTGGTCCTACAAGGAAGGCGGCCGGCACAATGCCGCCATTGAAAAAAGCATTGCCTCGCTGCGCAGACTGCTGGAAGAAAAAGACAGCGACGAAGCCCTGTTCGAAAATCTCCGCAGCGATCTGTTCGATGACCGTGTCTACGTGCTGACGCCGGCCGGCAAACTGATCGATCTGGTCAAAGGCTCCACCCCCCTGGATTTTGCCTACGCGATCCATAGCGAAATAGGCCATCGCTGCCGAGGCGCCAAAGTGAACGGCCGCATCGTGCCGCTGACTTATACGCTGAAATCGGGCGAGCAGGTAGAAATCCTGACGGCCAAGGAAGGCGGCCCCAACCACAACTGGATAGACCAGAATCTGGGCTATTTAAAATCATCGCGCGCCATCAGCCGGGTGAAAAGCTGGTTTAAAAATCAGCAGCAGGCGCAGAACATCGCGACCGGCAAAGCCATTCTGGACAAGAAATGTCAGCAATTGGGGCTGAAAATGGTCAATCTGGAGGAATTGGCAAAGCATTTCAAACAGCCCGATACCGATAAGCTGCTTGAGTCGATCGGCCGCGGCGACATCAATATTCGCCAGCTGACGGCGTTTTTCAAAATACCCGAACTGGAGGAAGCGCCCCCCGCCAAGACCAAACAGCAGAAGGCACCGGCCAAATCCGTCGTTTCCGTGGACGGCATCGATAACGTGCTGACCTCTTTCGCACAATGCTGCCAGCCGGTTCCTGGCGATGACATCATCGGTTACATTTCGCACAACAAAGGCATCACCGTGCACCGCAAGACTTGCGAAAACATCGTGCACCTGGGCCCAGAAAAGCAGTCCCAGCTGATTGCCGTATATTGGGGCTCGCAAAAATCCAGCCATGCCGTGCCTATCGTGATCCATGCCTTCAGCGCGCAAAATCTGTTGAACAATGTGTCGCAGGTTCTGGCCCAGGCCAAAATTCATATTTCCAACGCGGTATTGGATACCCATCCCGATTTTTCAGCAGACCTCAATCTGACCATTCAAATCGCAAATACCGATCAATTGAGCCAGGTGCTGACTAAAATCAGCCAATTGCCTAACATACTCGATGTTAAGCGTAAAACCTAATGTAGCCGTTCAGGGCGGATAAATCCGCCCTACGCATGTCCCCCTAACCTTGAACCAGCACATATGTCCCAAGATACACAAAAACGCCTGATCCTCGTCGACGGCTCCTCGTTCCTGTTCCGCGCCTACCACGCCCTTCCGCCGCTGACCGGCCCGAAAGGCGAGCCGACCAATGCGATCCTCGGCGTCACCAACATGCTGCGCAAACTGATCGATGATTACCAGAGCGATTACATCACGGTCATTTTCGATGCGCCGGGCAAAACCTTCCGCAATGATCTTTACGAGCAATACAAGGCGCACCGGCCGGCCATGCCCGACGATCTGCGTGTACAGATCGAACCGCTGCATCAGCTGATCCGGGCCATGGGCCTGCCGCTGATCATCGAAAACGGCGTGGAAGCCGACGACATCATGGGCTGCCTGGCGCAACTGGCCGAGCGGCAAGGCTTTCACGTGGTGATCTCGACCGGCGACAAGGACATGGCGCAACTGGTCAACGAACACATCACGCTGGACAATACCATGTCCAATGTACGGCTTGATATTCAAGGCGTCATCGACAAGTTCGGCGTAAAGCCCGAGCAGATCGTCGATTATCTGGCCCTGATCGGCGATACCGTCGACAACATTCCCGGCGTGCCCAAAGTCGGCCCCAAAACGGCGGCCAAATGGCTGAAAGAGTATGAGACGCTGGAAAACCTGATCGCCTGCGCCGACCAGATCAAAGGCAAGATCGGCGAGAACCTGCGCGCCAGCCTGAGCCAGCTGCCGCTGTCGAAACAGCTGACGACGATCAAATGCGATCTCGACCTGCCCTACAGCCTGGAGGACCTGAAACGCCGGCCCATGGACAAAGCCGAGCTCAGAAGCCTGCTGACCGGGCTGGGTTTTTCATCCTGGCTGAAAACCCTCGACAGTCAGGCCGAAGCTGCCGCAACTGCCCCCGAAAATGAAACGGCCGCACCGGAATCGGTTTATGAAACGGTTCTTACAGAAGACCAGTTTAACGATTGGTTCAAGCAGCTCGACGAGGCACCGCTGTTCGCCTTCGACACCGAAACCACCAGCCTGGATTACAGCGAGGCCGAAATCGTCGGCGTCTCCTTCGCCGTCACGCCCGGCCACGCCGCTTATGTGCCGCTGGCGCACGACTATCCCGGCGTGCCCGATCAACTGGACAGAATCGGCATTCTGGAACGCCTGCGCCCGCTGCTGGAAGACCCGCATAAAGCCAAGCTGGGCCAGAATCTGAAATATGACGCGCATGTGCTGGCCAACCACGGCATCACGCTGCGCGGCATCGCCCATGACACGATGCTGGAATCCTACGTGCTGAACAGCACGGCCACGAAGCACAACATGGACGATCTGGCCAAGGAATACTTAGGGGTAGACACGATTCATTACGAGGACATATGCGGCAAGGGCGCCAGGCAGATCCCGTTTCAGGAAGTGTCGCTGGATCAGGCTACGTTCTATGCGGCCGAAGATGCCGACATCACATTGAAACTGCATCAGGTGCTCATGGCAAAACTGGCCCCACACAAGGCCCTAATGAAATTGTATTCGGAAATCGAAATTCCGCTGATCGGCGTGCTGACGCGCATCGAGCGCAACGGCGTGCTGATCGACATCGCCATGCTGGCGCAGCACAGCCTGGAACTGGCCAATCACATAATCGCGTTGGAGCAGCAGGCGCACGACTTGGCCGGGCAGGCGTTCAATCTGGGCTCACCGCGGCAGATCCAGGAAATCCTCTTTGACCGGCAAAAACTGCCCGTGCTGAAAAAAACGCCGACAGGCCAGCCGTCCACCGACGAATCGGTGCTGCAGGAACTGGCCATGACCTACCAGCTGCCCAAGCTAATCCTTGAGCACCGCAGCCTCTGCAAGCTCAAATCGACCTATACCGACAAGCTGCCGCAGCAGGTCGACGACAAGACAGGCCGCGTCCATACCTCCTACCATCAGGCAGTGACCGCGACAGGCCGGCTGTCGTCAACGGATCCCAATCTGCAGAACATCCCGATACGCAGCGATGAAGGCCGCAAGATCCGCCAGGCGTTTATCGCGCCGGAAGGCTATAAAATCGTCGCGGCCGATTACTCGCAAATCGAGCTGCGCATCATGGCGCACTTGTCGAACGACGCCGGCCTGCTGAAAGCCTTCAGCGCCGGCGAGGACGTGCACCGCGCGACCGCGGCCGAGGTGTTCGGCGTGGCGCCCGACCAGGTCACTCCCGACCTGCGCCGCTCGGCCAAGGCGATCAATTTCGGGCTCATTTACGGCATGTCTTCATTCGGGCTGGCGCAGCAGCTCGGCTTGTCGCGCAACCAGGCGCAGTCCTATATCGACCTGTACTTTGCACGCTATCCGGGCGTCAAGGATTACATGGACAATATCCGCGCGCTGGCGCGCGAGCAGGGTTATGTGGAAACCCTGTTCGGCCGCCGCCTGTATCTGCCCGAGATCAAATCGCGCAACGCGGCGCGCCGCCAGTATGCCGAACGCACGGCCATCAATGCGCCGATGCAGGGCACGGCCGCCGACATCATCAAGCGCGCGATGATCTTCACTGACCAATGGCTGCAACAGAAAAAGCCCGATGCCAAAATGATCATGCAGGTTCATGATGAACTGGTCTTTGAAATCGCCGAAGACCAGCTGGAGCGCTGCACGGCCCGCATCAGAGAACTGATGTGCTCGGCCGCCGACCTGAACGTACCGCTGGTCGTCGACATCGGCATTGGCAATAATTGGGATGAGGCGCATTAATAAATAAAATTTGTGTGGAACTTTTTGCTTCCATATTTATCTTAATGACGTACGCCTTATAACGGCGTCGGATCAGTCCAATCCCCCCTTTTATTGTTGGCTGATTTTCTTTCAAGCCCCAACATGCGCACAAGCATGTTGGGGCTTTCTTTTTGCCGCTATTCCATAACTGGCTTTCTCTGTTATGCTATTCAACTTATTGTTTAGTGATAAGTGTATTTCTATTAATAACGGCAGTTTCGAAAACGACAACACTACCAAAATCAATCATCACCCAAGGAAATAGTACGCATCATCGAATGCAACCCAATCATGACGATTAAAAACTTTAAAGCCATCATTCCATTTTTTCATGTTCCACGGAAGACAATCATTTTGCGGCAAAGCGCTGCCAAGCATCCCGGCCTTAAACCGTCACTCACCCGGCCGATCAATGCGCTGGAGTTGATAAGAACACAAGCCCCCTCTCTTATCGCATCCTAAAAACAGTTATGAAATTCAAATTCTGGGGCGTCAGGGGATCCATTCCGACACCGGGGCCTGACACTGTCAAATATGGCGGCAACACCACCTGCATAGAAATTAGAACCGGCGACAATGACTTGATCATTCTCGACGCCGGCACCGGCATTCACGCGCTGGCCCATACGCTGACCAGGGAAATGCCCATTACCGCGCATATCTTTATTACCCATACCCATTGGGACCATATTCAGGGCTTGCCGTTCTTCACGCCCATGTTCATCAAGAACAACCGCATCAAGATCTACGGCGGCCTGGACCCGATGACCAATGAAAGCATACATCGCGCCCTGTCCGTGCAGTTGCAATACAGTTTCTTTCCGATCCGCGAAGCCCAGCTTGATGCGCATATCGAATACTTTACCCTCAAGCCCGATGAGCCGACCTGTATCGGCAACGCCAGGATCACGCCTACCCTGCTCAACCATCCCGTGCTGAATTTCGGCTATCGGATCGATTGTGATGGGCAGTCGCTTTTTTTTACTGGCGACTATGAGCCCCAGGTCAATATTTATCGCCCAGGCGATGAAGAATATGCCGAATTCCAATTCTTCATCGAAGCCAGGCGCGAGAAAGTCGTATCGGCCATGCGCAATGTGGACGCGCTGATCGTTGACGCTTCCTATACCGACAAGGAATATGCGTCCAAGCAAGGCTGGGGACATGGCACCTACAGTGCCGCGATAAGGCTCGCCGCCGATGCGCATGCGAAAAGGCTGTTTCTCACGCATCATGAGCCCGTAAGAAGCGATGCCGAACTTGATGCTATTTATGAGGGTCTGCTGAAAACAAATCCGGAACTCGGCTTCGAGCTGCTGTTGGCTCAGGAAGGCAATGAAATCTCGCTCTGATCGGGCTCGGCGCGGTTGAACAAATTATCCAGCGCCTCATGTACCTCATCGATCCCGGTTTTCTTCAAGGACGAAAACAGCTGTATCGTCAGCGGGCAGCTGACGTCCTGAAGCGCTCTCCTGACCTGCAACAGCGTATTTTTGGCGGCGCCGTAAGTCAGTTTGTCGGCTTTGGTCAGCAGAATATGCAGCGGCAGGCCGGCATGCTGACACCATTCGACCATCTGCCAGTCAAACTCGGTCAAGGGATGGCGCACGTCCATGACCAGAATGATGCCGCACAATGACTTGCGTTGCGTCAGATAGTGCTCCATCAGCGCATGCCACTTTTTCTTCACCTCCACCGGCACTTTGGCATAACCGTAACCGGGCAGGTCCACGAAACGCAGCCCGGCATTGATTTCGAAAAAATTGAGCATTTGCGTCCTGCCCGGCGTTTTACTGATCCTGGCCAATGCGTTCTGCCGCGTCAGGGCATTGATCGCACTCGATTTTCCCGCATTGGAACGCCCGGCAAAGGCCACTTCCAGACCCTGGTCGGCCGGCGCATTGCGAATGTGCGGCGAACTGTTGATAAATTTCGCCTGATGATAAATTGGATTCATCGCTGCCTCGCTTAAGCTTGTTAATTAGAGTAGAATTCGACTGTTAAGTAGCCGATCAAATAACTATAAAGGCTACCATAAATGATGACTTTATTCCGAAGGGGAACCTGATGAAGAAAAAATTGCTGGCACTCTCAATCGCTCTGGCGTTTACCGGCGCTACACCTATCGTACATGCCGAAGGCTCTATAAAAGCAGGACAGGAAAAAGCAGCCGCCTGCGCCAGTTGTCATGGAGAGGACGGCAACAGCATGGTATCAACCTTTCCCAAACTTGCCCAGCAACATGAGTCATACCTGGAAAGACAGTTGAAGGACTTCAAGGACGGCGTGCGCAAGGATCCTGTGATGTCGCCGATGGCGATGCCCTTGAGCGATGAGGACATCGCCGACATTTCCGCCTACTATGCCTCCCGCAGAATTTCAGAAAACCAATTGCCGGTTCTGGACGAGGATGATGAAGATGAAAAGCCTGCCGCGGAAGCCGAAAAGAAGGAAGACCCCGTTCAAGTCCTGATCGCCCAGGGCAGCGATCTTTACCGCAACGGCAACCTGAAACGCAAAGTCTCGGCCTGTATCGCTTGCCACGGCCCCTTCGGCGAAGGCAACAAGCCCGCGGCGTTCCCTGCCTTGAAGTCCCAGCATGCCGATTATCTGATCAAGGCGCTCAAGGATTTTAAATCCGGCGCCCGCAGCAACAATCCGGACAACATGATGCACATGATTGCCCAAAAAATGACCGAAGAGGAAATCAAAGCCGTCGCTTACCGCATCTCCATGATGAAATAACAACAGCACGGCCAGCTTGCCGGACGACTGTTCGCCCGGCAAGCTGGCCAGCGCCCGGGAATCCTCCCGGGCCAATCCGCTTAGTCACCGGACATCGCCCGAACAGCGCGATGTTTACAGTTAGCCTATAAATCCATGCCTTCCGTCAGCGCGACCCATTCCCTGTCCCGTACTCTTTTCCGTTTTTTAGGTTCCATGAACCTGGCCGTCACGCTGCTGGTCGCCGTGGCCATCGCCGCCGTCATCGGCACGGTCCTGAAACAGAACCAGCCCTACGCCGATTACCTGCTGAAATTCGGCCCGTTCTGGTTTGAAATTTTCAAGGCGCTGGATCTGTATGACGTCTACTCCTCCAGCTGGTTTTTAGCCATTCTGACCTTCCTGGTGATTTCGACCGGCGTCTGCGTGTACCGCAACACGCCGCGCATGCTCAAGGACATGCGCGATTTTCACGAGTATGCGCACCAGGCCGCACTGCAGCGGCTGGCCCACCATGCCCAGTGGCGAAGCGGCCAGCCGCTCCAGTCCAGCAGCGATTATGTCAGCGCCCTGCTCAGACACAAGCATTACAGGATCAAACGGTTCGACACGAAGGACGGCCTGCTGATCGCGGCCAGGAAAGGCGCCGGCAGCCGCCTGGGCTATATCTTCACGCATGCCGCGATCATCATCATCTGCCTGGGCGGCCTTTTGGACGGCAACGTGCCGCTGAAAATCGCGCAGATGCGCGGCGATATCGCCGCCGAGACGCGCCGGATTCCGGCCAGCGAAGTGCCCAAGAAAAGCACGCTGCCGGCCGGCAACTTGTCCTTCCACGCCAACATCGACATTACCGAGGGCAAGGGCGCCGACATCGCCTTCATCGATTTCAAGGACGGCTATCTGGTGCAACAGCTGCCGTTTGCCATCCACGTCGACGATTTTCGCATCGAGCATTATGAAAGCGGCCAGCCCAAGTCGTTCGAGAGCGATCTGGCGATCATCGACGAGGCGCTCGACGCCCCGATCAGGCAGACCATCTCGGTCAACCACCCTTTCAGCTACAAGGGCTACACGATCTACCAGAACAGCTTCGGCGACGGCGGCTCGCGGCTGAAACTGACCCTGCACCCGCTGGCCGGCGCGGGCGGCAAGGCACAGGAAATCGAGGCGACGGTCAAGCAAGCTTATCCGATTCAGGCCGCTTCCGGCGAACTGTCGCTGGAAATCGTCGACTTTCGTCCGTTCAACGTCAATCCGGACCCGACCGGCGTCAAGAAATTCCGCAACATCGGGCCCAGCTTCCAGTTCAAGCTGCGCAAGGCCGACAGCACCGCGCATGAATACCTGAACTATATGCAGCCCATCGAACAGGACGGTGCCTACTTCTATCTCAGCGGCATGCGCCGCTCGCCGGCCGAGTCGTTTCAATACTGGTTCATTCCGGCCGATGCCAAAAAGCGCCCGGAGCGCTTTTTGAATTTCCTGGCGGCCTTGAACGATCCGGACCGGCTCAACCAAGTCGCCACGGCCACGGCGCAATCGACCGACAACAGCAAAAGCCTGCCTGCCGCCGAACAGCGGAAAGTCGCCGAGTTCATGATCACTCTCAGCCGGCAGTTCATCGACGGCGGCAACGAGCGTATCTCGGACCGGATTGAAAAATCGGTACCGGAAACCCAGCGTCAACAGGTCGCCGAACTCTATGCCACGGTATTGCATCAATTCCTGAGAAACGTCTATTTATCGGTGCTGGAACAGGAGGGCGCGGACATCACGCAGCCGGTCAGCGATTTCGACATGCGCTTTTTCGAGAATGCCGTCAATGCCCTTAGCGTCGCCTATCAGTATGACTCGCCGGTATTACTAACGCTGAACGGCTTCAAGCACATCGAGGCGACCGGCCTGCAAATCACGCGTTCGCCGGGCCAGTGGCTGGTGTTTCCGGGCTGCCTGCTGCTCGTTGTCGGCGTCTTCTTCATGTTCTACCTGCCGCAGCGGCGGCTCTGGGTGATCATCAGGCCCGATGGCGAAAAATCGTCGCTGATCCTGGCCGGCAGCGCCCTGCGCAACCGTTACGACTTCGACCGGGAATTTGAACGCATCAGGCAAGACCTGACCCAAAAGCTAACCTGATCCAGCCGGATCGCCTTTATAACCAATACCTGCAACACCGCTATGGAAAATCTTTTAGATCAAGACTTCAGGGCAGACAGCTTTTTAAAACAGCGCTCGCTTTTTGACTGGACCTGGGCACTGCTGGTCATGGCCGGCACCGTGTTCGCCTTCAGCCAGTACCGGCATCTGATGGACGGGTTTGAAATCGCCATCCTGTTCGGCACCGGCCTGTCGGCGGTCTGGCTGGGCTGGTTCTGGCCTTCGCTGAAAACCTTTACCCTGGCGGTCACCGGCCTCAGCCTGTTCGCCATCTCGCGTTACGGCGCGGACCTGTCGGCCGCCGACACAAATTTCTTCCTCAAGTATCTGCTGTCCAGCCAGTCGGCCATCATGTGGATGAGCGCGCTGTACGTGATGGCGACCGTGACTTATTTCGGCCACTTGTTGTCCAGCAACGCATTCGCCGGCAAGGTGGCCGCCGGCCTGACCTGGTCGGCCACGACGCAGGGCTTGGTCGGACTGATGGTGCGCTGGCGCGAATCGTATTTGATGAGCCCTGATATCGGCCACATTCCGGTCAGCAATCTGTACGAAGTGTTCATCCTGTTCTCGCTCATCACGGCGCTGCTTTACCTGCATTACGAGCAGCGCTACCGGACGCATTCCCTGGGCGGCTTCGTGCTGCTCGTAATCAGCGCGGCCGTGGGCTTCCTGCTGTGGTACACGTTCGACAAGCAGGCCCATGAAATCCAGCCGCTGGTACCCGCGCTGAACAGTTACTGGATGAAAATCCACGTGCCTGCCAACTTCATCGGCTACGGTTCGTTTTCATTGGCGGCCATGGTCGGCGTCGTGTTCATATTGAAAGCCGGCGCCGAAAGCCGAAATCCGGACGGCCTGGCGGCCACGCGCCTGCCGGCATTGGCTTTGCTGGAAGATGTCATGTACAAGGCCATCGCCCTCGGCTTTGCTTTTTTCACGCTGGCCACTATACTCGGTGCCTTATGGGCGGCGGAAGCATGGGGCGGTTATTGGTCATGGGACCCCAAGGAGACCTGGGCCTTGATCGTCTGGCTCAATTATGCGGCCTGGCTGCACATGCGCCTGACCAAGGGCTGGAATGGCAGACCCATGGCCTGGTGGGCTATCATTGGCTTTTTCGTTACGCTTTTCGCGTTCCTTGGCGTCAATATGTTTTTGTCCGGACTACATTCTTATGGAGAACTCTAAATCATGCTAAAAAAAATCATTCCAACCGGCCTTTTGATCCTTTTATTCTCATGCGCCACGCTGCTGAAAGCCGAACAGGTCGGCTATGAAACCCTGTCGCCGGCGCAGCCGACCAACAATCCGGCCAAGGTCGAAGTCATCGAATTCTTCTGGTACGGCTGCCCGCATTGCTACGACTTTGAACCGCTGCTGGCAAAATGGGTAAAAAGCCAGCCCGACAGCGTTGAATTCATCCGCCAGCCGGCCGTTTTCAGCAGCCTTTGGGGCAAACACGCCAAGGCCTATTTTACGGCCGAGGCGCTGGGCGTGGTCGACAAGGTGCATGCCGACTTCTTTGATGCCATCCAAGTTAAAAAACAGAAGCTTGAAGACGAAGACCAGCTGGCCAAGTTCTTTGCCGCGCACGGCGTCGATGAGGCGCAGTTCCGTAGCGCCTACAATTCATTCCTGGTCGACACGAAGATGCGCCAGGCCGGTGCGATTGCGGCCCGCTACGGCATAACCGGCGTGCCGGCCATCGTCATCAACGGCAAATACAAAACCAACGGCCCTTTGGCCGGCTCACATGAAAAGATGATCGAAGTCATGGACAAGCTGGTCAAGCAGGAAAGCGCCAACTTAAGCAAATGATCGGTTAACCGAGTACGCATTGCGTACCTTTTCAGAACCGGCAAATTTTGAAAAAGGTATACGACTGTAGCTGGACGGGGCATGTTGCCCCGTCCGAAATGTTTGGCGTCGGCTAAGTCCAGCCGCTTAAACTCAAGGCCTCACATACACGCTAGGAGCGGGATTTAAGCCCTGATCCGCATGGAGAGCACGCATCAGGCACTTTTCAGAGCTGTCGTAAGTCAGCAAGTTTTAAACAGGCATGCAGCGCATACCCTGCAACATTCACCAAATCAAATCATCAGGAATCTGATAAGCCGCATAGGCATCATCGATTTTTTCTTCAATCTGACGATCATTCAGCACCAGCACGCAACTCTCATTACGCGCTTTTATTTTTAGCGCGACATCGGCCGGAACGATCTCGTACTGCTGCTCCCACTTCACGATAGCCAGACGGCCATTGCTGATCTGGTCGCGCATGGCTTCCATCACATACACGGTCTTGACCTTGTTGTTATCGCTGAATTTGTAGGCAATGCCGTCATCGTCGTCAGCCTGATTCTTGCGGTTCAGGTCGATCAGCTGCCTGATTTGGGCGGCAATCTCTTTCTGCTCAGCCTGCTCTTTTCTCAGCAAGCTGAGTTCGCGATCGCGAGCCGCCTGCTCTTCCCTGGCTTTCTGCGCCAGGCGTTTGGCCTCATCTTCACCGGTGTTGTTTTGCCGCTGTTGTTTGCGCTTTTCCGAGCGAATCTGTTTAGCCTTGGCATCGGTCGTCAGGCCCGATTTTAACAACTGCTCCTGTAGCGATAATTTTCTTTGGCTCATAATTCGATCCTATCTAAATAACTGTAAATTCCAGATGGGCGAAAGCTGTCCGCTCTACATGATTTTATGCCCTATAGCTGACAACGTTGAGATCGGATCGGGCGATACTGTCACCGGCCGAAAAACAGCCCAGCGCGCTACGGCGCAACCACTCCCACCGGCCGCCGCCATGCCCATTCGGCCGCGGCGATATCCTGATCTTTAACGTCGTCCTGACCAGCGGCACCTTAGTATTGGCCGCTCTCCATAGCCAGCGGCCGGATCACTCCTGCGCCGGGAACCGATCCGGCCGCTCCGCATGGTCAGGATACCGGCCTTCGCACAATGCCCGTTCCAGCAAAGGACCGTAACTGCCCGCCACAGTTTCCGGCACTTGTCGAGCGTAATGCTTTTTCAAGGCCGATTCACTGTTTTGCATCAACCATAAGGCGATCCCTGGGAAACAACCATTAGCCCATGACATGCGAGCACGCTGCCCGCTTTTGCGCACTTAAATCGTGGGCCTCGATTCTTAAATACAATCCGGGACAGCCATCATTTCAGGCAAGCGCCCAGCTTCTCATTCATTTATTAAATATTGATGAAACAATATAACAACAAAGTTGTCCATGGTATGCAACTCAACCGGATCGATATGAATTGAAATTCAGTTGATTATGCAAAATTATGTTTTATTTTCCTAGCCGGTATTCATCCCATTCACGACCAATTCCTGCTTCTTTGTGAAACTCATTGTATACCGAACGTATCCATATCTTGCAGCATAGTTGCACCAACAAACCCAAAACCACAAAGAATTTGCACAATTTGTTATTTTTATTTGTTTTTTACTAAGGGTGCAAAATATGCTACTCTTGGGATCATTTTCCGAGACGAAAAGCAATACAGCGAGACCAATATGACAGACCTTAACGGTAAACAAGAAGCGGTACAGAACGCTATCGCCTCTTTAAAAGACAAGCCCGGAGCGCTTTTACCGATTTTGCATAGCGTGCAGGATGCGTTAGGTTACATTCCTGCCGACAGCATTCCAGAAATTGCCAAAGCATTGAACCTTTCCCGTGCCGAAGTGCATGGCGTCATCAGTTTTTATCACTATTTCCGCGACACGCCGCCCGGCAAGCACACCGTGCATGTCTGCCGCGCCGAATCCTGCCAAGCCATGGGCAGCAGGCAACTGGAGAGTCATATCAAAAACAGGCTCGGCATCGGCTTTCATGAAACCACAGCCGACGGAAAGTTTTCCCTAGAGCCTGTTTATTGTCTCGGCCTGTGCGCCCGTTCTCCGTCCATGCAGATTGATGACGCCGTTTACGGCCGCGTCACCGATGACAGTTTTGATGCGATCGTCAACGAATTGGAGAACTCCTTATGAGCATTACCGTCTATGTGCCGGGCGATTCCGGCGCCGTTTCCATGGGCGCCGACCAGGTCGCCGAAGCCATTTCGAAACAAGCCCAGCAGCGGGGGCTTTCCGTCAAGATCGTGCGCAATGGCTCGCGCGGCATGTATTGGCTGGAACCCATGGTCGAAGTCGCAACGGCGGCAGGCCGCGTAGCTTTCGGCCCGGTTCAGAAAACCGATGTCGAAAGCCTCTTTGATGCCGGTTTCCTGAACGGCGGCGCGCATGTATTGAATCTCGGCCTCACTGAGGAGCTGGACTATTTCAAGCGCCAGCAACGTCTAACGTTTGCGCGCGTCGGCATTACCGACCCGGTCAGCCTGGACGATTATCTCAGCCATGACGGTTACCGCGGCCTGAAGAACGCGCTGGCCATGAACAGCGCCGATATCGTCAAACACGTCACCGATTCGGGCCTGCGCGGCCGCGGCGGCGCGGCTTTCCCTACCGGCATCAAATGGAACACGGTGCTGAATACGCCTTCCGACCAGAAATACATCATCTGCAATGCCGACGAAGGCGACTCGGGCACCTTCTCGGATCGCATGATCATGGAAGGCGACCCGTTCGTGCTGATCGAGGGCATGACGATCGCCGGCCTCGGGGTCGGCGCGACGCAGGGCTACATCTATCTGCGCGTCGAATACCCGCATGCCGAAAAAACCCTGAACGCGGCCATTGCGGCGGCCTATGAAGCCGGCTACCTCGGCGACAACATTCTGGGCAGCGGCCACAGCTTCCATCTGGAAGTCCGCCTGGGCGCCGGCGCCTATGTCTGCGGCGAGGAAACCTCGCTGATGGAAAGCCTGGAAGGCAAACGCGGCCTCGTACGCTTCAAGCCGCCGCTGCCGGCCATCAAAGGCCTGTTCGGCAAGCCGACCGTCGTGAACAACGTCATTTCACTGGCCTCCGTGCCGGTCATCCTGGATAAGGGCGGCGACTATTACCGCGACTTCGGCATGGGCCGCTCGCGCGGCACGCTGCCAATCCAATTGGCGGGCAACATCAAACGCCCCGGCCTCGTTGAAAGCGCATTCGGCCTGACCTTGCGCGAACTGCTGTACGATTTCGGCGGCGGTTCGGCATCGGGCCGCCCGATCCGGGCCGTTCAAGTCGGGGGGCCTTTGGGTTCCTACATGCCCGAATCGCAATTCGATACGCCGCTTGATTACGAAGCGTTCTCTGCCATTTGGGCCGTATTGGGCCACGGCGGCATCGTAGTGTTCGACGACACGGTCAACATGGCCGAAATGGCACGCTACAGCATGGAGTTCTGCGCGATCGAATCCTGCGGCAAATGCACGCCGTGCCGCATCGGCTCCACGCGCGGCACAGAGGTCATGGATGAAATCATCAAGGGTGACAACCTCAGCAAGAATATCCCGCTGCTGCGCGATCTTTGCGACACGCTGCTGAACGGCTCTCTCTGCGCTTTGGGAGGAATGACACCTTATCCGGTACTGAGCGCGCTGAATCATTTCCCTGAGGATTTCGGGGCTCATGACAAAGCGAACGCGGCCTAACCCATTTAAGGAGAAGACTATGTCTAAATTCGAAAAAGATTTTGGCACTCCAGCCAGCCAGTCGGACCAGATGGTCACGCTGGAAATCGACGGTTTCAAGGCCACTGTGCCGGCCGGCACCTCAGTCATGCGCGCGGCCGCTTCCATAGGCATTGAAATTCCCAAACTGTGCGCGACCGACAGCCTGGAGCCGTTCGGCTCCTGCCGCCTGTGCCTGGTCCAGGTGGAAGGTGCCCGAGGCTATCCGGCCTCGTGCACGACGCCATGTGCCGACGGCATGAAAATCACCACGCAGAACGCCAAACTGGCCGAAGTGCGCCGCGGCGTCATGGAGCTGTATATCTCCGATCACCCGCTGGACTGCCTGACCTGTTCATCGAACGGCGATTGCGAACTGCAGGACATGGCCGGCGCGGTCGGTCTGCGCGAAGTGCGCTACAACCCGGTCAAGACGCACCTGAAGGCCGAGAAAGACAGCAGCAACCCTTATTTCAGCTTCGACCCCAGCAAATGCATCGTTTGCTCGCGCTGCGTCAGAGCCTGCGAGGAAACCCAGGGCACCTTCGCGCTGACCCTGGACGGGCGCGGATTCGACAGCAAAGTCTCCCCAAGCCAGAACCAGGCTTTCATGGATTCCGAATGCGTCTCCTGCGGCGCCTGCGTACAGGCCTGCCCGACCGCGACGCTGATGGAGAAATCGGTCATCGAACACGGCCAGCCCGAGCACGCGATCGTCACGACCTGCGCGTACTGCGGCGTCGGCTGCTCGTTCAGAGCCGAAATGAAAGGCGACAAGGTCATTCGCATGGTCCCCGACAAGGATGGCAAGGCCAACCACGGCCATTCCTGCGTCAAAGGCCGCTTCGCGTTCGGTTATGCGACGCACAAAGACCGCATTACCACGCCAATGATCCGCAAAAGCATCAAGGATCCCTGGCAGGAGGTCAGCTGGGAAGAGGCGATCAACTACGCCGCTTCCGAACTGAAACGCATCCAGACCAATTATGGCAAGGGCGCGGTCGGCGGCATTACCTCGTCACGCTGCACGAACGAAGAAACCTATCTCGTACAGAAACTGATACGCGCCGGCTTCGGTAACAACAACGTCGACACCTGCGCGCGCGTGTGCCACTCCCCGACCGGCTACGGTTTAAAACAAACCTTCGGCGAATCGTCCGGCACGCAGAATTTCGATTCGGTCATGCAGGCCGACGTCATCATGGTCATCGGCGTCAACCCGACCGACGGCCATCCCGTGTTCGGCTCGCAAATGAAAAAACGCCTGCGCCAGGGTGCCAAGCTGGTCGTAGTTGATCCGCGCGAGATCGATCTGGTCAAGACGCCGCATGTCAAAGCCAGCCATCACTTGAAACTGCGCCCCAGCACCAACGTGGCGCTGATCAACGCTTTAGGCCATGTCGTGGTCACGGAAGGCCTGGTTGATGAGGCATTCGTTCAAGAGCGCTGCGATATCGTTTCCTTCAACAAATGGAAAAACTTCGTCGCCGAAGAACGCAACTCGCCCGAAGCCTCCGAAGCCATCACCGGCGTGCCGGCCGCTGAAGTCCGTGCCGCGGCCAGACTGTATGCTACAGCTCGCAACGGCGCGATCTATTACGGACTGGGCGTCACCGAACACAGCCAGGGCTCGACCATGGTTATCGGCATCGCCAACCTGGCCATGTCCACAGGCAACCTGGGACGCACCGGCGTCGGCGTCAACCCGTTGCGCGGCCAGAACAACGTGCAGGGTTCGTGCGACATGGGTTCATTCCCGCATGAATTCCCCGGCTACCGCCATGTATCCGACACGGCAACACGGCAGCTGTTCGAGCAGAACTGGGGCGTTAAGCTGGAACCCGAACCGGGCCTGCGTATTCCGAACATGTTCGATGCGGCGCTGGACGGCAGCTTCAAGGGATTGTATGTCGAAGGTGAAGACATCGCGCAATCCGATCCCGACATTCAGCACGTGCACGCGGCCTTGCGTGCGATGGAATGCGTGATCGTGCAGGATCTGTTCCTGAACGAGACGGCCAAGTTTGCGCACGTGTTCCTGCCCGGCTCGTCCTTCCTGGAAAAGAACGGCACGTTCACTAACGCCGAGCGCCGCATCTCGCCCGTGCGCCAGGTCATGGCGCCGCTGGGCGGATACCAGGACTGGGAGGTCACGCAACTGCTGGCCAATGCCATGGGTTATCCCATGAATTACAGCCATCCGTCCGAAATCATGGACGAAATCGCAAAGCTGACGCCCAGCTTCGCCGGCGTCAGCTACGAGAAAATCGAGCGGATGGGCAGCGTGCAGTGGCCGTGCAACGACGAGGCGCCGGAAGGCACACCGACCATGCACGAACATGAATTCCTGCGCGGCAAGGGCCGGTTCATGGTGACCGAATACGTTCAGACGCAGGAACGCACGAACCAGCAGTTCCCGCTGATCCTGACCACCGGGCGCATTCTGTCGCAATACAATGTCGGCGCGCAAACGCGTCGTACCCACAACGTCGCCTGGCATGCCGAAGACCGTCTGGAAATCCATCCGCACGATGCCGAAGACCGCGGCATCAACGATGGCGACTGGGTCGGCATCAAGAGCCGCGCCGGTGAAACCGTGCTGCGCGCCTTGATCACGGACCGCGTCCAGCCCGGCGTCGTCTATACGACCTTCCATTTCCCGGAATCGGGCGCCAACGTCATTACGACCGACAACTCGGACTGGGCGACCAACTGCCCCGAGTACAAGGTCACGGCGGTACAGGTCACAAAGGTCAGCCAGACTTCGGAATGGCAGCGCAGCTACCAGGACTTTACCGAAGAGCAGCTGCAATTGCTGGATAAAGCCGCCCAGCATTAGTGACCGGAACGGACCATGCAAACGTTGCCTTCAAATCTGGAACTCGGATGGCCCAGTTATCAGCAGAGCACCGTTGAGCGCTGGAAGGGCAATAGTTATTCCCGGCAGTTGGACTACATTGCCGAGGAAGCGCCGGTGTCGCTGATCTATAACGGCATGCCGCATGTCGTCATGCTGGCGACACCGAAGGACCTGGAAGACTTTGCCCTCGGCTTCAGCATCACCGAGGGCATCGTGCAGCGGGCGGACGAGGTGCTGTCGACGCGCGTGTACCAGCGTTCCAACGGCATCGAAGTGCGCGTCAAGATCACCGAGCAGCGCTTTAGCTGCCTGGCCGACAAGGGACGCAACCTGACCGGGCGCACCGGCTGCGGCTTGTGCGGTTCCAACAATCTGGATCAGGCGATACGCCCTACCAATCCCGTGAACGGCAGCTTAACCGTACCGGCAGCGGAGCTTTGCAGCGCACTGAACCAGCTCCGCGAGCGGCAGGCGCTGAACCAGCTGACCGGCGCGGTCCATGCCGCCGCCTGGGTCGTGCCAGAACAGGGCATACAGCATGTGCGCGAGGATGTCGGCCGTCATAACGCGCTGGACAAGCTGATCGGGCTCCTGCTGCGCGCCGGCAAGAATCCGGCGGACGGTTTTCTGATCATGACCAGCCGTGCCAGCTATGAACTGGTCCAGAAAGCCGCAACCGTCGGCATCACGCTGCTGGCGGCCATTTCCGCGCCGACCGGCCTTGCCATCCGTCTGGCCGAAGACACTGGCCTGACCCTGATCGGCTTCGCGCGTGACGACCAGCATGTCATCTACACCCATTCCGAACGTTTAACCCACACGACTTACCCTAGCTTATTGAAATAATAACCATGCATCACACAGCAAGACTGATAAAAATGGCCAATGACATTGGCAACTTTTTTAATTCCGACCCCGACAAAGAAGCCGCGGTAGATGGCATTTTCGAGCACCTGCGGAAATCCTGGGAACCCAGAATGCGCAAGGAAATCATCCAGTACTACCGGGAAGATGGCAGTGAACTGAGTGAACTGGTCAGACAGGCAGTTAAGCGTCTTGATCTGGAGCAGGGCTGATACGGCGTTCAGCAGATTGATTAATTAATGGGCATGGAATAAATCAGAAAATTGTAGGTGCGAATTGATTCGCACTGAGCGGATACCAACAGTAGGCGCTTTAGGCGAATCCGTACCTGCACCGGGAAATCCTCCGCCTGCTTGAGGATCTTATTTTATGCCCATCCCTTAACGCGCACGATATTATCCAGTCAGGGTAAAATACTACGCGTATATGCTCGCACTTGATCAAGAAGTTTTGGCGGCGTATTTCCAGTTCGGATAAAACGGTTGCTATCAATATAGTGGCGACTATGCAATCATGCCTAACGAATTGCAAGAGTGGCCTTATACACCTGTGATTTCAATTTTATATACACCTGAAAAGGTGTCTTCTTAATAGTTGGGTTTTTCAAACGGATTGGTCCGCAGCAAAATGCCAAAATTCATATATCTTGACCAAAATAAGTGGATTGATCTTGCCAAAACGCTCATTAAGCCAAGGCAAAATACTCAGTATCATGAAGTCTCGCAATTAATTCAGAGCAAGGTAGATTCACAGGAGTGGCTATTTCCATTGTCATTAGTTCACTTTATCGAGACGTTACGTCGCGCTGAACCTGGCAGCAGACGGCGGCTAGCATCGGTGATGTCGGAAATTTCAAAAAATTCCGCGCTTAAGTCATATGTTGATATCGAAGAAATTGAGTTATTCAACCTATTAGCAAAGGTTCATGCACCTAACGAAGTCCGGGCTATTGAGCCAATTGAATATAACTTCCTTGCAGCAATTGGAGTTACTAAGGTCGAGTTATCAACAAAATCCTACGTGCCGTCTGATTTGGCACGCGAAATCGCAGCATTAATGATTCAATTCATCTCTGATGACCATCTGTTTGAGAAGATGTTGATGGGTATAGAATATGATTTAGTGCTCGCGGGAATCGATGGCGAGGATAGGCAGGCGGTTGAAATGTGGACAGCGGAGCAGTCGTTTCTCAAGTCCATTCCGGGGAAACTAAAATATAAGGAATTCCTTGTTCGCCAAATGGCGCCGTTTCTGGCTATGGCGGCTTCAAAATTCGCAATTCATTTCAAGTTGCCGAAAGATGAAGTCATTCCATATAGTTTCACGTCTAACCCTGAAGATGTTCTTCGGTACTTTGAAGGTGTACCATCTTTGGATACAAGAATCCGCCTGATGTTTGATCGAATGAAAAATCCGGAGCACAAAATTGAGCTTCATGACAGCCGGGATATTTCATTCTTGGCAACAGCGATTCCCTATTGTGACATCGTTATTACCGAACGCACTTGGAAGCACGCAGCTAATTCCCAAGGGTTATGTGAAAAATACAACACAGTTGTCGAGTCCAATTTAAATTATTTGTTATCATGTTAACCCTTCAAAACCTAACCCCACGCTCCATCTGACTCCGCTAACGCTACGCGGCTGAGCTTTGCGTTAGCCTTGTAGGGCACAAGACTGTGAAAGTATTCGTTTTTTGAAATTTTCACCACAATATATTGTGCATTTACTATTTTCATAAAAACAACATATAGACAAATTCTGAATACTTTCACAGTCTGGTACGCACCGCGTACCTTTTTGGGGCTAGGGATTCGGAACACGTTGAAAAGGTATGCGGTGCGTGCCCTACTTTGCTTCACGTTAGGCCCTGACCGAATCTATTTACACCCATAAGGAAATTTTCCACAATGGACATCCCACGAATATTCAACATCACTGAAAGTGCTCACCGCATCCACAACCCGATCACGCCCGAAAAGCTCGCCACTCTCGGCGCGGCGCTGCGTCTGGAATCGGGAGCCCGAGTGCTCGACCTCGGCAGCGGTTCAGGGGAGATGCTGTGCACCTGGGCGCGCGATCACGGCATCATCGGCACCGGCATCGACATGAGCCAGTTGTTCACCGAGCAAGCGAAACTCCGTGCTGTAGAACTCGGCGTCGCCGATCAAGTGAAGTTCATCCATGGCGATGCTGCCGGTTATGTCTCTGACGAGAAGGTCGATGTTGCAGCCTGTGTCGGCGCCACCTGGATCGGCGGTGGAGTCGCCGGCACTATCGAGCTTCTGGCGCGGAGCCTGCGCACCGGAGGAATCATCCTCATCGGCGAGCCCTACTGGCGGCAGTTACCGCCGACGGAAGATGTTGCCAAGGGGTGTCTTGCCAACTCAATCTCCGACTTTCTCATGCTTCCAGAACTTCTCGCATCTTTCGGCCGCCTTGGCTACGACATCGTTGAAATGGTTCTGGCTGACCAGGACGGCTGGGGCAGATACGAGGCGGCCAAATGGCTCACCATGCGCCGATGGCTTGAAGCCAATCCTGGCGATGACTTCGCGAAAGATGTTCGGGCCAAACTGACCTCGGAACCCGAGCGCTACGCCGCTTACACGCGTGAATACCTGGGCTGGGGTGTGTTCGCGCTGATGCCTCGGTGAAGCGCGATGACGAGTATGTGCACTGAATTACCGCCTTGGCCTAACGAATAAGGTTAGATTGTGTGAGCAAAGCGAACCACAATCTGAACCGGTTGTTGGACAAGCCCAGTGATCACGGATCTGACTTTAATATAAGAAAATAGCTTTTCGGCGTTTGTGGGATGCGGTGGCTTGTCTGAGGCGGTAAAGCTCAAAAACAAGCCAATAGGATTGCCATGGCAGCAACAACATCCGGAAAGGGAGGCATTCGGG
>Ga0196965_1000176_pt1 | contig 45946 bp, 33 predicted proteins | sample S1_20metaG_FD_148668 | JGI IMG/M metagenome (GOLD analysis project Ga0196965, IMG submission 148668) | Soil microbial communities from Anza Borrego desert, Southern California, United States - S1_20 | ecosystem: Environmental > Terrestrial > Soil > Desert | place: USA: California | collected...
AAAGAAATGGAATGTTTCGGCTAAGGAAATTACCACAGAGGCAGGAATGCTTTACCACAAGCCTGGGGGAAAAAAAGCAAGCTACGGTGAAATAGCATCCCTGGCAGCCGGACTTCCCGTACCTGCCGAGGTCGAATTGAAGAAGGTGCGCGATTTTACAATTATCGGTACCTCCAGAAAAAATGTGGAAGCCCTGAATATTGTGACAGGCAAACCATTATTCACCATTGATCATACTCAGGAAGGCATGTTGATTGCCATGATTGCCCATCCTCCTGCATTCGGATTGAAAGTGAAGTCCGTAGATGATTCTGCCGCCAGATCCATGCCAGGCATTAAAGATGTCTTCACAATCAAAACACTTTCCGACGATTACGAAAGAAATGGTTTTGACACAACAACTTTTACTGAGCTAGTGGTAGTGGTTGGAAAAACTACCTGGGAAGTGATGAATGCAAAAAAAGCGCTTAAGACAGAATGGGAGAAAATTTCCGACTCAAATATAATTGTGAACGGCTGGGGAGGTAAACAAACGGTGAAAATCCCTGCAGGATTGGAGAGTACTGAAGGGCATAAAGCAAAAATGGTGGAAAGGTCAAAACAACCTGCTGAAGTACTTCGAAAGGATGGCGATCCGGAAGGCGCATTTAAAAAAGCAGCCAAAGTAATTGAGCGGACTTATAATGCACCCTATCTGGCACACAACACTATGGAACCGGTTAACTGTTTTGCCCACGTTACAGCAGATAAAGCTGAAATTTACGGACCTATCCAGGCGCCTGAATTTATTATGCAGGCCCTCTCCGCACGACTAGGACTTCCAAAGGAAAAAATCCATATTAAACTGGCAAGAATGGGCGGAGGATTTGGTCAGAGAGCTTATGGACATCACTTAGTTGAGGCGGCAGTGATTTCTCAAAAACTGAACGCTCCGATCAAAATGGTTTATACACGCGAGGATGATATGACTTACGGAATTTACCGTCCCACCTACACGGCCACTTACAGGGCAGCACTGGACGAGAAGGATAACCTTATCGCGTTTCATGTGCGTGGTGGCGGCATTCCTGAACACCCTGTTGCTGCAAACCGATTTCCGGCTGGCGCGGTAGATAATTACCTGGCCGAAGGATGGGCATTGGATTCAAACATTACCATTGGTGCATTCAGGGCGCCGAGGTCTAATTTCATTGCGGGAGCAGAGCAGTCATTCCTGGATGAAGTAGCCGAACTGGCAGGCAAGGATCCTATTGAGTTCCGTCTTCAACTGTTGGAACGAGCCAAGAACAACCCCGTGGGTAAGAACAACGATTATGACGCTGAACGGTATGCAGGCGTTTTAAAACTGGTGCGGGAAAAATCTAAATGGAACGAGGCATCTCCTAATATTCACTTAGGTGTTTCCGCATATTTCTGTCATAACTCATACGTAGCTGAAGTGCTTGATCTTGAGTTGCATAACAATAAGCCCGTAGTAAATAAAGTTTATGCTGCTGTTGACTGTGGCATAGTGGTAAATCCAGACGCAGCCACTAACATGGGTGAAGGAGGGATTATAGATGGTATTGGAAACGCATTGTTCGGCGAAATGACTTTTGTAGACGGAGTGCCGGAAAAGAATAATTTTCATCAATACCGACTTATCCGTCAGAAAGAAGCACCCAAGTCCATTGAAATTCATTTTGTAAAAAATGAACATGATCCCACAGGTCTTGGTGAACCATTGTTCCCTCCTATCTTTGCCGCTGTTGCGAATGCATTATACAAGGCAACAGGAAAGCGTTTTTACGACCAACCTTATGGCAAATACCTGGAGGAGCAGCCATCGCAAATGTAAGCGTAGAGAGAAATTTTAAATTTTGATTATTACCGCCGTTGTAAGTGTCCTACCGACGACCAAAGGCGGAAAAATGTCAGTGGGGACACTGACATTGGCAGGAAATTTATAAGTAAATAAGATGTCTAAAGGAAAAGTAAAAAACATATTTATACAAGGCGCTATTCCAGCGTCGTTTATTAGCGATAGCATTCAAAAGCACAGTGCAAAGACGGATATCGGCGCCCACAGTATATTTTTAGGACAAGTGCGTAGTGATTTAATTGAAGATAAAGCTGTAGCCGCCATCGAATATACCGCATACGAGGAGATGGCACTGAAGAAAATGGATGAGATCAGGGAAGAAATTTTTGCCAAGTATACGTTAACGTGTATGCACGTTCATCACAGTCTTGGAAAAGTAGCCGCGGGAGAAATATGCTTATTCGTTTTCACGTCTTCAAAACATCGAAAAGTAGCTATTGATGCCTGTGAGGAAACCGTTGAGAGGATCAAAGCCGAGCTACCGGTTTGGGGAAAAGAATTGTTCCAGGACGAGTCCTATCAATGGAAAGTCAATCAATAATTTGTAATTTAAAGGTTATTAACTCATAAATTCATGAAAGAACTTCGCGCGATATGTGATGCTTACAGGAAAATTGACTTCACAAAACAAAAAGCGGCAATTGCGACAGTTGTACGGGTGATTGGCTCGGCTTATCGAAGTCCTGGAGCCCGCATGCTGATTACCGACGATGGGCGATGGGTAGGGTCAATAAGCGGGGGGTGCCTGGAGGGAGACGCATTAAGAAAGGCCAGGGGAGTAATGAACGACAAGAAGGCCATAACCGTAACCTATGACACCAGCGAGGAGGAAAATAAAACCTTCGCAATCAATCTGGGTTGTAATGGAATTATTGATGTTCTATTAGAGCCGGTGGATCCCGAGGACAAGAGCAATCCCATATTTCTTTTTGAAACGCTGCTGGATCTTGAAGAAGATGCTGCTTTAGCTACGTGTTTTAGAGGAAAGGATGGAATGCCCGGAAAGAAAATGCTGATGAAAAACAAGGCCGTTGTTTTTCAGGATTTTAACGATAACAATATCAGGAGAAGGGTGGAAAGCGATTTGTCGGGCTTGTTTGAAACCAGGACATCCCGGGCGGAAACCTATTACATGGAAGACGGTATTACGGAGGTTTTTATAGAGTTAATTCAACCACCCACCAGCCTTATCATTTTTGGCGGAGGGTTTGACGCACGGCCCCTCAGTCAAATGGCAAAGAACCTGGGCTGGTCAGTTACGGTAACTGATGAGTGCGTTGCTCATATTGTTCCGGTTTTCTTTCCCGATGCGGATAATCTTTCCCTTTGTCAAAGACAGTTTGTAGAACATAACTTTAAGATTACCGCTAATACGGCCTGTGTCCTCATGTCACACAACTACGACTATGACCGGGATGTACTGAAAACACTGCTAAAAACGGAGGCACGTTATATCGGCATTCTTGGCCCACGCAAGCGGTTTGACAAAATGCAGAAAGAGTTTGCAAATCAGAACATTCTTCTTTCGGATAACGATTGGGACAGGATTCATGCGCCAATCGGAATAGACATTGGCGCGGAAGCGCCGGATGAAATTGCTATTGCCATTATCGCAGAAATCATGGGAAAATTAACCAACAGGGAAGCCGGGTTTCTTAAATACCGAAAAGCACCCATTCACCTTAGGGACACTACAAGTGAGCAAGTATTAAAAGAAGCGAAAATATAATCATAGGAAACGTCAGTTATAAGCCTCATAAATCCTGAATTTTTAAGCATATGGAAAAAAACATAGCCATCCTTCTTTTAGCCGCGGGTTCATCCACAAGGTTGAAGGAACCCAAACAGCTTCTGGATATTCACGGACAACCGTTATTGCTTCGGTCAGTTGAAACAGCTTATGCTTGTGCAGAAAAACAAACATTTGTGGTTCTTGGATCGGAATTTGAAATGCACAAAAATCTTATCTCAGATCTTCCGGTAAAGATTATACAGAACAAAAGCTGGGAAAAGGGAATGGGCAACTCCATAAAGGCCGGACTAAGTTACATCATTAAAGCTGTGGCCCAGGTAGAAGCAGTTATAATCATGGTATGCGATCAGCCGCTTGTCACCACAGCCTATCTCGAGAAAATGATTCAAAAATATAGTGATTGCGGTAAAAGAATTATTGCCTCCTCCTATGCTGCTACCTTAGGAGTACCTGCCTTATTTCATAAATCCATTTTTCCATCGATTCTCCAATTAGATGATACCCATGGAGCCAAAATGATAATAGAAAGCAATCCTGAAGATGTAGAAACGATTTCATTTCCGGAGGGAGCTATTGATATTGACACCTCCCAGGATTATCAGAACTTCCTCAAAATAAATTAGATTGAAAGATCTAGAATGCACCCTCTCGAGGAAAAAACAACGGATCCGAAATTTTAGTTAGCCCAAAGGAGTATGTCTCGCTGAACTTTCTTAAAAAATATTCCTTTTCAGCCATTGAAAAAATTTTGTCCGTCCACTGAAAAAATTTTGTTTGCTTACTGAAAGTAAAATGTCGAGCGTCGCTGGTCAACTTACTTAGCGCCAATGGTCAACTTCCGGAAGCTGGCTGGTGAAGTTGACCAAGCAGCTTGTCAAAAGTGTGGGTCGTGAACAGATTTTTGTAGAGTAAAAAGAGAGGAGGGGTGCTTTAGAGACTGAAAAAGTATGTATAGCCGTTAGCGGTTTTCAAAAGCTGGATTTTGTTATTTTTGCGGGGAGTCTTTGCGTCTATTGATCCTATAATTTTAAGTTATTTTCAATCAAAAACGCCACCCGGAGTTTGATCTCATAGGTGGCTGTCCTTTTTATTAAATTAAACACGGCAAGCGTATATTTCAACATGGCAAAGCAAAAGAAAAATGCGTATCAATTCTTTCCATTAATTCTGTTTACTTTTCCTACCTATGTAGAAAACGTTAGGGTTGAAAAAATTTTTGCCTTAAAAAATAACTTCCTCTCTTTGATCATTGTAAAAGAATATGTAAACCTTCTCTTTAATACCATCTTGTTAATTTATTCGCCTGTTTTTAATATTTCCCCGCGATAAACCATACTTGTTTTTTTTAATTATCAAATTCACTCTGTTATAGATTTAAAATTTTCTTTTACAATATTGCTCTCCGTGATGCAGGAATATCACCTTATCACACCCTTTCAGCAGTTTGTAATCTCTTTAATTGTTGGAGGGAAGAAAAGTATCATATTGGCATATAAATGAAGTTTCAATCTCTCCCAAAGAGAATTAAAATATAATGTGGGATAATTTAAAAAATTGGTTGCCTATTATTATAGGCGCTGTCTTGTCTGCTGTTTCATTGATTTGTGTAAATTATTTACTGGGTTGGCTTGCTACTTCTTTTCTATTTTATTCACTTTTTAAGACAACAAATTCCCGTAAACAAATTATTGGCGGATTGCTATTTGGTTTTGTTTCCGCTGCAATTCTAAATTCCTGGATGATCACTGTGGTTCATCGATATGCTCAGGGAAGCATTCTAATAGGAATAGTGTGTTGGATGGTCTCTGCAATATTAATCTCACTGATTTATGGCTTGCAGATTTTTATATTCAACAAGACTAAGCTGGTACAAAAAAGTACGGTTTCTTTATACATTAATGCAACTCTAATGGCTTCTTTGTGGGCGCTTGCCGAATGGATCAGGAGTGAATTTTTATATGGAATGCCTTGGCTGAGTTATAGCATTGGTATCTCTCAAAGCAGCAATATTTATATTGTACAAAATGCGGTAATAGGAGGTGTATTCCTTCTCTCCTTTATAATTATCCTGTTCAATTATCTGCTGGCTTTTGCTGTCTATACAAAAAAAATCAAACTTTTACTGGGCCCGGTTGCCATCTTGTTATCATCATTTATAATCGGTTTTTTTCTCTATCAAGATCTAAATAGGAAGGTAAAAGGCTCAACATCGAACAAGATAAGAGTTGCATTACCTCTTGCTTCTTTACCTCCTGAAACGATCTGGGATGAAAGTAATGGAAATCAACTAGTACAGAACCTCCTTGAATTGAATAAAAAAGCGGTACAGGGAAGACCTGATTTGATTTTGTGGTCTGAAACTATTGTTCCCTGGACTTATTTACCTAATGACGATCTGGTTCAAGAAATTTCAAAATCGACGCTACGAGATAGTATTCATTTCCTTTTGGGAATGAATACCTCTATTAATGGATCTTCAGATATTATTAACAACTCTGCCTATTATTTTAGCCCTGGCGGGAAAGCACTAGGAAGATATGATAAACAGAAGCTACTGACATTGATCGAGAAACCATTGTTCAGTTCTACAGGAAATCTTATTTTACCTTTTTTATCAAACAGCGGAATAAAAGTCTTTCCCGGAGAAAGCAAGCCATTGGAGACTATATGGGGAAAGGCAGGAATATTGATTTGTAACGAATCAACCATCTCTACGCTTTCTGAAAGTTTTGCGGAGGAAGGTGTTTCCTTTATTGTCAATATGGGCAATGACTCCTGGTTCTCCAAAAATTTTATTACGAAGCAACATTTTTATAACTGTCGGCTTAGAGCTGTAGAAACAAGGAAAGATTTAGTGATCAATAATAATCTGGGAACTTCAGGAGTGATCAGAGCCAATGGCGACATTTCAAAGGTTTATAATAATAAAGTGAGCAGTGTCCAATTCGTTGATATTTACCCAAACACAGTAAAAACAATAAAGCAATCCTACTTTATATACTTTTTGTTCATTGCTGTGTCAATAATAGTTTTAACTACTTTTTTAACTGGCAAACCAAAACAAATAAACTAAAATAAATATCGCATAGATAATATGCTACAACAAGAAGATTACAATTATAAAAATCAAAACAAATTATGAAGAAAGTAGTACTGTTATTTCTATTTTATACTATATGCCTCGAAGCATTTAGTGTAACTGTCACTCAAAAGAGTTGGCGCTGGAGGAACGATGATGGCTCTGAAACCTCAGCCACTCTTAAGGCAGACCAAAATGAGACGGCCAAAGTAACTTCAAAAGATGAGGTAGTCAGACTAAGGCTGGAATTTTCAATCTATCCTGATATGGGTGGTATGACGGATCCAAAAAACTCTGGTGAACTGGCATATTCAACCAGTCCTGAAGGTATTTTCACACCTATAAACAGCGATTCTGAAACTGAAAATCATTTCATTTATACCGCCAGTACTCATTTTGTACATGGTGAAGCCACAACACAACAAATGTCTCCCAGCTCAGGAGAGGTTTTTACCTCAGGAAAAATGTTTAACGGATCCGGTGGCGCCATAACTTTCGGTGTTCCGGATTCCGAATCTTCAAGGAGCGTAGAGCATGAGTGGGCAATCAAGCCAACAGAACATGCTGTTTACGGAACGACTTATTATTTTAAACTTCTTCCTTCGGCGACTGAAAGTTTTAATTATACGGAACCTTTGCCCTCATTGACTCTTGAAAAAGCAGAGATCACTGTAACCTCCATCAAAAGAAAAGATCCGACAAATTCTGTTACAAATAACTCTATCGTTACTTTCGAAATCACAATGAGTGAGGAAGTAACAGGGCTATCAAAAGCTAACCTTGAGGTTACCACAACAGGTATTACCGGAGCTGTTATCAGCGACTTTAGCGGAAACGGAACAACGTGGGAAGCCGAAATAGAAACGGGAGAGGGTGATGGCACCATTAGATTGGATATGACAGACATTGCCGGTGTTTCCTCCGTAACAACTGATGGAGAATCAGGTGAAGGTATACCAGGCGAAAGTATACCAGGTGAAGGAACAACAATTCCTTTTGGAGTGACTTCTTCAAGCTTCCCATTTACTTCCGGTGAAGTGTATACAATTGACAAAACTGACCCGACAGTAACAATCAGCAGTACGGAAGCAAACCCAACAAAGGCAAACCCAATACCTGTAAAGATAGACTTTAGTGAAGATGTGACTGGTTTTGATATAAGTGATATTGTTGTAGACGGTGGTTCTAAAGCTAATTTCCAAGGCAGTGGAAAAGCATATACTTTTGACCTTACCCCAACAAGCGATGGCGGCATTACTGTAGATATTGAAGAAGAAATTGCATCTGACGAGGCAGGAAATGGGAATAAATCAGCAACTCAGTTTAGCATTGAATATTCGTCAACTCTAGGTATTACAGTAACTTCTATTAATAGAAAGGAGCCCGCGGTTGCTCTAACCAATGCATCTACTGTTACTTTTGAGATTACATTAAGCGCGGCAGTAACAGGCTTAACAGCTTCTAACCTGGTTTTATCTACTGCCGGCGTTTCAGGTACTTCAATTACTGATGTTACTGGGAGCGGAACTACCTGGGCGGCTACTGTTAATACAGGATCCGGTGACGGTACTATCAGGCTGGATATGGTCAACCTTTCAGGAGCTACTGTAGAAGCGCCGCCCGTCATAGAAATCCCATTACCCCCTTTTCCTTTTCCTGATTCTTTTCCTTATCCTTATCCTCTTGACGTTCCAGCTTCAAGCTTCCCATATACTTCGGGTGAAGTATATACAATTGACAAAACTGACCCGACAGTAACAATCAGCAGTACGGAAGCAAACCCAACAAAGGCAAACCCAATACCTGTAAAGGTAGACTTTAGTGAAGATGTGACTGGTTTTGATATAAGTGATATTGTTGTAAGCGGTGGTTCTAAAGCCAATTTCCAAGGCAGTGGAAAAGCATATACTTTTGACCTTACCCCAACAAGCGATGGCGGCATCACTGTAGATATTGAAGAAGAAATTGCATCTGACGAGGCGGGAAATGGGAATAAATCAGCAACTCAGTTTAGCATTGAATATTCATCAACTCTAGGTATTACAGTAACTTCTATTAACAGAAAGGAGCCGGCGGTTGCTCTAACCAATGCATCTACTGTTACTTTTGAGATTACATTAAGCGCGGCAGTAACAGGCTTAACAGCTTCTAACCTGGTCTTATCTACTGCCGGCGTTTCAGGTACTTCAATTACTGATGTTACTGGGAGCGGAACTACCTGGGCAGCTACTGTTAATACAGGATCCGGTGATGGCACCATTAGGCTAGATATGGTCAACCTTTCTGGAGCTACTGCCGAACTGCCGGTGATTGTAGTCCCAATCGACCCTACTCCTTTTCCTTTCGAAGTTCCGGCTTCCAGCTTCCCATTTACTTCGGGTGAAGTTTATACAATTGACAAGACTGCCCCGACAGTAATCATCAGCAGTGAAAAAACAAGCCCAACCACAAGCAATCTTATTCCTGTTGTAATTGCTTTCAGCGAGGATATCACCGGCTTTGACATCAATGATATTACGGTATCCGGAGGAACAAAATCAAATTTCTCAGGAAGCGGCAAGAATTATACGTTTGATATTACTTCTTCTTCCATAGGAACTATCACTGTGGATGTAGCGGCAGAAGTTGTTCAGGACGAAGCTACAAACACAAACAACGCTGCAACACAATTTAGCATCGTTTATAATCCTGTAATTCCAACTGTGCCTTCTGTTACAATCAGTAGCATAAAATCAAGCCCGACAAACAGCAATGCAATTCCTGTTGAAATAACTTTTAGCGAGAATGTATCGGGTTTCAGCATTGGGGATATTATTGTAAATGGTGGCGCTAAAGAGAACTTCAGTGGTAGCGGTAAAATTTATTTTGTAGATATAACCCCAACTGCTGATGGTATAATTACAGTAGACATTCCTGCTGAAGTTGCTGAGGGTGTAACAAATTTTAATACTGCAGCAGACCAGTTCAGCATTACTTATGACGGCACAAGACCAACGGTGACTATTAGCAGCACTGTGTTTGGGCCGACGGAAAGCAATCCAATACCTGTAAAAATTAATTTCAGTGAAAACGTAACTGGATTTGATATCAATGATATAACGGTAACAGGCGCTACCAAATCAAACTTTGCAGGTGATGGTTCAGCATATACAATGAACGTTATTCCTACAATATCCGGAACAATTACTGTGAAAGTTGCTGCAAATAATGCATATGATGTTGCCGGAAACCTGAATATTGAATCAAATCAATTCACTATAATTTACTCTAATTGCATGCAGGTGATTGCAGGAGAAATCGAAGGCGACCAAACAATTCAAATAGGCGAGGGAGCAACCGAACTAATCTCAATTGAAGCTGCATCCGGTGGAGATAATAATCTGTCTTATCAATGGGAATTTTCTGTTGACGGCGTTTTTTATTCACAAATCTCGGGAGCCACAAAGGCATCTTATGCACCAGGTGCATTATCTCAAACTACTTCGTTCAGACGGATGGCTATTTCCGCTGGCGGCTGTGGTACCGCTTTAAGCAATGTGATAACAATTACAGTAGTTCCTGCTGAATTAATTAAGGGTGACATTCCTAACGCTCTTTTCTTTAATGGAGATGTAGGTAACAACACGTGGGGTATTTCACATCTGGGAATACAAAAGAGTGTAAGAATCAGAGTGGTAGATAATACAGGCAGAGTATTGTTCCAAACTAACGATCCAAACAAAGAATGGAACGGGATGTATAATGGAAACAAAGTAGCGGAAGACACTTACCATTTTATTATTGACGACCTGGGTGGCAAGAAGGTAGAAGGTTCAATAAGAGTTTATTATTAGTAGTAGTTAATTGATCAGATTGATTAAGACATTATCAAATGAAGAAAATAGAAAAAATAATAGGTAAGGCAGCGATTGCTGCTTTACTTTGCTTGTCGGTGACTAAGGGACAGGCGCAATCCAATAATCCCCTCACGCAGTTTTACAAAATGCCTTATTTGTATAATCCGGCATTTGCAGGAAAGGGCAACTCAACAGATATCCATTTGGGCACAAAACAGCAATGGACGACTTTTGAAGAAGCGCCAAAAGGATATTTACTAGGCGCCAATACTAGTTTTGGCGGGCCTGCTTCAATCAAGGTAGGTTTGAGTGGAAATATAATCCAGCAAAATTATGGCGTTTATAATTCGCTTGAAGGAGGTCTTTCCTATGCAGTGCATGTTCCGCTTACTTCAAAGCTGAACATGGCAATGGGGATAGCCACAAAGATTAATAAAGTAAAGGCTGATGAAGATGATTTCAGGATAAGAAACGAGGCAGATCCTTTTTATCAAAGTTTAATTAATTCGAACTATGCTTTGAATTATTTTAATCTTGATGCCGGTTTGCTAATTTATTCTGACCAGTTTTTTGCGGGTTATTCTACCTTGCGTCTTGCAAGAACACGTCTGGGAAATGAATTCGATTCAAAAGATCAGTCTTACATCAGGCATACGGGTATTGCAGGTTATACTTATAAAGTAAACTCTCAGGTTGAGTTGATTCCATCACTAATGTTGCAGATGGAAGCTTCGCTGCCTACACTTTATTCTGCAAATATTCAGGCCAGATTTAAAGAAAAGTTTAGCGCCGGAGCAGGAGTTGGTAATAAAGCAGCTTCTATACTTCTGGGTTATTCCCTGAACGATTTTATTTCTCTAAACTATGCTTACGATATGAGTTTCGGAGAAATCAAACAATATAATTCAGGCAGCCATGAAATAATATTGAGTTTAAAGCTTAATAAGAAACAGAAGAAAGCTGCTCCTGCTCCTGTAGTTATTGTAGAAACAGCTCCTATCGTTGTGGATACAGATAAGGACGGTATAGAAGACAAGCTGGATGAGTGTCCAAATATTGCAGGTACTTCTTCAAACAAAGGATGTCCTGAAAAAGTAGACGCTGACAAGGACGGTATAGTTGATGAAGAAGATAAATGTCCACAAGAAGCAGGGTTAAGAGAACTTGGAGGATGCCTTCCCGAAGACAAAGACAAAGATGGAATTTCTGACAAGGAAGACAAATGTCCTGAAGTAGCCGGAGCTAAAGAGACAGGCGGATGTCCTGACACTAAGGTTGATGAGTCAATACTTGAGAGAGTAAAAGCGTCTCTTGCATTTGAAAATAACAAATCTGTAATCCTGGAAAAATCCTTTGCAGATTTAAATGAATTTGCAAAAGCTCTTATCGCCAGACCCACTTTAAAGATCAAGATAGAGGGACATACTGATAACACAGGCTCTGAAGTTAAAAATATTCAATTGTCCAAAGACAGGGCGAATGCTGTAAAGGCCTATCTTATAAAAGAAGGAATTGTGCAAGACAGGATCGCAGTTGAAGGATATGGCAGTAAAAAGCCATTGGTTGATAACTCAACAGCAGAAGGTCGGGCAAAGAACCGACGGGTGGAGATCAATATTGTAGACTAAAACAACAGAAATATATTGATAATCAGTGGAGGCTGTCCAAAAAGGATAGCCTCTTTTCTTTAGGGCGGCTAATCAGACAAATAAGCATACCTGCTCCTTATTTATACATCAGGATATGCGCAGAAAAAGATTCCAACAAAGCCATCGAATTGAATGACGTAAGTACCACTAAAGACAAGGAGTGCTGTTACCAAGCTAGCACACTGGTATTTTGTGCAAATAAAAAAAGCCACTCAGAGTTTGATCTCATAAGTGGCTTTTGCTCCCCCTCTTGGGCTCGAACCAAGGACCCCATGATTAACAGTCATGTGCTCTAACCAGCTGAGCTAAGGAGGAATTTGAATTGGAGTGCAATAATAGGAGATGCTTCCTATTTTCCAAAATATTTTCTCCAAATAATTTTTAATTTAAGCTGCTCTGAAAGCAAAATCTCCGCCGATTAAGACTGACAAAATTTCTCAATATTTTATTTAAGAAATGTATAATGAGGAAGTTAATTTGCTTTTTTGTTAAAATATGTTAATTATGACCCTATTATAAAAAAATGCATATTGATGGACCAATGTTTGCGTTAAGGCGTAAGTAATAGTACAGAATTTTAAACTCAAAAATTTTTAGAATATGAATAAGAAGCAATTTTTTATTGGGATGTTTTTAGCTGCTTTTCTTGGAGGAGCAATAGCTTTAGGAGGTTTTAGTTTTTTTAACAAACAACAGCCAAGTGCTCAGCCTTATGCCCAAACTACAAAATTTAAATTTTCTAACTTTCTTCAGGATTCGGTAGTTGCTGTTCCTGAAGGGCTAAATTTTGTATATGCGGCAAGTAAAGTGAGCCCTACGGTTGTACATATAAAAACGACTTATGATGGAAGTTCTGCTCAGGGAGAAGGAGAATATGAAGAGAACCCGTTTGATGATTTGTTCAGGGATTATTTTGGTGATGGTGGACGAGGTGGCAATCCGCACAGAGGCGGCCCGATGCCATCCAGAGCCTCAGGTTCCGGGGTCATTCTTTCCCACGACGGCTATATTATTACCAATAATCATGTGATTGAAAATGCAGACAAAATAGAAGTGGTATTGGAAGACAAAAGAAGGTTCTATGGTAAAGTTATAGGAACAGACCCCTCTACTGATCTGGCTCTAATTAAAATAGATGAAAAAAACCTTCCATTTGCAAGGTTCGGAAACTCTGACAATTTAAGGGTAGGAGAATGGGTTCTGGCTATTGGTAATCCATTTAACCTTACTTCTACAGTTACAGCAGGTATAGTAAGTGCACTTTCCAGAAATATTGACATTATAAGAAGAGAAGACGGAACGGGAATTGAAGCTTTTATCCAGACCGATGCTGCGGTGAATCCGGGAAATAGCGGAGGTGCACTGGTAGATCTTAAAGGAAATCTTGTTGGAATCAATACGGCAATTTTAGGAGGCTTTTCCGGCTCTTATACAGGATATTCCTTTGCAGTACCCAGTTCTTTAGCCAAAAAAGTAATGGATGATTTACTGAAATACGGAACGGTGCAAAGGGGTATGTTAGGGATTCAGATAAGAGATATTGATCCTGATTTTGCAGAACAAAATAATATCAAAAGAAATAGTGGGGTTTATGTTTTGGATGTGGTTACAGGAGGAGGCGCTCTGGAAGCCGGGCTTGAAAAAGGAGATATTATCGTAAAGGTCGATGACAAAGAAATTCGTACGGTGTCACAGCTTCAGCAGAACATTGCTATTCACCGTCCGGGAGATAAAGTGAAGGTAGTCTACATGAGGGACGGAAAAGAAAAAGGAACGACGGTTACCCTGAAAAATGCGAAAGGAACCACTCAACTGGTTAAGAAGAGCGAGACACCGGAAAACGCATTGGGAGCAAACCTCTCAGAAATAAATGAAAAGGAAAAAACCGGGCTTAATTTGTCTTATGGAGTAAAAGTGGACAAGGTATTCAGCGGCGTTTTTGAAGAAGCTGGGGTAAAGGCGGGGTTTATAATTACCAAAATCCAAAGCCGGCCTGTAAGAAGCGCCAAAGAAGTGGAAAGCATAATCAGAAATTCAAAAGGGCGTGTATTGATAGAAGGCGTATATCCTAACAAAGAAGAAGGCTATTATGTACTTCAAATAAAATAGAAAAAGAATAGGTTCTAAAAAGGCGCTGGTAAAGCGCTTTTTTTTTGCATTTACTTTTCAAAAGTTGTTCTTTCTTTTAACTAAATTTAGTTAATCCAATTTGACCTTTGTACGGAAAAATCTATTTTTAGAAGTTTAACAGTAAAAGCATGGAAGCAGTAGGAAAAATTCAAAGTATGGACATAAAAGCTATTCTGGATAGGCTGGGAATAAAGGAAGAAAGCTTTCCTTATTCTACGGGACAGCAATGGGGTGGAAATAAAGGTTCAAATCAGAAAATTATTTATTCTCCTATCGACAATAAGAAGATCGCTACGGTCAACATTGCCAGTGAAGAGGATTATAAGCAAGTAGTAAAAGTGGCAAAAGAAGCATTTACCACTTGGGTAAATATTCCTGCGCCAAAAAGAGGTGACCTGATTCGTCAGATAGGAGATAACCTCAGAAAGCATAAAAATGACCTGGGCGCATTGGTTACCATAGAAATGGGTAAGATATACCAGGAAGGACTTGGTGAAGTGCAGGAAATGATTGACATCTGTGATTTTGCGGTAGGATTGTCAAGGCAGCTTCATGGATTTACCATGCACTCGGAGCGACCAAAGCATAGAATGTACGAACAATACCATCCGCTTGGAATAATTGGAATAATATCAGCGTTTAATTTTCCCGTAGCAGTTTGGTCATGGAACGCAATGCTTGCCCTTGCTTGTGGCAATGTATGTATATGGAAGCCATCAGAAAAAACACCTCTCACGGCTATTGCCTGCCAGAATATTGTTTCACAAGTATTTAAAGAAAATGGTATCCCTGAAGGTGTCCTTAATTTAGTAATTGGCGATCCAAAGATCGGGGCATTAATGGCCAACGACGATAACATTCCTCTTATTTCCGCTACAGGCTCTACCCGGATGGGTAAAGCGGTAGGTGAAGCTGTTGGTAAAAGATTGGGAAGATTTCTATTGGAACTCGGTGGAAATAATGCCATAATCGTTACTCCTAATGCTGACCTGGAATTAGTGCTTCGTGCGGTAGTTTTTGGAGCTGTAGGTACCTGCGGACAACGATGCACCTCTACAAGGAGGTTAATTGTTCATGAATCCGTATACGAAGAGCTAAAGGGAAAACTGTTAAAAGCATATCAAAACTTACCTATTGGAAATCCCCTTGATTCTAAAGTCCTTATCGGGCCAATGATAGACAAAGAGGCAGTAAAAGGTTTTGTAAATGCCTTGGAAAAAGTTCAGCGGGAAGGAGGAAAACTTCTGACCGGAGGAACCGTGAAAAGAGGAGGCAATCTTGATGCGGGAAATTTTGTAGATCCTGCAATAGTTGAAGTGGAAAAACAATATGAAACAGTTCAGGAGGAAACTTTTGCTCCAATCCTTTATATGCTTAAGTATCAGGGGGAGGTAGAGAATGCTATTCGTTTACAAAATGATGTAAAACAAGGATTGTCTTCTTCAATATTTACGACTAATTTAATTGAGTCTGAGAAGTTTTTATCTCATGTGGGATCAGATTGTGGAATCGCCAATGTGAACATAGGAACCTCTGGCGCGGAAATAGGCGGCGCCTTTGGAGGAGAAAAAGATACAGGCGGAGGAAGGGAGTCAGGATCGGATGCATGGAAGATTTATATGAGAAGACAAACAAATACTATCAACTTTGGACAAGAATTACCTCTTGCACAGGGAATTCAATTTGATTTTTAAAAAAATATATTACACTTTTGAATTGTTTTGTAATTTTTTTGATATAGATTTATATTTAACGAATTTAAAAAAATTTTAGAATGTTATGGCCAATAAAACTAAGTACCAGTCTGTAATGCTAATCGATGATAATGAGATAGATAATCTTATTAATCAAAAGATGATAGAAGCCTCCAGTATCAGTCAACATATATTTACTCATACAGGAGCGAGAAGCGCCATTGAGTTTTTGAAGAATATGGAGAAAATATATGCTGTAGCTTCTGAAGCATTGCCTGAGGTAATTTTCCTTGATATTGATATGCCTTTAATGGATGGGTTCCAATTTTTAGATGAGTTTGATAAGTTGAAAGATGACACAAAAAAACATTGCAAGATTGTGATGCTTACTTCTTCAATTAATCCCCAGGACGTAAACAAATCAAAGAAATACGATTATGTGAAGAAGTATATTAATAAGCCTCTTTCTCAGGAAAATCTTAAAAATCTTTCTATTTAATTGTAAGGCCATACATTTAGTGCGGATCTTCGGCCCACCGAAAAAGGGTGGGCTTTTTCTTGTATAGCCTTCTAAGACTGATTAAACCATCTTTACTGCACTTTGCGAAAAGCCCTGTTTTGAAAGTAATTTGATGAAGTCCATCATCTGAATAGAAATCTCCACGGCAGTCTTTTTCTGTGTTCTTAAGTTAAAAAAAAAGGTATTATAATAAAAGTTACCATAATACTTATTACGATTATTTTCTTTGAAAAACTTTATTAAAAATTGTTCCTGGATTTGACTGATTGGATCCACTTAAAGCTCTATTCTCAGTAATTCTCTGCTAATATCCCTCTTACTAAAAGTCCCTCAATCAATGCTTTTCTTCCTTCTTCAGTAAAAATGCCATTTAGAATTTTCTTTCAGTAAACAATTGCTAAACTTATGTAAATCTAAAAACCCTTTTATTGTGGAAGAATTAAAAAATCTTCTTTTAAATACGAAAGCGGTATAGCCAGAAAGCTAGAGAAAAAGGCAAACTTTCATTTCCCGTCATTAATGCTAAAAAAAACTCATTTAAGTCATTCTCAAATTAGAATTACCTTTCCTATTAGCCCCAAATAAAAAAGGAGGATCACTTTCGTAATCATCCTTCTCATTCTTCTTTCTTAAGTCTATCTTTTAAGACAATCTATTTATAAAATTCTCATCCATTTTAATATACATGATCGGGGAGAAATAAGGTAATTCTATTCTCTTTAATCTTTCCACATGTGTTCTGATCTTTGGAGCCTTATTCTTTTTGTTGTCGCTAATGGACGTCTTTATTATTTTGGTAAATAATAGAATATGCTCACAATTGTCTTTCCCAAGCAATCTTATTTGTCTTTGAATACTGTTAATTAACTGATTAAACAATTCATAATCGTTCATTAGGCAGTATTGCAGCGCCAGTATCAATTTAATCTCCAACTGAGCCTGAGGGAATTTCTTCAAACTAAGGTCATTAAGGAGGTTATTGATCCATCTTGCCGCCTCATCATATTTGGATGCATAATAGCAGGAAATGGCCCTGTATGTGATGTACGTGATGTATTTTGGAACATCATTGGTGTCAATCTCAAAATCCTGGAAAATAGCAATGTTTTCTTCATACATCATGGTATCATTTTCCGTTCTGTTGTGTCTTTGGATTTTAGTCAGAAGGAATTGTGCCGGATAGGTATAAAGGCTATAGTTGGAAAGCAGGATACTTGCAGATTCATTTACTTCTTCAAAGTATTTTTCAGCTTTCTTAAATACTTTATAGTGGTTGTAGTATTCAAGTTTTAGGAATTCAAAAACCAGCTTTAAATGATAGTAAATCGAATCAAGATAATAGGAGCTAAAAATTTTGGCGATGTTGTTAAGGATATCTTCAATTGGCTCTTCATCCTCTTCCATAGATTCTTCATCCACGAATAATCTATGGAAAATTCCCATGCAACTCTGGTAAACATATAACCTATGCGATGTATACAATCTGCACACATTATTCATCTCCGTGTTCAACAGTGTTAACGCCAGTTTGTCCTCATCGGCGCCTGTTAATGAATATATTCCATATTTCTTGAAATATTCAGCCAAAAGATCTTCTGCTTTATCTACAGCAAGCATATAAGCAACATGCTTATTATAAAGCTGAGAATAATTGAATAGATCAGGTGTATTTATGTGAAGTTTTTTTAACGTCTTGTAGACTATTGTCAGCTCGTTGGATAAATCGTAGTCAAGCAACTCTTTTTCAAGCTTTTTAAGCGTTGCAACCGCAATTGCTCGTTTCTTGGTAAATATTATCTCGTTTATATTGGCAACTTTCTTTAGGATGTCAGTTCTGGGATTTTCCATTTGTTGAAGAAGATATTCTTCAATTTTCTGGTTTAACCTTGAACGGAGGGTGTAATAAGCATTGGTGTTTACATCCAATTCCTCCATGATTTTTGTATCTGAGAGGTGTTTTTCTCTCATAGATTTAAGAAGATATGCTGATTTTTCAGCATTGCTTTCAATAAGGGAATTGTAGATAGCTTGGAAATCGCTGGTCGAAAGTTGCTTTATAATGTTTTTAAGCTTAGCCATAACATCGGATAAATATTAATCAAGTATAACTTTTTCTATTTTATATTACAATGTCTGTTAAAATTATTATAAAAAATATTTCTTAATGAAATTCTTATATAATTATTTTAATTAATTTCTATATTTTTTAAATTTTTTATGTAAGGAAAAAGTAAAAATATACGATTTATTACATATAAATCAATAATCATTACAATTAAACTTGATATTAAAGCTACTTAAATGTAGCAGGTGTAATATTATTATTTTTTATTTAAGAAAAACAAGTTTTTCCGTTAACAATATAAGTATGTGAATAACTTTAATGTGAATTTCCTGGATCCTGTCTGCGAAGCCGTGATGGTTTACCCTGATTTCTAAGTCACAAAGACCAGCGAGCTTTCCTCCATCTTTTCCCGTCAAACCTATTACCTTTATTTTTTTCTTTCTGGCTTCTTCCGCTGCTTTCAGGACATTAGCTGAATTTCCGCTTGTGCTTATAGCCAAAAGAACGTCGCCTTCGGTTCCTACTGCTTCTATAAATCTTGAAAAAACGTGATCATAACCATAATCATTACCTACGCAAGATATATGAGAGACATCAGAAATTGCAATTGCGGGTAATGCGGGCCTGTTTTCCCGATATCTTCCAGTAAGTTCCTCGGCAAAATGCATTGCATCGCAATGTGACCCTCCATTTCCACATGACATTACTTTTTTTCCGTTTTTAATGGCGTTGGCAATTTCCTGGGCGGCAGCTTCTATTTTTAATAAATTATCAGGATTGTTTAAAAAACTATTTAAGGTGAGTTCAGCTTCTTTTAATTCCTGATAAATGATATTTGATAGAGACATTGGCAGTTTGTTTAGCTTAGTTTATTCCTTCTTTTTATCAGCACCTATCTATCATCACATCATCAAATTGATTCCTTATTTTAACGATTTTCCAAAATCCCTCATCAATTTTTCTCTTTCTTCATCATCCTTTAAAGAATCGTAAAGCCGGCCCTTTAGATGGTCTATCATCTTGCTTTGATTATTGATCTTACTCTGGAGGTTATGCGTCAGCAGTAATCCCAATAGGAAGAAAAGGATCATAAAAGCAAGGTTGATAATGACAACATTTACCCAAACGGAGGGATCTTCAATGAATAGGAATTGCGCGTTAAGTATTAAAAATCCAAACAGGATAATCCCATATAGTGCAAACAAAAAAGTGAGTATTCTTTTCAGTATCATAGGAATAGGTGTATTTTAATTAAGTTATATATTTTCACTTATATCTGTTATAAAAGTTGCATACGGGTAAGTTTACTGTAAATGCCTTCTTTGTTTACCAATTCTTCATGGGTGCCACATTCTGCAATTTCCCCTTTATTTACCACCACGATTTTATCAGCATGTTGTATCGTACTTAACCTGTGAGCAATAACAATGGACGTTCTGTTTTTCATTAGATTCGTAAGCGCTTCCTGAACCAACTTTTCAGATTCCGAATCCAGGGCCGAAGTTGCTTCATCCAGGATAAGGATTGGAGGATTTTTAAACACTGCCCTCGCAATACTTAACCGTTGTCTTTGCCCTCCTGAAAGCTTTACGCCTCTGTCTCCGATTATTTCATTATATCCACCAGGTAATTTAGAAATAAATTCATGGGCATTGGCAATTTTAGCCGCTTTTATTACCTCTTCCTCCGAGGCGTTTTCTATTCCAAAGGCAATATTGTTAAAAACCGTATCATTAAATAAGATGGATTCCTGCGTCACTATGCCCATATGTTTTCTCAGGGATTCAAGTTTCAGGTCTTTGAGTGATATGCCATCTATCGTAATGTCTCCTTTTATAGGATCGTAAAATCTGGGTATAAGATCGGCCATGGTTGATTTCCCGCCGCCTGACTGCCCAACTAAAGCAACCATTTCTCCTTTGTTTATTGTTAGATTGATTCCCTTTAGAATGTTTTCTTTCTCATAGGCAAACCAAACATTTTTAAATTCCACCGAATGGTTGAAGGAAGGCAAATCTTTCGCATTTTCCTTATCCGAGATTTCTGTTTCCGTATCCAATAATTGAAGAATTCTGTCAGCGGAAGCCAAGCCCCTTTGAATGCCGCTTGAAGCATTGGAAATGGCTTTTGCAGGTTGCAGGATCTGTGAGAAAAGAGCGATGTAGGCTATAAATTGTCCACCATTTAAACTCGAAGTTCCTTCCAGAACCAAAGATCCTCCATAGTATAATACCAGCGCAACCGCGATTATTCCTAAAAATTCGGAAATAGGACCGGCTAGCTCAAATCTATTGGACATAGAAATGTTTATCCTTGCATACTTGTCGTTCTTCCGGTTAAACTTTGAAATAATATAGGGTAAGGCATTAAAAGCATTTATAACCCTTACCCCTCCAATGGTTTCGTCTATAGTGCCAACCATTTCCCCTAAATTCTTTTGGCTTTGTGCTGCTTTCTTTTTTAACCTTTTTGCAATCCCGGCTATTACTCCCCCGGAGATCGGAAGAATGACCACTGTAAATAAGGTCAACTCCACCGAAATGGTAAAAAGAAAAATAAAGTAGCCAATAATGGTAGCGGGTTCTTTAAATATGACTTTCAGCGAACTAATGATGGTGCCTTCTACTTCCTGGATGTCGTTTGTAACCCTCGACATGATATCTCCTTTTCTTTCATTAGAAAAAAAGCCGATATGAAGGCAGGTGATTCTTTCAAAAAGGGCTTTTCTTATATTCCTGACTGTAGTGGCCCTTACTTTTCCCATTGTTCTTCCTGCCAGATACCTGAATATATTAGCAAAGAAATTTGCCACTACAATAATGACACATACATAACCTAAAGCGCCTGCTTTGCCTTCCTGTCGAATAACCTGGTTAAAATAATATTTAAATAACTTTTCTGCATAATCAAGGGTAAAGTCAAAAACAGGCTTTTGAGTAACCACGGTAAGTTTTTCTGCAGCATCGGTATCAAATATTGTATTTAATAAAGGAGACAGCAAAGAAAAGGTAGTCAGGCTAAAGACTATAGAAAGCACGACAAAAAGTATATATTTAGGGGCGAAGCGCCCGAAGGGTTTTGCAAAGGATAAAATTCTAAAGTATGTATTCATTCGTTAATTTATCTAATTTTAATTGTACTCATAGCCTGGTTCGGGTTCGCGAAGTTCACCTGAAACCTCTAGCTTACTTGCCTTAAAGTGTTCATTTTTATTGTCTTGTGTTTTTTTAAATTATTGCAACTTGTCCCCATTCTGCTTTGGGATTATCATCTTAGCAAATTTTGTACATTTAGTAGCTTTAGTTCTTTTATCATCACATTTGTTCCCAAGTTATAAAAGTAGTATCTGAATTAGACTTTCGTATCTTTTTAAAAATAATTAGTTAGAAAAGAGGTTTTGCCTGCTTTACTGCATTTATGCTGATCGTTAATAACATTTTCAGGGATAAATCATATTTTAATTGAATTGTGAGTAAAGGTAAAAACTTCTTTCATCAAAATAATATTTTGCAATCGTTAGCATAGTAGAAAAAATCTAAGATGGAATATCAGAATTTTGCAACAGAAAAATTATGTATTAGCTTTGAGCCAAATAAAATTTTGTTATTCTCTTAATGAATATTCCTTTTAAACTCGATCAAATTGATCGAAAAATTTTAGAAATCCTTCAGTCAAATGCTAAAATAACTAACGCCCAGTTATCTAAAGAAATCGGACTGTCTCCTGCGCCAACTTTAGAAAGGGTTAAAAAGCTTGAGACTTCAGGTTTGATAAAAAGTTATCATGCCATGCTGGACATTGAAAAGGTTGGATTAGGTGTGAGTACTTTCGTGCAGGTAACCTTAGCTGGCCACAATAAAAGAAATATTGATGCTTTTATAAAAGAGATAAATAAAGTGGAAGAAGTTATTGAATGCCACCATATCACCGGATCCTGTGACTTTATCCTGAAAATCATTACCAAGGACATTGCTTCTTATCAGAAATTGATGTTGGAAAGAGTGAGTGAGATAAAGGAAGTAGACAGTTTGCAGTCCATGGTGATATTATCTACTTTCAAAGACAGTAAAGTTCTTCCTGTACCTTAAATTAAATTCAAGCTATTTTCTTATAAAACAAATCCGACTTTTGCACCAATACGCAAATCGAGGCCGCTATAGCTGTAATCCATAAAGTGATAATCGTACCTTTTTAAGGCTTCATCTCCATTAGGAGAAAAGCTTTGTTTAAGGCCAAATCCCTGGTAAAAATCAAAGATGACGGTATTGTTAAAATTTAGTTGGTAACCCATGAGAAACAAAACACCTACCCTGTTTATTTCATGTGTTTTTCTAATTGTTGCATATTTTAGGTATTGCAGGCCTTCTTCTTCATATTCTTTCCATCCCTTGTAACCCGCCCTGCTATTATAATAATGATAATTTAAACCTATACTGGAATAGAAGCCTTTCATATTACGATTACTTTTTGCAAAGTATAGCCTGGCCATTACTTCCCCTCCTGTTCCCCATATTTCATCTTTTTTATGATCACCCCATATATCCTTTGAAACAAAGAAGGGAGAAACTACCAAACTGAATTTTTGGTCACTAAGTACTTTTTCCACTTCTAATTTCAACGTGCTATTTAAAAAATGCTGTGGACTCATTTTTACTGCCCACTTTTTTGGAACCGATCCTTTGGTTGCTTCCTGCGCATAAATATCTGAGGAAGTATAAGTTAAAAATAATGCAATTACAATTATAAATCTGTGACTCATTGGTTAGGTAGGGCTAGTTTACTTAAAAATGTGATTTCGCTTCCACTGTAGCTGTATTGATAAAACCCATCAGAACCAATTACGCTTAATCTTCCATTATCAGGAATTACATCATAGGCATTAATTTCAAAATGTTTTAATAATTGAAGGTTTAATGGATCTGTAGCATCATAGACTTTTAAACCATCATCGCACACAAAAAGCTTGTTTTGATCAATACCTAATCCATAGGGATTGGTCATGTTATAGGACTTTTTTAACTGAGGATTAGTAAGGTCTTTAATATCTACAATTTCCAGCCGGTTGTCTCCTTGCCTGCAGGAAGAGCCGTCTCTTAAAGTGATGTAAGCATAATTATCATCTACCACCACAGGATCACAACTAAAAATATGTTGATAGTTAGATAAAAATTCAGGATTAGCTGGGTCTGTGTTATTGTATATGTACATTCCTGTTTGCGATCCCATAAAAAGATAATTTTTATATGGATAAATGGTTTCTATGCCCCAACCGACCGACAATGACTTTTCCTTGACAGGATGATGAGTATCGATGATGTTGAACAAGTTAAGTTTTGAGTTGCTTACCGAGTAAAGGTAATTTCCAGATATGGCAAAGCGGGCCATTGACCCTCCTTTTCCGGCCCTGCTGGGAGTAATATTTGCATCGTTCTCCGAACAACCGAATACAAGAAGGACTGCCAGTATTAATAAGTATAGAATATTTTTCATGTGTTTATAATTTGTTTTTTTAATGGCCAAATGGAATTCGCATAATAATCATCCTCGTTCGGGTAAGCTTCTGTTATGCTCATTTCATATGTATAATTTAACTTTTAGTACTCTCGAATCTGTTTTTGTCAGCAGATTCGGATAAATATTTATTTCTGAATAGTATATAAAAAGTACTTCTTTAGTTTGCTTTCTTTTCCCAGCCTACTATGATTGTATTTTGCGGTCTTTGGCTGGTCGTAAATTCTTCTGGAATTCCTTCACTGTCCGGAGGTAACAATTCAGGAAATACATCTTTTATTCTTTCTGTGACCGTGACGTGTTCGAAATTTGTAATATCAACAGCTACCAGGTCAAGCGCATTATCCATGTAAAGAGAATTTCCTTTTACCGCCATGTCAATACAACCCGGCGCTGAAATAAATCCAATGTTTTGAGGAGATGTAGGATCATGATTATCTATGATATGAACCCCTTTGTATTTTTCATTGATAAAAATATAATAGCCTTTTTGATAGATCTTTCCTGTATTGATAAACGCACGGGGTTGCTGATATACCACCGATTTTTCCAATTGATTTCTTGTCATCAAAATAGCCTGGTATTCACTTTTATATTCAAAATCATAAGGATCACAGGAGGCAAGAAGTATAAAGACTAGAAGATGGAATGGTTTCATTGTGTATAATTAAAAGTTTCAGATTTTGAATATGGAGGTTCTGTTTGTATTGCTAATTATCTAAATAGAGATGATTTCTGCCTTTAAAAAATTGATATGTATATGACCCACAGTAAATAAGGCAGGTTGCGTTTATTTAAAATTTTCTAAATAGCTTTTTCTAATTGTTGCAAAAGACATCCTCCTTTGTCTGAACCTAAATGAATGGAATGGGTGAAATTTTTGGAATCAGACTAAATTCCAACTTTTCCATAAATTCCGGTTCAGACACAGTTATTAATTTTTTATCAACACCAGTTTTTGTTGGTCTGCCAAAGCGATTTTTAAGTAATACTCTCTAAGCTTCTGATAGCTTTCTGGTGGAAAAGTGCCCTCATTTAAAAGCATTTTTCTTTGATAGATTAGTTTGTCCCCTTCTAATGTGGTTTTACATGAAAACTCCCCAAACTCGTTTTTTAAATTGACGTCTTTGGGAAGGTGTTCTATTTTATAATTTTCAGGCAATGTATATTCCAGCAAATCTTCATCCAGATAACCGCGGGGAATAAAGATCGGATTTTTCCTTGCACCCAGGTCCTTTAAAAAATTGTGAAACTGATTAACCGGGTTTATGTAAAGAAAGATCCTGTTACTGCTTTTTGCTCCGTAATTTGACGAATAAAAGTTGAGCTCTTCTGTCATTACTGGAATTCCCTGCTTGTCCTGGCTTATTTCATACTTTTTGATATCTAAATTATTGATAGGATATAATTTAAGGATTTCTTCTGTTCGATCCCTTCCTGATAAACTCACTATCCTATCTCTATTGTCATATTGAATTCCTTGAAATTGAGTGGTTACATTTCCTTCAAGATTTCCTTCTGCATCAAGCAAAAAGAACGCTTTTCTGATTTGACTGCTTTCTAAGGGTGAATAACTTCTGGTGGTAGCGACTATTCCACCTTGTTTTGTACAGAGAATTACTTTTCTGTTATCCGTAAAACTGCCAAGGTATCCAAAGGGATTAGTTTGGCTTGTACACTCCAACCATACGGTATCTTTTTCAAAAGGAACGCATAAAATGGCATGGTTGCCCTGAAAACTTGGGAAGTCAGGAGAGATGTCCCTTATAGGGCCTGCAAACAATTCTGTATAATGTGATTCTATGCCAACAGCTTTAAGTAGAGATTGTGTGTAAAAAGAAAGCGCTTTGCAGTCTCCATAACTTAATCTATCCACTTCTTCCGCCGTCATAGGTTGTATTCCTCCTATTCCTTTTTGGATGCTTACATACCTGGTTTTACTTTGAACATATTCATATATTTTTTTTGCCTTTTCTTTGGGTGTTTTAAGGTCTCTTACAAGTCCATTAATTTTTATAATGGTTGTCATAGGAAGGGATTCCCGGCCCTTAAGTAAATTTTCGTACGTCCATTTTCCATATTCCTCCCAGGTACTAAAGCTTCCTTTAATGCCTTCATATTCAAATTTCACTGGCGCGATTTTTACAATAGGTAGAAATTTTTCATCCTGCGGGAGATATCTTTGTTCTTTAAAGGACTTAAGGTTGCTGATTTCCCATTTGTAGACGTTACTACCTTTATCTTTAGATTCCTTTTTTTCTCCGGAAAAATTGTATTCCTTTATTCTAACAGGATAATCTTCATCACATATAAAGGTGTAGATACTTTTTTCTACCGATAGATCTCCGTTTCGCTGAGGAATCCAGTCCAGAAAATAGAATGAATTTTTATATTTAACCTCGTATTCAAATTCAATGGTGAAAGGATAAGTACTATATGCAGGGTTAAAATATTTTACTCTGTTGTCCTCGAATAACGAGAAGCCTTGGATGTTGCTGTAATCCCTAAATTTAGATTCTGGGATTTTATATACCAAGGTGCCGGATTTATCATACAGGTTACCGCTCAAATTCTTTACGGCAATGGATTTGTCGTAGTGAACAATCATCGGGGCATATTCGGCACCGTTGCTGTTTAAGATCGTGATGGCAGTCTTTCTTTTGTAAATTACATTATCAATGTCAGCAACTTCTGTAATAAACTCCTGGCTTCTGACAACAGCATTGGCATTTGTTATCAATTCTTTGGGAATTAGATTAACATTTAGATCAGCTCTCGATTGAGCAAGGGAAGCAAATACAAGAGGAAAATAAAGAAAGGGAATAGCAAGATATTTTTTCATTGTTTCTTTTCAAAAATTAAATCTACATTTTCTGCCTGCACCATCTTGTTGAACATTGCTTTTAGATAATGATATTCCTGAGAAGAATAGATGGGTTTTTGAAGTGACAGGGTATTGTTAAGAACAATTTTATTTCCTACCTGCTGGGCATTCATTAAAAATTTACCGCCGTTGGAAGGCAAAGCCAGGCCTACTCTTTCAGGAAGGCTGATTGTTTTCAAATTTTCAGGAATTTCTAACTGCAAAATCGTTACTGTCTCTAACGGCACCCCAAAATCTACAGGATATAATCTTTCCTTAGATTTAAAGGGATTTTCCTTCCATTTATTTCCCAAAAAATAAGGATCCAGAAGAAATCGATCGGGATTCAGGTCGTCAAATCCCTGAATTTCCACTTCAAGTCTTTCTGTTAATACAGAATCCAGGTCCTCCAGATTTAATACCTCATGGGATAGAATTTTAATTTTATCCAATTTTTCATCAATTCCGGTAATGTATTCCTGAACATTATTAAATCCCGCGATTTCTTTTCTTTTTAAAAAACTATTGTATCCATAATAAGCGTTCTCTATTGTTCCTTTAAAGTTCCCTGATTCCTCCAACTTTAGATTCAGCATAGAGACCTTTCTTGTTTTGTCCTTATTGGGTATTTCAATCCATTCTGATTTAAAATCTTCATTGATAAATCGGCCCTTCCCATTCATACATCTTGTAGGCAGCATTCCAAAAGGCAAGTATCTTTCTGTAGCATCAATGAAATATTCTTTGCCGTTGATTTTACAATGCCCGATTACGTAGTTGAAATCACTTAACACAGGATAGAGTTCTATAGGCAATCCGTTTTCCCTGGTGGATAAAATAATAGGGTTTGCGTCAATGCCGGCATATCTTAATGCTGATACAAGGGAAAGGTTGATGTCGGCTACATCGCCGGATCTTTTATCATAGGCTTTTTTTATTCCATGTTCGCACAGCATACCATTATACTCGTTCCAGGTATACCATGATTTAATAAATTCATACACCTTCTTTGCTTTTTTAAGGGTATCTGTTTCTCCGGAAATAAGAATCCCTAGTTTTTCATCCCAAAAGCTTGACCTTCCTCTTTTGATCTGGCTCCCAAAATCATCTCTTTGTTTAAGTTCATAATCAGCGTCTTTCCATTCTTTTGTAACCTTATCTACAACACCGGTCTGTAAGTGGGTTACCTCCTTCAATTCAAAATTTATAGAGGAAATAAAATTATTTCTGGAAGTCATATATTCTTCCTCTTGGAAAGCCGGTATATCTTTCATCGCGAATTTGGTTAGAGAACAACCAGCTTTTGCTCCGCCGAAAGTCACGCAATCTGTTACCAATTCGGAATCGGTTTTACTTAAATTATAAAACCCTTTAAGGGAAATGTTATAGTTATGTGTCCCAGGTATTTTTGACCAGTATTCGCTATATATTTTAGGGATATCTTCCTGAAAATACCAGGAGCGGAAGTTAAAAAGATAGGGTGATTCAATTGAGTACGAAATTTCTATCACAGATCCTTCTTTAATATTAGGCAGGGTCAGCCTGACGATGTCCCTATTTTTGTTTTCTTCAATAAAAATTGATTTAGGGTCAAATTTTGTTTCTGATTTTACGCCACCGTCAAAATTGTAGGTAGATGCCTGTATTTTTGATATTGCTTCTTTTATCTGGCGACCTTCACTACTTTTTCCTTTATGCAGCGGAATTAAAAAAGTTGCCTGATCAAATCCTTCTTTTTTTAGGATTTTAACTTTCTTGTGATAGTAAAAGAAAAGTCTAAAATAATAATCATTGTTAAGGTTAATTTGTGCTTTCCCAAATTCATTTAATACCACGGCATTTGCAGATGAATCTTTTGGGTAAACAGACATTGTTAATTCTGAATGTGGGATGTTGCCAAATTTAAAATCCCCTTCAATTTGTTGGGCTTTTATTGGTAAAAGGGTGAATGATGCCAATATCAGTAGTACAGCGTTCTTCATATATAAATAAAAACTCTGAATATAACAGAGTGAAAAAAATAAAACAAACCTTTTGAACTTTCGTCGAGTAGTTTGCCTTAAATTTTTATTAAGCGTTCAAGCTTGAGAAACGGAATTGTCGTTTTCCTGAAAAGGCATGAAATTATGTTAAAAAGGAGGGGCTGGCAATAATTTTATTGGTCTTGATTTTTTAATTACCCGCATACTTTTGGAGTAATTCTTTGCCTCCTAAGATTATCTCTTCGTTCTTTAATTTATTTGAGATAATCAATTGCATACCACAAAGATTATCTTTGCCAGTGAGGTCGTAGCATACAGGTGCGCCCCCTGTTTCATTGGAAAATGCCATTAGTGCCGTGTCATAATTTAATACGATCACTAACGGGAGTTTTTTATTATTTAAAAAAAACTGTTCCTTGGCATGAAAAATTTTTTGAAGAATCATATATCTATCTTATTTATCTCACAGATTCTACAGATTTACACAGAAAAGAAAAACAATCCGTGGAAATCCAAGTAATCCGTGAGCAATTCTTTATTTTATCTCACAGATTCACACAGATATACACAGAAAAGAAAAACAATCCGTGGAAATCCGAGTAATCCGTGAGCAATTCTTTATTTTATCTCACAGATTCACACAGATTTACACAGAAAAGAAAAACAATCTGTGAAAATCAGAGTAATCTGTGAGCAATCTTCTTTTATTTTATCTCACAGATTCATACGGATATACACAGAAAAGAAAACAATCTGTGAAAATCAGAGTAATCTGTGAGCAATCTTCTTTTAATTTATCTCACAGATTCACACAGATATACACAGAAAAGAAAACAATCTGTGAAACCCTAATAATCCGTGAGCAAAATTTAATTAATTATCCTAATAATACTTTCTTTATCCTTTAAAGAACTACAATTAAAATTTACTAAGAAACCAAGTCTTTTTCCTGAAAGTTTTAAATAAGTCAAAAGTTGTTTTTTATGAACATCACGGAGAATTTCTGTCGACTTTATTTCAATTATAACGGTATTTTCTACTAAAATATCAATTTCTGAAACCTAGATCTAATTTGACTTTTTCATAAATAACTGGAATGCCAATTTGAGAAACTGCTCGTAATCCCACTTTTGAAAACTCGTACATTAAAGCTGCCTCATATACGCTTTCCAAAAGTCCCGGGCCTAATGTTGAATGAACCTTGAAAATTTTACTTCTAATTTGATAGGTGAGATCATTTAATTCCATGTACAGTTATTCAGTTAAAAAAATATATTTTGATATCTAAATAAAGAGAATAATCCGTGAAAATCCGAGTAGTGCGTGAGCAATATTCTTTTTAAAATTTCCTCACAGATTCATACAGATTTACACAGAAAAGAAAAACAATCTGTGAAAATCAGAGTAATCTGTGAGCAATCTTCTTTTAATTTATCTCACAGATTCACACAGATTTACACAGAAAAGAAAAACAATCTGTGAAAATCAGAGTAATCTGTGAGCAATCTTCTTTCTTTAAATAATGTGAGGGGGGAAGAAAAGGCTAATTTTGCAATTGATAAAGAAATCAGATCTTAAAGCCTCTGGAAACCCTAATTTGAAGAAAACTACAAAAGAACAGAATAATAATCCTTTACAGGAAATCTCTGTATTCAAGAGAACAAAAGTGCTGTTAGCCAAAGCCGGCCTTGATGACTTTTTGATCGCTTTGATTTTTGTAATCGTTTTGGCTTATTTATGGCCTAACCCTGGGGTAAAACAAGGCACTTTTTCTATTTCAAACTTAGCCAATTATGGAATTTCGGCAATCTTCTTTTTCTATGGTTTAAGACTGAGTCCTGAAAAGTTTCGGGCAGGACTTAGCAATTGGAAGCTTCACCTTACTGTTCATTCGGCCACTTTTCTTCTTTTTCCCCTGATGGTCCTGTTTTTTCACCGGTTCTTCCGGGATGAGTCAACAGAATTGCTGTGGATGGGTACTTTTTTTCTTGCCGCACTGCCAAGTACGGTTTCCTCTTCGGTAGTGATGGTTTCGATCGCCAGGGGAAATCTTCCGGCTGCCATCTTTAATGCAAGTGTTTCCAGTCTTCTAGGCGTATTTATCACGCCACTTTGGATGGGCTTGTTTTTGTCTTCCACTATGGGAGATTATAATTTATGGGAAGTGATAGGGAAACTTATGCTCCAGGTGCTGTTTCCGGTACTGCTGGGGATTGCATTGTATTCCAGACTTGGAGCCACAGCAGAAAGATATAAAAAGCAGCTTAAATATTTTGATCAGTTTATCATTCTCATGATTGTTTATACTTCTTTCAGTGAATCATTTGCAGAAAAAATGTTCAGCGCTTTTAGTCTTGCTGATATTGTCATTTTGGGCATATTAATGATAACCCTATTCTTTTTAATGTACTTCCTTATACTCTTTATTTCCCGCATGCTTGGGTTTAATAGAGAGGATAAAATCACTGCATTGTTTTGCGGATCAAAAAAATCCCTGGTTCAGGGAACAGTAATGTCCAAAGTCTTATTTCCTTTATCTACCAATCTTGGAGTGATATTATTACCCATAATGTTATATCACGCTTTGCAATTGATTCTTGTAAGTATAATAGCGCAGGCCATGAGCAAGCAACCCTTGGTTGTCGAAAAAGAATAAAGATTTTATAAAAATCAATATTTGGAGTGTACCTTCGTTAAATTTTCTTAAAATCTACCCCCTAAAAAATAGTATACTTAAATCCTTTATAAGGCTTTAAAACTGTATAACCCTAATTACTGCACGTTAATGCAAAGCAAAACCAATCTTTTACTATTACTTTATTTCTTTCTATTTTCTTCCTTTAATTGTAAATCTCAAACCAATCCTTCCGCAAAGGATTTGGAGGTTAAATGGAAAATCATTGAAAACAACCTGAAAAATAACCGAGGCTTTCTGTCACAATTTACGATCATTAATAACGGAAACTCGACATTAAGTTCAGGGAACTGGAATATCTATTTCAATTTTCCAAGGATGGTAGATTCTCAATCCGTTACCGGAAAGGTAGGTATCATGCACCTTAATGGCGATTTCTTTAAGTTAACCCCAAAGGAAGATTTTAAATTAACGGCAGGGGACAGCATAATAATAGACTTTGTTTCCGGCGCATGGGCTTTAAATCAATCTGATGCGCCTGCGGGGTTATATATTGTTTTTAATGATTCGGCAGGAAAAGAGATGCAGCCGGAGATAATTTCTAATTATTCGGTCGGTCCTTATCCCTGGGAAGTTTTGTCTTTCAGGTTTTCAAAAGATAAACCCGGTTTTATAACCAATGAAGGAACCTTTAATAAATACGCTAAACTAACCCACCTTCCTGAAGGTAAATTGCAACCGTTGATACCTACTCCGGTGACTTATCAGTATGGAAAGCAGAAGGTAATCATTGATGATTCCTATAGAATTATTGCAAACGAAGAGTTAAAGGAAGAGAAACTTTTTTTAGCCAATGCATTGAATGATCTATTAAAAAAACCTTTGGCTGAGGAAGGAGAAAATTACATTGAACTTCTGATTGGAGATATTTCTTATGGCGGCAAAACATTATCGAAAGGCGATGAAGCTTACGAACTTACAGTAAAACCTGGCAAGATCCATATAAAAGGCAGCGATAAAGACGGCGTTTTTTATGGAATACAATCTTTAAAGGCGTTAATTCCGGTTGCGGCTTTAACTACTAAGAATGATAAAATCCCTTTGAAAGAAATTACCATCACTGATTTTCCGGGATTTCATTACAGAGGAATTCACCTGGATGTCGCTAGGAATTTTCAAAGTAAGGAATCTGTGCTTCAGCTGTTGGATTTGGCGGCCTTTTATAAGTTAAATAAATTCCATTTTCACATAACAGACGATGAAGGCTGGCGACTGGAAATTCCAAGTTTACCTGAGCTAACTAAAGTTGGGTCTAAACGCGGACATTCCTCAAATCCGGATAATGTTCTGCCTTCATTTGGTTCAGGACCTTCTGAGGATACTGAGGCTTCTTCGGGTAGTGGATTTTATTCAAGAAAGGATTTTATAGAGATCCTTAAATATGCAAAAGAAAGGCATATAGAAGTGATTCCTGAACTGGATTTGCCTGGCCATGCACGGGCGGCAATCAAATCTATGGATGCACGTTACGCAAGATTAATGAAGGAAGGAAAACCGGACGAAGCTAAAAAATATTTATTAAGGGATCTTCAGGATAAATCAGACTATTTATCTGTACAAATGTGGACGGATAATGTGGTATGCGTATGTGAACCTTCCGTTTACAATTTCATCGAAACTGTGGTACAGGATATGATTGACATGTATAAAGAAGCTGATGCGCCTTTAACAACCATTCATACCGGGGGAGACGAAGTGCCTTTAGGTGTCTGGGAAAAGTCTCCTTCATGCCAAAAACTTATTGACACGGATCCTCTTGTTGAAAATCACGGACAATTGTGGGATTATTATTTGACTAATTATGATAAGGTTCTGGATAAATACAACCTTAAAACAGCAGGATGGGAAGAAATAGCGTTGACAAAGTCGAAAACTGAAAACGGCGAGACGGTTCATGTTCCCAATCCAAAATTCACTGATGCCGGTTTTATTCCTTACGTATGGAACAATATCAATGGGGCTGAGGATCTGGCGTATAAACTGGCAAATGCAGGATATCCGGTCGTACTTTCCGCTGTAACCAATCTATATTTTGACATGGCATATAACCCTAACCCTGAGGAGATCGGGTATTATTGGGGCGGTAATGTAGATACCAGGAAAACTTATGAGTTTGTTCCCTTAAATGTTTTCTACAGCATGTTCGAAAATAGAGGGGAGCCAATAGACCAGCAAAAGCTTATGGAACGAAAGGAATCTCTGACTGAAAAAGGCAAAGAAAACATCATTGGGATCCAGGGGCAGTTATGGAGTGAAAATGTAACCAGTATCGAGCGGCAACAATATTTTATTTTCCCAAAATTGCTGGCTTTTTCAGAGGTAGCATGGGTGAAGACCCCCTCTTGGGCAAATGCTAAAAAACAACCTGAACGGCTTCAAAAGTTAGATTCTGCCTATAATGTTTTTGCAAATACCTTAGGACAACGAGAACTCGTGCGGCTAGATGCAATAGGCGAAGGAATTAATTACAGAATATCACCTCCAGGTGCAGCAATAGAAAAAGGAATATTGAAGGCTAATGTGGAATTTCCAGGTTTTGCAATCAGGTATACCACCGATGGAACAGAACCAACATTATCGAGTACTCAATATAAAAATCCGGTATCAGTAAAAGGAACGGTAAAGCTTAAGGTATTTAATAGCAATGGAAGAGGAAGCCGGACAATAGTTGTTAAAGAATAGGGAAATATTCCGGTTAAACTTTTTCTGTAACCTAACAGGTTTTAAAAACCTGTTAGGTTTTTGATAGTACTGATTTTTTGAAGATTATTCCAGGTTTTTAGCCATGCAAACACTTACAGGAATATGTTTATATGGGCCATAATTTTCAATTTGAGTATATCCTAGTTTAGAATATAAGGATATTGCTTCCGGTTGCTTAATTCCTGTTTCGAGTTTTACTATGCTATAGCCTTCTTCCTTCGCCCAACATTCCAGTTCCGTTAATATAAGATTTGCAACACCAAGACCCCGTGTTTTAGGTAATACATACATTCTTTTAATTTCAGCCTCTTTTGAATCTTCACCAGGACGAAAACAGCCACAGCCTACAGCGTTATTGTCTTTAAAAGCTACCACTACTTTCGCCGATCCATCCATTTTGTTTAGCAGGTTAAATTTTTCCTGATCTGTTGAGTATCTTATTGAAAGTTCGATATCCAGTTTGGAAACTAAAGAAATAAAATCCTTATTATGCACGTCAGTGCGAATTACATTGAACATAAGCTATAAAATATGTACAAATCTAACGTAAGTGATACTTAAGGCAAGTGGAAAATCACTGATAACATCAATTCTGTTTACTGTCCAATGCATATTTTCCTGCCCCCTGAAATAAAAACAGTATAGAAGCAAAGAGGATGGCAAGTGCCGGAGTCATCCCTTCAAATGTGTCATTCAAGTGAACCATCAATAAAGCTATAAGAAAATTGCCAATCATCAGTAGGGCAGCCAACCGAATTTTGAAGCCCAGAATAATCATAATTCCGGCTATAAACTGAACATACACCGAAACAACTGCACTGGCTACCGGAAAGGGAAAATGAAAATTTTCAAGAAAAGCAGCGAACTCCATCATTTGCTTCCATGAAAAAATATTGTCTACAACGCCGTATATAAGCCTAACTCCTACAAACAATCGAAGAAACAAAACGCCCATGTCCTTTCTGCTTTTGAACCATAAAAAGAAGGTTGACATGCTATTTCTTTTTGTTTTTGATGGGTTTAAATAAATATTCCAGTCCGTTAAGTTTTATTTCGTAGGATAAGCCAATCATGTTTCCAAGCTCCCCTTTCGGAAAGCCTTTCTGTTTGAACCATACAAGATATGATTCGGGAAGGTCGAGGACAAGCCAATCCTTATACTTTCCGAACGGCATTCTCATTTTAATAAATTTTTCCAGATATTCCCTATTGTTAAGTTGATCAATCATGCTTTCAAGAAATAGATTTTAAAGCTAATAATTATATCTTTAATGTATTTCAGAAGGTACTTTAAAAAATATAATTTTAATCAAAAGTAAAATGATACAAGATTTTATTAAACTATATGACCGTGACCTAAATAAGCTCAGCCAAGAAATAGAAGCATTTAAAGAAGAACAAAATATCTGGAAGACAACAGGAAATATTAAAAATTCATCCGGGAATCTTTGTTTGCACCTTATAGGAAACCTCAGCACTTTTATTTGTAAAAACTTAGGCGGCTTTGAATATACAAGAGACAGAGAAGCAGAATTCAATTCAAAGGATATTTCAAGAGATGTCCTTTTAAAACAAATTCAAGCGTTGAAGATCTCTGTAAATGAAACATTTAAAAAGCTTCAGGAGCAGGATTTAGAAAAAAAATACCCTGAAAATCTATTTGGTTATGACATGACCACCGGCTTTTTTTTAATTCATTTGGCCGCCCATCTTTCTTACCATTTAGGTCAAATCAATTATTTAAGAAGAATATTAGAGGAATAATTACAAATGATTTATTCTCTCCTTCACTTTTGTCCCATTCATCTTGTAGCCTGATATCGGATCCCTGAAATTCCTTATTCCTACGGGAATTTTGATGACAACGGTTGTCCCGGCAGATTTTCCATCCTCATCCATTTCATCAACTATTTTTAAATCTGCTGAATAATCCTGCTTTTTCATGAATTTGATTCTTTCTTTTATAATCCGGATTCCAAAAGATTGATTGCCTGTAGTGAAATTGTTCTTTTTAATTCTGGAAGCTTCTTCCCTTCCTATTCCGTCATCCATAATCTTGCACATAAGGACATTGTGGGAATGAAGTTTAAAATAAACAGAGAGGTTCCTTGGGCCTTTTTTATTCATGAGTCCATGCCACAGCGCATTTTCCACAAAGGGCTGGATAAGAAAAGAAGGAATAATGACTTCTTCCAGGTCAATTTGAGGATCAATATCTATATCATAGTGAAATTGCTGATCAAACCTTAAAGCTTCGAGTTCCAGATAAAGTTCAAGAAGTGTCAGTTCATCTTCTAAGGTAATAAAATTTTTCTCTGACCCCTGCAATAGATTTCTAAGCAGCTTTGAAAACTTATCCAGGTAATAGGTTGCCTGATCTTGCTTGTTAATTAAAATAAGTTCCTGGATTGAGTTAAGGCAATTAAAGATAAAATGAGGGTTCATTTGTGCGATCAAGGCTTTTATTTCAAGTTCTGCAATAAGCTTGCTCGTTCTTATTTTCTCCTGGATCCTGGATTTTACGTTCCTGAAAATTAAACTCCCGACAATAATTACGAACAAAAGCACTATTGATTTGAACCACCACGTTTCCCAAAAGGGAGGCATTATCGTGATTTTCAGATTAATATTTTGCGTGCTCCAAACACCTTCGTTGTTGGATGCTTTGACTTCAAAGGTATACTCACCTGACGCCAGATTTGTATAAGTCGCCGATCTTTTATTTCCTATGTAATTCCAGTTGTTTTCAAATCCCAGGAGTCTGTAAGCGTATTGATTCCTTTCAGGTTTTATAAAATTCAGCGCGACAAACTCAAAAGTCAAAACCGACTGATGGTAAGGCATTACAATATTTGTTGTCTCATTAATGTGCTTTTTTAAGGGAGAGGCTGAATGGTTTATGGGAACTTCTTTGTTGAAAATTTTAAAACCGGTAAGCGCAAGTTGGGGAGGAAATTCATTGTGTTGCGTATTCAGGGCCTCTTCAGGAACAAAAAGACTGAAACCGTTACTTCCTCCAAACAAAAATTCTCCTTTCCTGGTTTTTAAAAAAGCATTGTGGTTGAAATGATTGTCTTGCAAACCATCGTTGACGAAATAGCTTTTAATTTTTCCTGTTTTAATTTCCAGTCTAGCAAGACCTTTTCTGGTTGCTATCCATAGGTTGCCTCTCTCATCGCCTAGAATTCCTGAAATCATATTGTCCGGAAGTCCGTTTTTTTCTTTGAAACTGATAAATGCGTTTTTTGATTCTTCAAATACATTCAATCCTCCTTCAAAAGTGCCCACCCATAAGTTTCCCTGGTAGTCGCTGTTTATTGTTTTGATCCAATTGCTGCTTAGGCTATTAGCCTTGTTTGGCTCATTTCTGATAACTATAAAATCCTTTGTTTTTTCATCAAAAAGATTTAAGCCGTCCTGAGTCGCCACCCATATCCTTTTCTCCGAATCCTCATGCAGCGACCGAACCATGTTGTTACTGAGGTTTGAATTGACAATAGTATAAGGAGTGAATTTGTTTTTCTCCTGGTCATAAAGGTTAAGTCCATGATTGGTTCCTGCCCAGATCCTTTTTTTACTATCCTCAAGCAGACACCAGATTATATTGTCACTTAGCGAGGATTTGTCGTTTGTAGAATAGGTAGTGAAAGTATTGGTTTGGGGATTAAACCTGCACAATCCCCCTAAATAGGTCCCGATCCATAAGTTTTCCTGGTGATCGATGAGCAGTGACATAATCCTGTTGTCACTTAAGCCATTTTTTTTCCTTTTTATGTGAATATAATTTGTAAACTTCCCAAGGCTGCGATCAAAATAGGAAAGTCCGCCTCCGTCCGTTCCGATCCAGATATTTCCTTTTTTGTCTTCGGAAAAGGCCATCACAGAACTTATTCCATTAAAGGTGGGAACCTTGTAATGAACAAAAGCTTCTGCATTTTGATTGAAAAAGTTAATTCCCCCGGCATATGTTCCTACCCAGACTCCGCCGCGTCCGTCTCCGGTGATACATCTTATTACATTGTTGTTGAGGCTTTTTGAGTTGTAGGATGTATGAAGAAAATGACGAAATGTCTTCTTATCCGGATCAAAGACATCAATGCCATTGCCATCCGTTCCGATCCAGATTTTACCGGTTTCGTCTTCCCATATGCTTTGGGTAAGATTATTGGATAGGCTATTATTTTCCTCAGGATTATTCAAATATCTTTTGAATGTACCTGTAGTCGAATTAAAAGCATTTATTCCTCCACCATAGGTAGCAATCCAGATCTGCTGATTCTGGTCTGTAATTATTTTTCTTATATCATTTGCACTTAAAGAACGAGGGTCCTTCGGATCGTTTATATATCTTTTGAATTTTTTATTTCCGAAGTTATACACATAGATTCCCTGGGGTGTTCCCATCCAAAGATTCCCTGATTTATCTTGGGCTATAGAAGAAACAGTATTGTAGACTTCCTTTGTATTGTCAAATAAATGTGGAAAAGGTTTTTTGAACTCCTTCCTTTCTTCATCATATAAATAAATACCTTTATCCCCTCCTACCCATAACTTGTTGCTTTTGTCCTGGTAAATGGACCTCATTGAAATTCCGGAAAAGAAGTGACCTTCAAAACGATCAGTATCGCGATTGTATAGGTCAAGTCCTTTCTCCGACCCTACCCAGATTCTTTGTTTATTGTCCTCATAAACAACATACACAATATTGCTCTGGATACTAAAAGAATCTTCTTCGTCAGATCTGAAATTAATAAATGTATATCCATCATAACGACAAACACCATTTTCAGTAGCCATCCAGATAAATCCTCTAGAATCCTTGATTACCGCATTTACAGTATTGCTTGGTAACCCGTCTTCGACCGTAAGATGCGAAAATTTTAAATCCCTCTCGTAGGCATATAGTTTGTTTTTTTGCTGGCTTTTGGAATCCATGTCTGAAAGGGCCAGAACTGTCGTTCTTTCCTGAGCATATGAATTTAATATCAGGATAAATAAAAGAATAGCATGGAAAATTCCTTTTTTGAAGATAAGAAAGATCATGAAGGAAGGATATTATAAAATTATTTTTAACAATCCAGGCCATAGAAAGGTATACCCTCATAAAAAGTTAAGATAGACTATCTTAATAAAGAGAATATGTTCTTTTGAATTTAAAAACAACGAATCATACCAATGGTATCGGCCTTTTTTTCTTTTTTTTAGATTGGATTTTTCATCAGGAAACTAAAAAGTATATGAAAATCCCTTTTTACACTCCTAGCAGAGCTTAAACTTTCTCTTAGGTTTTGAAAATATAGTGAATCTTTATTTAAAAAGAGAAATAATTTATTTTTTAGTTGGAAGATGGAAGCGCGAAGTTGGAAGTAAAGGACCTCCCGCTTCCAACTTCAGCCTTCCACCATTAACACATTTCAATGAACCAATAGGCGTTATGTTTTATTCGTTCTCCAAAAACGACGGGTATTTCATTGGCAAAGAGGGGGCAGTTCACCACCAATGTGTGATATTCGCCATTTTCGCCACAAGCATCTACACCAAGGGATTCAATTTTATCAATTAAAGTTTCATCCAAAAGTTTACCTAGAAAATCCTGTCCCATTGTTTCATTGCAGGAAACAATATAAGTTTTTATTCCTGACCGGATCATTTCTGACACCAGCGCTCTTCTTTCTTTTTGCCAAAGGGGAAGAAAAGCCTTAATTCCTGCAGCTTTGCAGACTTTTTCTTCCCACGCTCTGTGAGCTTCAAGGTCTATATCTCCAAATACAGCGCTACTTGTTTTTTCTTCTTCTACCAACTGTTTTAAAGCCCCAATAAACTTTTCCTCATATTGCTCCCACGAAGCAGGAATATTTTTAATGGGAAGATTAAGTGCTTTTGCCTGAGCTTGAAGAATATCTGCTGGAATACCATGACTCCTGCTTATTAGCCCTTTTTCATTCATCATATTTAATAGAACCTTTGGCTGCCAGCCAAGTTCAATTGCCTTCATAAATGCAAAGCAACTGTCCTTTCCACCACTCCAACTGGAAATGAAGGATAGAGGTACGAGGTTTGAGGATTGAGGGCGTTTATCCATTAAGTTTTATAACTTGAAGGTTCATTTTCAGCTCTTTTAAAAATCAGCCACTCCACCGGACACAATAAATTTCATCAAATCAGCGCCATTGGCTTTTACTGGAGTTACCTGTTCCCTGGGTACAATGAAAAGATTCCCTGAAATATTATAAGAATGAGGAAAATAAACAGCTACTTTATCCATCAGGCCCAGTCGGGAAAGATCAGGTTGAGTAACAAATCCAAGTCTTTGAATAGTAGAGTCTTTGGCAAGGTTTACTAAAACAGGTTGGTTGAATTTTTTCTTTTTCCCCACAAATGCACTAGTAAGGTCTTTGATGGAAGTATAAACCAATCCTAAAAGAGGGATCTTTTTTACTACGGATTCAAGACCATCTATCACTGGCTGGGCCAGGAAATGCGACCCAAAATAACCTAGCATAGTAATAAAAGTCACTATAATTAAAAACCCGAGTCCAGGAATATTAATAAGCAGCAGGCTATCTATCCAGGCAATTAAGGCAACTACCATATAAAGTGTGATGCCTATCGGAGCAACATACAACAACCCTTGAAAAAAATACTTTAAAAATAATCTCATTTGTTTTTCTACCATATTAGGGTATAAAGATGAGCAAAGCCAAATGAAGAAAAAAGCGATAAGAGGAAAGAAGGTATTTTTTAATCTATATTGTAGAAGTTTTATTAAATTAATTATCTTTGCGCCTCTCTAAATATCCGGCCCCGTAGTTCAATGGATAGAATAGAAGTTTCCTAAACTTTAGATATGAGTTCGATTCTCGTCGGGGCTACTGAATAAAAAAGCTTTAAATTTTAAAAGTTTAAGGCTTTTTTTCTGCTGAAAAAGTTACCTTTCGAATTCCGGGATAATTTGTTAAAATCTCCTTGCCTCTGGCAAATTATTTGTAATTTCAACTTCTAAGTTTCGCTAATAGCGTAGGTAGATTCTTTCTTATTTCTTTATAATTTTTCACTCCCCTTTCAGCGACATTATAGAGACCTTATAGCGACTTTATAGTGATGTGTCTTCGGTCATCTTCCGGTCATCCTCCGATCATGTGGTTTATAGGTGAGTCCATATTTAAAAAAGTTATTTTGACAGGAATTTAATTAAAATAATCTTTTTTCATCAGCTTTTTTGACCTAATTCTTTCACGGACGGTTTAATTATAAGGCTTTTAACTTTATAGTATTACTGTGGAGGAGAATTATTCTTCCTGATTTTATACTGAGTACTTTTCACTTTGATATTTCTTTCTATCTTTGCGACCGAATGAACGTTCAATTGGTTATGGAAAACCTTGCAGAAAAGAAAAAAGCCATTTTTGAAAGTACCCTTCAACTCATTAAGGAGAATGGGTTTCATGGTTCGCCCATTAGTCTGGTAGCAAAGAATGCGTGTTGTGCAGCCGGTACCATCTATCATTATTTTGATAGCAAAGACACACTAATCATGGAGTTGCATTCTTATGTGAAGAGCAGGTTACTGGAAGTACTGACCAATGAGTCAGAAAGCGAATTGGACTTTAAAGAACAATTTACCAACCGATGGGTGCGGATTTGCAACTTCTACATCGAAAACCCGGATATTTTATACTTCATTGAACAATTTGCCAACTCGCCTTATAAGGACCGGGGTGATATAAATGAGGAGGATAAATTTAAAGAAACAGTAATAGCTTTTTACAACAGGGCCATGGAAAAGGGAGTAATAAAAGAAATGAACCAGGAATTGATCAGGACATTGGTACATTCCAGTATCGTTACTACTGCAAAGATGGTGTTGTCTGGAAAAATTACTGTCAGCGAAGCCGATCTTATGCAAATGGCTGGAATTATGTGGAAAGGTCTATTAATAGAAAAATAAAACAGGTTTGAAAACTATTTTAAATTGTATGGTTAAAAATTTTTTAAGGGTTTCGATATTGCTTTTTTTTGTTTTTTCGCAAACTTCAAAAGCACAGGAAGCAAACGTTGATTTAAAGGATTCGCTTACCCTTCAGGAGTGTATTGATTTTTCGTTGTCCAACAGACCTTTGATTCGTCAGGCTTCTGTTGATGAAGCCATTGGCGACAGGGAAGTGGCTATTGGGCTTGCAGATTGGTTTCCTCAAATCTCTTTGAATGCGGGAGTTTCTTATAATATAAAACTTCAAAGGCAACTTATAGGGGATCAATTAATTACTTTGGGAAGAAAATACAATTCCAATGCTCTTTTTCAGGTAAATCAAAATATTTTCAATAACGAACTTCTCCTGGCTTCTAAAGCAGCCAAATTTTCAAAACTTCAGTACGATCAGAATATTGAAAATGTGAAGATAGCTACGGTAGTTGAGGTTTCTAAAGCTTTTTATGATATCCTTCTTACGCATGAACAGCTTAGGATATTAGATGAAAATATAGTAAGACTTGAAAAACAATATCGGGATGCAGTCAGCCAGTTTGAAAGCGGAATAGTAGACAAAACGGATTATCAAAGGGCAAGCATCACACTTTCCAGCACCAGGAGTGACAGAAAAAGGACTGCGGAATCTTTAAAAGCTAAAAATGCTTTTTTGAAAGAACTTTTGGGATTTCCATTGGATGCCCCGCTTAAATTAAGTTATGATTACACAGTCATCGAGCAGGAAATTTCTCTTGATACCGCACAGGAATTACAATATTCTAACCGGATTGAATATCAGCAACTCCAAAACCAACGAAAGCTTTTGGATTTAAATACAAGTTATTTTCAAACGGAGTTAGCGCCTACCTTGTCTGCTTTTTATAACCATAATTTTATCTATTTTAATAATGAACCTTATGACCTTTACGATCAGGCTTTCCCCACTTCTGTCGTTGGCTTGCAACTAGCTTTTCCGATTTTTCAGGGAACCAAAAGACTTCAAAATATCAAAATTGCCAAATTAAGGGAAAGACGGGCTGATATTGACCTTGAGAATATTGCGAGGTCCATTAATACGGAATACCAGACTGCGCTGGCCAATTACAAAAGTGAATTCAATGATTACCTTACGCTTAAGGAAAACCTGACGCTTGCAGAAGAAGTGTACGATGTAATCAAGCTGCAGTACGATGAAGGAATAAAGGCTTACCTGGAGTTGATTGTAGCGGAATCAGATCTCAGAACTGCACAGTTAAATTATTATAATGCACTTTATCGCGTAATGTCCAGTAAGCTCGATTATGAAAGGGCTTTGGGAAATATAGATGTTAATTAACAAAAAAACAGAATACTTTTGCCAATTATAAAACTCAAATTTTTAGGAATGAAAAACAGTTATTTTTTAGTTGTTGGTCTTATTGTCGGCCAATTTATGCTTCAATCGTGTGGTGGAGGCAATTCTAATCAGGCGCCGGCAAATACTGCCGTTCCGGTTAATACTTATAAAGTAACGGTGGAACAGGTAACCGGCAAGGATTCTTATCCTGGAAGGGTAGTTGCTACAAGTGAAGTGGAGCTTAGAGCACAGGTTTCCGGTTACATTACCGATATTTATATAAAGGATGGTCAGAAGGTAAGCAAAGGTCAAAAGTTGTATGAAATTGACCGGACAAAATACCAGGCCGCTTATAATCAGGCACGGGCAAACCTTCAAAGCGCCAAAGCGAACCTGGAAAGGATCAAAAAAGACGTAGAGCGGTATAAAACATTAAATGAGAAAGAAGCCATCGCTAAACAAAGGGTTGATTATGCAGAGGCGGATCTTCAAACTGCAAAAGCACAGGTAGCTGCGGCAGAAGCGAGTTTATCAAGCGCTTCCACGGATTTAAATTACTCACTTATTAATGCGCCTTTTAGTGGTACCATCGGGATTTCTCAGGTAAAAATTGGCTCTCAAGTTTCTCCCGGACAAACCTTACTTAATACCATATCCTCAGATGGACCTGTTGCGGTTGATTTCGTAATCAATGAACGCGAAATTCCTCGTTTTAATAACCTTCAAAAAGGTAATCAACCGGATTCACTATTTACCTTGAATCTTTCAAGCGTAAAATATCCTTATCCCGGAAAACTGACGGCAATAGACAGGGCTGTAGGTACACAAACAGGAACAGTCACGGTAAGATTAAACTTTCCCAATCCTGATGGCTTATTAATTCCGGGAATGACGGCAACTGTAATGGTGTTAAATCAGGATATCGGCAAACAGGTCATTATTCCTTATAAGGCGGTTACCGAGCAAATGAGCGAATATTTTGTGTATAAGGTAGCAGGCGATTCTGTACTCCAGCAAAAAGTAAACTTAGGTACACAGTTAAAGGATTTTGTTGTGGTACGTGAAGGCCTGGAAGAAGGAGACAACGTAGTAGTTGAAGGTACACAAAGGTTAAGACATGGCGCTAAAGTTCAGCTTGAAACACCGGCAGCTCAGTCTTCTGCAAAAAAATAATTTCAACCAAGACTTTTCAAAAGAATCATGATATCAGAAGTATTTATAAGAAGGCCTGTAACCGCGATTGTAATTTCTTTGGTTATAGTGTTGGTAGGAGTCCTGGCCATGATCAATCTGCCGGTTACTCAATATCCTAACATTACTCCTCCGGTAGTATCCATTTCTGCCAATTATACTGGCGCCGATGCACAAACGGTGGAACAAACTGTGGCAACGCCTATTGAAACCCAAATCAACGGTACCCCAGGAATGGCTTATATGAGCTCTAACAGTACCAGTACCGGTCAAATGAACATGAGTGTTACGTTTGAAGTGGGTACAGACATAGATATTGCCACTTTGGATGTTCAAAACAGGGCAAGCGTAGCAGAACCCAGGCTACCTGAAGAAGTCAGAAGGTTGGGGGTTGTGGTGAGAAAGAGAAATCCAAGCATCATGATGGTAGTAGCCATCTTTTCGCCAAAAGGAACCCACAATATTGAGTACCTGGACAACTATACCAATATTTTTGTAAGGGACGCGCTTCTTAGGGTGCCGGGTGTAGGAGATATTAATGCTTTAGGACAGGATTTCAGTATGAGGGTGTGGTTGAAACCAGATAAACTTGCCCAATATGGAATGAGCTCAAGGGACGTGAGCGCTGCTATACAGGAACAAAACCTTCAGGTAGCGCCCGGAACCGTTGGCGCAATGCCTCAATACCCTACACAAACTTTTGAGTATCCTATCACAGTCACAGGAAGGTTGACCAACAAAGAAGATTTTGAAAATATTGTAGTACGTACCAATCCTGAAGATGGATCACTTGTATATGTCAAAGATGTGGCCCGTGTGGAGTTTGGCAGGTTTGATTACGGAAGATTTTCCGCAGTTAATGGTAAGCCTTCCACCATACTTTTAATATATCAGGCTCCCGGAAGCAATGCCATTACGACAGCGGAAGGTGTTAATAATGCTTTGGAAGAATTAAAGGAAGGATTTCCTGCTGACGTAGATTATGTTGTGTCTTATGAATCTACCACGGTAGTTCAAACTTCAATCAACGAGGTGGTAAAAACACTGGTTGAGGCGCTGATCCTGGTTATTTTGGTTGTGTTTCTTTTTCTTCAGAACTGGCGGGCAACTTT